>ERZ650311.4-NODE-4-length-161777-cov-9.640197_pt1 | contig 161777 bp, 170 predicted proteins | sample MGYA00376247_ERZ650311 | MGnify/ENA primary metagenome ERZ650311 (study PRJEB26733, sample SAMN07839324) | wastewater metagenome | biome: small river; feature: stream; material: water | place: USA: North Carolina | collected 2016-07-28 ... | reverse complement strand
CCCCCCCCCGCTCCTTCTTGTGTCGTACATTATATGAGCCACTCGGTTCAAGAACGAAGCTTGAAAAAGACCTTTTCACCGAACCGGACATCGATATACTCAAGGTTCTTACGGTTGTCGCCGATTTTGGCCTTCAAGACGGCCTGAGCATCGTTCAATTGGTTTCTGAGGTCTCCTGAGGCGTTCAGATAGACCGCCCAGCCTTCCGATGTCACGATGCGGAGCGACTGCGACGCAGCGCCGTCAAGATGAATCTGCGTCAATGCCATCGCCGGACCAAGGACGGATTCGAACGCCTTAGGCAGCGCCGTAGCCATCGCGATGACCTCTGGGCGTATGGCCGACGCGCGTAACGCGAATGTCTCCGCCCGGTCATCATAGAGCACGGCGTAGGCCGGCGGCTTGGCGCGACTTGCGGCCTCGCCTTTGTCAGGTCCGAGCTTCGGAACGGCATCCAAGGCTTCGCTCGGAGCGTATATACGGGTCACCGTACCATCGAGACCCGTCATGACCTGGCTGCCGTCCGGCATCTGCAAAAGGATGGAAGAAACGCGCTCCTTGAGGTCGATTTCCAGGGTGTGCGGCGGTTTTTTCGTCACTTCCAAGGATTCCAAGACATATCGCTCGTTCAGTCCGGCGATGACATCCGCCTCGGACAGGACAAGCAGGCTGCTTTGCGGCAGGAGGAGCCAGCGTCGACGCGCCAACGTCTCGCGTACCGCGTCGCGGACTTCCCATTCGGAAAGGTTCTGCGTCCCGTGGATGCGGATGTCGGTGACGCGGAAGGCGGGCGAAAACGCCGCGAACCAGACCCATCCGATGACGGCCACTGCCGCCGCAAGCGCCGTAAGCCAGCGGCGCCAGCGGATGCCGCCTTCGCGCACGGGAGAAAAAAGCGGATTCGAAAAGGACTTCCGCGAATAGTCGCGTCGGACGCGCTTCTGTCTCAGCCAGGGATATGCCATGCGGGAACCCGGGCTTTTAACGGCGCGCCGTCTTGAGACGCTTTCGCCTGGTATGGCGTTCGAGCGCCAGACGGATCAGCCGATCGATCAGTTTCGGATACGTGAGGCCGGAAGCGGCCCAGAGCTTCGGGTACATGCTGATCTTCGTGAAACCTGGGATGGTATTGACCTCGTTGACGACGAACTCGCCGTCCTTCGTCATGAAGAAATCGACCCGCGACATCCCCTCGAGTTCGAGCGTCCGGAAGACTCTCAGCGCCAACGAACGCGCGTTTCTCGCTTGTCCAGGCGTCAAATCAGCCGGAATCACGAGGCCCGCACCGTCCTCATCGATATATTTAGCCTCGTAAGAATAGAAATCATGATGCGGGACGATTTCACCCGGCACGGACGCCTCCGGCTCCTCGTTTCCAAGCACGGCGACCTCGATCTCGCGTCCCGGCACGGCCTGCTCGATCAGCACCTTGGTATCGTAGGAAAAAGCTTCCTTGAGGGCTTTCCTGAACGAGGAAGGGTCGGAGGCCTTTGATACGCCGACCGAGGAGCCTTGATTGGCAGGTTTTATGAAAACAGGCATGCCCAAGGCCTTCTTGGCCTTCTGGAATCCGATTTCGTCGACGGCGCGCACGCAGAAGAAATCGGCCACGGGGATTCCGGCGTCCCGCAACAAGCGCTTGGCCACGTCCTTGTCCATGCCGACGGCCGATCCAAGGATGTCCGGACCGACGAACGGCAAATCAAGCATCCTCAGGAGTCCTTGAATGCTGCCGTCCTCGCCATAGGTACCGTGCATGACGGGAAAGACCACGTCGACCGGCCCGATGCCTTCTTTGCCCGGATGGATGGCGAGCTCCCCCATCGATGCGCGGTCGAGCGCGATCTTCTTGGAATCCGAGGCGTTCAAGAGGCAGGACTCCTTTCTCATGCCAAACCAGCGGCCGTCTTTTGCGATGGCGATCAGCGAGATGCCGTACTTGGAACGATCGATGGCATCGATGACGCTGCGTGCAGAGAGCAGGGAGACCTCGTGTTCGGACGATCGGCCTCCGAAAACGATGCCGATACGGAGTTTCTTCTTCATACCAGGATGCGCGGCGTCAGAGGATTGATGCGGGTGACGACTTCGTATGGGATGGTCTGGAGCTTGGCGGCCATCGATTCCGCGCTGATGGACGACTTGCCGTCCGTTCCAAGGAGGACGACCTCATCCTCAGCCTTCACGTCGGGGATACCGGTCACGTCGATCATGCACATGTTCATGCAGACGCGGCCCATGACCTTCGCGAGCCGTCCGCGGACGAGGACTTCCCCGACCGACGACAATCCGCGGTCATAGCCATCCCAATAACCGACGCCGAGGACGGCCAGCCGCCCGTCGCGCGGCATGCGTTCCGTCAATCCGTAACTGACGGGCGTCCCCCGTTTCACGTCCTTCAGCTGCGCGATCCTCGTCTTCCAGGTCAAGACAGGTTTGAGATCGATCTCCAGATTCTTCGCTTCGGCCTCGAGGCGCGTTTCTGCCGAAGGCCAGATGCCATACAGCCCGACGCCGACGCGGACCATGTTGAAGTGCGTATCCGGATACAGGATCGCGGCGGCCGTGCAGGCCGTATGACGGATTTCCGGGACGATCCCGTTCGCTTCCAAGATACGCAGCGCGTCCTGGTACGTCTCCAATTGCCCTGCCGCATACTGATGATCGGTCGCGTCTTCGATGTTAGCGTAATGGGTCGAAAGGCCTTCAAGAAGCAGCCCTTTGGAAGCGGTGAGCAGCGTCAGCGCCTCCGGAAGAGCTCTCAGGTCGACCCCCTGGCGGGTCGTGCCGGTCTCGACCTTCAGATGCACCCGCGCCTTCTTTCCCGCCCGGACGGACGCGGCCCGCGCAGCGCGTATCTGCTCGAGGCTGGAGACCGTCATGCGAAGCTCTTCACGGACCGCTTCCGCCATCCGCCAGGAGGGAGTGAAACCCAGCATCAGGATCGGCTTGCGGATGCCCGCCCTCCTGAGCGCCAACCCTTCATCGACGTTATCGACGCCGAACCAATCGAGATGCGGCTGAAGGACCTTGGCCGCCTCTACCAGGCCGTGGCCGTACGCATTGGACTTCACGACCGCCATGACGTTCACGCCGGCCCGCACGCGACAGCGAAAAACCTTCGCGTTGGAAACCAGCGCGGAGCGCGAAATCTCGACCCAGGTTTTGGAGCCTTTGAATGACATGGAACCTCTCTTCAATATACCGCGCCCCTTGGCGCTGAATCAGCGGCTGATGTGGCTTCGTCCGCCCATCCAAGGGCGCAAAACTTCGGGGACCCGGACGCGCCCGTCCGCTTCCTGGCCGTTCTCGAGGATGGCGATGATGATGCGTCCGATGGCGAATGCCGTGCCGTTCAGCGTGTGCACGAACTCGCGTTTTTGCGTCTCCGGATTCTTCCAGCCGATGTTCAGGCGGCGCGCCTGGAAGTCCGTGCAGTTGGAAGTGGAGTGCGTCTCGCGGTAGGTCTGCTGGGACGGGATCCAGGTCTCCAGGTCCCATTTCTTTGCGGCCGGGGTACCGAGATCGCCCGAGCAGATGTCGAGCACATGGTACGGCAGGCCAAGGCCTTGGAGCAGTTCCTCCTCGCACTGGAGCAGGAAGGCATGCTCACCCTGCGATTCCGCCGGTTTGGTGAAAGAGAACATCTCAAGCTTGTCGAACTGATGGACGCGCAGGATACCCTTGGTGTCCTTGCCGTAGCTGCCGGCTTCACGACGGAAACAGGTCGAGAAGGCCACGTACCGGACCGGCTTCTCGACATCGAGCGTCTCGTCCATATGCAGCGGACCGATGGACTGCTCCGACGTGCCGACCAGCATGAGCGGATCCTGGTCGCGATCGATCCGGTAGATCTCGTCGCCGTGGCGGTCGGCATACCCCATCTTCTCCATGACTTCCGGCTTGATCATGACCGGCGGCACGACCGGGCGGAAGCCCTTGCCGACGAGATACTGCAGCACGTACTGCACGAGCGCGAACTCAAGCAGCGCGCCGTCCCCTTTCAGGTAACCGAAGCGGGCGCCGGAGACCTTGGCGGCGCGCTCGGTGTCGATGATATCGAGCGACTCGCCGAGCGCCATGTAGTCCTTGGGCTCGAAATCGAATCTCGTCGGCTCCCCCACCGTGCGGGCGACCCGGTTCTCCGAATCGTTCTTGCCGACGCGGACGTCGGACAGCGGCAAGTTCGGGATCTCTTTCAGGATGGCGTCAAGCTCGCCTTCCGCTTCTGCGGCCGCATTTTCATGGACCCGAAGGCTCTCTTTTTGGACACGTACCGATTCCTTGAGCCGTTCGATCTCGTCCGAAGAGAGGCCGTCTTTGAATGCCTGCGAAATGGTCTTGCTTTTCTCGTTTACAAAGTTCCTTGCCTTTTCCACTTCCGCGATAAACGCGCGTCGACGCCCATCGGCCTGCAAGAGCTTGTCGATGTCGATATCGATACCCTTGGCGGCAGCCCCCTGCTTCACGAGCTCCGGATTCTCTCGGATGAGATTGATGTCGAGCATACGTCTGGTTATGGCTTTTCTGGCTTCAACGCCTCACAGCTTCGTGGCTTACGGATGCCGATCAGGAGCCTCGCGACGGTCGATGATGGAGGATTTGTAACGATGAGGCTCGTATGAGCCGATACGGACGATCTTAACCGACAAGCCGAGACCTGAACAGGCCTCCAGGATCCCAGCCTCATCGGCTTTCTGGTCGTAGCCGAGGCAGATGAAATCCGGACGGACGTCCGAGAAGACGGCGTAGCGGTCCGTCAGCGAGCCGAGGATGGCCCGATAACCGGCCTCGCGCAGAGACTTGAGGCGAGTCGATTCATCGCGGAGCGGCGGACGTCCTTTGAGTTTGGAAATGATCACGTCCCGGCCGACGACGACCGTGAGTTCCCCATGCCTGGCGGACTCGTCGAGGTAGTGGCGATGACCCGGATGCAAGCCATCGAAAGCGCCGAACGCCAAGGCCTTAGGCATATAGTTTCTTGACCAGCTTCAGCATCGAAGGGAGCGAGAACGAAGACCTGGTCTTGGTGGGCGCGACCAGGTCGCCGTGCAGCAGCATTCGGTTGGAATGATGCAGGTACCAGACGTCTCCTGGCTCCGCCGAACGGACGGCTTCCGCCAGAGGCCGGAGATCGAACTTCGAATCCGGCGCCGCTCGCACGTGCAGGTAGCGCTTCGATGGATGCTCCAGGATGACGATGGCGTATCCCAGCTCCGCCGAAATGGTGCTGGCCATGCCAGGCAGCATCGCGGAGCGTACCGAGACGCCCTTGCCGAACCGCGTGGCGAAGGCCGTGCCGCGCCTGATGGCCCGAAGCGCTTCCTCGCGTTCGACGTAAAGCCTGAAAAGCGCGTCCATCAGCACGAGGCCCCAACCGGTGGCAAGCAAGGAATCGCTCCCAGGCAAGCCGGCGACGGTCTGCAGGATCTTGGTGTCGTTGCGGAAATGACCGGGCTGCCCGATGCCTCTTCCCAGATCCCCCATGCGCACGTCTTCGACGAGCGCGGAGAGGGCCTTGCCCTCGACGCCTCCAGGCAGCTTGTGCCGCCGTCGCAAGTCTTTCCAGACCAGGCTGGCGGCGGAGTCCTTCAGGTCGCCCTTATGCTCGTCGTACTTGCCGCGCCCGACGCCGATGCCTACGCGCCCCGCCCCCAGCTTCACGCCCTTCGCGGAAGTCGGGATGAACTCGATCCCCGCCCTCTTCATGCCGCCGAAACGCTTGAGCAGCCATATGCCGGCGACGTCGTCGCGGTGCGGGAAGAGGTGCGTGACAAGAATCTTCATAGGCACGGATCGCCGTCTCAGGCGCGTTCCTGGTCGCCCCCCGCTTTTTCCTGTTCCGGCCGCATGGTCGGGAACAGGATGACCTCCTTGATGGAGTGTGCGCCGACCAGGAGCGCGGTCAGGCGATCGATGCCCATGCCGAAACCGGCGGTCGGAGGCATGCCGTACTTCAACGCCTCGACGAAATCGGCGTCCGCCGGCATGGCCTCTTCCGAACCGCCTTCCCTCTTCCTGGTCTCCTCCAAGAAACGCGCCTCCTGTTCAAGAGGGTCGTTCAGCTCGTTATAGGCCTTGGTGACCTCGATGCCCTGGACGAGCAGCTGGACGGACGCGATCCGGCTCGGCTGGTCCGGCTTGCGCTTGGCGAGCGGGATCATCTCGGCGGGATAGTCGATGACGAACGTCGGCTGGACGATCTTGGGCCTGACGCAGGACTTATACAGCGCATCCGCGATTTCGCCGTACCCGACGACGCCCTCCAGATCGATCCTGAGGCCGCTCCGCGCGATCGCTTCCCTGAGCGATGCCTCGTCATGCATCGCATCAAGATCGATGCCGGTCTCCTCCCGGACGAGGTCATGGAATTTCCTGCGCGGATACGGCCCGCCGAAATCGAGCGTCACGCCGTCGCGTTCGACGGTCGTGCGGCCGAGCGAGGCCGCCAGGATGGCCGCCAGCATCCGTTCGGTCAGGTCCATCAAGTCCTCGTAATCCGCGTATGCCCAATAGAACTCGATCTGGGTGAATTCCGGGTTATGCTGGAAACTGATGCCTTCATTGCGGAAGCAGCGCGCCACTTCGAAGACCTTCTCGAAGCCGCCGACGACCAGGCGCTTCAGGAAAAGTTCCGGCGCGATGCGCAGCTGGAGATCGAGGTCCAGCGCGTTATGGTGCGTGACGAACGGCCGTGCGGAAGCGCCGCCGGCCTGGGTCTGCAGGATGGGAGTCTCGACCTCCATGAAGCCTTCGCCGTGCAGGAAATCCCGGACGGCACGGACGATGCGGCTGCGGGTACGGAAGATGTTCCGGACCTCTTCATTGGCGATCAGGTCCAGGTGCCGTTTGCGATAGCGCACCTCGACGTCCGAAAGCCCGTGCCATTTTTCCGGCATGGGCAGGATCGCCTTCGCGAGGAGACGCCAGGACCGGACCTCCAGGCTCTTTTCTCCGCGCTTGGTGACGAACAGCGTTCCGGCAGCCTCGATGAAATCTCCCAGATCGATGGCGGACGTGAAAAGCGCGAAAGAAGCTTCGCCGATGAGATCGGATTTGATGTGGAGCTGCAGCTTGCCGGATTCGTCCGTCAGGTCGGCGAACGCGGCGCCGCCATGGGCGCGAACGGCGCGCAAACGGCCCGCCAACGTGACGGATTCAGCCGCCGCACTCCATGCCTCGAAACGGGAAACGGCCTTGGCGCAGCTTGCCGTGCGTCCGCTCTTGGGCGGGTACGGATCGACCCCCGCCTTCCGCATGTCCTGCGCCTTCGCGCGGCGGACGATCTCCTCTTCCAACATATTCAGCAAAAAATATCGAGAATCTTGTACCGGACGATCGCGCCGTTCGGCATGGCGTTCTCGAACTCCTCGCCCCGCTTGCGTCCGAGCAAGGCATTCCCGATCGGCGATTCATTGGAGATCTTCCCGGCGAGCGGGTCGGACTCCTTGGGACCGACGATCTGGTACTCCTTCCTTTTTCCTCCGACGTCGCAATGGACCTTGCAACCGACGTTGACCACGTCGGCGGACGTCGGCGCGCTCACGACGGCGTGCGCGAGATAATCCTCGAGCTCCATCACGCGCCCTTCAAGGAATGCCATGGCGTCCTTGGCATCGTGATACTCGGCGTTCTCCGAAAGGTCGCCCTGCTCCTTGGCCTTGGCGATGCGCGCGGCGATCTCAAGACGCTGGACGCTTTTCAGTTCGTTCAGCTCGTCGCGCATCTTGGCGGCGCCCTCCTTGGTGATGACGTAGGATTTCATAAAACCAGTCCGCGCTCGGCGGCTGCCCCTTCAGTATACGGGCGTCCCGCTCGCAGCGTCAATCGGCTTGCCGCGGTAGGCCCCGTTGTCCGGCGGGACATCCTGGGAACGCAGCCAGGCCTCCATGATGTCCCGCGCGACCGGCGCCGCAGCCTTCGTGCCTTCGCCGCCAGCCTCGACCATCACGACGACCAGGATCTTCGGGTCGTCGAACGGGGCGAATCCCGCGAACCAGGCGTGGGTCGGCTGACCGTTCCCCCACTGGGCTGTTCCGGTCTTGCCGGCGATCGTCCAAGGCGAGATTTTCAGCCCTTGCGCGGAGCCTGAAAGGATGGTCTCGCGCATTCCCTTCCGGACGACGTCAAGGACGGCTTTCGGCACGATCCGGCGCGCGATCGGCGCGTAATCGACCTGTTCGACGGTCTTGGTCGAACGGATCTGCCGCACGACATGCGGACGGATCAGGTCTCCGCCGTTCGCGAACACGGCGCTCCAGGCGGCCACCTGCAAAGGCGTGACCGTCAGGTCCCCCTGACCGATCGAGACGTGGTACGTGTCGCCGATATACCACGGTTGGCCTTTGACGCGCTGCTTCCACTCCTCGGTCGGGACGAACCCTGCGGCTTCGCCGGGAAGGTCGATCCCCAATCTCATGCCGAGATGGAACAGCTTGAAATAGGCGTCGAGCCGTCCGATGCCCAGCCCTTGAATGGACTCCCATCCGCCACCGACCGCATAGAAGAAGGTGTTGACCGATTGCGCGATGGCTTTGACGACGTCTGTCGTGCCGTGCCCGCCGGCTTTCCAGTCCGGAAAGACCCATGGTCCGACATGGATGCCACCCGTCGACAGGACCGTCGTCGACGGCGTGATGACCCCCTCCATCAACCCGGCCGAAGCGACAAGGGTCTTGATGGTCGATCCGGGAGGGAACGTGCCGGAGACCGCGCGCGGGAAAAGGGGTTGATTTTGATTTTCGGTCAGCTGGCGATATTCCTTCGTCGTGATGCCACGCGCGAACGCGTTGGCGTCGAACGAAGGCAGGCTCACGAGCGCGAGGATCTCCCCCGTCTTCGGGTCCAGCGCGATGGCTGACGCGCGGGAGCGCCCGTTTCGCGCTGCGGAAGCCTTGAGCGAACGTTCAGCGACGGCCTGAAGCTTCGCATCGAGAGCCAGCGTGATGTCGGCCCCCTGGATCGGCGCGTCCGACGCCAGGATATCCTGCTCCTTGCCGAACGCATCGACCTCGATCTGCTTCCTGCCGTACGTGCCGCGCAGGTACCGCTCGTAGAAAGCCTCCAGCCCCGTCTTGCCGATGGCATCCGTAGGAAGATACCCCTCGGATTTGAGTCCGGCGTACTCCGCCTCGTTGATGCGCCCTTCGTACCCGATGACGTGCGAGAGGCTGAGGATCGGCTGGTTTTCGCCGTCGGGTTGCAGCAGGAGTTCGCGCTTCGTGCCGTCTTCGACGGCCACCCCCGGCAGGCGTCCGCTTTGGATCTTGATTCGCAGGGCCTGTTCATACCCGAGGTGGTCCTTGATCGGGACGGCCGACGCGAGATTGGCGGGATAGTTGCGGAGCGCCTTCTCGATATCGACAGGCGTGATGTCGACGGCTTCCGCCAGGCGCACGATCAAGTCGTCGCGCTCGTGACGGTCCTTCGGGAGGTCGAAGGGCGTCAACGTCAAGGTGAAGTCCGGTACGTTGCGGACAAGCAAGGTGCCGTTGCGATCGTATACGACGCCGCGTGCCGAAGGGATCTCCGCGATGCGCAGGCGATTGCCTTCCGCCTGGGCCCGATACGATTTTCCCTTGAAAAGGTCGAGATAACCGGCCCGCAAGGCGAGCGAGACGAACATGACGGAAAAGACGCCGAAAAGGAGCGCGAGCTTCCGCGAGGACAGCGAGGCGCCGATGTACCCGTGATGGCCGAGCGGGTGCTCGATGACCGGTCCGGTCACGGGTCCGCCGGCCGTCTCGTCGATCGTCGGCACGCCCGAATCGACGGTGCCGTGCCGGCCGTCTTCGATATCAGGAAAAAGCGATGGGAGTGGTTTCATGGGAAAGGAAAATCTTCCTGAACCTCGCGCGGAAAGCGGCGCCGATCCGGATGAGCAGCAGCAGCGAGAGCCCGTTCACGATCCCTTGCCGGAACGGCGAAAGAAGCATCGAGGACGAAAGGTCGAAGACAAGGGGTGCGCCGCGGAACAACGCGCCGACGGCGTCGATGGACCAAAGGATGAGCCGATGACAGGACGCCGTCGCGGCGCCGAGCAGGAAGATGGCGCCGGAACCGGAATCGGTAAGGACGCGGCGGAAAAGGAACCGGGCGAAAAAGAAGGCGGAGAAGAGCGCCGCCGTCTCGGCGCCGAACCCCAGGAAACCGTGCAGATCGAGCAGGAATCCGGCCACGAGCGACCAGCCGAGGGATAAAAGCGGCCTGTCGCGCATCACGCCATACGTCACGACGACGAGCGGAAATGAAAAGGTCGACCACGGGAAACCGAGATGCGAAAAGAAACCGACCTGTAGGATCGTGCTTGCGGAAGCCGTGAGCGCCACGAGAAACACGTTCAGCATGAGCGTGGCATCAAGGGAAAGGGATTGCGACCACGCTGATGCGATCATACGCGATCGGCGAAGCGACCACTGCGGTCTTGAACGGATCCTTCTCCTGCGTCTGGATCTCGCTCACGCGTCCGATCACCAACCCTTTCGGCATCAGCGGTTCGATGCCGGAGGTGACGATCAGGTCGCCCGTCTTCACCTCCTCGTTCTGAGGGATCAGCTGCATTTCCAGGCTGAGGCCGCGCTCGCCTTGGACCAATCCCTGCGTCTGGGCCGCGTTCTGTACCTCGGCCCCGATCCGGCTGCGGGTGTCGCTCAGGAGCAGGGCGACCGAACTGGTCCGCTCCACCTTGAAGATCTTCCCGACCAAGACGCCTCCTGCCGCGACGACCGGCCGATCGACCGCTACGCCGTCGTCCGACCCTCGGTCCAGCAAGATGGTATGCGTTCCGGCCTCCGGCGTCCGAGCCGCTACGCGGGCGATGACGGGCACGGGCTTCTGTTTTTGGGTGAACCCCAACAGCGCACGCAATTCGTCGTTTTCATGCTGGACGGTGGTGAGACGCGCGATCTCGACGTCGTCAGAGGCGTTCTGGCTGCGAAGACGGTCGTTCTCTTGAATGATGCCGTTCACCTTGAACGGAGCCTCCAGCGCCTGCCTAAGGGAGACGGCCGCATCAGAGAGGCGGATTTCCTGCCCCGTCAGTTTCCGCATCAACCAAGCCTCCCCCCCGTTGAACGCGCCGAACAAGTGCAGGAAAAAAGACAGTCCTCCGGCCGCCACGGTCAAGATCATCAAGCGCGACCGCGCGACAGGAGTCATGTCCGATGAGTGGCTTCAGAAGCCGAAGGAAGAGCGATCGTCTTGAGCAATTCCGGGCTGTCGAGCAGCATCCCGGTACCGCGCACGACGCAGGTGAGAGGGTCGTCCGCGATGCGGACGGGAATCTCGGCCGCCTTGGAAATGACCTTGTCGAGTTCTTTCAAGAGCGCGCCGCCGCCAGTCAGCACGATGCCGCGCTCATAGATGTCCGCGACCAGTTCAGGCGGGGTCTGTTCCAACGTCGCCTTGATGTTCTCCACGATCGAACGGACGGAACGGGCGATCGCCTCTCGGATCTGCGCGTCAGTCACGACGATCTCTTTGGGCAATCCGGAGAGGAGGTCGCGGCCGCGCATCTCGTACTCGAGCGGCATCTCAAGTTCGGCAGCTGATCCGATGCTGCACTTGATCGTTTCGGCGGCGTGCTCGCCAAGCAGGAGATTGAACGTGTCCCTCGCATACTGAACAATGTTCTTGTTCATCTCGTCGCCGGCGATCGGCAGGGATTTCCAGGTCACGACGCCGCGCAAGGAGATGACGGCGATTTCCGTCTTCCCTCCCCCGATGTCGACGATCATGTTCCCGACCGCTTCCTCGATCGGCAATCTGGCGCCGATGGCGGCTGCCATCGGGCTTTCGACCAGGAAGACCTCGCGCGCTCCTGCCGACAAGGCGGCATCCTCGACGGCTTTCCGTTCCACTTCGGTGATCTCGAGCGGGACGCCGATCACGATGCGCGGCCGTGGCACGACCGTGAAACCGTCATGATGGACCTTTTCGATGAAATAGCGGAGCATCTTTTCCGTGACTTCGAAATCGGAAATGATGCCCTTGGAAAGGGGTCTGGAGGTGACGATGTGCGAAGGCGTCTTTCCCACCATTTCCTTAGCTTCCTTGCCGACGGCCAGAATCTGGCTGGTACGGGTATTGACGGCGACGACCGATGGCTCGTTGATGACGATCCCTTTTTCCTTCACGAAAACCAAAGTCGAGGACGTGCCGAGGTCGATACCCAAATCCTTCGAAAATCTTCCGAAAATGCTGTTTAACATGGAGGGAATTGGCTTAGGGATTCAACCGTATCATAGGCCGACAAGCGTGCCAAGAACCGGTCTCACCGACCCGAACGGAAGGAAATCAGGAAAAACTCGGCGACAGTCAGGGTCGCCAGGAACAGCAGGAGGTTCCACCAAGCCAGCAAGGCATGCGCCTGAAGGACGAGCGATCCGATCACGAAGGTCGTGAGGAGAAGGCCTTGGCGGAAGGAGGTGGCCGCATGGCGGGAAATCGGCTCGTGGCGCCGAAAGAAGGACCTGGCCGCCAGCCCGATGACGGAAAAAGTCCCGACCAGCGAAAGGGACAGGGCGGAATAGAAGATGGCTTGCCCGAACCATCCGGCCTCGACCGGATCGACGGCTCCTACGACCGAAAACCAACCCATCCAGCAGAGGGCGGTCGACACCAGCATCCAAAAGAGGTATTGGCGCAACGTCATAGCTCCCCCATTCTATCATCGCCAGGGGGCGAGCAGGAAGCGGAGGCGTTCGATCGCAACGCCGGTCCGGGCGGACGCCTCCAGGAGCTCCGGCTCGGCCGAACGGAGGATGTTCGCGACCGTCGACGATTTGCAGGCGATCGTCAGGGCCGCATCCTTCACATGCAGGACCTTGAAATCGCCGAACTGCGTGGGAGCGAGCTTGCCGCGAGCCGCCTGTTCGAAGAGCGCGAATACCCGGGCTCGCGCGACCTTCGGCGCGATACCGCTCTTTTCGAAGGTGGACGGCAGGATATGCCCTATCTTGGTGAACATAGGCGGCGTCATCAGACGACCCTGAAACGGCACACGTCCTTGAAGTCGCAATAGCCGCAGACGAACTCGCTCGGCGCCGCAGGAAAGTCCGAAGCTTCCAGCGCGGCGATCTTCTTTTCCAAGGAGTCCCTGACGGCACCAAGGTCCTCTTCAGGATCCACTTCCTGCTGGACGTCGTCTCTTAGGAACCAGAAAGCCATCCGGCTCGTCTTGAGACCGTAGGCGTCCGCCAAGGCGAGCTGGTAGATGCGCAGCTGCTCCTTCATGCCGGAATCCAGGCGTTCCTTGGAAGCCCCGGTCTTATAGTCGAGGATGATGGCCGTGCCGTCGGGCGCCCTGTCCACCCGATCGATCTTGCCTTTCAGGACGTATCGCCCGATCTTGAGGGTGAACGGGGCTTCGGTCATGAGAGGGACAGGGCGTTCGACGAGCGTCCGGGCATGCGCCCGCGCTATCGCTTCCCGTCCGGCCGCGTGGAACCGTTCGCGTTCGTCCGCATCCTCGTACCACTCGCCGGTCCAGCCGCGTTCATATGCGGCCAGCAGATCATCAAGCGCCATCGGGGTCTCCGGACGTCCTTTCAGCGCCTCGATGAACTCCTCGAGCGTCGCGTGGATCAGCTTGCCGAAATGCAGCGTGCCCTTGTCGATCGTGGGGATCTTCAGGAGGTGGGCGAACTTGTACTGCAAGGGGCACTTCTCGAACGCGGCCAGCTGCGAAAAACTGAAGCTGGACGGCAGCTGAAGCGTGATATCCGAAACCAAAGGAGGAGCCGGAGCCTCAAGGTCATCGAAGGCGGCCTTCCGCTCCGACAGCACGGTCCTGACGCATGCCTTGTTCTCCTCGTCGGCGAAGACCTCTTCGATGAAACGTGAGACTTTTTTCTTCCGAGCGCCCCCGGCGTCCTCGGAAGAGGTCAGGTAGAGCCGATCCTTGGCGCGGGTGCATGCCACGTAGAACAGCCGCCGTTCCTCCTCGAGATGGACGTCCGAACCTTCATTCGGACGTTCTTTGACGAGCGCGTCCGGAAACGGGATCGCTTCGCGCCGATCGTCGCCTGGAAAGCGTCGCGCGACCAGCTGGACGATGAAGACGTTCCTGAACTCAAGGCCCTTGGAGGTATGTGCCGTCATGAGCTTCACGGTTTCCGGACCCTCCGAAAGCTCGGCCGGAATCCTGCCCTCCTCACCCGACTCCAGCTCCCATTCGAGCATCCGCATGAAACCCCGAAGGCTCGGGCGCGGATCATCGAGCTCATAGGCCTGTATGCGCCGGACGAGCTGGTTCAGGTATCCGATGGCTTCGAGCGTTTCGGGAGTCTCTTCCTTCAAGAGTTCCGCATAGTAGCCGGTATCGACGAAAATCTCCTTGAGAAGGCGCGCCGGAGCGGTCTTGCGCGCGCGTTCGGCATGTTTCTCGACGAGCGCCAGCACCCGATGGAATCCGGAAAGCGTCTCGGCGGAGAATCCGAGACGGTCGGCGTGACGAAGCGCTTCAAACAACGACCAGCTCCTGCGGTCGGCCTCATGCGTCAATTTCACGAGATCCAAGGCCGGAATGCCGAAAATCGGCCAGGAAAGCACGCGATGGAGCGCCGGGCTCTCATGATAGTCGTCCAGCGACTTGAAATAGCAGATGGCGTCCTGAACGACGGGTTTCAGGTAAAGTCCCTTCGAAGCCACGTACAGGTACGGCACGCCGTGCCGGCCCAGCGCGTCCATGAACGGCTTCAGGTGCGCATTCGCCCGTGCCAGGACGGCGAAATCGCCCCAGCTCGCCTCGGGATCGCTTTCCTTGATGCGGACGATCTCGCTGGCGACGTAACGGGCTTCTTCGTCAAGATCCGCCAGCTTCGCATGGACGATCTCCGCCCCGCCCCCCCGTTCGGCCGTCAGGCGCTTGGACAGCCCGAGCTTGGCCTCCAGCCGATTCGGGTCGTTGCGCCGGATGAAGCGATAGCTGACGTCGAGGATCTCCTGCTTGGAGCGATAGTTGCGGGTGAGGAAGACCTGCGCGGCTGATGGGAAATCGTCCTTGAAAGCCAGGATGTTCGAGACGGAGGCTCCGCGGAACTTGTAGATGGATTGGTCGTCGTCGCCCACGACGGTCAGGTTGCCCGTTTGTCCGGCGAGCAGCTTCACCAACTCGTACTGCGCGACGTTCGTGTCCTGGAACTCGTCGACCAGCACGTACTTGAAGCGTCGACGGAACTCGGCGAGCACGGTCGGGCGTTCACGGAACAGGCGGATGGTCTCGGAGATCAGCGCGCCGAAATCCAGCTGCCTGCGGTCCATGAGCAGCTTCTCGTACGTCTCGAACGCCTTGGCGATCTCCAGCACCCGCGCCTTCTCGTCCGGCTCGGCTTCGAGCGCTTCGGCGTAGGCCCGATACTGGGCCGAAGAGACGACTTCGTCCTTGGCATGGCTGAAGTGGCCGAGCAGGTCATGGATGAAACGCGCCGGATCGCCCAAGGGACGGTAATATTCGAGCCCGAAATCCGCCAGACGATCACGGACGGCCAGCCAGGCTCCGGTCTCGTCGAGCAGGCGCGCGTCGCCCGGAAGGCCGATATCCTGCCCGCGCTCGCGAAGCACGCGTTCGCCGAAACCGTGGAAGGTCAACGCCCAAAGCTCCACATACCCCATCGGAAGCAGGCGGTCGATACGTTCTTCAAGCTCGGAGGCGGCTTTCTCCGTGAAGGTCAGGGAAAGGATCTCTCCGGGCTTGGCGCGGCCGGTGGCGATCAGCCAGGCGATGCGCTTGGCGATGACCGTAGTCTTGCCCGTGCCGGCCCCGGCCACGATCAAAAGAGGGCCATCCGCATGGGTGACCGCCCTCTCCTGTTCCGGGTTCAAGCCCTCCAGGAGGGCATCGGCGTCCATCAGCATCTCAGGCATATGATGGTGTCATCCTAGCACGCCGACCGACCCGGTCCTATCCCCTTCAAAATGGCCCTGTCACGCCGCCTTAAAGGTCCGTTCCCGAGTAACTCAGGTTGAGCGATTTGTTGCAAAGCGGAAAATCAGGGACGATGTTGCCTGGAGCGAGCTCGCCGAAAAGCGCCCAGTTGCAGAACGAAGGGTCGCGGACGACGCATCGATCGATAAGGCCGTCCTTGAAACGCGTGAAGGCGAGAAGTTCCCCGCGCCAAGATTCGACGGCGCCAAGGGCGGATCCGTCCTTGACCTGACAGGAAACCGAGATGTCCCCGGGCTCCAAACTGTCCAGGATGCGCGCGATGAGACCCGCGCTCACGGCAAGTTCGCGCCGGCGCATCTCGAACCGCGCATAAACGTCGCCGGAAGTCTCGACGACCACTTCAGTCGGGAGCGTGCCGTATTCCGCATACGGATGATCGCGACGGACGTCACGGTCGAGGCCGGAGGCCCGCGCAGGGAGCCCCAAAGCCCCGTACGCGACGGCAGCCTGACGCTTGAGCACCCCGGTGGTCTCAAGACGCTCGCGCAAGTCGTCCAAGTGACGCCCCATGTCGATCAGCTCCCGCGCATCCGCATACGCGGCGGAGGCCGTCTCCCGGAGATCCTTCAGTTGCGCATCGGTCAGGTCCTTGGCGACGCCGCCGGGCTGCACGAAGCCTCTCCAAAAGCGGTTCCCGAAGACGCGATCCGAAAGGCGGGCGAGGCGTTCCTTGATGCGGAAACCCTGGGCCGCCATGACGGTGAAACCGGTGCCGTTGCCGCACATGTTCGCGATGTCGTGCAGATGCATGGTGACGCGCTCAAGCTCGTGCACGAGCATGCGCAGCTGTGCGGCGCGTCTCGTGATCGAGACTCCGGAAGCCGCTTCGACGGCCTGGCAGAACGCCAGCGCATGCGAAGCTGCCATGTCACCGGAGATCCGCTCGATGAACGGGAGCGCCTGTGCGGGCGTCTTCCCTTCAAGAAGCTTCTCGACGCCTTTGTGCGTGAAGAAGAGCTTGCCTTCAAGCGTGATGATCCTCTCTCCAGCCACGTTGAAACGGAAATGCCCCGGTTCGATGATGCCGGCATGGATCGGGCCGACCGGGATCTCGTAGATCCCGTCGCCATCCACGTGCGCCATCGGGTACGGCACGTCGGCATGATCCATGCGCGTGTCCCAGGCGAAGTCCTTCCTGAGCGGATGCGTTCCGAGCGGCACGTTCTCATGATGCACGAGGCGACGCCCATCCGGATGGCCTTCGGCCACGATGCCGAACATGTCCATCGCGTAGCGCTCGTACCAATGCGCCGCCATGACGGTCTTGGTCAGGGATTCATAGCGCGGGTCCTCTTGTGGCAGCATCGTGGAGACGAGCAGCCACTCATGCGAGGCGTCGAGGCTGAAAAGCGCATGGACGCCGTACGTCGCGCTCCCCTTCCGATCATCGGTGGCGAACAGGAGCGAGAGCGGCAGGGCGAATTCATCGGCCAAGCGCGTGCAGAGGGAGGGAAAGACGCCGCGTTCGGCACGGACGGAAATCAACCCGTTCTCGACATCCCCGCGCAGCTCCAGGCGTTCCAGAAGTTCTTTGGCGTTCATAGGGTCGTGATCAGGGATTGCGCGATTTCGGAGAGAAGGCGGAACGCGCCGGGCGAGGCTGCCCAGACGCCGATTCCGACGGCCGCGATGAGCTGGACGAGCATGACCCCGTGGGTCAAATTCCACCGTTCAGGCGCCTCGGCAGCTTTTTCGCCGTTCGCCCCATAAAGCATCGAGGTCACGCTTCTCAGCATGCCCAGAGCGATGACCGAAAGCGAGACGAGGGCGAGCAAGGTCAAGCCCGGATGGAAGCGCATGCCGACTCCGATCATAAGGAACTCGCTCGTGAACAAGGCCGAGGGCGGAACGGCCAGGATGAGGAGGAGGCCCGCCAGGAACAGGCTGCCCGTGATGGGCAGGCGCCGCATGACGCCGCGTACGTTCTCGATATGCGTCGTCTTATAGGCGAGAAGGACCTCCCCTGCCCCGAAAAACAGCATCGGTTTGACGAAGGCATGTCCGATCATGTGGATGACGGAGGTCAGAAGCCCGACCGGACCGAGACCGATCGAGAATGCCATGATTCCCATGTGTTCGACGCTCGAATACGCCAGCATGCGCTTGTAGTTGCGCTGCTGAAGCAGGAACAGCGCGGCCGCGACGATCGAAACGAGGCCGAAGACGAGGAAGATCCCGTTCGTCCAGGTCGTGCCTCCGAGCGACGCGTCGGCCACGCCCTTGAAGCGGAGGACCGCGCCCAACGCGACGTTCAGGAGGATGCCGGACAGCATGGCGCTGATAGGCGAGGGCGTCTTGCTGTGGGCATCGGGGAGCCAGGCGTGCATCGGCACGAACCCGACCTTGGTACCGAGACCGATGAAGACGAAGATGAAGGCCCAGCGCACGAGCGTGGCGTCAAGGGCGGAGGCATGCGCGCGGAGCGCGGAAAGCGAAAGCGCTTCGCCCGGGGACAATCCGGCGCCGACCGCAGCCGCGTGCACGAACATCAGCATGCCGAGCAGCCCGAGCGTGATGCCGATGGAACAGAGGATGATGTACTTCCAAGCGGCCTCGACCGAAGCGTCCTTGCGATACATGGCGACCAGCATCGTCGTAGCGAGCGTCGTTCCCTCAAGGCTCATCCATAGGGCGCCGAGGTTGTCCGCGAAGGTCGCGGCGAACATGGTCAGCACGAAAAGATGGAGAAGCCCGAAGTAAAGGCGTACCTGGGAAAGCGACAGGATGCCTTCGTGATGTTCCGCTCCGACGTAGCGTACGCTGGCGATGGTCGCCGAGACGTAGACGAACGCGATGAGTCCGGCCATGAACCAGGTAAAGGCATCGGCATGCCACCATCCGGCGACGGGGGCGACGGGACCCCCAAGAAGCGCAGAGAGGGCGCACGCGAGGACTCCGAGCCCGATCAGGGACCCGAAGGTGAAGGAAAGCACCCTGACCTGCCGTTCGGAACGGGCGATGTAGGCGCTGGCAGCGGCCGCCAGGAGCGCGGCGAAAAGGAGAAGCGGGGCCATACGGTTATTCGGTGAGTTCGGTCAAGCGTTCAGTATCGCCCGTCGCGTACAATTCCTGGACATGACGGCTCAGGACCGCCATGACGAGCGCGCCGGCCGTGACGGTCAGGAAGATCCCGATCTCGACGAGCAGCGGGATGCCTCCGACCGCGATGACGCCATAGGCCGCGACCCCATTCTCCATCACCATGAACCCGATGATCTGGGAATACAGGTCCTTCCGCATGATCATGAGGGAAAGGCCCAGAAGGACGAGGGCGATCGAGACGAAGGGAACGGTCGCGAAACGGCCCGCCACGAGATACGCGGCCAAAAGGGCTGCCGCCACGGCGAAATAGGTCATGGCCGGCCGGAGATAGAATTTGACCTGCATCGAGGCATGCGCGCGTTTCGCGGCATAGGCGAGAACGGCGGGGATGAAGACGACCTTGAAGGCGAACGTCCCGAGGGCGCTGTAAAGCCCCTGCGCCTCCCCTCTCAAGAGGGAGGCCGTGACCGTCAAGCCGGCGAGACAAAGCGACGACAAGGCGAAGTGCCGGATGATGGCCGGAAGGCGCGGCTTGCCGATGAGCATCAGGCTGAACAGCAGCAGGCCCGCAGTGAAGAGCTGGTTCCAGTGCGCAAGGGAAATCATACGGCGTGTTGGATCAAGGCGAGCGCCAAGCCGGAAAGGGCCAGGAAGAACGCGCCAGTCAAGTATTCCTGCATGCGATAGAAACGCATCTTGGAAATCATGGATTCAAGGAGGGCCAGCGCCCCCATGCCCAAGACCAGTTTCAGGAGCGTCGCGCCGACGGCCAGGATGACTGCGGCAGGCGAGGAGGCCGTGCCGACCAGTGTGGCCGGAAAAACGAGGTTCGCGATCAACAGGACGAAAGCGCTGAGCTTGATGGTCGAAGCGTATTCAAGCATGGCCAGATACGGGCCGGAGTACTCGAGGATCATGGCCTCATGGACCATGGTGAGTTCCAGATGCGTCGCGGGGTTATCGGCCGGATACCGCGCGTTCTCGGCCAGCGCGACCAAAGCGAGCGCGGCGATCGTGAGGGCCAGGAACGGGGCGCTTCCGACCGATAGGCCGGCGGAAACGATGCCGTCGAGCCCGGTCGAGCCGGTCGCGAGGGCCAAGGTCGCGAAGACAAGGATGATGGTCGGCTCCAACAGGGAGGCGATCGTCATCTCGCGGCTCGAGCCCATGCCGCCGAAAGCGCTGCCGGTGTCGAGACCACCGAAGACGAGGAAAATCGCTCCGACGGCGAGCGCGCCGGCCGTCACGAAGATGTCACCGAGGGAACCAAGCGCTCCGCCGCGGACGACCAGCGGAAGGACGAGGGCCAGGAACAGGCTGCTGGCGAGGACGACGTACGGCGTCAGACGGAAGACCCAGGAGACGCCTTCGGAAATCACCATCTCCTTCCGCAGGAGCGTCGCGAACGCGAAGTACGGCTGGAAAGGGCTGGCGCCGCGACGGCCTTGGAGACGGGCCTTGAACAGGCGCACGCAACCGAGCGCGAACGGCGAAAGCGCGAGGACGACGGCGGTCTGGATGAGCGTAAGGATGACGGGGTTCATAGGGCGATCGCCAGGGTCGCGATGAGCGCGACGAGGATCAGAGCGATATAGAACTGGATGATGCCGTTGTGCAGACGGCGGGCCTGGGTCGACGCGTACAGCACGGCTCGCGCGACGGGCGCGTAGAGCGCCTCCATCCAAAGGGGCCTGACTTCGAGCCTCGATTCCCTTCTCGCGATCCACGGATTCGTCGCGACGATCGGGATGGCGGTGACGTTCTTGCGGGCGTGGAGCATCAGGCGGAAGAAGAACCGCATCGGCGCGGAAAAGGCGGTCGCCGTATATTCCATCTTTTCGGTCATCGGCTGCCCGCAGTCCCAGGAATGGTATGAGCGTTCCCGGCGCGCATCGCTGAAGACCTTCCGCGCCAAAACGACACCCGTACCGATCGCCGCGAACAGGAGAGCGACGGATGAAGGGGCAAGCGCGCCGCCTCCTGCAAGGAGGCGCCCCCCATCCGTTTCGCGCATGAAGCCGAACGCACGGAGGAGAGCCGGCGCCAGAAGACCGACGAGGAACGTCAACGCCGCCATCGCGTAAACGGGCCACGAGAGGCCGGCCGCCGGCTCTTCGGCCTGCGAAGCCCTTTCGCTGCGCGGCAGGGCCAGGAAGGCGATGCCGAACATCTTGACCATGGCGAAGATCGCGAGGCCGCCGACGAACGCCACCCCGGAAAGGATGACGATCAGCACGCCCTGCACGAACGGCGCGGAGAGCCGGATGGCCTCGACGACGTTCTGAAGGAACAGCCATTCGCTCATGAAGGCGGAGAACGGCGGCATCGCGACGGCGCCGAGCGCCAAGACCAGCATCGCTCCCGAGAACTTCGGCATGCGCTTGGCGAGACCGCCCATCGATTCGAGATCGCGGGTATGCAGCTCATGCACGATCGCGCCCGCGCCCATGAACAAGCCCGACTTGAAGACGGCGTGCGCGATGGCGTGCAGGACGACCGCGGCCAAGGCCGCGTTCGCGAGTGCCGGGAGCGCGTTGGCGCGCGCGAAAGCGGCCGCGCCGAGCATCGTGAACATCAAGCCGAGGTTCTCGATGCTGCTGTAGGCGAGCAGGCGCTTGAAGTCGCGCTCGATGATGGCGTAGAGCGCGCCGAAAACCGCCGAGAGAAGCCCGAGGGCGATGACCGGAAGCGTCCAAGCGGACGGGATCGGAGGAAAGACGCTCAGCAGGAGCCGCAGGAAACCGTATAGGGCCATCTTCAGCATCACGCCGGACATCAAGGCCGAAATATGGCTGGGCGCCTGCGGATGGGCTTCCGGCAGCCAAAGATGGAACGGCCACAGGCCTGCCTTGGAACCGAAACCGAAGAACGTCAGCGCGAACGCCAGAAGGACGATCGCGTGCGGAGCGGATTGGGCCGTGAGCGCCATCTGGCCGAACGAGGCGAATGCCGCACCGCCCGAAAGCAGCATGAAGCCCGCCAGGATCGCCCCTGCGCCGAGGTGCGTCATGATCAGGTAGAAAAGCCCTGCGCGGATCGATTCCGGCTTCTTGTCTGCCATGACGAGGAAGAACGAGCTCATCGACATGGTTTCCCACGAGAGCAGGAAACTGAACGGCGTCGTGGCGAGAAGGACGCCTTGCATCCCGAGGATGAACAGCGCGGTCAGGGCATCAAGGCGTCTCACGCCATAAGCGTCGGCCTGACCGTCGACGTAGGCGATGGAGTAGAGGGAGACGACGCAGGCGACGGCATTGAGCAGGATGAAGAAAGAGGCCGAAAGGGCATCGAAAGCGATCCGGAACCCGAAAATCGCCGGGGCGGCCCCGAGCGGCATACCTTCAATGAAGGCGGCGATCCCGACGGAGGCGCCGATGCCTGTCGCGACGGCGAGAAGAGAGAGCGTCAAACGGCGAAGGCCTCGCCCACCGCCGAAAAGCGGGAGGACGGCCGCGGCGACCGTGCCGGCCACGCAAAGGAGGATGCCGTCGATGAGGTAGGTCGGATTCATAGTCAGTTTTTCGATGACGACCGCAAGGCCTCCAGGATGCCCGCAAGCATGCGGGCCGGTGACGGCGGGTCCCCGGGGATCTTCACGTGGACGGGAATGACCGCCTCGACAGGGCCGACGACGGCATAGGAGCCCTTCCAGATGCCGCCCGTGCAAGCGCCGTCGCCGACGGCGACCACGATGCAAGGATGCGGGGTGGCTTCGTACGTGGTCTTGACGGCGCGCTCAAGGTTACGGGTGACCGGTCCGGTCACCCAGAGCATGTCGGCGTGGCGGGGCGACGCGACGAAACTCAGCCCGAACCGTTCGATGTCGTAGTAGGCGTTGCCGAGCGCGGTCATCTCGACCTCTTCCGCGTTGGTGGAGCCTCCGTCCACCGCGCGGATGCGGAGCGACCGTCCGCCGTAGAGGCGGTCGATGACGCCCTTGAGTTCGGACCCGACCGTCTCCACGGCGGCATCCACGTCGTTTTTAAAAGCGGAACGCGGTTCGGTCACGCGCGGACCCAGGAACAGGTAGTGGAGGAGTTTGAATATCGACGGCATAACAGCCTTCTTTAAAACGGAACTAGCGTACTCCCCCGTCCAGAGCGTGTCAACGGCCTTAAAAATTGGACAAAAAAAGAAAAGACCCCATCTCGATTGAGTCGAAACGGGGGTATCAGACGAAGTCCTCCAAAGGCAGCACGCGCCGATCGGAACGCCGGATGACGCAGGCACGATACTCGACCTGTTCCAGTTCGCCGATCGCCTCGCGGCAGAAACTGGCCAGCGTACGGGCACGTTCCTCAGCGAGGAAGCGGGGCGCGCCCTCCTCCCAGAACGCTGCGGAAGCGATGACAAGCAGCCGCTCATCTTCAGGGATACGACCCGCGGCCCTATTCCCCTTGATGATGTCGGCCGCGATCCTGACGGACCTGCCGATCTTCGGCTCGTGATCGGAGATCACGATGGCGAAGTTTCCAGGCATCGCCGCAAGGGCGTGCCCGACGACGATCACGCGTTCGCGGTGTTCCCGGTAGGTGTTCGAATTGTCGAGGGCCTTGCCCTGACGCCGGATGTTGCCCTGCATGAACGGCAGGAGGTCCCAACGTATGCTCACAGGCATGTCCGGATACAGATCTTCGATGAGACCCCGGATGGATTCCAGGTCATCCGGCGTTTCCGACATGCGAGCGGTCCGACGATTGTCACGGTCGTGGAAAATGAACTCCTGGTGGTCCGTCTCGATGCCCATGAGGATGGCATCGACAGGGAACGGACAGCTGCCGTCTCGATAGACGCGACGGATCTGTTCGACGAGCTTGGCCGCAGCGGCGATGCCGCTGTCCGTGTCGTACCCGTGCCCTCGGCAGCCGAACTTTTCGCCGCTCCTGGAGAAGTGGTAGGTCACGAGGAAGAGGTTGCCGCGCCCCTTCTCCTGGCTTCTCCGGACGTACTCGGCCACGTATTGGCCGAAGGCGGGCCAGCCGAGGTTGAAGATCCCGCCGGCCGTGCGGATGACTTCGAGGATACCGGGCTCCGCGCCGGCGGCCTCCGCGACGAGCAGCCGTCCGTCCATGCACTTGACCACGGCGACGTTCGTGCACATCCTCTTCAGGATCTCGCTACGTACATCAGCCCTTTGCGCAAAAAGAAGTGAATATTCCTTGCACCACTGGAGCACTCGAGGCCAGAGTCCCAATTCTTGCTGCATCATCCACCTCGGTTTTTGGAAGGTTCAAGCGTTTCGGACGTAGGAGAGCGTACACGTTTTTGGCCTTCTCGTCAACCCCTCGCGCGATTTGGGCGCCGTCGATAAGGCTGATAAGAAAGAACCCTGCGCGGCCTCATGGGCGGCAGGGGTGTACAGCATGGTCAGCCGAGGGTCGGCGGGTCCTGGGTGCGAGAGCGGTTGATCTCCGTGCCGGGGTTGAGGCAGGAGTCCTGCCAGGCCAGCGCGTGGGCGTTCGACAGGTCGCCCGTGCCGATCCGCGTGTCGTGCTTGGCGGCCGGACTGCGATCGGTGATGCCGACAATCAGCGAGATGGCGAGCAGGAACACGGCCACAAAGGCATTTCCGGCGGCCTCGCCCGACTGGCCGTGCATCGCCTGGATGACGACATCAACCGCGAACAACAGGCCCACCAGGCCGAAACCGACACAGTACCTCCAGAGATCCGACTTCCAAAAGGTCGTGCGCTTCATCCGATTCCTCCGTTTCAGATGAGCGGAGCATACGCTGAAAAGCCGATTTTGTCAACGGCTAGGAGCAGCGGTTCGTGACGAATTCCTGGCAGCGGTCCTTGAAGGCTTCGAGGCTCTCCCCGTCCTTCTACAGGAGGATGTCGATGACTTCGACCTCGCCGCCGGGGTGCGGCCACGAGGCGTATAGTCCGGACGCAGCCGCATGTCAAAGTCCCGCAGACTGCCCGCCTTGAACGCAAACCCCGCACCTTTCAGTGCGGGGCTTTTTTACGGCAGACGCTGGAATCCCTGCTTGGATCGATGCTTACGTACGACCTTCAGGCGCGCCAGTTCGCGGGCCAGGCTGGCGGTGGCTTCGGCCTGACGTTCCTCGTCGTCGATCTTTTCCTTCAGCACCGCTTCGGCTCGGGCATGGGCTTCTTCGATGGCCTTGAGGTCCAACTCCTCGGCCCGCTCGGCGGTGTCGGCCAAGATCTCCAAGCGGCTGCCGGGATGGACGGTCACGAACCCGCCGGAAACGGCGATGAGCGATTCGATGCCGTCTTCACTGACCACCCGCATCTCCCCCGCCAGGATCGGCGCGACGATCGGCAGGTGGTCGGAGAGCACGGTGATCTCGCCTTCGGTCGTGGGCACCGAAACCTGGCGTACCTTGGTCCGGAGGACGGTGCGCTCAGGCGTCGTGAGTTCGAAGTCGAGGAGTTTCATGGGTTCAGGCCGTGACTTCGTCGATACCGCCCTTCATGTAGAAGGCGGCTTCCGGCTTGTCGTCGTGCTTGCCTTCCAGGATCTCCCTGAAGCCGCGGATGGTCTCCTTAAGCGGGACGTAGCGGCCGGGCTGGTTCGAGAAGACTTCCGCCACGAAGAACGGCTGCGAGAGGAAGCGCTGGATGCGGCGGGCGCGCCCGACCAGCTTCTTGTCCTCTTCCGGCAGTTCTTCCATGCCGAGGATGGCGATGATGTCCTGGAGTTCCTTGTAGCGCTGGAGCACCTTCTGGACGGCACGCGCGGTCTCGTAGTGCTCCTTGCCGACGACCTGAGGGTCCAAGATGGTCGAAGAGGAGTCGAGCGGGTCGACGGCCGGGTAGATGCCGATTTCGGTGAGCGCGCGGTTCAGGACGACGGTGGAGTCCAGGTGACCGAAGGTGGTGGCCGGGGCCGGGTCGGTCAGGTCGTCGGCCGGGACGTAGACGGCCTGCACCGAGGTGATCGAACCGTCCTTGGTGGAAGTGATGCGCTCCTGGAGCTCGCCCATCTCGTTGGCCAAGGTCGGCTGGTAGCCGACGGCGCTCGGGATGCGGCCGAGCAGGGCGGAGACTTCGGAACCGGCCTGGGTGAAGCGGAAGATGTTGTCGACGAACAGAAGCACGTCCTGCTTCTCCTCGTCGCGGAAATATTCGGCCATGGTGAGGCCGGTGAGCGCCACGCGGGCGCGGGCGCCCGGCGGTTCGTTCATCTGGCCGAAGACGAGCGTGGTCTTGTCGAGCACCTTGGACTCATGCATCTCGTTCCAGAGGTCCTTGCCTTCGCGGGTGCGCTCGCCGACGCCGGCGAACACCGAGAAGCCGCCGTGCTCGGAGGCGATGTTGCGGATGAGCTCCATGATCATGACCGTCTTGCCGACGCCGGCGCCCCCGAAGAGCCCGACCTTGCCGCCCTTCAGGAACGGGCAGATGAGATCGATGACCTTGATGCCGGTCTCGAAGATCTCGGCCTTGGTCGATTGTTCGGCGAAGGACGGGGCGGAGCGGTGGATGGACAGTTTCTTCTTGGAGGCGAATCCGGCCGATCCGTCGATCGTCTCGCCGACCACGTTGAACATGTGGCCGAGCGTCTCCTTGCCGACCGGGACAGAAATGGGCGCGCCGGTCGAGACGACCTCCAGGCCGCGGCGGAGCGCGTCGGTGGTCATCATGGCGACGGTGCGGACGCGGCCTTCGCCGATGTGCGATTGGACCTCCAAGACGACGCGGTGCCCGTCGACCGCCTTGGTTTCGAGGGCCGTCAGGATGGCCGGGAGTTCGCCTTTGAACTCCACGTCCACGACCGGACCGATGACTTGTACGATGATGCCTTTCATAATTTACGTGCGAATTTCTTTGAGAAGCTGCCGCGCGCGTTCGAGGTCGTTTTCGCCGATCAGGAGCTTGACGCCGAGCGCGAGCCCAAGCATCGGGTCCGCGTTCGCGACGCGCTCGCCCAGGATACGCGTCGGGATCCCCTGGCTCTCCAGGAAGGCCTTGTCGAGGTTGGCGTCGATCGCCGTCGGGTAAGAAGCGAGTTCCTTCATACTCATCGGTTCGCCAGCGCCGCGCGCCCGGCGGAGATTTCGGCGATCTCCTGGGTGATGGCGGCTTGTCGGCCTTGGTTGAAGGTGAGGCGGAGGTCATCGATCATGTCGGCGGCGGCGTCGGTGGCGTTCTTCATGGCGAGCATGCGCGCCGAGTGTTCCGAGGCCAGCGATTCGAGCACGGCCTGATACAACTGGGCTTCAGCGATGCGCGGCAGGAGGGCGTCGAGCACGCTTCCGGGGTCCGGTTCGAAGGCGTACTCCCCCGCCATCTTGGCGTTCGGCGCGATCTCCTGGCGATGGCCTTGGACCTCGCCGAGGTCCGCGTCCCGCCGGAGCGGCAGGAGCGGTTTCACGCGCGGCTTCTGCAGGATCGAGGAGACGAAGTCCGTGTAGATGACGACGACCTCGTCGTAGTCCGTCTTCAGGAAGCCGTCCTTGGCCAAGCGCGCGAGCGGTCGGACTTTCGTGGCTGGCGGCGCGGCTCCGGCCATGAGACCTTCGAACGAGGCCTTGAGGGGAAGCTTGCGGCGGCGGACCCAAGCTTCTGCCCGTCGCCCGATGGAAGCGAAGTCGACGGATCCTTCGGGACGGGACTTCACGAAGTCGGAGGCGACGCGCAGGACCTGGGCGTTGAACCCCCCGCACAGTCCGCGGTCGGACGTCAGCAGGAAGGCCAGCGTGCGCTTGACTTCGGGGCGCTTGGCGGTGAGCGGATGCGCCTCTTCACCGCGCCGCTCCAGGCGTCCGGCCAGGCTCCATGCCATCTGGGCGTAGGGACGCGAAGCCAGCACGGCCGCGACGGCCTTGCGCATCTTCGAAGCGCTCACCAGCTCCATGGCCTTGGTGATCTTCTTGGTGTTGACGACGGACTTGATCCGCCGATTGATGGCTTTCGTGTTGACGCCCACAGCGTTCGGTTAGATCGTTTTCTTGTATTCGGCGATCGCTTCCTTCAGCTCGGCCTCGATCTCCGGCTCCAGCGCGCGCTTCTCGCGCATCGCATCCATCATCTTGGCACGCGAAGCCTTGAGGTAGCGGTGGAAGCCGTCCTCCCAGGCGCGCACGCCGTCGATCTCGACGTCATCCAGGAGACCGTTCGTCACGGCGTAGATGATGGCGGCCTGGTGTTCGAAGGGCATCGGCTCGTACTGCGGCTGCTTGAGGATCTCGACCGTGCGGCGTCCGCGTTCGATCTGCTTCCTGGTGGTCTCGTCGAGGTCGGAGGCGAATTGCGCGAAGGCTTCGAGCTCGCGGAACTGGGCGAGGTCGAGGCGCAGGCGCCCGGCGACCTTCTTCATGACTTTCGTTTGGGCGGCGCCGCCGACGCGGGAGACGGACAAGCCGACGTTCACGGCCGGGCGGATGCCGCGGTAGAACAGGTCGGATTCCAGGTAGATCTGGCCGTCGGTGATGGAAATGACGTTGGTCGGGATGTACGCCGAGACGTCACCGGCTTGGGTCTCGATGATCGGCAGGGCGGTCAAGGAGCCTCCGCCGTTGGTCTTGTCGAGGCGGCAAGCGCGTTCGAGCAAACGGGAGTGCAGGTAAAAGACGTCGCCGGGGTAGGCTTCGCGGCCCGGCGGGCGCTTCAGGATGAGCGAGATCTGGCGGTAGGCCCAGGCGTGCTTGGAGAGGTCGTCGTACACGACGAGCGCATCCTTGCCCTGGTCCATGAAATACTCGCCGATGGCCGCGCCGGCATAGGGCGCAAGATACGACATCGAAGCCGGGTCAGAGGCGCCGGCGATGACGATGACGGTGTAGTCCATGGCGCCGGCCTCTTCCAGCTTGGCCTTGATGCGGGCGATCTTCGATTCTTTCTGGCCGATCGCGACGTAGATGCAGATGACGCCCGCCCCCTTCTGGTTGATGATGGTATCCACGGCGATGGCGGTCTTCCCGGTCTGGCGGTCGCCGATGATCAGCTCGCGTTGTCCACGGCCGATCGGCACCATGGCGTCGATGGCCTTGACGCCCGTCTGGAGCGGCACGCCGACCGGTTCGCGCGTGACGACGCCCGGGGCGACACGCTCGATCGGATACGGCTTGCCGCCCTTGATCGGCCCCTTGCCGTCGAGCGGGCGGCCGAGCGGGTCGACCACGCGGCCGATGAAGGCGTCGGAGACGTCGATCGAGAGAATCTTGCCGGTCGAACGGACGGTATCCCCCTCTTTCAGGTGACCGGATTCCCCGAGCACGATCGCGCCGACCGTCTCCTCCTCAAGGTTGAGGGCCAGTCCGTAGGACGGTTCCTTGCCGTCGGGTCCCGGGAACTCGAGCATTTCCGAAGACATGGCTTCGGTGAGGCCCGTCATGCGCACGACGCCGTCTCCCGCCTCGACGATGGCGCCGACCTTTTCGACCTTGACGCCGACCGTCGCTCCGGCGATCTGCTCCTTCAGTTTTTCGACGATGAAATCTTTGGTGGCCATATCAGATGAGTTGCTGTTTCAGGCGGGCGAGCTTGCCTTTGACGGACGCGTCGACGAGGATGTCGGCGTACCGGATGACGGCTCCCGCCACGAGCGTGGCATCGGCCGTCCAGTCGATCTCGAGCGGCTTGCCGATGGCCCCGGAGAGTTCCTTCGAGATCCGGCGGCGTTCGGCGTCCGACACGGATTCGGCGGAAGCGAATCGCACGCGCTCGATGCCCTCCGCCTTGCGCGCCTCGCGTTCGTAAGCCGCGACGGCCTTGGAAGCGAGGTACAGCTCGTTGCGTTCCTTGAGCATGCCGACGAACTTCTTGACGGCCTTCTCCGCGTCTTTTTCGTCCAGGTCCCGCACGATCTCGTGGAGCGCGACGCCGTAGGATTGCGCGATGTTCTGCATATCAGGCGGCGTGCTTGGCGGCGGATTCAAGCAAGGCCTTCTTCTGCGCGTCCGTCATCTTCTCCCCCAGCGCCTTGGCCGCGGCCATGACCGCCAGCTCGGCGATCTGGGAGCGTGCCTCGAGCACCATCTTCTCCTTTTCGGACGCGAGCGCTTCCTTGCCTTGGGTCACCAGGACCTTCAGCTCCTCCCGCGTCTTGGCTTTCGCTTCTGCGCGCTGCGCGTCGGCCTGCTTCTGGGCCTCTTCCAGGATGCGCTGCGCTTCCCGCCTGGCGGAAAGGATCGCCTCTTCGGAAGATTTCTCGGCGCCGGTCCTGGCCGCGGCCGCCGCTTCGGCGTCCTTCAGGCCCTTGTCGAGCTTGGCGCTGCGCGCGTCGATCGCCTTGAGGAGCGGGGTGTAGACCCACTTCCACATGACGAACAGGACCACGCCGAAGTTGATCAGCTGGGCGACGAAGAGCTTCCAGTTGACGCCGAGCGCGCCGAGGACGGATGTTTGGGTTTCAGGTGTCATAGGGAATGATTCCCTCTCTGAAAGAGAGGGTAGGGTGAGTCTTCGGAAGACTCCTCCTACCTCCCCTTTCAGGGGAGGACTTTCTTACAGGGTGAAGACGACGACGAGCGAGTAGATGGCGATGGCTTCCGCGAAGGCGGCGCCGAGCAGCATCGGGACGAAGACCTTGCCGGCGGCTTCCGGGTTCCGTCCGATGGCTTCCATGGCCTTGCCGACCAGCTTGCCGATGGCGAGCGCCGGGGCGACGCCTCCGACCGCCATGGTCAAGCCTTTCACGAGCACGCGCATTGTTTCCGCATCCATGCGTTTTGCGGTCCTACAGGGCGACGGGGGGGTGAGGAGTTTATCGTCGCTGATCGGAACCGGCTAAGAGTGAGAGTTCAGGCTCCGACGTCGTCGGGGACTGAAGGCCTCCTCTTAGGAAGCTTCGGAGGCGTGCGGCGCGAGCCCGTGCGCTTCGCCCATCTCGTCCTCATGATGTTCCTCCTCGTGGCCGTGCGGCTTCTCGGAGAGTATCGTCAGGTACACCAAGGCCAGCATCGAGAAGACAGTGGCCTGGACCATGCCGACGATCAGTTCCAGCACGGTGAACGGCAGCGGCACGACGTAGGCCACGAGCGAATACATGACGGTGATGAGCACTTCGCCGGCGAAGATGTTGCCGAACAGACGCAGCGAGAGCGAAGCGATCTTGGCGACCTCGGCCGACAATTCGATCACGCCCACCAGCATCTCGACCAAGGCGACCACGATATCCATCGGCTTCTTGCGGAGCGACTTGAAGAACGTGCCGAGGGCGATGAACTTGTTCCAATGGGCGAAGAAGCCGATCGAGATGATGCCGACCAGGTGCGAGGTGACGACCGTGAGGAGCGCCATCGCCAAGGTCATGTTCAGGTCGGCGTTGGCCGGCCGGAAGATCGGCGCGTTCTCGAGCTTCCCTTCCAAGAGGACGGTGCGGGTGACGGAGCCGACGCCCGGAATCGAACCCATCCAGTTGCAGGCCAGGATGAACAGGAAAAGGGTGCCGACCAGCGGCAGGAACTTGCGCGACTTGGCGCGATCTCCCGTGACTTGATCGACATAGCCGAGCATGAATTCGAGCAGCGCTTCGACGGCCGACTGGAAACGCCCGGGCGCGCCGGACGTCAGCTTGCGGTTGACCAGGAAAGCCAGCGCGATGAAAAGCCCGACGGCCACCCAGGCGGTCAAAAGGGAGTTCGTGACCGTGAACGATCCGAGGTGCGCGATGGGTTCGGCGGCGATCGGGGGGATGGTCATGGCTTCTTGATCAGGTTGCGGTACTCCTTGCCGTAGGCGAAAGCCTTGCGGCGGACGATGATCGCGGTCAGGGCGAAGGCGACGACGAGCGCGCCGGTCAGGACGTACGGCCGGGTGCCCCAGGCGGCATCGAGCTTGCTGCCCAGCCAGCTGGCGAAGACCGCCGGGATGGCGATGGTCGCGCCGAAATCGGCCATGATGCGCAAGCCGAGCAGGTAGGAAGCGCGGGTATCGTCGTTTTTCCCCATAGAAAGGCAAAGACGAACGCAGTCTACTTGCTCGAACAGGCGACGTCAACGGTTGGTAACTTTTTTGCGCTGATTTCGGTCAAAAAAAGAAAAAACCGACCGTCCGCTGAGTCGCGGTCCGATCGGTCATTTGCTCGAAGATCGCCTTCAACGGCGTGGGGATCGATGTCCGCGAGAACGGTCCGCAAGTTTCCCGATCTGATGACGGACACCCGTGGGCGTGACGTCTTCGGTGGGAACAGGCACCCCGTCATCGCGATCGCGTGACGAGGGAATGACCAGGGCGAGTCCGTCGGCCCTGGAGGGAGTCGGGGTCGCGGAACCCCTGTCATCCAGCACGACAGGAACCGCTGATTCCGCCTGATAACGATCGCTCCTGACATGCCATGCGACGACCCCGTCCAAAGCACGGGCGATGATCTGGAAGTATCGACTGAGGACGCCCTTCGATGCCGGATCGGATCCGCCCAGCAGCACCTCCAGGCGATCCATGAAGTCCGAAAGTCTGGCGACTTCAGGCTGGTACACTCGGCGGAACGCCGTCTTTCGAGCGTCTCCGGGTTCGAGACCGAGCTCCTTCGCCACGACGGCCACGAGGTTCAGGCGATCCTCTTTATCCGCCTCCGTCCGGCAGGAACGGAAACCGATGATGTCATTGGCCCAAGCGAAGACAAATCCGGCCAGACGCCGGAAATCTTCCACCAGCCTTCGTTCATGGAATCCGCCCGGAAGATCTTCCTGGTGTGCCAAGTCAAGGATGTCCAAGAACGGCATCGCACCGCTCGTGGAGAGCCGCAGGTCCTGGTACTGATCGAAGGCCGGGGTCGCCATCTGAAGACGGTGATTGGCCTCGACCATGCAGCCCAACAGGTAATTGTCGACGTTCCGGGCGAATCGACCGGCCCATCGCTCCGGATGCTTGACCAACGATCTGCCGCGCCGCGTCAGATCCCCCAAGGCCTGCAACGCCTGATTGGCGAACGGATCGCGCGTCGTCCGATCGAAAACCCGGAAGATGCTTTCGGAAGACTCCGATTCCAGGCGATCATCAACGACCATCAGCCAGGCCGTGTAACATGCGAGCAAGAGCCTCAGCTCATGGCACCTTACGTCGCCCAGGACGAGACCGGAAAACCTCCCCGGCGAGGCATCCACGATCTTTTCGACGATCCGCGGCGGAACAAGACGATGCCGGTTCACCCATGCAGCGACCAACTCGTCCAGCAGGCCGGCATCCACGGGGTCCATCAAAAGCACGCCGCTCTTCTTGTCCAAGAGAAGAACTTCTTTATCAAAGTGCATCAAAACCTCCTGTGCCCGCAGTATGCGGACAAAAGGCCTTCGCGTCAATCTCGGGAGCCGGAACCCCGCATCTTCCGGAACAGCCTGCGGGCGTTGGCGCTCGTGGCTTCCGCCACCTCGTTGAACGGCACCTGCTTGAGCTCCGCGACCTTCTCGGCCACATGCGTTACGAAGAGCGGCGTGTTGCGCTCGCCGCGATGGGGTACCGGCGTCAAATACGGCGCGTCGGTCTCGATGACGATGCGGTCGAGCGGCGCCCACTTCACCACATCGGTCAGGAGCTCTTTGCCGGCTTTGACGTCCGACTTCCTGGGCGGGTACGTGATGGTGCCGCCGAAGGCCAGGTAAAAACCGAGGGCGAGGTACCGTTCGGCGTCGGCGCGGCTTCCGGTGAAGCAGTGGATGACGCCGCGTGGCGGCTCGTCGGCGCGGACCGGTCCCCAGATTCTTTCGATCAGGGCGATCTGATCGTCATGAGCATCGCGGCAATGGATGACGACCGGAAGGTCGTGCGCGATCGCCAAGCGCGCGCCGGCCTCGAACGCTCCGGATTCCCGTGCCTTCATCTCATCCGGCGTCACGCCTTCGTACTCGTAATGATAATCGAGCCCCATCTCCCCCACCGCCACGACTTTCGGGTGCCCCAAGAGATCTCCGTAGTAGGCCGGGTCGAACCGCTCGTTGCGCGACTTGAACTGCACCTCGCCTTCGTCGTGATAGCCCTCGAAGATGTGCGAAGGATGCAGCCCGACCGTCGCCCAGACGCCGTCGTACCGTTCCGCCAGCTTGATGGCGTTCGCGCTCGTGTCCTTCTGGGTGCCGATCGCCACCATCTGCACGCCTTGGGAAAGGCAAGACCGGACGACCTCATCCATGTCATCCTTATAGGCGTTGAAGTGCACGTGGCAATGCGTGTCGATCAGCATATCGTTACGTTCGATAATCGGCGCGGTAATCGATGTCGCCGCGGGCTTTCAAGCCCTGCAGCAAATTGGCGATGATGCGCCTGTTGGCACCGTCTGGCATGACGTCCAGGGAGCGCTCAAGAGTCAATTGATCCTTCCGGAAGTACGCCACGGTGGCGCGGACGTAGTCCTGCCACTCGCTATAGCCGGGATCTTCGACCTCAAGCGCGGCCGCAAGGCTCTTTTCGAACTCCGGCAAAGCGTCGCCGCCCGCCATCGCTTCCGACTGCCCCGCGTGGAAACGCGAAAGGGACAACAGGTTGGCATAACCGAAGATATCCTCTTTTCCCGTCACGCACCGCGCGCGGACCTCGGGCGATTCCAGGACTACGGCGGTCGCATGAGCCGCATCGTGACTTGGCGTCGATTGATCGATCTCCATCAGCGCCTCAAGAAAATCATCCGGGGAAAGGTCTCCGGAAAACAAACGCTCGCGCAGCTTCGACGAAGCTTCTGCTGAATCCTGAATGGACGGCCGTTCGAATGGCATAGTCATCAGGAAATCACCGATTGGATCTGGCGGATGGCCTGCGGCAGGAGCGGAGCGAAGAAGCCGAAGGCGTGCAGGAGCCAGAGGCCGACCTGCGAGGCGGTCAAAAGCCCGGCGAAACCCGAGACGACCGGATACCGGGCGGCCACGTAGAGCCCGCCGCCGACCACCAGGATGCCTTCGACCAGGCCGAGCAATCCTCCGAGCAACGCATTGAAGGTCTTGAGCAGCGGGATGACGGCGACGATCCTGAAGATCTTGTCGATAATCCAGAACACCAGGCCGATCAGCCGGTTGACCAAGACCATGATGACGAGGAAAGTCAGCACGCGCGCCGTGTTCGAAGCGCCGAACGCCCCGGCGGCGGCATAATGCCCGGCCACCAGGACCGAAGCGATGGTGCCGACGAGCGCTCCCAAGGCGCTGATCAGCCCGAACCACAGCCCCGCCAGCACGAAGGCGAAGACGGCCAGGCTGAGGATGAGGTCGAGGAAGGTCATGAGGCGGACGGATTGCGCATCGTCTCCACGAAGGAGTCCCTGAGGTGCCTCTGCAAGGCGATGTCTCCCCTGAGAGCCTTGACGTCGCTGGGATTCAAGTACTTCCTTTCCTGCATCGCGGCAAGGAAGGCGGACTCATCCATCCTATTGAACTCATCGATGGCCGCCCGCAGGGCCGATTCGCTTTTACCTTTGGACTTTCCTGCCAACGCGGCGGCGGCCTTGAGGACTTTTTCTTCTATCTTCACCAGGCGTTCGTCCTCCTTGGCTTTTTTCGCCTTCTCCGCTTCGGGCACGGGAGGTTTTGCGGGCTTGGGCTCCGGTTCCGGAACTTCTTGCACCGCCATATCTTCATGTTCCTCACGTTCACGTCGTGCCAGATCCTCTTCCATCCGCGCGATCATCTCCCGTTCCTTCCGCAGTTGGACCGCGTTAAAACGCGGCGGTCTCGCGGGATCGTCGTTCCTGGCACGATCCCCGGGCTTTCGTGCGTCATACCGCTTTTGTTCAGCCTCAAGCCGCTCTTTCCTCCAGGCCAGATGCTGCCTCAGCTCGTCCAAAGGCATACCCTCCTTTGGACGAGCTTGGAAATCGGGCGCATAGCGGCCTCCACCGACATCGACCATCTCGATCGCGTCCGGCTCGCCCTGCTCACGACCCTCGGTTTCAGGTTCTCCATCGTCACTTTCATCCATGTCCGCGTCAATGATTTCGACGGCTTCCGGAGGCACCGTTTCCCGACTGACCTCTTGCTCACCCGACTTCAAGCTTTTTTGCGCTTCAGGGGTGCTGGGAGCCTCACGGCCACCGCTTTTCACGAGAGCGCCTGCACTCTCGCCTTCCGCCGATGCCTGCCGCTCCGCCTCGCCGGCGTCCGCAGCCAAATCATCCTGCGCCTGCATATAGGCATCCACCCGCTCCGTCATCCCCTTGATGCGATCGAACTTCGCCCTGGCCTCGGCCCATTCCTTGTCCTTGGCGGCGATCCGTTCCTGATTCGCCTTGGTCGCGACGTCAAGATCCTCGGTAGCCTTCATCGCGTTCTTCTCTTGCTCGGCCACTATCGCCTCGTGGATCTCATCATCGATTTTTTCCCTCTCCTCTTCCTCTGCCATGGCCGCGTCCACGCGCTCCCCCATCGCCGCGATGCGCTCTGCACGATCCTTTGCCATCTTAGCGCGGAGTTCCTCAAGACTCTTCGACGCATCATGCACATCCAAGCCTGTCTTCAGCATACGCGCGAACGCCTCGCTCTTCTTTTCCTGCTTCTCTTTCGATGCGAAAAAACTCCTGGCAGGTTTGGCGGCAGCCTTGAACGCCGCCGTCTCCTGCGCGAGTCGTTGACGAGCGATCGGGATTTGGGTGTTCAGCTGCTGAAGCTTCCACTTTTCCATGCCGCCCGCCGCGGCGATCTCCTTATCCAAATCGGCTTTGCCTTCATCGAAGGCCTCGTCAAGCGCGTCATCCGGCTTCAAGGACGCTTCGGCGGGCGCTTTCGGGGCTTCGGTAACCGTTTCGGCCTTCTTGATTTCCGGTTCATGGGTTTTCGGCGCGACGATCGCTTCAGACTTCTCCTCGTATTCCTTCTTCAAGGCATCCGCCTTCCCCTCAAGATCGCTGACGGCCTCGCCGCCCCGTACCAGATCATTGGCACGAGCGAAAAAGGTCTTGGCCCGCTGCCACCAGGATTGCGTCGAGTGCGTGAAGTCGGCGACGGCCGTGTCCACCGCCGCATCCGACTCCCGTTTCTTTTGCATCAGGACTTCTGGCGTTTTTCCGGCAGAGGCTTCCGGAGCCGTTTCCGGCGCCTGCGGCTGTTCCTTGCGTGCGGGTTCGGCCATATCAAGGCTGTTTAAGGTCGTTCAGGATCCGCTCGATCTCTTCCTTCTCCAGGTCGCCGATCACGCGCCTCATGACCTCGAGCTTCTCGTGCTCCAAGCCGCGCAGCTGGCCCATGAATTCGTCGTAGGCCGCCTGCAGCCGCCTGGCCTTCTCTTCAATGGAATCAGGGGTGTCCATATCGTCAAGTATAAAGGAAAAAACAAAAAGCCAAAAGCAGGGGCTTTCGGCTTCCGCCTTCTAGCTTTTGGCTTCCAGCCTCGGGAACAGGATCTCTCCTTTCTTGACGACGGCACCGGTCTTGAGGCCGCCCCAGGCTTCGGCTTCCGGCAGCCGGACGTCCGCGGGATCGATGGAGAGCTGGGCCAGGATGCGGCTTGCCGCCGCCGGGATGACCGGCAGGAGGGCCGTGCCGATGTGGCGGAGCGCTTCGGCCAGCTGGTACATGAATGGAGCGACGTCCTCGCCGAGCTTGGCCTTCTTGAATGGCGCCTCAAGGTCAATGGCCTGATTCACGCCCGTGACGTAGCGCTCAAGGACGCGGATGGCTTCGTCGAAGTGATAGCGATCAAGCGAAGCCTCGTACGCTTTCCAGAAATCTTCCGTGTTGAAACGGTCTGGCACTGCCGCCGGAACTTTGGCGTCGCAATACTTCTCGACCATGGTGGCGGTACGGGCGGCCAAGTTACCGATGCCGTTCACCAACTTGGCGGCGTAGGCCTCTTCGAACTGCTTCCTGGAATAGTCGCCATCCTCGTAGGCGGGCAGGCTGCCGAGCAGGTAGTAGCGCACCGGATCGGTGCCGTAGGCCTGTACGAGATCGTACGGATTCACCACGTTGCCGAGCGACTTGGACATCTTCTGGCCGTCGGCGGTGATGAAGCCGTGGATGAAAATCTGCTTGGAGAGCGGCAGACCGGCCGAGAGCAGCATTCCCTGCCACATGGCCGATTGCTGGCGCAGGTTATCCTTGCCGGCGACCTGCACGCCGGGCCAGAACTTCTCGAAATCGCCGGAAGCGGGCCAGCCGAGGGTGGAGATATAGTTCACGAGCGCGTCGAACCACACGTACATCACGTGCGCCTCATCGCCCGGCACCGGCACGCCCCAGGACATCTTCTCCTTGAGGCGCGAGATGCTGAAGTCCATGAGACCCCCCTCGACGAACGAGCGGATCTCTTTCAGGCGACTCTCCGGCATCACGAATCCCGGGTTTTCCCCGTAGTGCTTGAGGAGCGCGGCCTGGTACTTCGACCAGCGGAAGAAATAGTTCTCCTCATCGCGCAGCTCGACTTCGAGCTTCGGGTGGATCGGGCACTTGCCGTCGACCAGCTCCGAATCGGTCTTCTCCAGCTCGCAGCCGACGCAGTACTTCACTTGGTACTGCTTCTTATAGATGTCGCCCGCCGCATCGCAGCGCTTCCAGAATTCCTGGGCGGCTTTCACGTGATGCTCGTCGGTCGTGCGGATGAAGTTGGTGTAGGTCAGGTCCAGTGCCTCCTTCAGGCCATGGAACTTGGCGGCGTACTCGTCACAATACGCTTTCGGGTCCATGTCGGCCTTCTCGGCAGCGGCCTGGATCTTCTGCCCATGCTCGTCGGTGCCGGTATTGAAGACGACCTCCTCGCCCTTGAGGCGGTGCCAGCGCGCCAAGACGTCTGCTTGCACGATTTCCAAGGCGAAACCGATATGCGGGTCGGCGTTGACGTACGGCAAGGTGGTGGTGATGGAGTAGGTGTTTTTGGGCATATCAGCGTTTGCCCTCGATGGCGATGACATATTCTCCTTTGATCGGTTCGGATGCCAACAGGCCGATGGCTTCATCCATCGTGCCGTAGCGGATCGATTCGTAGACCTTGGTCAGCTCGCGGCCGATGACGATCTTGCGGTCCGGCGCGCAGAGGGGCACGAGTTCGGCCACGGCCTTCTCGACGCGGTGCGGGCTCTCGTAGAAGACGGAGGTGCGTTCCTCCTCGGCGATCGCCTTCCAGAACCCCATCCTCCCTTTCTTGTGCGGCGGGAAGCCGTGGAAGACGTAGCTGTCAGCGTAGAGGCCGGAGGCCGAGAGGAGCGCGATGGCCGCCGAAGGCCCCGGGATCGGCACGATCTTCACGGCGCTGCCAGCTTCGCGGACGAGTTCGGAGACGAACTTGGCGCCAGGGTCGGAGATGCCGGGCGTGCCGGCGTCGCTGACCAGCGCCATCGTCTCCCCCGCCGTGATGCGCGCGACCAGCTGGCGGATCTTTCCGGGTCCGGTGTATTCATGATAGCTCGTGAGCGCCGTCTTCAGTTCGAAGTGCGACATGATCTTGCGGGTCATGCGCGTGTCCTCGCAGAGCACGAGCTGCGCCTCGGAGAGCGCCTGCAGCGCGCGCGGGCTCATGTCGTCCAAATTCCCGATCGGCGTCGCCACGACGTAGAGGCGGCTCATAGCGTTTCCATCATTTTCTTCAAAGCGGGTTCCTGCATGACGGCATGCGAGGCGCCGTAGACGACGAAGACGCTCTTGCCGCCCATCAAGGCCTGACCGATCGTGCGGACGATAGCGCGGTCCCGAATCTCGCTCGTCAACGCGTGGATGGCGACATACGGCCCTCCGACTCCGGCCGCATCGGCGGGATCGTCATGAGCCTCCATCAATTTCGGATCGACCGGGAATTCATCTTCGCTGGCCTCCTCATCTCTGCGCATCCGCTTACCCGTGACGATGAAGAAACGTGCCTCCAGCCGATCGAGAATGCGCCGATCAATCCCCTTTCGAAACCGTTCGAAGTCTTCTGGATCGTCCTGCTTGAGCTTCTTCAAGTCTTCGTTCGAAGGCAACTCGCCAGCCCAATCGAGCTGAAGGAACGGCTCGAGGCGGAAATACGCGCTCTCGACGTCCTCCATCGTCGGATGCCGCTTTTGCACTCTGGTCACGTAGCTGAATCGCATGATGCATTCGGCGACGGCGATATCCTCTTTCGCATAGCCGGCTTCGATCAACTTCTCGCACAACATGGAATCCGACGGCTCCGGACTCACGACTTCGTAGCCTTTTTCTCGCGCCAGGTATTGAGTGAAATTCGGTTCTCCGGAACGCCGGGCGGCGGCCTCATCCGCATCGTCCGGACGCACACCGCCTTCGATGACGACGAGCGAATCCTCTGGAGGATGGCTTTCGGTGAACGTCTCGAAGCGCGCCTTGAGGTCGTCGAACATCGCATCGGCAGGATCCTCGCTGTGATGCGCTCCGAAATACAGGAGTTCACGTCCGCATCCGTGCGCCTCAAAAACATACGGCGTCGGGTGTTCCAACACCCGATACTCCTTGAACGTCATGATCGAGTCGAGCACTGGCGTCACCGCATCGGGACGCTTGGCTTCCGGTCGTTCGATACTCATATACAGGAAGAATCCTACATTTTTCGGAGCTTTTTGTGAAGCTCGCCTTGACACGAGGCTTCCGGCATGATACGGATGCCGCGGAGGTAAGAGCATGCCGACAAGGGAACGGATCGCCGCGTGCCTGCGCTGGAGGTATCTAAAGTGGGTCTTCGGGGTCATGAACACATGCGCCATGCTGCCGCAGCTGGTGAGGCTCGTCATGACCCGACAGACGGCCGGGATCAGCATCACGATGTTCTGGATCATCCTGGCGGTCCAACTGGCCTACAGCTTCGACGGCTTCCTGACACGGAACCGGATGCTGATGGTGACCCTGGCCGGCGCCTCGACCATCACGACCTCGATCATCATTCTCTACTACGCGTCCTCATGACCGATCCGTCGCTGGATCGTTTTTTTGTCTCAAAGTCTCACCACGCGACCTCCTTGAGGTCCAGCTTTTCTTCCTCGCCCAGCGCCGCCTCGACGAGCTTCCCGACATCGAGCTTTTTCTCGTCTTCAGCCACGAGGTCTTCCATCGTCTTGGTGGCCGGGCGTTCCGGGAGGAAGAGCGAGCAGCAGTCGGCATGCGGGCGGATGGAGAGCTCGTAGGTGCCGATGGCCTTGGCGCGCGTGACGATCTCCTCCTTGTCCATGCCGATGAGCGGTCGCAGGATCGGCAGGCGCGTGACGGCTTCGATCGTCCTCAGGTTCTCGACGGTCTGCGAAGCGACCTGCCCGAGCGATTCGCCGGTCACGAGACCGCCCGCCTTCTCACGGAGGGCCAGGCGTTCGGCGATGCGGAACATCATGCGGCGGTACAGGATGACGCGGTACTGCGGGTTGCAGAGCGCGGCGATCTCTTCCTGGATGGGCGTGAGGTTCACGAGCGAAAGATGCGCTTGGACGGCCGTTCGGTTCAGCACGAGCGCCAGGTCCTTCGCGATGTCGATCGACGCGCGGTCGGTGTACGGGAAGTTATGGAAATGCACGTAGTGCAGCTTGGCGCCGCGCCGGGCCATCATCCACGAGGCGACGGGCGAATCGATGCCGCCCGAAAGCAGTGAGACCAGCTTGCCGCCGGTCCCGGCCGGCAGCCCTCCGGCGCCCTTCAGCTTCTCGTCGGCGACGTACGCTCCGTCATGCGTCACTTCGATCCAGCAGGTGCGGTCAGGCGCGTGCAGGTCGACCTTCAATTCCGGGTTGGCTCGAAGGATCGCCGCTCCGACTTCGGACGAAAGGTCCTGCGACGTCATCGGGAAACGTTTGTCGGGGCGACGGACGGTCACGCGGAACGTGCCTCGCGCTCCGATGAAGCGGCGGGCGCTTTCCGTCAGGATCGCCTCCACGTCCGGAGCGACCTTGGCGCAGGGTTGGATGGTGGCGACGCCGGCCACCGAGAGCAGGCGCTTCAGGACTTCCGGCGCGTGCTCGTCCCCGACCTCCACGCGGACCAGGCCCGTGCGGCGGCGGATTTCCGTCGCGTGGAGGCCTTTCAGCTGCGTCTTGATGTTCGAAACCAGCCGCTCCTCGAAATAGGCGCGGTTCTTCCCTTTGATGCCGAGTTCAGCATAGTGGATGACGAAGGTCATGGTCGGCGTCCTTCAAGAAGGCTTCGGCCTCCTCAGGACTGCCGATCTTACCCTCTGCCTGCGCATCCATCAAGAGGTCGAGCGCCTGGCGGATTTCCGGACCGGGCTTCAGGCCCAAAAGGCGCATCACGCCTTCGCCGTCCAGAAGCGGAGCCGCGCATCGTTCGCGGATCGATGCCAGACGTCGCACGTAAGCTTCCGGATCGACGCCCAAGCCGCCCGCCAGGAGCAGCGCGTCATCGCCGACGACGGCATCGGCCAGGAAGCTGCGGCGGAGTTCCGAAGGGCGCCAGTCCTCTGCGCCGCGCGCCTGCATCCTGTGCGCGAGGTCGATCGTCCGACTGACACGGCCGCGCGAGACGTCGAAACCCGGGACCGCCGAAGCGCGCAACCGCTCCGCGATCGCGCCGGCCCGCTCCGGACCCGCGTCATGGAGCAGCCCCGCGAACGTGGCTTCGCCATGACCAGGACCGATCGCCGCCAAGCGACGCGCGACCGCATCCTCCGCGACGAGCTCCGGCAGGAAAGCGCGGAACGCCCCGCTGCCGCGCCACATCTCGACCGCGCGCCCCGGATCCGCTTCCAGGCTTTTCAGGAGCTCGCGGGCGATGAGCTCGTACGGCACCAGGCGCTCCCCCTCCCGCACGCCCTCGATGCGCGGCATGAGCCGCCCGAGCGCGCCCCAGGTCAGCGGTTCGATGACGAATCCCAACTGGCAAGAGAAGCGCAGGGCGCGCAACATCCGCGTGCAGTCTTCCAAGAAACGCGTTTCCGCGTCTCCGACGGCCCGCAGCATCTTGCGCCCGAGGTCGGCGACGCCGCCGAAGGGATCGACGATGACCCCCTCGGTCGCGTCCCATGCCATGGCGTTGATCGTGAAATCACGTCGTGCAAGGTCATCTTCGATCGGCAAGCCGGGATCGGACTGCGCCGCCACGTCGCGATAGCCGCCCGTCCCTGCCGACCGTTCGCGACGCGGCAGGGCGATGTCGATGCGGATGCCTCCTTCGCGCGAGGCGAACTTGAAGACTCCGAAGACGCGACCGACATAGTCGACGGCGCCACGCGCTTCCAAGAATGCCACGAGGTCCTCCGGCGCGACGCCCGCGACCAGCACGTCGACATCCTTGATGACGCGGCCCAGCAAGGCATCCCGCACCGCGCCGCCGACCACGTACCAGCGCGAACCCGGCAGTTCTTGGGACCAGGCGCGCAGGCGTTCCTTGACGGGATGACCTTCGAACATATCACGTACCGTCATGCAGATCCTGGATGCGCCAGCGCAGCTCGGAGATTTCACGTTCGTTCTCGAGCCGCCGCTTCCGTTCCTCCTCCCGGCGTGCCTGCATGACAGCCTCCGTTTCCGGAGGCGACGCCTGCCGCGCCGTCCTGACGATTTCTTCGACGATCCGTTCTCCTGCGCGTTCCAGCGCCCGTTTCTCGGCCTGCAGCTTCTTGAGCCGCGGATCGCCTTCGTGATGCCGGACGCCGGCGGCCACATGGAACCCGCCCGATCCGTACGGATACCGACCGTCGCGCTTGCCGGCCGCGTCGACCAGCCCCTTCAAGCCTTTGATCTTGAGGTGCGATTGCGTGAGCAGCAGGACATCCTCGCCTTCCGGCATGAAGACCGCGACTTCGGCGCTCTGACGGAAGGCCCGGAGCGAGACCTCCGAGGGCCGGTAGGTCCGTGAGGCCAGGAACCGCTGCGCGTCTTCGGGGCGCATGCCTTTGAGGTTCCCTGCGGCCATCGGTCGCAGGTCCTCATGGCTGAGCAGGAGCAGACGCACGTCCGGAGCGCTCGTCTCGAAATCCCTCAAGTCTTCGAGAAAATCCTTCCCGCGCTGTTCGAGCAGGACCGTCTTCCTGCCATCCGGGTTCCGGTACTCCAGTGCCATGTTCTTCTGCGTCGTGAAATGCAGGGTCCGCTGGTAGTAGGCGCGCGCCGCATCATCTTCGCCTGACGGCTGGAGATGCAGCAGCCGATCGGCCGGGGCGACGCGATACAGGCGGAACTCGTTCAGTCCGCGTTCGATCTTGCTTTCGCCCTTTTCCACAAGAGGCCGTTCCGATGAAACTCTATGCCCCATAACGCCTTTTAACGGGAAGAATGACGGGCTCATCATACAGGAAAAGCAGGCACGCCGTCAGGCTTTGAGACAATAAAACCGACCCGCTTGGGTCGGCGCTCGAACGGCGATCAGATGAACTGACGCAATGCCCACCGCATCTCGTCTGCGGATTGGTACCGTTGATCCGGATCGGCACGAAGCGCACGAGACACCGCGTCTTCAAGGCCGGGCGGGAACCTGAACTTCGGAGCTGACGCCGAAAAGGGAGCGGAGCGATCTTCCATCTTCATCCCCACGAGTTCCTGATACGACGTCTTATCCGGAAATGCGAACGTGCCTGTCAATAGGAAATAGAGGGTGAGGCCGCACGCATACAGATCGGTCCGGGCATCAAGAAGGCGCCGTGCAAGATGCTGCTCCGGGGCCATGAACAGAGGGGTGCCCGTGCAAAGTCCGGGAGGTTCGATGTCTTCCGGACGGAGCCTCGCCGTGAGCGTAGCGATCCCGAAATCGATGATCTTCAGGCCTGCGCACGTAAGCACGATGTTGTCCGGCTTGATGTCGCAATGCACCAACCCGGCGGCATGCACGGCCTCCAAGCCCTCCAGAAGCTCCAGGATGATCCTGATGCAGCAAGCGACTTCTCCGTGAGCCCGAAACTCATCGAGCGGGATGCCATCGAGAAGCTCGAGAGCGGCATAATAACCGGGCGTATTCGTCGATCGCGCAAAACCGGCATCGAGCACCTGCACGACGCGCGGATGGCGCAGGCCGGCAAGAGCGACGACTTCCCGCTGCAGCCTGAGGACGTCGCGACCGGACGTACCCGGGTCGGCGATCTTGATCGCGACGTACGTGTCGCCGACGCTGTCCCAAGCGCGATAGATATGGCTCATGCCACCCTTTTCCAGCAGACAGTCAAGGACATAGCGTCCCCCGAGGACTCTTTCTGGAAACGGACCGTTTTCCATTTAAGGTACCCACCTTTCAAAGATCATGCAGGCGTGATTCTCGCATTTTCCAGGCGACTTGTCAATGCCGGCGGGACGCAAAACCCCGCGGATCTTTCCGCGGGGTTTCCTTTCCGATCGAGCCGGTCACGCAGCTTCGGCGACAGCCAATTCTTCGGCGCCGCACAATCCGCATTCAAGGGAAAGATCGTCTTTCCGGATTTCGCCGCAGCTGTTGCAGAAGAACGCGCCATCAGCCTCGTCGACGGTCGCGGCGCTGCAGAGGCCGCAGCGGAAGGCGAGGTCACGGGCGTTCAGTTCTCCGCAGAAGGGACAGGCGTACGACATGCCCATACGTAAAGATCATCCAGAATTTTTAACCACCGCGAGTATAGCAACACGCCCGGCCTCAAACAAGGCAAAAAGTTGTCCACAGTCTACTGCTTGACGCGTTCGCCTTTCGTTCGTCTATACTGCGAACGATAAGCGAACATCTAATCACGCTCCATCTATGTTCGAGCTCACTTCAAAACAGAAAGAGTTGCTGGATGCCATCCAGGAACACGTCGGGATGCGCGGGGTCATGCCGAGCTACCGCGAACTCGCGACGGCCATGGGCGCGTCCAGTCCCGCCACCATCCACAAGCACGTGTCGCTGCTCGAAAAGAAAGGCTACGTCCTCCGGCACGACGGCGGGCGCTCCCTCTCGCTGACGCCCAAAGCGACCATGCGCCGGCCGGCCATCGGGCTGCCCCTGCGTGGACTGATCACCGCCGGTTCTCCGATCGAAGCGATCGAGACCGACGATACGATCGACGTCCCGGCGGACATGGTCGTCGACGAGATCAACTCCTACGTCCTGAAGGTGAAGGGCACCTCGATGATCGATGACGGCATCTTGGACGGCGACTACGTGGTGGTCGAACGCAACCCTTCGCCCAAGAATGGCGACATCGTCGTGGCCCTGCTCGAAAACACCTACGCCACCCTCAAGCGCTTCTATCGGGAAACGAACCGCATCCGCCTCCAGCCCGCCAACGCCACCATGTCCCCCATCTACGCCTTCGACCCCCTGATTCAAGGCGTCGTCCGCGCCGTGCTCCGAAAATACTAACCGCATATATATGAGCAGAAGGAAGTTCAAATCGATGTATCGCCGCCTGGTAGGACGTGCCGTGGATTGGTTCGAAATCTCGGAATATGAAGGTGCCGTGGACTCGCTGGCCTCATAGACGCTTTCCGGAGGGGTTTGCTATGCTTGAGCCCGTCCCTAACGTACGAACTCTCCTTTATGTCGGAACTGCAAGTGAAACCTCTCAAGTACAAGGAACTGCCCGGACTATCTGAAAAACAGCTCTCCGAGCACCACGACGTCCTGTACGCCGGCTACGTCAAGAAGACCAACGAGATCCGCGCCAAGCTCGGCGCCGTCGACCTCACGCTCGCCAACGCCACCCACAGCGACCTGCGTGAACTGAAGATCGAGGAGACCTTTGCCTTGAACGGCGTGAAGCTCCACGAACGCTATTTCGACAACCTCGGCGGCAAGGGCGGCGCTCCGGAAGGCGCCATCGCCGACCTTATCATGCGTGATTTCGGCTCCTTCGAGAAATGGGCCGCCGAGTTCGCCGCCTGCGGCCTGGCTTCCCGTGGCTGGACCGTCCTGGCCTATGATTTGGAGGAGAAGCGCCTCATGAACATCGTCTGCGACATCCACAACCAGGGCGGCGTCTGGGGCCAGGTCCCGCTCCTGGTGCTCGACATCTACGAGCACGCCTACTTCATCGACTACGCCACCGGAAAGAAGAAGTACATCGAGGCCTTCATGCAGATCGTCGATTGGGCCGCCGTCAACGCCCAGCTCGAGAAGTTTGACCTGCCGAAAGCCTGAAGTTATGATGAAGCCTCGCCTCCGCGGCGAGGCTCTTCATTATCATAAGGAATCGCCATGCAAACGCTGATCGGCAAGCAGGCGCCGGACTTCAAGCTCCAAGGCGTCTCGCACGAGGCCTTCGAGTTCCACGCCCTCACGGACTACCGCGGCAAGTGGGTCGTGCTGTTCTTCTACCCGCTCGACTTCACCTTCATCTGCCCGACGGAGATCACCGGCTTCTCCAAAGCCGACGAAGAGTTCGAGAAGCTGAACGCCAAGGTGCTGGGCGTCTCGACCGACTCGGTCCACTCGCACAAGGCATGGCTGAAGGAGCTCGGCGCCCTCAAGTACCCGCTGCTCTCCGACAAGACCATGGCCGTCAGCCGCGACTACGGAGTCCTGGTCGAAGAAGAAGGCGTTTCGCTGCGCGGAACCTTCATCATCGATCCTGAAGGCAAAGTCCGTTACGCCCTGGTCCACGACAACGGCGTCGGGCGCTCCGTCAAGGAGACCCTCCGCGCCCTGCAGGCCCTCCAGACCGGCGAACTCTGCCCGCTGGAGTGGACGCCCGGAGAGAAGACGCTCGGAAAAGCCTAGGAACGGGAAAAGACGGCCCCAGCGGCCGTCTTTTTACCATCATTATTTGGAACTCTGCGCTCCTGCCAGCCGATTTCAAGAGTCTTGCAATCATGCTCGATGTATGGCACGCTTGCGCCACACGCTTGCAAGGAGTGTCCGATGAGTTACTTCGCTGCACGGTACGTGAATGCCGGGGGTGTCGCCCTCGGTGAGGTACAATCACTGATCATTCCCTTCATCCACGGCCGCGCCAAGGGCATCCTGATCGACGGCCTCCGCAAAGAGCTCGCTGGCGACCCTTCACATAATTTGGGTTTCGGCCTGACCGAGGAAACGCTCGCATGGCTCCGTACACACGGCATCCCCGAGCACCTGCCCACCGACCTGCTCCAGGAAGTCGAAATCCATCTGGCCAGCCCGATCGCCACCCGATGGCACATGCTGGTCAAGAAGTACGCCACTGGCATGGAAGGCAAGCTCCGAGCTTCCGACTTTAACGAAGCGATGCTGCCTCGCCTCACCCATGAAAACCTGCGGCTGTTCGCCTGCGATAGGACCGGCAGCATCGGCTACAGGAACCCGGACGATCCGGAGGCGCAAACGAACTGGTATCCAGACGTCACCCTCTATGATGGCTGGGAAAACCAGATCCTCCGCCGCATCCGCCGCGCTCATAGGCGCGCTCTCGTCGGCGCCCTCCCGAACCCCATGCTCAACTGGCTCAGAACGGACGGTATCGCCGTGACATTCGTCGCTGAGTGACATCCGAAAGGGTGTTTTTTTCTATTCGGAAGAGGATATTCGCCGTCTCACAACTTCCTCAAAAACTCCAACAACAACCTCGCTCCATACCCGCTCGCGCCCCATGATCTTTCGTCCTGATATTCCTTCTCGTTGTAAGCAGGACCCGCGATGTCCAGGTGAGCCCAAGAGGCCGTCTCCCCGATGAATTCCTTGAGGAAAAGCCCGGCGGTGATGGTGCCCGGCCCGCCTTTGCCGCCGATGTTCTTGAAGTCAGCGTGACGGCCCTTTACCTGTTCGGCGTAGGGCGCGTAAAGCGGCAACCTCCAGACCGATTCGCCCGAGACTGCGGCGGCCTGCTCCAAGCGGACGGCGAGCCTGTCGTCGTCGGACAGCAAGGCGCCGATATCGTGACCGAGCGCGATGATGGCGGCGCCGGTCAGGGTGGCGAGATCGATCATCAGGTCAGGCTTGAGTTCCGCGCCGTAAAAGAGCGCGTCGGCCAAGGTCACGCGGCCTTCGGCATCGGTGTTCAGGATCTCGATCGTCTTGCCGGACATGGTCTTCACGATGTCGCCGGGTCGGATGGCGGTGCCGGAAGGCATGTTCTCGACCATCGCCATGACGCCATGGACTTCGATCTGGAGCTTGAGCGTCGCGAGCGCGCGGAAGACGCCCAGCACGGCGGCGGCACCGGCCATGTCGATCTTCATATCCATCATGCCGTCGGCCGGTTTGATGGAAAGGCCGCCGGAATCGAACGTCACGCCCTTGCCGACCAGGACGACGCGCTTCCTGGCGTTCGGCGGCTTGTACGCCAAGTGAATCATCTTCGGCTCATGAGCGGACCCTTGCGCTACGGCCAGGATGCCTCCGCAACCCATGTCCTGAAGCTCCTTGCGCCCGTAAATCTTGATCGACATCCGCTTCTGTCCGACCGCGAGCGCCAAGGCCTCCTGGACGAACGTGGCCGGATGCATGTCGAGGGCCGGCGTGTTCACGAGATGGCGCGCGTACATCGAGGCGCCCGCGAAAGCTTCCGCGTCCGCCACCGCCTTCTCGAAGGCCTTGGCGTTCACGTTCGTCGCGACCAGCACGGTCGCCGTCTCCAGCGTCTTGGCTTTCTTCTCTCCCTTGTAGGCGTCGTACCGATAGCCGCCGAGCAAGAGACCTTCGGCCGCGGCCTGTAGGGCCTCGCCGATCTTCGCCCCGGAACGTTCGAGCGGGATCCAGAGCGCGAGGGCCTTGGCTTTGGAGGCTTCCGCCATCTTCACTGCCCCCGCAGCGGCGCTACGGAGCCGGCTGACGTCGAAACCCTTGCGGGCACCGAGGCCGAGCAGCGCCAGCTTGCGGTACGGCAGCTTGCCATGCGTATGGATGACGATCGTCGCGCCGGTTTCCGCCTTGAAAGCCTCTTCCCGCACGTGCTCCGAAAGATGCCCGCCGAGCGCGGCATCCAGGCGCGAAACTGGCGTGATCTCGGAACCCTCAAAGACGCCGACGACCAGGATATCGGCAGCGACTTCCTGTGGAAGCGCGATGGATCGAAGGATGCGCATGCTAGAGAGCCCCTTCTTTCTTCAAGAGCGCCGACTTCTTCGTGGGGCCGCCGAAAGCGTACTCCCCTACCTTGCCGTCCGCCCGGATGACCCGGTGGCATGGCACGCGCTTGGTATCGAGATTATGCGCCATGATCGTACCGACCGCGCGCGCCGCTCCCGGCCGTCCGGCAGCCTTGGCGACCTCCCCGTACGTGCGCGTCTGCCCGCGCGGGATCTTGGCGACGACGGCGTAGACCCTCTGCGCGAAAGGCGTCTCAAGCCCTGAAAACTTCGAGGTCCTTGAGGACTTCTTCCGCATGCCCGGCCGGTTTGACGTCTTCATAGATCTTGGCGATCTTGCCTTCAGGATTGATGAGGAAGGACCAGCGGAGGATGCCCATGTATTCCCGACCCATGAATTTCTTCTTGGCCCAGACGCCGTAGGCGTTCACCAGCGTCTTCCCCTCGTCGGAAAGCAGGATGAAGGGCAGCTCGTATTTTTCCGCGAACTTGGCGTGCCTCTTGACCGGGTCGACGCTGACGCCAAGCACGGCGGCTTTCAGCTTCTTGAACTTCGGGAAATTGTCCCGGAGCGCGCAGGCCTCGACGGTACAGCCGGGCGTGTCGTCCTTGGGATAGAAATACAGCAGTACCCACCGGCCCGCATAGTCCTTGAGAGCGTGCATCTTGCCTTCCTGGTCCGGAAGGTTGAAAGCCGGGGCTTCGGTCCCGACGCGCGGTGCAGGCATAGGGGGGAGGGGTTTATCGGCGGACCTGGAAGACGTACGTCTTGAGATAGCTGGACTCCGGGAAATAGACCGACGACGGATGGTCCGGACTCTGCCGGACGGCGGCGATCACGTCGAGCTTGAGACCGGCCTGCACGGCGGCACGGCGCAACGTATAGGCCAGATCGTCTTCCGTCAGGAAGTGCGAACAGCTGGAAGTGACGAAAATGCCTCCATCCTCGACCAGCCGCATGGCGGCGCGGTTCAGGAAGTGATAGGCCTTGCGTCCCTCTTCCGCTTCCTTCATCGTCTTGATGAGCGCGGGCGGATCCATCACGACCATGTCGTACTTCTTCTCCTGCCCGGCGCCGAGCCACTGGAAGATGTCGGCCTCCTCGACCGTGAACTTCTTAACGGAGAGATCATGCAGCTCGGCGTGCTTGCGGCAGAGATCGAGCGCGTCAGCCGACGCGTCGACGTTATGCACGGATCTGGCGCCTCCGAGCATCATGGCGACGCCAGCGGCGCCCGAGTAGGAGAAGAGATTCAGGACGTTCCTGCCCTCAGCCAACCCGGCGAGCGCGGCACGGGCGTCTTTTTGATCGAGGAAGAAGCCGGTCTTCTGACCCTTGACCGGATCGGCCAGGAACTTCACGCCCCGCTCGGTGAACGGAACGAGTTCGTCAGCCGTTCCGACATGGACCTTCACGACATCCTTGAGGCCCTCCTCGGCGCGGACAGGCATGTCACTGCGCTCGATCAGGCACTCCGGGCGCAGCACCTTCTTGATGGCGGCGATGACGTCGTCACGCATGGCGTCGAGTCCGGCGGTCGAGATCTGGAAGACGACCGTATCACCGAAACGGTCGATCACCAATCCAGGCAGGTTATCGGCCTCACCGAAGACGACGCGGTAGCCGGTCGTGTCGGTCTTGGGGCCATAGCCCATGAGCGCCCGCCGCTCGCCCGCTTCGGCGATGCCTTTGGTCAGCCATTCGCGGTCGATCGTCGCTTCGCCGAAAGCGAACGCCCTCACGGCGATCGAGGACTTGGACGAGAACGTGCCGGTCGCCAGGATCTTCCCGTGCTTATCCGCCACCCGGACGAGCGAGCCGTGTCCGATATCTTCCGGCACGTGCTCGAACGCCCCGGAAAAGATCCATGGGTGACGGAAGGCGATGTTGGCTTCCTTTCCGGTTTTAAGGGTGAGGGTCGGATACATATTGTGGTGCGGGAAGCGTAGCGGAAATCGAGCGAAATGTAAAGATTCAAGAGGAAAAGAGGGTCCCGGTTCCGCCGGAAACCCTCTTTTGAAGGATGACGCTACCGCTTTTCCGTCACGGGCGCGCGATTCCGCTTCCGAAGCTTCAGGACCAGCCAGATGATCAAGATCGGCAGGATCAGGATGCCGCCCCAAACGATGACGATCCAGATGAGACCGGCCAAGATGCCTTGGAACGCGGCGACCAGCGTCTGGACGGCCTCCTTGACGATGACCAATGGGCGGAAACCTCGGGTCGGGGCGCGGACCAACGGTTCCTCCTCCAAAGAAACGCTGATGGTCGAAAGCGAAGTGGTGTTGGCCAGGTATTGGATGCGGCCTTCCAAGGACTCGATCGTCCCCCGGATGGCGCCGATCTGCTGCTGGACCTGGAGCGTATCCGCGACGGTCTTGGCTTGCTTGAGGATGGACAGATACGTGTCTTCCTGGGCCCGCGCGTTACGCAGCTGAGCCTGCAGGTCGGTGTACTGTTCGGTGACGTCCTGGCCCGTCGCGGTCTCGGTCTTCACGAGCGTCGAGAGCTTCTTGAGTTCCGACATCGCCTCTTCGAACTTCGCGACCGGGACGCGCACGCTGACGTCCCCGCTGTGGGAGCCGTCGCCGCGCTCGGTCACGGTCGAGCTCTGCACGAACCCGCCGCGCGATGTGGCGATCCGTCCGGCCTGTTCGGCGGCGACCGAAACCTTGTCGACGACCAGCTGCAAGTAACCGTTCTTGACGATCTTCTGATCGACATCCGCGGCGGTCTTCCCCGCCGTCTGAGGCGAAGGTACGGGCAGCGTACCGACGTAATCGACGGGCACCTGGGCCGGGGCCCCCACGCGTCCGATGTAACCGGGCGCGACCGACTCAGTGCCGATGTTCGCCATCGACTTGCTGACGCCAAGCTGACTGGCATCGGATTTCCTGACATCGGAGATCTTCCAGGCTGCCGCTCCGAGGCACAGGAGAAGCAGGACGGCGATGCCGACTTTCTTAGGCTGCGTCCGCAGATATTCGAGGATGTTTTTCATTGTAGGCGGTTAGTGGCTTCATCATATCATGCCCGTGTCCGGCTTCACAGTCCCAGGACGTCAACCGCCGAGGCGATGGCGTCGGAGATCGCCTCTGAGACGCTTGTACTCGGGCACGGTACGCGCCACGAGCGCCCAGAACCTCGGGGAATGATCGAACGCGAGAAGATGGCAAAGCTCATGGACCACGACGTAGTCGGCCAGCGGCTCCGGCAAAAGCGCGATGCGGTAATTGAAAGACAGCCGGCCGCCGCGCGAGCAGCTCCCCCAGCGCGTCTTCTGGTCGCGGATGGAGACGGCGCTGACCGAGACGCCGTAAAGTGGCGCGAATCGCCCGATTTTGGCGTACGCCAGACGCCGGGCCGACTCCTTATGGAGAGCGAAATCCCTCCGGGCTTCCGCCCGTCCGCGTTCCGGAGGAAGGGACGACAACCTTTCACGCGCCCGCTCCACCCAGACGCGATACCGCGACATGAAATCCTGGACCGAAGACCACGCCGTTCCGGGAGGCGCGGTCACGACGACCCGTCCGCCCGGATGCACCCGTATGCCGGGGCGGACGGCGCGCGGATGCACGCGCAGCTCAGCGACGAACGGTACGGTAACCGAAAAACGCCCCGGCATGATGCCGGAGCGCGTTCCTTCATTGGCAGACCGCGCACTCCTCATTGGCGAAGTCGCGCTGCTGGACCTTGGCCTGCGCACCGTCGATGGCGTCAGCCTCGATCGGGGCGGCCGAGCGCAGGTAGTAGAGGCTCTTCATGCCGGCTTTCCAGGCCATGAAATGCACGTCATGCAGGTACTTGCCGCTGAGCGGCGTGGAGAAGAACAGGTTGACCGACTGCGACTGGTCGATGTACGGCTGGCGGTCGGCGGCCTGCTGGACGATCTCTCGCATGTTCATCTCGTATCCGGTACGGAAGACGGCTTTCTCCTCTTCGGTCAGTTCCTCCAGGTGCTGGACGCTGCCCTTGGCGGCGATGACCTTCTTCCAGGTCTCGGTGGTGTTGATTCCTTTCTTTTCGAAAAGCTGTTCAAGGTATTTGTTCTTCACGAGGAAGCTGCCCGAGAGCGTCTTCTGCAGGTAGGCGTTGCCGGAGATCGGTTCGATGCAAGGCGTCGCCTCGCCGCAGATGAAGGCGGTCGAAGCGGTCGGTTGGATGGACGTCACGTAGCTGTTGCGCCTCGTCCCGCCGTCGAGGGGAAGCCCGCGCTCCTGTCCCAGCCGCGTCGAAGCGGCGTCCGCGCTGTCGTGGATGCGCTTGAAGAGCGCCTTGTTGAACTGGCGGGCCGGCAAGCTCTCCATCGGATACATCTTGGCCATGAGATAGCTGTGGTACCCCATGACGCCCAGGCCGATCGAACGCTCGTGCTTGACCGAATTGATGGCCTTCCGGAACTCGACCGGGTGGGCCTGTTCGCAGAAGGTATCGAGGTTGTTGTCGAGCGCCTTGACGCAGGCGTAGGTCAACGCGTCGATCTCGTCCTTCCAGTCGTCATAGCGCTCGATGTTCAGGTTGCCAAGGCAGCAGACGGCGGTGCGTTCATCGTTCGTAGGAAGGACGATTTCGGTGCACAGGTTGCTCTGACGCACGAACAAGCCCTTCTCGCGATGATGCGGCGGGACGGCCTTGTTGACGGTGTCGATGAACAGGAGATACGGCTCCCCCGTCTCGGCGCGGATCTTGAGCAGTTTGCGCCAGACGTCGACCGCCGAAAGTTCCCTGACGACGGTCTTGTAGTGCGGGTCGATCAGCTGATAGGTGCGGTTCTCCTCGACGGCTTTCATGAACTCGTCGGTGATGACCACGCCGTTGTTGATATTGAGGCACTTGCGGTCCATGTCGCCGCCGGTGGGCTTGCGGGTCTCCATGAAGTCCTCGATGTCCGGATGATCGATGCGCAGGTAGGCGGCCGCGGCGCCGCGGCGCGTGCTGTTGCGGGAGACGGCGATCGTCTCGGAGTCCATGATCTTGAGGAACGGGATGACGCCGGAAGAACGCAGGCCGCTGCTCTGCAAGGGAGAGTTCTGGCCGCGCAACTGCGACCAGTCGGTGCCGATGCCGCCGCCGTATTTCGCGAGGAAGGCGTTCTCGCGGTAGATGTCGAAGATGCCTTCCAGGGTGTCAGGGACGGTGTTCAGGAAGCAGGAGATCGGCAGCCCCTTATTGGTGCCGATGTTCATCAAGACCGGGGTTCCGGGGATGAACCACTGCTTGCTCATGTAGGTGTAGAGCTGCTGCGCCAGCTCGCGGTCGCCGCGCGCCATGCCGGTGGCGACGCGCGCGAAGAACGACTGCGGGTCCTCGCAGATCTGTCCGCTGGCGTCGCGGAGAAGATAGCGGTCGCGGAGGTTTTCGAGACCGAAATAGGAAATCAACCGGTTGCGCTCCGGAACGAGCGCGATGCTCTTCTGGACCTCGACGTCCGTCACGTAGTGCGGGCAATCCCAGCTCTGCTTGCCCGCCGTCTTCGCCAGGATCTCTTCCAAGAGCAAGTCGCGCGCGCCCAGGAGGTCGTTATTCGAAAGCGCGTCGATGACGGAGGCGTAGCTGCCCATACGGGTCATGATTATTTCGTAAGGTGTCGTCCCGCATCTTACGCCCAGTCTTCGACCACGGACCCCTTGGAGTATTCGGTGGCACGGCTCTCGAAGAAGTTGGCGTGTTCCTTGGCGTTGACCATCGTATCGAGCCAAAGCAACGGATTGGCCGTCCGATATCTCGGCTCAAGACCGATCTCCTGCAGCTTCCTGTCGGCCGTATAGCGGATGTAGGCCTTGACCTGGTCGGCAGTGAGCCCCGGGACGTCACCCATCGAGAAGCAAGTGTCAATGAAACGGTCTTCGAGGCCGACCATGTCTTCGCAGGCCTGGTACAGCTTCGCCTGAAACGCTTCCGTCCAGATGTGCTGATTCTCGGCGATCAGGTCGCGGAAGAGGTGGCAGACGCCGCGGCTGTGCAGGCTCTCGTCGCGGATGCTCCAGGTGACGATCTGTCCGACGCCTTTCAGCTTGCCCATCCGCGGGAAGTTCATCAGGATGGCGAAGCTCGAGAACAGGCTGACGCCCTCCATGAAGGCTCCGAAGACCGCCATGTTGAGCGCGAGGTTCTCGAGATTGTCGGTCTCGAAGTTCTGGAGGTACTGGTACTTGTTGCGCATCGACTCGTAATCGAGGAAGGCCGAGTACTCCTTCTCCGGCAGGCCGAGCGAATCGTTCAGGTAGGCGTAAGCCCAGACATGTACCGATTCCATCGCCGCGAAAGCCGAGAGCATCATGCGGATCTCCGGCTTCGGGATGGCCGGGATGAGCCGCGTGTTGTAGTTGTTGTTGACTTCGATGTCGCCCTGGGTGAAGAAGCGCAGGATCTGGATGATGAGGTTCTTCTCCTGCTCCGAGAGGCGGAAGCGGTAGTCGGCGATGTCGGCCTCCATCGGGACTTCGGTGGGCATCCAATGCGCCTGGTTCTGCTTCTGGAAATATTCGAAGAAATGCGGGTACTCGAACGGGCGGTAAAACTTCCTCGGGGTCAAGATGCGTGGCGTGGCCATAAATCAAATCTATTTCCTCCTGAGCGGCAGGGACCGCATTTCACAACATCTTGTGTCATGCGGCATCACTATACCACTACTCATAGTGGTTTCGAGTCTTGTCTTGTGGATAACGCGCTCTGCGCCCCGCCGACGCGGCGCGTACAGCATAATGCCTTCAGGCGACGGTGGCCAGAGGACCGGTACCGGTGCGCACGAGGAGCGCTGTTTCACATGCGGAGAAGTCCGCTTGCTGCGCGTGTAGAAAGGCGGTAGCTTGATTCAGCATGCATACCCTGCTCGAACTCTCCGCCATCAGGAAATCCTTCGGCCGCGCCGTCATCCTCGACGGCGTGTCTTTGGCCGTGGCGGAGGGGCAGAAGATCGCGCTCATCGGCCGCAACGGGGCTGGGAAGTCGACGCTCATCCGGATCGTCTTGGGCGAAGACGAGGCCGACACCGGCGACGTCCGCCGCTTCTCCTCGCTGCGGATCGGGGCCGTCGCCCAGCACGAGACGATTCCGGACGCCGAGACCGGCATGGGATTCCTGATGCGCAAGAGCGGACGGGAGAGCTGGGCTTGCGCGAAGATGTCCGCGCAGTTCGGCCTTCGGAAGCGGCACTTGGAAACGACGGCCGCTTCCCTCTCGGGCGGATTCCAGATGCGGCTGCGTCTCGTAGCCATGTTGCTTCAGGATCCGAACCTGCTGGTGCTCGACGAACCCGTCAACTATCTGGACTTGCCGACCCTGCTCCTGCTTGAACGCTTCCTCAAGAAATATCGGGGCGCCTTCATCGTCACCTCGCATGACCGCAGCTTCCTGAACGCCGTGGCGGACCGCACCGTCGAGATCGAGCGCGGGCGCCTGGCGTCCTACGCCGGACCCGTCGACGCGTACCTGGCGCGCAAAGCGGAAGCGCGGGCGCACGTCCTGCGGACCAACAAGAAACTGCAACGGGAACGCGGGCACATCCAGGAGTTCGTCGACCGCTTCCGCTACAAGTCCAGCAAGGCCAAGCAGGTGCAGTCCCGCATCAAGCAGCTTTCCAAGATCGTCCAAATCGACGTCGAGAGCCTGTTGCCGACGGCCAGGATCAGGATCCCGATGCCGCACGTGCCGCCCGGGCTGGCGCTGCGCGTCGAAAACCTGGCGGTCGGCTATGCCGATCGCGCCGTGCTTACGGACGTCGGCTTCGATCTCCTGCGGGGCGATCGGGCGGCCCTCCTGGGAGGCAACGGCATGGGCAAGACCACTTTGCTGCGCACGCTGGCGGGAACCCTTCCCGCGCTTGCCGGAAAGCTCAAATGGTGGCACAAGGCCGACATCGGCTACTACGCCCAGCATGTCGAAGCCTCGCTCAAGCCGGAAGATACGGTCATGCGGCACCTCGAACGCTCGGCCCTGCCGGACGCGCGCAGGGAAGATCTCCTCAAGATGGCCGGAGACTTCCTCTTCAAGGATGACGACCTCGACAAGCCGACAGGAGTGCTCTCGGGCGGAGAACGCGCTCGGCTGTGCCTGGCCGGACTGCTCCTGGCCGAGCATACCGTCCTTCTCCTGGACGAGCCGACGAACCATCTGGACGCGGAAACGTCCGAAGCGTTGGCGAATGCGCTCTCAGAATACGGGGGCACGGTCGTCTTCGTGAGCCACAGCCAGGCATTCGTGCGGAAAGTGGCTTCGCGCATCTTCGAAGCGCGAGACGGGCACGTGCGGGAATATCCCGGCACCTACGAGGAATACCTGGCCGACCTTTCCGCGTCCGTCGAGGAAGACGTGCGCGACGCGGAAGACGACGCGCCGACCGGACGCGCCGACGAGACGGAGAAGAAACGCCAGGATCGCCAGGTCCTCAAGGAGAAGCGGCGGCGGCAGCAAAAGACGGAGGAGCGGATGAAGGTCTTGGACCGGGAAAAAAGCGAGATCCTGGCCTGGTACTTCGAGAACCCGACTGAATATGCGCCGGACAAACGGACGCGCCTAAGCGAATTGGAAGAGGAACTTTCCGGCCTCGAAAAGGAGTGGTTCAGGCTGCAGGAAGAGATCGGCGGCTGAACGCTTGACGGAAAGCCGGAAAAAGAGTACCCTCATCCGTTCGCCCGTTCCTTGCCAAACAACCCGCAGAAAGGACAGATCATGACGACCGCCGTACTGATTCTCGGTTGCCATGTCGACTCTTCGCTTCAGATGCCGGACGGCACGACCCTGAGCTGGCATGATCTCGTCATCGGACGGATCGGGCCCGGCAGCCTGAACGGCCGCGCCACCTATGGCGTCGGTCTCGCCTTCCGGGAGCAGGCCGATGTCGTGCTGTTCTCGACCGGGGCCAGCCGGAAGAACGGCCTCTCGGAGGCGGCCTACACCTACCAGGCCGTCCTTCAAGAAGCGGAGAAGATCTCCGCCGTCATTGGCATCTCCTCAGACAACTTTCGTAGATGGCTGATGGACGTGGCTCGACTCGACGAGACCTCGCAGACCACCCGCGAAGAGCTCGCAGGGAACCTACCCTGGTGCGTCGAGCAGGGCCTCACGCGCGTGATCCTGGTCACGAGCGGCTTCCACGCCCCGAGAGCGCTTTCCGTCGCCAATGGCGTGAAGAAGGAGCTGGGTCTCGGAAACCTGGACATCCTGATCTCTTCGCCGCCGGACGCATCCCCGGCTCCCGTCATCTTCGAACCGAGCAGCCGCCCGGATCGGCCGAGCATCGATTGGCACGGGCTTCTCGGAAGCATCTTCGACCTGGCGCCCGAAGACCAAGCCAGCGCGTACGAGGAGATCTCGAGGATCCTCGCGTACAAGACGTCGTAAGACGTCTTTTTTTAATGGGGTGTCAGGAGGAACTGGATCTCAAAGATCCAAATCGACGAATACGCCGTAATGATCGCTTGGGATGATTCCGAAACGATTGAGCCGATCGCACCCGAATAAGCCCGACTTCATGACCCTAGGCATCGGGCGGTCAATGGCCCGCAAATACACTCGATCGAACCGGACTGGGCGTCCGAGCCTTTCGGCGCCCTGCCAGCGCGGGTGCGCGGCGAAATCGAGCGTCGCAGGAGCCATGCCCATGCCGCATGCGCTCGCGACGGCATCGACCCAATGATGCCCAGTTCTCATGACCCGGGAACGGCCCTCGCGCTGCCCATCGAGATAGGCCGCGACCGGACCGTCGTCATGTTCGTTGAAATCGCCGCACAGGATTTCGACGTCTGCCGGAAGCGGTCCGACGAGACGACCGACGATGTCGACGACCGCCTTGGCGCGATGGTTTTCGTCCTTCCAATCCAGATGAACGTTCGTGATGCCCAAGCTCGCGCCGGAAACCCCGGCTTGGACGCGCATGGCATAGCTGTTATCAGTCGAGATTCCGTCCATCCAATTGGTCTGGACGCCGCTGACAGCAAAACGACTCAGGATGGCAAGCCCCTCTGGCCGCTCGCCTGGATCCGGCACCATGTCATAAGGCGCATACTGCGCCAGGAAATAGCCCGTTTCTTTCTTCAGGTACGCCGCGAACGCCTGACCAGGCGAAGCTTCGACCGGCACTTCCTGCAGGGCGACGAAGTCAGCCCTAAGCGTCCTCAGCTCATCTACGATGGCGTCAAGGCGCCTCTCCCAATCATCAGCTGAGTTCCAGAGATTATAGGTCGCGATACGCATACGATTACGAGCGCGGAGGCGGAGCGAACGGCGTCTTGTCTTGGAACCACTCCTGGTCGAGCGGTCGGAAAGCGTAAAGAACGCCGTTGATGCTGGCGTAGACGTACGTGGGCGCCTGTGCCAGCCAGATGTCGGTCCTCGCGTGATTTGTGAGCGGTCCGTATTCCAGGAAGGGGTACCATGTTTCGCCGTCGGGACTCGCGATGATGCCGAACTTCGGCACGACCTCCCCGACCTCGTTGGCCTCGGTGTGGATGGCCGCGTAGTAGATGCCGTTCACGTCCAAAAGGCTGTAGACGTAACCGGCGTAACCGTACGGGATCGGGTTCCAGACTTCGCGCGCGGCGCCGGTCGCGGCGTCATAGACCGCGAGGCCGTGGCCATGCAACTGATCGGGTCCGAGCAGCCAACGGAATCCTCCGGACATCGGCACGGCGGCGGTGAAACCTTCGTCCCAGATCTTCCGCCAGGTACGACCGTCATCCGGCGACATGAGGGCGAATCGTGCCACATCCCCTGTTCCCACGATCAGCTGGTGCTCATGCGTATCATAAATCACTCCGTGCAAGTGTCGCAGGAAATACCGGTCATCTCCTTCGCGATACGTCTTGGCGAATTGAGGAAGCAGCTGCTGGAAATCCACGAACGGTTCCCAATCGAGTCCATCGTCCGTGCTGCGATACAGCACGGCGCGGTTCCAATCATGCGTGCCCGCATAGACGTTGCCCGCGCCATCATCGGCGATGTTCCAGAAGCTGCCGTAGTCCTTGAGGACCAGGTTCCAGGTCTTGAGGCCGTCAGCCGAACGGTAGAGGCGGGCCGGGTGGTCGTACTGGAGATACATGACCCCCTTCGAATCCCCGAAGACGGAAACCTCGCCCACTCCGTCTCCAGCCGAGAGGACGCGTTCGGCTTTACCGTCTTCAGGCAGCTTCCAGACCGACCTCCGACCGTCCGGTTCGGTCACGGACATGAAAAGCGTCAGGGTGGGCGTGTGATAATAAATCTGATGGATATCCGAAATCGCGTCCGGCAAAGGCACCCGTTGCCGCCCGAGCACGCTGCCGGAAAGGTTCCGGTTCGGAGGCGGCAGGTACCCGATGGACGGGGCGTTCGCCACCTCGTCATGAGACGACGACGGCACGGACGTCGCTGATGTTTCCGGAAGCGGCGATGACGGCAGGTTCCCGCGTAGATCTTCGATGGACGGAAGATGGCCGACCGATATCGCCCTTCGATTCGTCAAGGACGTTTCCGGCCGGTAGAGCGCGAAGAAGACACTGACCGCAAGGATCAGGATACCGATGACGGCGGCGAAGATGGTTGCGCGGCGCATGAGTGCGGTAAAAATTCAAAGCTGTGACGCCCAGCGATCCATCGTCTGCTGGAACGTCGGCATCTCCGTTTCCTTGACCGGGTCGGTGCCAGGAAAGACCTCCTTCAACGGATTGATCTTCACGCCGTTCTTGACCATCTCGTAGTGCAGGTGCGGCCCGGTCGAATAACCGGTCGTCCCGACGTATCCGATCAACTGCCCTTGGACGACATGCTGCCCTTTCTTCACGGCGAACCTGGATTGGTGGCAGTAGTTGGTGCTGTAGGTCCCGTTATGACGGATGGTGATCTTGTTGCCGTACGGTCCGCCCCAGCCGGCGAAAGCGACCGTTCCGTCGGCCGTCGCGCGTATGGGCGTCCCGATCGCCGCCGCGTAATCGATGGCCATATGACTCTTGTTGAACTGATGGAACGCCGAGACGTACCGCGCGCCGGTCGTGAATCCGGAGGTGATGTACTTGAACGCCACCGGAGCCTTCAGGAACATCCTGCGCAACGAGGCGCCCTTTGCATCGTAATACCCTTCAGCGCCGGACGCATCCTTGAAATGGTACGCGCGGTGTGCGTCTCCGCCATTCACGTATTCTGCCGCGAGGATAGCCCCCGGCATCACGTATTTCCCGTCACGATACCGCTCCTCATAGACGACCGAGAACGTATCGCCTGCACGGACGTCTTGTGAGAAATCGACGGTCCACTGGAAGACGTCGGCAAAGCCCACGATGACGCGTTCATCGAGCCCTTGGGACAATCCGGCTGCATACAGGGAGCTCGTGACCGTACCTTTAGCCGTCTTGACCTTCACGTCGTAGGCGATCGTCTCCTTGGCGGCCGTCCAGGCGCCACCCTCCCTCCTGACATGCAATTCCTCGTCTCCGTTCAAGGGATAGACCAACTCCTTCAGTGCGCCAGTATCGGGCGCATACCGCAGGACGATCACCTTTCCGGCACGGATGTTCGCCAGGTCATAGACGCTTTTGGCAGCCGCATAGATACCCGACGCGTCCGCGCCTGAGACTCCGGCACCCGACAGCAACTCGCCGAACGTGGCGTTCGGAGTGACCGTGACGTCCTCCGTGCGATCCGGGGTCGGCACAGGTGCCGATATGACGGCTGCCGTCGTCCCTTGAGCGCCCTTCATCCGAACGCGGTTGACTCGCCAAAAAAGGACCAGCGAGCCGGCGACGGCCGCGATCAGGACAGGCACGGCGATGATGGCCGCAGTCCGGGCTTTCATAGATGCCACTGTAGCCCAGATGCCGCCCAATGTGAACTCTTACGGAACCGTCGCGGTTGCGCTAGTATTGAGGGAACCCCCTGTCATCCATATGAATCTCCACCCCATCTTCGTCCACTTTCCCATCGCTCTGCTGACAATCTACACCCTGCTCGAAACGGCTTCCATCATCAAGCGCGTCCGCGAACGCGCCTATATCTTCTATGTCAAGGCCACGTTCCTGCTCGGGGGCGTCTTCGGAGCCGTTCCGGCCTATCTGACCGGGGACGCCCAGGAGGGTTCAGCACCCGTGCACACCGAATTCTACCGCGCGATGACCGTGCATTCACGCTGGGCGCTCGCGACCGTCCTGTTCTTCGGCGCGCTCGCCGCCATTCATGCGGCCGCATGGCTTTGTCGCGAATGGACAGGCATGCCTGAACGGCTGAGAAAGGTCCTTGACCTGCACCGCTATGCGACGGAGACCGCGCTCACCCCGGTGTTGGCCCTGTTCGGCCTCTGCATCGTGACGGTGACTGGAGCGCTTGGCGGAGCGTTGGCCTACGGTTCCGACATCGATCCGACCGTCAGTTTCATCTACAAGCTGCTGGTCAAGTGAACGCGAACCGAAGACGCCCGCACGGGCGTCTTTTTCAATCCAGTTCGGTGATGTCACGCGCCGAGAAGATGTTGATGGTCCATTCGAACGCGATCCTGAGCCGTTTCTTCCAGGATATGAATTTGAAGAGATAGATGGTGCGCCAGACCCACCATGCCATGCGCCCGCTCATGCGGGCGTTCAGGATCTCTCCGACGGCGAACCATTGACCCAAGGAAACGAGCCCCCCCTTCGAACGGTACCGGAATTCAGACATATCACTGCCGCGCACTTCAGCCAGGACATTGGAAGCGACCGTCTTAGCTTGCGCCACGGCGACCTGGGCCAGCATCGGCAATGGCGAATCGCCTTGAGATCCTTCAACGGAGGCCGCATCGCCCAAAGCGAAGAGACGAGGGTCATCGACGGATCGCAGGAACCGATCCACGCGTAGACGCCCTTGAAGAGCAGCGGGAGCTCCGCCGATGAAGCGCGGAAGTTCCGGCCTCACGCCCGCTGCCCAGACGACCACGGACGAGGGGGTCCAGGAATCATCCGAAAAAACGACTCGATCGGCCTCAACCCGGGCCACGGCGGCGTTCAGGCGCACGCGAACGCCGAGACGCTTCAGCCGATTCTCCGCCGCCCTGCGCAACTCCGGATGGAATTGCGCCAAAAGCTCCGAACCTGCCGTCAGGAGCGTGACGGAAACTCCCTCTTCGCGCCGCCGTGTTCGATGGTATCTCCGCTCCATGCCGGAAGCGAACTCCAGTAACTCCGCCGCGACCTCCACGCCGGTCGCGCCGCCGCCGACGACGACGAACGAGAGCTGCCGCGCACGGGATGCCGGGTCTTCGATCATGGCTGCGCGTTCGAACGCTTCGATCACTGCCCCTCGGATGCGCACGGCATCCCCGAGGCTCTTGAGAGGGAGCCCGTGCTCTTCCGCCCCCGTCACGCCGTAATAATTGGTGACGGCGCCCGTGGCGACGATGGCATAGTCGTACGGGAAAGGTTCCGGGTCACGAGCGATGGATATCAGCCGCTTGACGGCATCGACCGCTTCAACCTCGCCCTGGCGGATGCGCACGCTGGACCCCGCAAAAATTTCCCTGAGGGGCTCCGTCACGCTGGTCGGGCTGAGCCCGCCGGTCGCCACCTCGTGCAAAAGCGGGGTGAACAGGAAATAATTGGCCCGATTGATCAGCGTCAACTCGATTTCACCCTTCTTGAGCGACGCCAAAAGGCGCCCGGCGACGTACATGCCCCCGAAGCCGGCCCCGATGATGACGATCCGCTGGCGTTCCATAGGTTTCAAGGCTATCATACCCTGAGATATGCAGATTCCCAAACGCAAGCCCGGCAGGTACGCCTCCGATCCAGCCGATGATCACCTCACGCATGATGCCATCCGAAAGCTGCAGGAAGAGCTGGAACGGCTCGAGACGCGTGTCCGTCCGAAAGCCGTCGAAGAGCTCCGGCGCACGAGGGAGATGGGAGACCTCTCTGAAAATTTCGCTTACTCGGCCGCCAAAGGAAAACTCACCGGCCTCGACTATCGTATCCTGGAAATCAAGGAACGGCTGAAAAACGCGATACCGATCCGGCACGGCGCCGGCCCCGGCGGTACCGTCCGTTTGGGCGCGACCGTGACGCTTTCAGTGAACGGCAAGGAACGCGTCTATGACATCGTCGGGGCGCAAGAGGCGAATCCGGCTGCCGGTTCCATCTCGTACCACTCCCCCCTCGGGGCCGCGCTCATCGGCAAGCGTGCCGGCGAGACCATCGCCGTGACGGTCAACGGGAAAGACGTCAGCTACCGCATCACTCAAGTCCGTTAGCCGTACCCATGGAGACACCCGATGCGATCGAGACTGCCGTCTTTGGAGGAGGTTGTTTCTGGTGCACGGAAGCCGTCTTCAGGATGATGAGAGGCGTCATTTCCGTGCTTCCCGGCTATGCCGGCGGCTTGAAAACGGATCCGACATATGAAGAGGTCTGCAGCGGAAACACCGGCCATGCCGAAGTCATCCGTATCGACTACGATCCAGCGAAGATCTCCTATGACGATCTTCTGACGGTCTTCTTCGCCACTCACGACCCGACAACGCCGAACCGGCAAGGAAACGATATCGGAACGCAATACCGTTCCATCGTGCTCTATTCGACGGAGGCGCAGAAGACCGCGGCCGAACGGTACATCCACGAACTGGAGAAGGCTTCACCGGGCGGCACTCCGATCGTGACCGAGATCAAGCCGCTTGTCCGATTTTACGAAGCCGAAAGCTACCACCGGGATTACTTCAACAACAATGCCGACAAGCCCTACTGCGCCTACGTGATCACGCCGAAGGTCAAGAAAGCCAAGGAGAGATTCGCCGCGCTGATGAGGCGATGACGCGTCAGGATCTCTTGAGATGGGCCATGGCGTATTCCTCCGTGGCACCGATCTTCACGTGAGGATTGAAGATGCCGTCCGGATCGAAGATGCGCTTGACGCGCTCGAAGAGGGCATACATCTCATCTCCGTACATCGCCCTCAGGTACGGCCCGCGGATCATCCCATCGTTGTGTTCTCCGGTCATCGAACCGCCGTATCGGAAGACCAGATCATACACCTCTTTCGAGAGCGAGCGGATGACTTCCGGTATCCTTGGATCCCCCAGGTCCATGATCGGGATGATGTGGAAGTTGGCGTCGCCCATGTGACCGACGACCGTCAGGAGCAGCTTGTAGCGATCGAGGATCGCGTACAGTTCCGGAAGGAACTTGGGCAGGTGCGCCGGTTTCACGCAAAAATCGTCGATGAACGGCGCCGTCCGCAGCTTCTTGAAATGCCGCCGCAGGAGATTGAAGCTTTCGCGCCGCACGACCCAATATTTACGCGCTTCCCGCTCTGTCCTGGTGGCGCGCATGTTGAGCCTGAGCGGAGCGAGCGTTTCCATGGCGGAGCGGATCTTGGCGTCGACCTCTTCTTCCGTCCCGCCGGTGAATTCTGCCAGCAGGACCTGCTTGGGAAACCCGCCCGTGAGCAGCATCCCGGCCTCCGGCAGGAACTGCCAAGCGAACGAAACGAGGTTCTGACCCTTCATCTGCCGCAGGATATCAGGGAAGTAACGGATGGCGAACCTCAGGGTGTGGTCATCGTACGACTCGAAACTCTCCGGCCCGTGCGCGAGGACGGCATTGATGATTTCCGGCAGCCGATCCATGCCGCGCAGGAAGATCACGAGCAGTTTCGAATGCGTCTCTGGACGGATGAGGCGATAGCGGATTTCGGTGATCAGCCCGAGAGTGCCCTGCGAGCCGACCAAGAGTTTCGTGAAATCGAAGGTCGTACCGTCCCAGACGTCCCACAGGGCGTAACCGGCGGAATTCTTCGAAACATCAGGCTTGGCGGCACGGATCGTTTCGGTATGCGCCTCGATCAACTGATACGTCTCCCGATAGAGACGACCTTCAAAATCGTCTTGCGCCATCTTGCGATCGAGAGCAGCGCGGTCCATCGGCGCGACGACATGCTCCTCACCGTCGGCGAAGACGACCTTGAGTCCTTCCACGAATACGGCGGTCTTGCCGTAACGCAGGGATTTCTCACCTCCCGAGTTGTTCGCGGCCATGCCGCCGACCGTGCACAACTCGCGCGAGGCCGGATAGGACGGCAACAGTTGGCCGGTCTTCAGCGTCTCCTTTTCGAAATCGCGATACGGCATCCCAGGCTCGACGATGGCGTACCCTTCCCCAATCTCCTTCAGACGCACGAGATGCTTGGAAAAGTCGACGATCACGGACTCCCCGACCGCTCCACCACTCATGTCGGTACCCGCCGAACGGGCCGTCAGCGAAATGCCGCGCCCATGCCGTGCAGCCGCGAAACCGACGAGGCGTTCCACATCCTCGACATCTTTCGGCGCGACGATGAGTTCGGGAGCGATTTCGAAAAGGCTGGCATCATGGGCGTATGCCGTCCGCGCGACTTCGTCATCCGCGATCTCGCCCTTGAGGATGGCGGACAGTTCCTGTCTGAGGGTCATGGGAGCTTGGATTCCTGGCGCAGCTGGACGATGACGATGAAGCTCAAGGCGGCGGCGAAGAAGCACCAGACGGAGTAGAATGCCTCGCGATAGGACCAATATGCGGCGCAGAGCGCGCCGAGCAGCGCGATCCCGAAGGCGCGCACGAACGTGCGCGAAGAGACGAAGCATGTGCCGACCGTCGCCAGCACGTACGCCCACAAACCGGCCGGCACGCTCGGCAACGGCACTTCATAAGCGATGCAGTGCCCGATGACCGAAGAAGTCACGGGGCCGCGTACCACGTAGGCCAGAAGCGTGGCCCCGACCACGCATCCGATGAGGGCGAACGGGACGATCCATTTTTTCCGACGCCGGTCGGGTTCAAGTGCCCAGACCGCGGACGGAAGATAGGCTGGCCACAGGACGTGGGAGAACAGCACGTACGCGTACGTCGCCGCGCCGTGCGGGAACGGTTGACCGAAGGTAAGCCAAACGAAGCCTTCAATGACCTGCTGCACGCCGAAGAGCAGCGGAATGGCGGCAAACGGCCGTTCCGAAGGCTTTCTCGCGCGTTTCAGGGCATGTATGCCAGCTATCCCAAGAGCGCCTCCTGCGATGAAACTGGCTGTAGGCGAAAAGCACATGACTTCATCATACCGCCTTTTCTCATGATTTTACAGGCCGTAATGACTCCCGTGCACGATCTCTTGCCATGTGCACCATGGCCGGTGTAGGGTTCCACCACGCTCCACTTACCTGGAGAGGAGATCATCCATGGAAACGCACAGGCACCTTGCAAGCGAGGATACGGCCCGCATCGCCGGAGAAACCCTACGGGGCAAGATGGGCTTCGCCAACTCTTCCAAACCGCCGGTCGGACTCATATTGGGCACCGGTTGGGGAGACGCGTTGGAGTACGACCAGGATAGACGCGTACCGTTCTCCCGGATTCCCGGATTCGAAGCGCTCGAAACGCTGAAGGGACACGCCCGCGAGGTCGTGCGCGGACGCCTGGGGAAACGCGATTTCATCGCTCTCCGAGGGAGGGTCCACCTGAACGAACGTCCAGCGGATGCGAGCCTGCATGCCATGGTGCGATTGCAGGTGGAGATGCTACTCCAGTTCGGCGTCAAGGACCTCATCCTGACGTGCGCCGCCGGGAGCCTGAACTCCGACGTCCTCCCCGGCCAGATCATGCCGATCGACGGCTTCATCACGCTGTTCGCCCCCGACATGCCGCTTTTCGCCGGTGAGTTCTGTTCCCCGGAAGACGTGATCGACCAGGGGACGATCCGACATCTCATGACACGGACCGGCAAGCTCCCTATCTCCGTCGCGCCGGGCGGCGGGTATGCCATGGTGCGCGGCCCCTACTTCGAAGGGCGGAAGTACGACAAGAAAATCTTGCGCGACTGCGGCGCCTCGGCCGTCGGCATGAGCGTCTTGCCAGAAGCTTGCGTGGCCGCGCTTTATCCTGACGTGCGCGTCCTGCCGCTGGCCTTCATCACGAATACCGCGATCGAGGAGCACTCGCATGAGAGCAACATGCGCATCGCCCGAGAAGCGTCCACGCGGCTCGGCAGCTTCCTCTCCATGATCCCCTACGTGACCAAAAGCCCCCGATAGCGTCGGGAGCTCTTTTTTCAAGACTTCGTCAGCGCCTGGACGTCGTTGGGCAAGATCTTCACGTACCGGCCATCCGACCAATCCGCCGAGCCCGCATCGGCATCCATGTGCGGCACGGCCGCGTTGTCGGACCAGATGAAGTTGCGGGAGACCCCGTCGATCGCGGTACCGCCGCCCGTCAGATGACCGACGGACGAGGCCGCGTCCCCGACCAGGTTCGTCAAGATCGAGGCGGAACCGGTCGCGCCGCTGACGACAAGATGGAGCTCATACGTCTTGGCGGCGCCAGCCGGAATGGTTTGCTCCGATGCGAGCGTAAGACTCACGACGCAGGTCGAACCGGCTCCGGACGCGCAGGCGGAATCCAGGACGGCTGAAGCGGCCAGATCGGCGCCCGAACCGGCTTCACGCAGCGACGCCGAACCGATGCCGAGCGCATCCGTCTTCGAGACGTTGAAGGTCAGCTTCTTCAGCGAGACCTGCTCGGAGGCCGCCGCCGCGATCGTGAAACGGGAGGCGACGACGGTACCGTTCGTGAGCGTGCCGGTCGGCAATGCGACATTGGAAACCGTCGGAACCGTCTTGCGCAGCAGTTTCTGGAAAGCCGTCTTGTCGCCGCCGGACCCCGAATGCAGCACGGTGCCGCTGCTCGTGCCGCGCAACTCGTACGTACCGTCGTCGGAACCAGGCACATGCAGTTTCACGGACACGTCGTCACCCGACCGTGCGCCTTGCCCGATCACGTTGAGGTCGGCAGCCACCGTCAGCGTCTTCGTGCCGTTCCTGGGAATGACGAATGATACTTCCGAAAAATCGGCGTTGCCGTCGGAGCCCATGCCCGCATCCGAAGAGACCGGCGTCGAGCCATCATACAGACGCAAGCGAAGGAGATCGGCCGCGCTCGCGGGATCGGCCAGCATGACCCGGACCTTCGTCAGTCTCAGGGCCTCGTCCACGGCCGTCAGGTTGAACTTCGCGAGGATGACGTTCCGCTGCCCGGCAAGGACGATGCCGTCGTCATTGCTGCCGATCAGGGCAGGGAGATCCGGCACGGGCGCCGGCGTCGGCGAAGGAGCCGGCACCGGAACGGAGGCGGCCCGATCCGCATCGATGTCGGAAGCCGCATCCGATGCCGCCATGGGCGTGAACTGTGAAGCCGCGTCGATCGGGGTTCCGACGGCATAGTTGGTGAAGAACGCATCAGGCACGTCATTCACCTTCCGATTCCAGTCGGCGCCATAGAGCTGCGCCGCGACGGATTCGGAGGTCACCCAACGCAACGTACCGTGAGCATCGACGGCGTACGTCTTCGGATCAGTCATGATCTTGAGCAATTTCGCCCCAGGTCTCGATGTAACGTTTCCGCCGATCGGAAGGCTGGCCAATTCGGCATCCGTGACGGTCTTGACGCCGGAAAAATCTGCATACCAGGTCCGATAGGTCTTCTCGTCGGGAAAGACGTAGCGCTTGCCGTCCTTGGAGTACCAATAGACGGCTTGTCCGGAAGCCTTGATGAGAGTCCCTCCGGACGGAAGCGCCGCCGAAACAGGGAGGGTGAGGGTCAGCAGGGAGAGGGAGAAGAGGGTGGCCGCGTAGAAACGGTAGTTCATAGGTGATGTGTGGAGATACCTTATTCTAGCATACGACAGGCGCTTTCGCCCGCCGTCCGTCCGGTCGCCCAGGACGCCTGCAGGTTGAATCCGCCGGTGAAGCCGTCGATATCCAGGATCTCGCCCGCGAAAAACAATCCGGGGGAAATTCTTGATTCCATCGTCTTCGGATCGACGTCGGAGAGATCGACACCGCCGGCCGTGACGAATTCATCCCCCGCCCCTCGTCCGATGACCGTGAGCGGAGCGCCTTTCAGCCAGGCCGCGATGCGCCGCGCATCTTTCTTGGAAAGTTCCGCGGCCCGCGCTTCGGGCGACAGCCCGAGTTCCCCGCAAAGCGCATGCGCGAGCGATTTCGACATCATGAAATCCAGCACGTTGTCCAGGCTCTTTTTCGGATGTCCGCGCAACGCTTCCTCCAGCTTCCCAAGAAGCGATTCCTCCGGAAGGTCGGGGAACAGGTCGATCAGGAGGCGCATCGGATGTCCAGCGTCGTAGGTCTCGAACGCCACCAGGCTCGAAAGCGCGAAGACGGCCGGGCCGCTCACGCCGCGATGCGTGAAAAGCATCGGGCCCGTGAACGCGTAGGGTTTGGAGAATCGCGTCTTCAGGCATGCCTTCTCGAAGGAAAGGCCCGAGACGCTTTTCGGCCAGGCTTCCTTGACGAAGAACGAGTTGAGGCTGGGCGCGAGCGCAGTGACGGCATGCCCCAGTGATTCCGCGAAGGCATACCCATCGCCAGTCGAACCGGTGTGACGGAACGCCTGCCCACCGGTCGTCAGGATGACGCGATCGACGTCCAGCGTCCGGCCATCCTTGAAGGAAATCGCGTACCCGTCCGCGCCGCGTCTCACGCCTGCGACGTGGCGGTTCAGCAGCACCTGGACGTTCGAGTCGCGGAACAGGCGTTCGAACGCCGCGACCACGTCGTGGCCGTCATCGGACTGCGGGAACACGCGGAGATCCTCCTCGATCTTGAGCGGGACGCCTCGGTCTTCGAACCAGGCGTAGACGACGTCAGGCGGGAATCGCCGCATGGCGGAGTTCAGGAATTTGCCCCCGCGCGGGTATCTCGAAAGGACCGCGCGGATGTCGCGAAGTCCGGTCGTGACGTTGCAGCGCCCGCCCCCGGAGATGATGACCTTCTTGCCCAAACCGTCATTCCTTTCGATCAGGAAGGTCTCGGCTTGTGGACAGGTTTCGCTGATGGCGGCGGCGGCCATGAGCCCGGCCGCTCCCCCGCCGATGATGGCGATTCTCATGAGAAGTCCTGGTTACGGATCTCTTGCATGAAGACCTCACCGAATGCCTGCAGCTTCTTTTCGCCGACGCCAGGGATGACGGCGAACTCCTCGCGGGTCACCGGACGCTGCTCGGCCATGGCGCGCAGGCTGACGTCGCCGAAGATCATGTAGGGCGGCACGCGACGGATGGCCGCCAGGCGCTTGCGCAGGGCCCGAAGGCTTTCGAAGAGGGCGGCCTCCGCAGCAGGCACGACGCTCGACGTTTTCTTGGAGACGGCCGGCGCATCTTCGCGCACGGTCGTGCCGAGGCAGACGTCACAACCGCCGCAGTTCTCCGCCCCCGGCGCCTCGCCGAAATACGAAAGAAGGAAACGGCGACGGCATGATTTCAGGTCGCCGTAACGGATGACGGCGTCGAGCTTCTGTCGGGCCTGCTCGCGCTGAGGCCCTTCGTCCATGCCGTTGATGAAGAACATCTGCTTGCGACGGTCGGCATAGGAGAAGAACAGCACGCATTCGGCCGGCAGGCCGTCGCGCCCGGCCCGGCCAGTCTCCTGATAATAACCTTCGACCGATTTCGGCAGGTCGCAATGCGCCACCAGGCGCACGTCCGGCTTGTCGATGCCCATGCCGAACGCGATGGTCGCGACCACCACGTCAAGATCATCCTTGATGAAGCGATCCTGCGTCCGTGCGCGGACTTCGGCGCTCAGCCCCGCGTGATACGGCGCCGACTTGATGCCGCGCGTCCGCAGGAGATCCGCCAGCGCCTCCGTATCTTTCCTCGAGAAGCAATAGAGGATGGCGCTCTCGCCGCGATGCTTCTCGAGCAGCGCCAACAGGCCGCCCCAGCCTTTGCGCTTGGGCGCGACGGCATACGTAAGGTTCGGGCGGTTGAAACTGGAGACGAACGTCCGCGGCGCCCGCAGATGCAGCTCGCGGATGATGTCGCGACGCACCTCGGGCGTGGCGGTGGCGGTGAGCGCGATGGTCGGGACGTTCGGGAACTCTTTCCGAAGCACCGTGAGGTTCCGATAGTCCGGACGGAAATCATGGCCCCACTCGGAAACGCAGTGCGCCTCGTCGACGGCCAGGAAACGGACATCGAGCTTCGAAAGGAACTCGCGGAACTCCGGAACCGCCAGCCGCTCCGGCGCGAGATACAGGAGACGCAACTGGCCCGCCAGGGCCTGGCGCTTGACCATTGCTATCTCCTCGGCGTCGAGCGAACTGTTGATATAAGCCGCGGCCACACCGCTCACCCGCAACTGGTCGACCTGATCCTTCATGAGCGCGATGAGCGGAGAGACGACGATCGTCAGGCCACCGACGATCAGGGATGGCATCTGGAAACACAAGGATTTACCGCCTCCGGTCGGCATGAGCGCCAGGCAGTCCTGGCCCGAAAGCACGTGTCGGATGATCTCTTCCTGCAGCGGCCGGAAGCGATCATAGCCGAAATGTCGTTTGAGAGTCTCGAGCATGCGGCCATGGGTTCATTGATGATGACGCCGCTCTACCCTATCTTCGTCGGATGGCGCAAGGCCCCTATGCCCGCATGCCAGTCCCCTTGCGTAGCAGATGCAGGTTGACGACGGCCAGTACGGCCGTCACGGCAGCCAGAAACAGCGCGCTCAGCCAGACGGAAACGCCTGTCTCACCGAAAAAGCCGTAACGGAAACCGTCGATCATATAGAAGACGGGATTGAAGCGGGAGACCGCCTGCCAGACCGGCGGCAGTTGCCGGATCGAATAAAAGACGCCTCCGAGGTACGTGAGCGGCACGAGGACGAAAGTCGAGAATATGCTGATGTCGTCGAACTTCTTGGCGAAAATCGCGTTCATGAAACCCGCAAGCGAGAAGAGAAGGCTGGTCAGGAGCAGGAACAGGACGACCGCCCATGGATGGGCTACCGTCGGCCGCGCGAAGACCGCGGAAACGGCGTAGACCAGGGCGCCGGTGACCGTGCCGCGCACGACCCCTCCGGTGACGTAGCCGGAGAGCATCACCCAGTCCGGCGTCGGCGAGACCATGATCTCTTCGATGTTATGCATGAACTTCGCGCTGAAGAACGAGCTCACGACGTTGCCGAAGCTGTTCTGGATGACGGCCATCATCACCAGGCCAGGGACGATGAAAGCCATGTACGGCACTCCGTCGACCAAGCCGACCCGGGAACCGATGAAGCCGCCGAAGATCAGGAAATACAGGGATTGCGTGATGAGCGGCGGAAGGAGTGTCTGGGGCCAAATGCGGAAAATCCGCGTCGATTCCTTGCGGATCATCGTGCGATAGGCATTCCAGGCGATGGCGGATCGTGTCTTCATGGCGTGAGCGTGGAAAGATACAGCTCTTCGACGCGATTCTGGGCATGTGCCGCGTCGAGTACGCGCAACCCGGCCGATCGGACGCGTGCGATGAGGGTGTCGAGCGGCTCGCCCGACGCCGCGAGGAGGGTTACCGTCGTCCCTTTGACCTCGTCAGCCCCGATCTGCCTGGCCTGCGCTTCGGAAGGGGCGGCATCCAGGGTCAGCCGATAACGCCGTCCATCGGCTTCGGCCAGCAAGCCGTGCACTGAACCCGACTTCACGACCTCGCCGCGTTGGATGATGGCCATGGACCTGCACAACTGCTCGACTTCCTCCAAGTAATGGGTGGTGAGCAGGATCGTCATGCCTTCGGCGTTGAGCTTGCGCAGATACTCCCACATGCCGCGGCGCAGCTCCACGTCGACGCCGGCCGTCGGTTCGTCCAGGATCAGCAGCTTCGGCTCGTGCACGAGCGCCCGCGCGATCATCAGGCGGCGTTTCATGCCGCCCGAAAGCGTACGCGAAGGGACATCGCGTTTCTCCGCAAGACCGAGCTCCTTGAGGAGGAGGTCGGCGCGCCGTTCGGCGGAGGCGCGCGTCATCCCGTAATAGCCGCCTTGCGCGATCACGATCTCGCGCGCCGTCTCGAAGATGTTGAAATTGAACTCCTGCGGCACGACCCCGACCAAGGCCTTCGTGCCATCGGGATCGCGTTCTCGATCGATACCAAAAACGGAGACGGTTCCGTCGGTGGGAGTGACCAATCCGACCACGATATTGATGAGCGTCGTCTTCCCCGCGCCATTCGCGCCGAGCAACGCGAAGAAGTCGCCCTTACCGATGGAAAGGTCGACCCCCTTGAGCGCTTCGACGCCGCCTGCGTAGGCCTTGCGGAGTCCGCCGATCCTGAGCGCATCCATCGCTCAACCCTTTGCCTTGATGAAGGCCGGGCGGTCGGCGCAGCGCTTCATCCAGGCTTCGATCGAGGGGTAGCTCGAGAGATCGAGCTTGGCCATTTCCGCGTACATGAAAGACGTGCGCGTCACGATGTCCCCCACGGTGAACGCGTCGCCTGCGACGTACGCATGCTCCTTGAACCATGCCTCAAGCGTCGGCAGGAAACGAGCGAGCGCGACATCGGCCTTCTTCAAGACATCGTCTTCGACCGGGATACCCCAAGCTCTCAGGGCATGTGCGCTAAGGTGCCGATCGAGATTGAGCAGCACGAAGAGCTCCCAGCGAAGCAAGGTGGCATGCGATTCCGGATCTTTCGGACCGAGAAACGACGGATCGTGCTTTTCCGCGAGGTAATGCGCCATCGCGGTCGACTCCGTCAACATGAAGCCGTCGTAAAACATGGTCGGGACTTGTCCCGCCGGATTGATGGCCAGATATTCAGGGGTACGCTGGGCGCCGTTCGCGAGATCGACGTCCTTGGCTTCATAGGCGAGACCGAGTTCGGCGAGCATCCAATGCGGGCGGAACGAGGATCCGAGGCGGGGGCCGTACAGGGTGATGGTAGGCATATAAGCGAGTTCAGGAATCAGGTCAGCCTATGATACCCCCTGCTCTCGCGGTCGTCCAGACGGCCGAAACCCGCCGTTTGAGCGGCGGGTTTCCTCTTGCTGGCTCCTTATTTCTTCTTCTTGGCGACAGCCTTCTTCTTGGTTGGCGCTTTGGGAGCTTCCATTTTCTTGATTTCGGCTTTCTTGGCCTCCACCTTGGCTTCCGGCAACTTGGTGCTCGGAGCTTCGGTTTTCTTGGCCACCGGTGCCGTCATGGACATGCGGGGGTCGAGAGCCTTCAGGATGGCATCAAGCTTGGCGCTGATCGCCCTGAGCTGGTCAGCCGTGCCGTCGTTGACGGCAGGGCGGTACTCCGAGGCGCCTTTGCGCTCGAAACGATCACTCCGCTCCGGTGCCTCGGTCTTGCCGAAGCAGGCGCGGCAGTAGATCGGTTTCCTGCCGTTCGGCTTGAACGGGACTTCGCAGGCATCGCCGCAGGAGGCGCAGGTCGCCTTGAACTTCGGACGATCGTCAAAACCGTTCGAGCTTCGGGTACCGCGATCCCACGGGCGCTTGGCGCCGAACGAATTTCCGCCCTTATTATAACCGCTGCCTCCACCATGCCTGTTAAACGGCATAATTTGTTGCTTTTTCGCCTCCTTATTTGAAGACGATCCACTATAGCCCAAAGCCAGGAAAAAAGCAAGGGGCGGACGCACCGAAGGATCAGGCGAGCTCAACGGCGACGGAACAGCGGGGCGTAGACGTCCCAGTAGGCATAACCGAGGTAGGCGGTCATCGCGGAAACGATCAGGCCCATAGGCAGGAATCCGGGCGCCACATTGAGGTCAAAGACGATGATACCGACGCAGATCGGCGCCACGAAGATGGCTGCGAGGGCGGGCAGGAACCCGGCCACGAGCATCAGCCCGGCGACGGCTTCCGTCACTTTGATCATCTGGAAGATGCCCATATCCCAAAGCTGCTGCGAGACGACGGCCATCGGCCCGGGGACGCCTTGCATCGACCTTCCCGCCATGAGGCCCGTGATGCCGCTCATGAGGAAAAGGAGGCCGAGCAGGACGCGCACGACGATCACGGCTTTCCGGTTCTTGAGATTCATAGGGAACTTTACGGGACTGAGACGATCGTCGTTTCGAACGCGCCGTTGCTGCCGGTGCAGCGCATGGCCTCACCGCAGGAAGTCCTGGAAGCGATGATCTTGACCGTCCCTCCGGCGAGGACCCGATACCGCATTTCCACGGTTCCGGAACCGGAACCGGGCACGCCCTTGAAATCCGGCGTCACTTTAGGCTGGGTCATGAGAGGCTTCAGGAGCTTCGCGTCAGGATCCTTGATGGTCCAGTACGTGCTGTGCAGGAGGACCTCCACGTCATCACCGACCTTGACCTGGAGGACTTTCCCCTTCTGCCCCTCGCTCACGATGACGGCCTGCGCGTTCGTCGGCGATAGGTCCGGATTCTCGGGCACCACGTCCGTCAAGACGCGCGCCTGAGGTGCCGGACGATGGGTCGATCGCCAGACGGCGAAGCTTGCAGCGGCGAGAAGGACGACGACAGCGGTCAAGAACGCCGCTTTGGATTTCATGGGCGTAGGATGATGAATGAATGGCCGTTCCGTTCCAAGTATAGCATGCCAGCCGGATCAGGAGGTCTCCTCTCCGGGCCTCCAGGTGAACTGATCGACCAGCACGGGGCCTTCCCCCGGACCGAGAGGGTCGATGAGACCGATCGTCCATACGTCGATGCCCGCGGAATCGGAACGCACCCGCATGCGCACGAAATGCTTGTAACCCGGATGCATCAAGGAAGCATATGCCTGCAAGTGCTCGTAACCGAATCGGGTAAGCGTCGCGATGAAAAAACCGAGCGCCCAGGTACCGAAGAGGATCCCGAGCCCGACCAGGAGGATGACGGCGCCGCGCGAGGTGACGTATCCACGATCTGTCAGTTCTTCACGGATGGCAGCCACGACGAAGACCGGGACCAGGCTGGAGGACAGGCCGATGAAAGCGGCGGCGATCCACGACTGGAGGCGCTGGCCGTACCGCGTGCGGGCGACCAAGGCGAAAATCCCGGCGATAGCGACTCCGGTGAGCGCTGCCGTGAAAAGAGCGGCGGCATCCGTCCAACCGAGCCTCGCCAGCATGAGACCGGAGGACACGAAAACCCCCAGCATGGTGAGATGCGTCATGTATCCGGCCTTGCCGGACAGCAGGCGGATCGGCACCTGTTTGAGCAGCGCCCGGCTCTGGACCGGCCCCGGCCATTCCGCATCGAGGTCCAAAGGGGCTTGCCGCCGGTCGAGCGGAGACGGGCAGAGGAAGGCGCCGCCCCCACCGGCGACCACGTGCGTCCCTGCCTGGTCGCGCCAACGCTCATAGTGATGGATATCGCCGGACACCACGAGATGAGGCCTCGTCTCGGTCTCGAGACCGAACGCCGCGATGGCATCGGCGCCGATGGCGTTCAGCTTATGGAACGCGCGGACGGGGTCGTGCATGACGACGACCGGCGCCAAGTCGGGGCGCGCCTTCCTCCAATCGGAAAAGAAGCCGCGCTGCCGTTCGTCGAGACGCTCGAGATGCTGATCGACCGCGAACAGATGGATCCGCCTGGTGAGCGGGAGGATGAAATGGCTCGCTCCCTGCAAGGCCGAGTAGCCTTCGAGCCGCAGCGAGGCCTCCTCTCTCAGGAACAGGCGCCGGAACCCCTCGAGATCGCCGTACCAATCATGATTGCCTGGGACGCCAAGCAGCACGCGCGGCCTGCCGTCGTCATGCCCGGCGAGCGCGCGATTGAACGGCTCGACGACGCGTTCACGGACGTTCGTTTCGGTCGCGACCGGATACGCCGTATCGCCGCCGAAGACCAGGATATCGCCTCGCGGAGCCCGGATCTTCGAACCGGGACGGTCCGGATCCGGCACCTCGTGGTCGGCGAACAGGATCCGCCCGACGGCTTCGCTGACCGAAACATCCTCCCCCGTATCGGCGATGAAGTCGATCCATAGATCGCGGCCGATCGTTTCGACGACCGGCTTGCCGTCGCCCGCGCAGCCAAGTCTCTCGGAGACCATGTCCGCCAGGCGTTCCGGAACGTCAAGTCTCATGGAACCTCTGCGGTCGCGGCTGAAAGCCCGCATGGTATTGGGCAGGATGCTGGCGAAATACCACCAAAGCGCCTCGATGCCGTACCACGGGACGGCTCTCGGCTTCGCTCTTCCGTATGTGAAGCGTTTGATGGCTGAATCAGCGGGAGCGGGCGCCGGCCGAAACAATCGCGTCTTTCCTTGGTCAGATGACATAGGAGACATCTTATACGGCGGCGGCGGTTCAAGCAACAAGAAACCCCGCCATGAAGCGGGGTTTCCGTGATGCGTTCAGCGCTTTGCCCACTGCGGGCTCTTGCGAGCCTTCTTCAAGCCGTACTTCTTGCGCTCCTTTTCGCGAGGATCGCGGGTAAGGACGCCGAGAGGCTTCAAGGTGGCGCGAAGTTCGGGGTTGTGCACGAGGAGGGCGCGGGCGATGCCGAGCTTGACGGCCTCAGCCTGACCGCGGATGCCTCCGCCGTGGGCTTCCGCCACCACATCGGCCGTGGCGTCGATGCCGGCCGCCTTGAGCGGGAGAAGGATCGCGTCCTGCAGCTCCGCGACCGGGAAGTACTCGGTCATCGGCTTGCGGTTGACGGTGATCTTGCCTTTGCCCGTCAAATAGACGCGGACCTGGGCGATACCCGACTTGCGGCGTCCGACGGCGTAGAAGTAGCTGCCGGTGACGTCGTGGGAGTGCGCCTTCTTTTCGGCCGCCGCCGTCTTCCTCGTCGCTTTCTTGGCAACGGGCTTTTTGGAAGCGGCTTCTTTTTTTGTCGTCATAATCGCGGCTTTATTTGACGATCGTCAGCCGCTTGAGACGGCGCGAGCGGAGCGTGTTCTTCGGAAGCATGCGGTCGACCGCGGCCTTGATGACGCGGGCCGGATCCTTGGCCATCTCGTCGGCGACCTTGCGGACCTTCATTCCGCCCGGGTACTGCGAGTAATGATGGTAGACCTTGGTCTGCATCTTCTTGCCCGTCAATCTGATCTTCGAAGCGTTCCTGACCTTGACGGCATCACCCATGTCGGAGTTCGGCACGTAGGTCGCCTTGGTCTTTCCGATCAGGATGCTGGCGATGCGAGTCGCGAGGCGCCCGAGGGCCTGGCCGTCGGCATCGATCTCATGGACGGTGCGTTTTGCGGGAATACGCGGCATAGGCTCAGATAAGTTCGATCTGGACGATCTCCGCGGCGTCGCCCTCCCGGCGCTTCAAGGCCGTGATGCGGGTGTAACCGCCCTTGCGCTCCTTGTATTTTGGACCCAAGTCCTTGAGGAGCTTTTCCACGGCGTTCCGCAGGGTGAACATCGTCATGAGCTGGCGGCGTGCCGCCAGGGTATCGGCCTTGCCGATCGTGATGGCTTTCTCGACCAGCGGGCGGACGAACTTCGCCTTGGCCTTGGTGGTCTTGACCTTCTCGTACAGGATGACGGAGGTCGCCAAAGTCCTGAGTAGCGCTTCGCGCGGCCCTTTCGTTCGGCTCAAAATGGCTTTTCTCGTCCGATGGCGCATACTTATTTCTTTTTCTTGGAAGCCTTCTTCTTGGGCTTCTCATCTCCCTCCTCCGACTCCTCCTTCTCTTCTTCATCCTCCTCTTCCCCATCTTCCGTTTCCTTCTTCGAGGCATCGGCATTCAGGCCGGCCAGGAGAGCGAAGTGGTCGATCAGGATCTTGGCGGACTGGCGGATGGCCTCATCGGCATCCACCGTGCCGTCGGTCTCGATGGTCAGGGTGAGCTTGTCGTAGTTCGTGACCTGTCCGACGCGGACGTCATCCACCTTGTAACCGACGGAACGGATGGGGCTGTAGAGCGCGTCGACCGCGATGGTACCGAGTTCGCTGCGTTCCTTTCCCCGTTCTTCGGTCGCCACGTAGCCGCGGCCTTTCGCGACCGTGATTTCCATCTCGAGTTCGCCAGTCTTGTCCGTCAAGGTCGCGATATGCAGTTCCTTGTTGGCGATCTCCACGTCGGAGTTGGCCTGGATATCCTTGCCGGTGACGTTCTTTTCGCCCTTGGCGTGCAAGGTCAGCTTGACCGGCTCGTCGGAGTAGACCTTCATCCTCAGTTGCTTGAGGTTCAGGATGATCTCCAGCACGTCTTCCTTGACGTTCGGGATGGCCTGGAACTCGTGCGAAGCGCCTTTGATCCTGACGGCGATGACCGCGGCGCCCTGGAGGGACGAGAGCAATACCCTTCGAAGGGCGTTGCCGACCGTGTGGCCGTATCCGTGGAAGAACGGCTCCATCATGAGGACGGACTCGTTCTCGCGCTCGCCTCGGATGATTTCGATTTTCGACGGAAGAAGGATGTCTTCCATAGGTGTTTGGAGTCCCGCGGCGGCCGGCGCGACAGATCAGCAATCGCCGGTCGGCGACAAGGACAGGCCAGGGATTAGCGGGAGTAGAATTCGACGATCAGCTTGGAATCGAAGCTCTGGTCGAGCTCTTCGGCGGTCGGGCGGTTCAGGACCTTTCCGGTGACGGTCGCAGCGTCCATCGAAAGCCACGCGGGCGGCTGGTGCTTGGAGAGGCGTTCCTTGAGTTCCTTGAACGCGCCCTTGTTGACCTTGCTCGCCTTGATGGAAATGAGGTCGCCGGCGCGAAGCTGGTAGGAAGGGATGTTGACGTTCTTGCCGTTCACCGTGAACAGGCCGTGGGTAGTGAGCTGGCGGGCTTGCGCGCGGCTCTTGCCGAGGCCGAGCCGGAACGCGACGTTGTCGAGGCGCATCTCCAGGTACTGCTTCAGGAAGACGCCGGTGTCGCCCATGCGGCCGGCGGCCTTGGAGAAGTAGCCCTCGAACTGGCGCTCCATGAGCCCGTAGATGCGCTTAGCCTTCTGCTTCTCGCGCAGCTGGACGCCGAAGGGCGTGACCTTGGCGCGCGAGGTCGGGCCATGCTGTCCCGGAGGGAACGCGCGGCGGGTGACGGGGCACTTCGGTCCGAGGCACTTCTCACCTTTGAGATAGAGCTTCTCGCCTTCGCGCCGGCACTGTTTGCATTTGGGTTCGGTATTGCGTCCCATAGGTTTACACGCGGCGCGGCTTCGGCGGCCGGCATCCGTTATGAGGAATCGGGGTCACGTCCTTGATCGTGAGCACGTTGATGCCGTTGGCGTTCAGGGCGCGGACGGCGGCCTCGCGGCCGGAACCGATACCCTTCACGAAGACGTTGACGTCCTTGAGACCGGTGTCCTTCACCTTCTCGCAGACATCCTTGATGATCATGGAAGCGGCGTACGGCGTGGACTTCTTCGGACCGCTGAAACCGACCTTGCCGGCGGACGACCAGGCCAGCACGTTGCCGTTGGCGTCCGTCAGGGTGACGATGGTGTTGTTATAGGTGGCCTGGACGTAGCAGCGTCCATGCGAGACCTGGCGGACGCTCTTCTTCGTCTTCTTGCGAGGCGCCGCTTTGGCGGACTTCTTCCCTTCTTCCGTCTTGACCGCGGCTTCGGCCGGGGCGACGATGGCGTTTTCTTCCATAGAGGTTTACGTCCGGATGATTTAGGTCTTCATGCCCGCCTTGACGCGGCCGGAGCCCATCGTCTTGCGGACATTGCCGCGCGTGGTGCGCGAGTTGGTCTTGGTGCGCTGCCCGCGAGCCGGGAGGCTCTTGGCGTGGCGGGTGCCGCGGTAGGAACCGATTTCCTTGAGGCGCTTGATCTGGGCGAGGTTGTCGCGGCGGAGTTCGCCTTCCACCTTCATAGTCTTCTCGATGTGGTCGCGGAGCTTGTTGATGTCGGCGTCCGGGAGATCCTTCACGCGGATGTCCGGGTCGACGCCGGTCGTCTCCAGGATGCGCTTGGCCAAGGTGTCTCCGATGCCGAAGACGTAGGTCAGGGCGATCAGGACGCGCTTGTTGCTCGGGAGCGTGACGCCTGCGATACGTGCCATTGCCATAGATGCCAAATTAGCCCTGACGCTGCTTATGCTTAGGGTCCTTCTTGCAGATGATGCAGACGCGCCGCTTGCGGCGGATCACGGTGCAGTCGCGGCAGATTTTCTTGACGGACGAGCGGACTTTCATGTGGCGCTTTTTTGACGGGCTTAGAAACGGTAGACGATCCTTCCTTTGGACAAGTCGTACGGCGTCATCTCGATCTTGACGCGATCTCCGGGCAGCAGGCGTATGCGGTTCATCCGCATCTTCCCGGAGAGATGGGCCAGGATGATGATGTCGTTCTCGAGCCTGACCTTGAAGTTCGTGGCCGGAAGAAGCTCTTCAACGACGCCGACGGCCTCGATGAAATCCTTTCCCGCTCCCCCGGTACCGTTGTTCTGCATTCTGCTCGTCAGGATTAATAGCGGTCGGACGATGGGTCCGAACGAAAAAATGACGCAAGTCCCCAAGCGGTGACTTTGCTTGACGGAAGTCTAACAAATGAGCCAAAAGGCGTCAAGTGGGCTAACGCCAGTCAAAAAAACGATGGATAGCGCCGGAAAATACGCTAAGATTCGCGACCATCATCGTTGAGCGCATTCACTCCCTGGGCCCGGCCGGTTCGGTCTCGGCGGCGGTCGGCGTGCTGCCGTCCGGCAGGACCGGTTCCACGATCGCCTTGATGCGGCGGACGCCGGCCGATGAGGCTTCTTCCTTCTGGATCTTGAAACGCCCGACCTGCGCGGTGTGGCGGACGTGCGGCCCGCCGCAGATCTCCATCGAGTAATCGCCCACGACGTAGACCTTCACCTTGTCGCCGTAACGGTCTTCGAACAAACCGATGGCGCCGCCGGCCTTGGCGTCGGGCACGGTCTTTTCCTCGTAGTGCACCGGCAGGTCGCGGGCGATGGCTTCATTGACCATGTCTTCCACCTTCTTGATCTCCTCCGGCGTCATCTTGCTGGGGTGCGAGAAATCGAACCGCAGCCGCTCGGCGGTGATGTTCGACCCCTTCTGTTCGACGTGCTCCCCCAGCACGTTGCGGAGCGCCTTGTGCAGGAGGTGCGTAGCCGTGTGCAGGCGCGTCGTCTCCCAAGAGGCATCGGCGAGGCCGCCCTTGAACTTCTTCTCGGCGCCTTGGCGGGAAAGGTCCTGGTGCGCCTTCATGGCCGCGCCCCATTCGGCCTCCTCGACCTTCTTGCCGAGGACCTCCTCCGTCAGTTCCTTCGGGAAACCGAACGACTCATACAGGTAGAAGGCGCGTTCTCCAGGAATCAAGGGGAAGCTCGCGAGTTCCTCCTTCAGTTTGGCTGCCTCATGCAAGCCGTTCTGCAAGGTGCGCGTGAACTTGTCCTCTTCGGCGTCGAGCGCGCCGATGACGCGATCGCGGTTCTCCCGGAGTTCCGGATAGGCGTCGCCGAACAGCTCGATGACCTTTTCCGCGATCTTCGAGGTGAAGAAGCCTTCGATCCCGAGCTGGCGTCCGTAGCGGACGGCACGGCGGATCAGGCGCCTCAGGATATAACCCTGGTCGACGTTGGAGGGGGTGATGCCTCGCGGGTCCCCGATCATGAATGTCGCGGTGCGGACGTGGTCGGCCACGATGCGCATCGAGCGATCATCCTCTTCGCTCGCTCCATACGTCTTGGCGGCGAGCGCGCCGATTCCCGAAAGCAGCTCCCGGAAGTTCTCGGTGTCGAAGACGGTGTCCCTGCCTTGCAGCATGGCGGTCACGCGTTCGAGCCCCATGCCAGTATCGACGTTCTTCTGGACGAGCGGCTCGAACGTGCCGGCGGCCGTCTTGTTGTACTCCATGAAGACGTTGTTCCAGATCTCCACGAAGCGCCCGCAGTCGCAGTTCGGGTGGCACTCCTCGCCGAAGCGCCGATCATGCCGGCGTCCTGTGTCGTAGAATATCTCCGTGTCGGGACCGCACGGGCCGGTCGTTCCGGCCGGCCCCCACCAGTTCTTGCCTTTCGGGTAGGCGAAGATGCGCTGGTTGAAGTTGGCATCGATGCCGCGCGCCTGGAACACGTCCTTCCAGATGCCGACCGATTCGAGGTCGCGCGGCGCGTCGGCGTCGCCCTCGAAGACCGTCACGTAGATGCGGTTCGGATCAAGATTCAGCCAGCGGGGGGAGGTCAGGAACTCGAACGACCAGGTGATGGCCTCACGCTTGAAGTAGTCGCCGAGCGACCAGTTGCCGAGCATCTCGAAAAAGGTGAGGTGGCGGTTGTCGCCGACCTCGTCGATGTCGCCCGTACGCACGCACTTCTGCACGTCGGCCAGGCGATTTCCGGACGGGTGCTTCTCCCCCAGAAGGTAGGGCACGAGCGGATGCATGCCGGCGGTCGTGAAGAGGACCGTCGGGTCGTTCTCGGGGATGACCGAAGCGGAATGGATGATGGCGTGGCCTTTTTCCCTGAAGAAGTCCAGGAACTTGGCGCGGATCTCATTGGTGGTCATAGCAGGCTTTCGACGCACAGTATACGGAGCGAAGCGGCGGCAGGCAAGGCCCGAAAAGGCCCGTGCCGGAAGGGCGCGGGCCTTTTCATTCCTGCAGGAGGCCGCCCTCCTCCATCTGGCGGCTTCTGACCGCTTCCGTGCCTGAGGCGGCATCGACGGCCTGTCGGTAGGCGCGTACAGGCACCGAAATCGGCGCCGAAGCCTCATCCTTCAGCTGCCTGGCCGTCTCGCGCACCGCGCCGACGCAACCGACGCCGACCATGAGCAGTGTCATGGCGGCGGCCAGGAACTTGTGGCGTCTGACGAAATGGATGGCGCGGCGCATGCAAGCGGGATTCATCTTCACTGTAGCATAGACGTTCCGCGCCGGAAAAACTTACGGCGTAGACGCGATCCCCTTCTCGATCACGCCCCCGCCCAGCACCTCGTCGCCGTCGTACAGGACGATGAACTGGCCGGGCGTCACGGATCTTTGAGGCACGGCGAAGCGCGCTTCGAGCGCGTCCGCTTCGCCGATTCCGAGCGCCAACTCGCATGCCTGGAGCGGCTGGCGGTAACGGATCCGCGCCTGGCACGCGATCGGAAGTCCCGGCGCATGCCCGGAGACCCAATGCCACCCTCCGGCGATGAGCCGATCCTTGAACAGCGCGGGATGGTCCGCGCCCTGGGCGACGGTGACGGTCGCGGTCCGGATATCGATGGCGGCCACGTAGTAGGCTTCGCCAGGACCGCCGACGCCGAGCCCATGACGCTGACCGAGCGTGAAGGCCTGGACATCGTCGTGCCGGCCGACGACCTTCCCTTCCACCGTGACGATGACTCCTGGCTTCGGTTCCAACGCGCGCTTCAGGAAATCCCGCAGCTCCACTTTTCCGATGAAGCAGATGCCCTGCGAATCCTTCTTTTCGGCCGTCGCGAGCCCGCGGTCTCGCGCATACGCCCGGACGTCGCGCTTGTCGAGATGCCCGATCGGGAAGAGGACGCCCGAGAGCTGTTCCTGCCCGAGCGAGAAGACGAAATACGACTGGTCTTTGTTGCGGTCGAGTCCGGCCAAGAGGCCGAAGGAGCCGTCTTCTTTTTTCACGACGCGGGCGTAGTGGCCGGTCGCGATGAAATCAGCCCCCGCTTCGACCGCCGCCTTCAAGAACAGATCGAACTTCACGGCCCGGTTGCACATCACGTCGGGATTGGGCGTGCGTCCTGCGGCGTATTCCCTATAGAGGTAGCCGACCACGGCCTCGTCGTACGCCTTCTCGAAATCGAACGTGACGAATTCGATGCCGAGCTGCGCCGCCACCCGCATGGCGTCGCGCCGCTCCTCCTTCCAAGCGCACTCCCCCGTCTTGGGATCCTTGGTCTCGGACCAATTCTTCATGAAAGCGCCGACCACGTCGTACCCCTGATCCAACAGCAACGCCGCGGCCACGGAAGAATCCACGCCGCCGGACATGCCGACCATCACCTTCTTTTTCCCTTCTTTTTTCCACATAGCTCCGCAGTCTTGTTCGCGAGCTGGCCGCAGGCGGCGTCGATGTCTTCTCCGAAAGTGATGCGGTGCGTGACGGAGATGCCGCGCTCGTAGAGGACCTGCTGGAAGGCGCGGCGGCGCTCGACAGGACTCGAAGGGAACGTCCCGCGCCCGGTGTACGGATCGACAGGCAAGCCGAACCGCTCGGCGGCCGATCCAAGGACTTCCGTCGCGTGATACTTGATGAGATTGACATGATAGAGCGGCGTCGGCCGCCCGCTGCCGTCAGGATTTTCCCTGCACAGGAGGTCCGCCAGCTCTTCGGCGATCTCCGGAGAATCGTTCACGCCGTCGATGAGCAGGTACTCGAACATGACCTTGCGGTTCGTCTTGCCGAGATACGTGCGGATGGCGGCGAACAGCTTGCCGAGCGGATACGCCTTGTTGACCGGCATCAGGTTGGAGCGCAGCGCGTCGTTCGGGGCGTGCAGCGAGATCGCCAAGTTGACGCGAAGCGGATCGTCCGCAAGCTTCAGGATACCGGGCACGATCCCGCAGGTGCTGATGGACATGCGCCGCACGCCGAAGGCCAGGCCCTTGGGGTCGTTCAAGGTGCGCAGGGTCTCCATGACCTGGTCATAGTTGTGGAACGGCTCGCCCATGCCCATGAGGACCACGTTCGTGACCGTATCGCCTTCCGCCTTCAGCTTGCGGGCGAAATGCATGACCTGATCGACGATCTCGTCCGACGTCAGGTTGCGCTTCAGCCCGAGCGTACCGGTCGCGCAGAAGGCGCAAGCCATCGGGCAACCCGCCTGCGAAGAGACGCAGACCGTGTTCCGTTCCTGCTCATGTCGCATCAGGACCGTCTCGATCAGCTGCCCGTCGGCACAGCGGAACGCGCACTTGACGGTATCGCCCTTCGAAGAGACCGTTTCAGCCGCGAGCGTCAGGCAGGAAATCGGCGCCTCACGGTCGAGCCTCTCGCGTAGTTCGGGCGGCAAGGACGTGGCTTCCGACCACGAAGAGACCAGCGAGCGGTATTTCGCGTCGCGGACCTGGGAAAGCCGGAACTTCGGTTCCCCGGAGAGCAGCAGTTCGAACGCGGGAATCGCCATAGGAAGCCTGAAGGTAGCACGCCGGAGCCGGCCCGTCCAGGCCGAAGGTCACGCGTCGGCGCCGAGGCCGGAGGCCTCGATGACCTTGAGCGCGGCGCGCAGGTGCTCCGGCAGGACGTAGAGGTTCACGATGTCGATGACCTCGTTATATTTCTTGAGCAGGGCGCTGTAATGTTCGACCGGGGTGAAGAGCAGGCGCCCGAGGCGCTTCTCGCGCACGAACATCCGGCCGTCGCCCGGCTTCCGTCCCTTGCGGAACGCGTCGAGCTTGGAAAGATACTGATGGGAGTTGATGGCGAAATGCGGAACGCCCGCCTTGGTCAAGGCGCGCCGCAGCTTCTTCAGCGTCTCGCGGGAACCGGCCCGATCGCCGCTCGCGGCATAGAGGCGTTTGGCAGGCGTCCGCTGGGCGAAACGCCGGGCCCAGGCGTGCTCCGGATCCCGTGCGGCCGCGAAAAGCGCCTCCAGGAAGGTGCTGTCGCGCATCTCGAGATATCCGGCGACATTTCCCGGGATGCGGATGCCTACCTCCTGCCGACTGAAGGCCTGTTTCAGGAAATGGTCGAACCCGTTGGTGGTCTTATGGTGATAGACCTGAAGGAACATATGATACCGGGCCAAGAGGAAGTCCTCGAATGCCCGGACCGCCGTCGAGTCGATCGTCAGGGTCGGGCGACCGCCTATGACCGCGATGCCGAGGTTCCGGATGAGATGATCCATGTCGTAAAGCCCATACGCCACGCCGGCATAGTACGCGTCGCGCAGGAGGTAATCCATGCGATCGGCGTCCAGCTCTCCCGAGATCAACGAGCTGAGCAGGTCGTGGATCGCCCCTTTCTTTCCTGCATGCTTCCTCGACCAGTCCGCCGACGGCTTCACGCCATGATGCAGGAGCGAGGCGATGTCCTGGGCCTCGTGCGGCTCCAACGGGACCATGCGATCCGCCCCGAGCGAAGCGATCAGCATCACCGAATAATCCTCATGCGAGGCCCGCCGCGAAGGTTCCCATTCCCTGTACCAAGCCGCCGGTGCCTCTATTTCGCCGAGCTGCGGCATCAACGTCTCCGAGGCGTGGGAGAATGGCGCATGGCCGATGTCGTGAAGCAGCGCCGCGAACCTCAAGATCCTCCGGAAATATGCCGTCTCTGCAGCAGAGAAAATTTTCCTGATCGGCGCGTCTTCGGCGGCCGTGATAGTGTCCCACACGCGCCCGGCCACATGCATGGCGCCCAGCATGTGACTGAAACGATCATGCACGGCACCGGGATACACCAGATACGACAACCCGAGCTGGCGCACGTGACGCATGCGCTGGAAGACCGGATGGTCGATGACCTTCTTCTCGTCGTCGTCGAAGACGATCGTCTGGTGGATGGGATCGCGCAGTTGATACATGCGTGCGTCTTCAGGCCTTTTTTATTTCGACCTCCGTACCGATCTCGGACCACTCGTACAGCGTCTTGGCGGGTCCGACCCCTAACCGGACGCACCCTCCGGACGCCGGGGTCCCAAGATGCCACTGCCCCTCTTTGGTGCCGTCAGGCCATTCCGGCAACTCATGCAGCCCATACTGGGTACCGATGAACGGCATCCAGTACGGCATGTATAACTTGGCATGCGCCGACCAGGCGCGAGGCTTCTTATCCCGAATCGCGAAGACGCCGACCGGGGTCGGCGTGCGCGCCTTACCGGTCGAGACCTTGAAGCTTCCCAGATGCTTCGGTCCGATGGAATAGTCCAGCGTCTGGGAGGCGAGCGAGATGACGATGCGCTTCTTGAGCCTCGCGCCTCCGCCCAGCGTCGGATCGAAAGCATTCAGGACCTCGAGGCCATCCGGGAACCCATCGCCGTCCGTGTCAGGCCTGAGCGGGTCCGAACCGAAGACGATTTCGTCAGCATCGCTCAAGCCGTCTCCATCCGTATCCGTCTCGGCGAGTTTGCCGGGACCGTACGGAGAATAGCCGTTCGCGAGCTCGGTCATGTCGTCATAACCGTCGCCGTCGGTATCGGAAGCGGGTGCCGCGAACGAGACCTGCGGCTTCGCGAGCAAGACCAACGCAAAGAGGACTCCGGCCGCCGCGTGCACTGCCGAAGATCGGGTACCGCCTGCGTGACGACGAAAATCGGAAGGGGCGTCCCGTACAAAAGTGCCCATATGCCGCCATCTTCTCACATGCCGTGGACCGCTTCAACCGAACGATGCCGCAGGCCTTCTCGCAGGCGTTCCACATGATCGATGAGCCGCTCCCCGCGTTCCTTTCGCCGCTCATCCAGCTCCCGAGACGCCCCTGCGGCGTCATCCGCCTCTTTCCCGTCTCCATGCGCGGAGCGATCGGCAAAGAGGAAGACATCCTGCTCGAACTTGACCGATCCCTCGATCGGTTCGAGCACGCTTTCGGCGGTTTCCGGTTCGGAAGCGGTGGCGGAAGCGACCAGGTCCACGTGACGGTCGAGGACGCGTTCCGCCGCCTGGACAGCCTTCAATCTCCCCTCCCGTTCATGCGGCGCGTCAGGTCCGTCTGCCATCTTCGCGGCGATGGCATCGAGCTTGGCCAGGCGATCCTCATATCCGGAGATGGCTTTGCGCACGCGCGCGGTACGCTCTTTCCTGTCGAGTCCGGCGCGTTGAAGAAGGACATGCGTCTCCTCCAATCGCTTCGCGGCATGAGCCGCCTGGACGACGAATTTCCGCTCCGGCGAAAGCGCCAACCTCTCCTGCACGTCCTCGGCGGCGAGTTTGACCGTATAGAGCGCGTCTCCAGGCAACGCGTCCTGCGCGGCATATGCCGCTCCACCGGTCGTGGCCACGAAGACGGCGACGGCGGCGGCATACATCGCCGGTTTCCAAAGGATCGCGCGGAAGCGGAAGCCGCCCGGCGCCATCGGGAACTCGGCCATGATGACGTCCAGCTTGCGTCGGCCCGCCTCAAGGACCTCCGGCGGGACCGGAGCATGGCGGAGGGCTTTCAGTTTTCTGAGCGTGGTCCGGCGCATAGCTGTTGGAGTTCCTTTACCGCGCGGTGCAGCGCGACGTAAACGGCATTTTTCTTCTTTCCAGTGCGTTCAGCGATATGTCCGATCGGCAGGTCATCGATGTAACGCATGACCAGCAAGTCCCTGGTTTCCGGACGGAGGCGAGCCAGGCCCTCTGCCAGCAGGTCGGAAGCGAGCGTCCGATCGAGATCACGCTGCGGGTCGCTCGGCGAGGACAGCGTCGCCTCCAGATCCTCGTCGATCGGCACGGGAGCGCGCGCATTGCTCCGGTAGTGATCGATGATGAGATTATCCGCGATGCGATAGAGGAACGCCTTGAGGTGGCGTATCTCGCCTGATCTCGCGCGCACGACGCCCCACGCCCTCGCGAACGTCTCGCTCATGACGTCCTCGGCCGTCTGCGGAGAACTGGTGCGGAACAGCGCATGCCTGTAGATTTTCGGCGCAAAATGCCCGTACGCCTCGACGAACGCCGATTCATCGCCGCTTTGGATCCTGGCGAGCAGGAGCGTCTCTTTCAATCCTTCCACGATCATCGGTTCGTCAGCTAAGACGTGAGTTCAGCAGGAATCTTACCGCAGCGCAAGGAAAAGAGAAAAACCCCGTTCAAACGGGGCTTTTCCCTTCCTCATCGAACCTGACGCTTTCGCCGGGCTTCAGCGCCCTCGGAACGGAGGGAGCGCTCGATTGGACGGGCGGGACCGGGGGCGGTGAGATTTTCGGAGGGGCCGGTGAGGGAGGATTTTCCTGCTTGCCGACCGCTGCGCTCTCGGGTTCGGATTCCTGCACGAGACGGATCTTCCCCTCGAACATGCCGGGTTTCGGGGCGGGAGGGAGCGGGCGCGGAGATGGAGCCGTTTTTTGGACGGGAGGTTTCGGGGGGGCTGGTGGTCTCGCGTCGGTCGCCTTCGGCGAAACGGCGGGTGTTTTCGCCGGAGCTGCGGATGAGGCAGGGCTCACGGCGCGAGGCGGCGGCGCGACCGGTTTCGCCGGTGCGGGCACCGGAGCGACGGCTGAGTTCGGCGGCCGGGTCATGGGCGCCGGCTGACGGACCGGAACCGGAGGCCTTGAGGGTTGCGGCACCCGCGGTGCAGCGGCCGCTTCGGCACGCGCGAGCGGAAGGCACTCCTTGCAATAGAACGGCCTGGACGGATCCGGAGGGAACTTGAGATGCAGTTCCTTGCCGCACCGCGAGCAGGCGGCTTTGTATTGCCGTTCGGGATCGGAGCCGAAAGAATCGCCGCCCGAAGAGGTTCCTGAAGCCGAAGGCTTGCCGATGAACGTCCCGGTCTCCTCGTCGAACCCGGCCCATGCGTTGACCTTCTTCTCGATCTCGACGCGCGTGATGGCATACCGCTCGCGCGAAGCCGCCACGACTTTGGCACGGCTGTCGGTGCGTTTCGCGATCGGCGGCAACGACTTCGCGGAAAAGGGCGTCGACGCCACGCCGTCGATCATCAGTTTCAGGTAGATCTCGAACTTCGCCAGGTTGATGAAATCCTCGCCGGTCTCCTCGAAGGTCGGCGCGAACTCCTTGGCGAGCTGCTGGGCATCGTTCGCGCCGACGCGGAACGCGATGATGGTGCCGACGTTGCCGAAGACGGCGGCCGCCACTTCCTCCTCCAGCTGCTCGATGTACTGATGGGCCGTGATGAGCGCCAGGCGGTACTTGCGGGCTTCCGACAGGATGTTGGCGAACGATTCGGTCGCGAAGTTCTGGAACTCGTCGACGTACAGGTAGAAATCCTGACGATCCTTTTCCATCATGTCGACGCGTTCCATGGCGGCCAGCTGGAGGCGCGTGATGAGCATGCCGCCGAGCAGCTTGCTCGAGTCCTCTCCGACCAGGCCTTTCGAGAGGTTGACGATCAGGATCTTGCGCGTGTCCATGATCTTGCGCAGGTCGATGGTCGACTTCGACTGCGCGACGATGTTGCGGATGACGGTATTCGACAGGAACTGTCCGACCTTGTTCTGGACGGGAGCGATGGCTTCCGAAGCGAACTTGTCGGTGTACTTGGCGAACTCGTTGACCCAAAAACCCTTGACGACCGGATCCTTCACGTTCTCGACGATCTTCTTCCGGAAATCCTTGTCGGCAAGGATGCGGCTGATGCCGAGAAGGGTCGAGCCGGGCGTGTCGAGCAGCGCCTGCACGCAGTTGAGCAGGATGTATTCCATGCGCGCCGACCAGACGTCGGGCCAGATCTTCTTGAAGACGCCCATCAGCCCGGAGGCGACCAAGTGCTTCTGGTTCTCGTTGGAAATCTCGAGAATGTTGAAACCGACCGGGAAATCCATGTCGGCCGGATTGAAATGGACGACGTCGTTGATGCGCCACGGGGGGATGAAATCGAGGATCTTGTCGGCGGTGTCGCCGTGGGGATCGACGTAGCAGACCCCGTGACCGGCATAGATGTCGGAGAGCACGAAGTTCTCGAGCAGGGTCGTCTTGCCCATGCCGGTCTTGCCGACGATGTAGACGTGCCTTCGGCGGTCGTCGGTCTTGATGCCGAAACGCCGCTTCTCTCCGCGGAAGTTCGTCTCGGCGAACGGGATGACCTCGTTCTCGTGGTCGTGATTGTACGGCTCGACTTCGAACGGCATAGGGTTCAGGCGTCAGGCAGTCCCGGCAATTCGTCGGGCACCGCCGGCAGGGAGAACGGCGGTTCCACCTTCCTCGATTCGACCTTCTTGAGAAGCGGCGCCTTGGTCTGGACCTGCGGGAAGTGCCACAGGCTGGCGAGTTCCTCCACATTCAAGACGAAGCGGTCGGCACCGCTCGAGGAGCGGTTCGAGAACGCCTTGATGATCTTGGTCTTTTTCTTGTCCGCAGACCAGCGCTGCCAGAAATAGTCCGACTTCGGGGCGACTTTCCCGTAGTTCTTGAAGCTGTTGCCGTCCAGCGACCCGAAAAGGCCGAAGGCCCCCTTGATCATGGAGATGACGGGCCCCTTGCGATAGACGCCGCGCTTGCCGACATACACGAAACGGATCTTGACCCCGAAACCGATCTTGGATGCCTTGATCTCGATCTGTTCGAGCATCTTCCGCTCTCCGGGCGAGAGGTTCATGACCTTGTTGTCCTCCTTCTTTTCAGGCTTCTTCGCTTCGCCCGTAGCCCCGCCGCCGGCGAGCTGGTTGAGGGCCGTGACCCCGAACCCGACGCCTGATTCTATGACGTGCTGCCAAAGCGGCGGCGCCTTCTTCTTGGGCGGGCGTCCCTTGAGCTTGTCGGTGAGCGCGATCGATTCCTTGGCCCAGTCCTGGTCGCGCGGCGAGACCAGGATCTGGATCCAGACCTGTTCCCCCTTCTTGAGGCGGGAAAGGGTCTCGAGCAGCGTAGAGAGCGGATCCTTCAGTTCCTGGGAGAGGGCATGTTCGAACTCCGAAAACGTCCGCAACGGATACGCGGAGGCCTTGGCGAGCGTGAACTCGGTCCCCCAGCAATCCCACTCCGGATCCGGGTACGCGTGCGGGACGTTCTTCGTGTAATCGGTGATTTCGACGATTTCGGCATCCGGATGCTGGGAGAAGATCGAGGCCTCGACCAGGTCCCTGTATTGGACGGGCGTCCGGATGATGAACTGGGTATAGCCGTCGATCGAGGCGTATTCGAAAGAGAATGACGGCGTGAACTTGCCGACCCACCATTTCTCCTTGAAGTTCGGCGAGGAGTAGATTCCCGCCAGGTGCGTGAACATGTGCTCAATCGCCTTCGGCGTCTGCTCGTTCAGGCGCTGGATGCTGACGCTCAGCACGATGTACTGGATCGTCGGGGCATATTTGTCCTGCCTCGAGAGCAGCCAGAGTTCCTTGAAGCCGTTCCACATGATGATGACGACCGGAATCCAGCCTCCGTATACGAAAACCGTCCACCAGAGTTCCGGCAAGGGCTTTTCCAGCAATCCGTAGAGTCCGGAGAGATTGATGACGATTTGGGGGAAGTCCACAGGAAAAAACTACGCTTCCGCATTTCGACGGAAGCGTAGCATGTTTTCGGCCGGGCAGGAAGGGCTTTCCGGAGCCGTCTAGCGCCGGGCGCGCTCGTCCCGAAGCTGCCAGCTCACGAGGAGCGGGCTGGCCACGAAGATGGAAGAGTAGGTGCCGGCGGCGATGCCGATGATCATGGTCAGGATGAAGTCCTTGATGGATTCCCCCCCGAAGACGTACGTGACGATCAGCACGAGGAGCACCGTGAGCGACGTATTGACGGAACGGCCGATCGTCTCGTTCATGCTGCGGTTCACGACCTCTTCGAACCCTTCGCGATGCGCGTGCGAAAGGTTCTCGCGGATGCGGTCGAACACCACAATGGTGTCATGCACCGAGAAACCGAGGACGGTCAGGAGCGCCGTGACGACCCAGGCGCCGACTTCCACTCCCATGAAATGCCCGAGGGCGGAAAAGACGCCGACCGGTATCACCACGTCATGGCAAAGCGCCACGATCGTGCTGACGCCGTATTTCCAGGAAGCGACCGGATAGGAGACCTTCCTGAAGACGTAGGTGATATAGAACACGATCGCCAAGATGGCAGCGACGACGGCGTAGACGGTATTCTTGCGGAGTTCTTCTCCGATGACCGGACCGATGGATTCGAAACGCTTTTCCGTCAGGGTGTCGCCGTCCTTCTCGAAAGCCGCCTTGAGGTCGGCGGAGAGCTTGCGATGCGCGGTTTCCTCGAGCGGAGGCATGCGCAGGACCATGCTGCTCTCGCCGAGCGGCTGGACCCCCGTTTCCTTGGAGCCGATGGAAGCGCTGGCTGCCGAGGAGACCTCAGCGACCGTCGGACGCCCTTTGGAAAACTCGATTTCCATCATCGAGCCGCCGGTGAAATCGATGCCAGGCTTGAGTCCCCAGAGAAGCCATGCCGCCAGGGACGCGGCCATGAGGATGCCCGAGAATACGTAGAAGACGCGGCGGTGTTGGGTGATGCGCAACATATTATTTGAACAGCCAGCGATGTTTGGACACCCAGGGCGCGACGAGGCGCAGCAAGGAACGCGTCACGGTGATGGCCGAGAACATCGAGATCAGGATGCCGATGGCCAGCGTCACCGCGAAGCCGCGCACGGAACTCGAGGTGAAGCCGTACAGGATGGCGCAGGTGAGCAGCGATGAGACGTTGGAGTCCCTGATGGACATCCAGGCGCGTTTGAAGCCTTCGGTGACGGCCGATTCGAGCGGATGGCCGTTCTTGCCCTCTTCCTTCATGCGCTCGAAGATCAGGATGTTGGCATCGACCGCCATGCCGATCGAGAGGATCACGCCGGCGATGCCGGAGAGGGTGAGGGTGATGCCGAGCAGCTTGAAGGCAGCCAGCGTGAAAGCCGTATACATGGCCAAGGCCAGCGAGGCCAGGAGGCCAGGGAGCCGGTAGTAGAGGATCATGAACACGACCACGATCAGGAAACCGAGAGAACCCGCATACAGGCTCTTCTGCAGGGAGTCCTGCCCGAGGGAAGCCCCGATCGTCTGCCGCGAGAGCAGCTTGATGGGTACCGGCAGCGCGCCCGCATTCAATCGCTGCGCAAGCAGCTTCGCTTCCTTGAAGTCGAACGTGCCGGAAATGACGGCGTTCCCGTCGCTGATTTCCTGCTGGACGCGCGGAATCGAGATGGGCTGGCCGTCCAGGAAGATGGCCACGAGCTTGCCGACATTCCGCTTGGTGATCTCCCCGAACATCTTCTTCCCTTCATCGTTGAAGGCGAGGAGGACCTGAGGCCGTCCGGACGTCGAGTCGAATTCGACCTGGGCGTGCTGGACGTCCTTGCCGGACAACCCGGTGTTCTTCCACTGATCGGGCGCGGGGCGCACGTCTTCCGCCGTCGCCTTCTTGAAGGCGATGCGGTCGAGGTCATAACGCACCATCGGCCTCTCCCCCGTCTTGAGGATGAGGTGATAGCCGAAAGGCGATTCGACGGGCTGGGAAATCTCCCCGACCTTGAGCGCGGACGCGCCATCCTCGAACGCCTTGACCATCGCGTTCGGACCGAACCAGCCCAGATCGCCAGCATTCTCCTTGGCCGAACCATCAGTCGAAAACGCCTTGGCCTTTTCTCCGAAATTCTTCTGCGTCAAATCGCTCCGGAGTTTGGTGATCTGCGCGAGTGCCGCCTCCTTGGTCGTTTCTTCGCTGCAGCCCTGCGCGCCCTTGAAGCAGATCAGGATATGGCTTGCACGAAGCTCCTTCTGGCTATCGTCACGGCCATTGATGCGCAGGACGTTCAGTTCCTGGCCGTCGTCGACCGTTTCCCAGGCGAGCTTCGAGGTTTTGTGAGCGTCAGCCCACTTCCAAAGGGCGGGCTGCGACGCCTGCTCGACGAGGCCGAGCTTCTCCCAAGAGAGGGCGGGGTCGGACGGGTTCGACTGGGCTTTGCGCAGCGCATCGGCAGCCTGCTTCTTCACGTCGGCATTCTTGGCATCCAGCGCCTTCTGCTGGTCCGGCGTCAAAGGAACCGCGCTCGCCTGATTTTCTTCCTTGAACTCGAGGATCGGCGTCTCTCCGATCATCTGGATCGCCTGGGAGATATCTTTCACGCCGGCCAGCTCGACGACGATGCGCCAAGACGCTCCGGCCTTGTTGGTCTGGACGACCGGTTCGGAGACGCCGAAGGCGTTCACGCGGCGTTCGATGACGTCGCGCACGCCGTCGAGCGCCGTGGCGCGCTCCGATTCGGGAATCTCCTTCGTGTCCGCTTCGTAGACCAGATACGTCCCTCCCTGCAGATCGAGTCCGAGGCGATAAGCGATGTTCTTGAAATGCGGGACTTTGAAGGCGCTCGGCAGTTTCGCGGCCGTGACGACCTTGGCGTTCCAGGCGTCGGCGCCCTTATCCCAAGCCTGCGGATAGGCAAGGAAACCGGCCAAGACGGCCACGGCGATCACGACGAAAACCGACCAGCGGGTCCTGCCCCTGGGCGTCGGTTTTGCGAGGCCCGCCAATCCCTTGCCGATCCAGATGAACGGGACCGTAAGGTAGTGAAAAAACGATCGTCCGCTGCGCTGTGTCATACGGGAATTTCGGTGTTCAAGTCAGAAAGAAAAGTCCGGTCCATCCACAATACGGTGGAAGTATAAAGAAGCCGCCGGAAAAAGGCAATGTCGCGCTTCATGCCCCGGATCGTCGGGTCGGTTCCCTTTCGCCCCCGGAAACCAGGAGTTCGAACTCCGGCCAGGACGCGGCGGTTTCCATCTGCGGCGGGACGGCCAGACGCGCCATGACGTCATCCTCGTCGAACAGCACGCGCCGCACCCGCTCCGGAAGGAAATCGAGGTACGCGATCTTGTCGTCAAGGAAGATCGAGATGCCGAGCCGCTCGACATGCTCGCGCTTATCCTTGCCGGAGGAGCAGAAGATGACGCGATCTTCCGGCACGATATCATGCAGACGATGCTTCGCCATCCAGCTGCGGGCCGAAGCGACGTTCTCGGGCCGGCGCGCGGAAATGACATAAAGCTCTGCCGGCAAGCGCGCGAGCGTTTCCAGCGCATCCTTGACCGGAGGAGCCTGTACCGTCAGCTCGCCATACAGCGATTTCTGGACCGAGCGGTAGCTGTCGTCCTCGAGATGCCTTTCCATGACGTTCGCGTTCGTCTGCCACGGTTCAAGGACGAATCCCAACGCTTCGGCCAACCGCAGCTTATGCGGGCGGTGGTCGATGATGACGCCGTCGAAATCGATGCCGATGCGCGGGAGAGTCATGCCATCGCACCGTAACAAAAAAAGCCGTGCTAAGGAAGCACGGCGCTCAGGGACTCATGAGCCGGCGTTCGAAAGCCTGCAGGCAGGCTTCAAATACATGCTCGGCGACGCCCCCGGCATCCAGTTCGGTCGTATCGACCCAGAACAGGCGCGGATCGGATCCATGACGGTTCCAGACGGTCTCGTGCGCGGCAAGAGATGCCGCCAAGGCGGCGGGGTTCGTGGTCTTCCCATACGCCACCTCTCCACGCGCTTCGCGTGCGGCGTATCCTTCCCCGCCGTACTTGCGTGCCAGCGCCTTCTCCGGACCGCAGACGAGGAAGACGTGCAGGTCGAACAGCTCGCGGTTGAAACGGCTGAGATACGTCCGTGAAAACGCGTCGTGCTCCTCCTCGCTGATGAGGCCTCTGGTACGGTATATCTCCAGCCACACCGCCGTATCGAAAATCGCGCGGTCGAAAATCGCCAGATGGATGTTCCTGTCGTAAGCGAGACGGCGGGCCCTGCCCACGGCATAGTCGCCGGTCTCGAGGTTGTAGACCGGCAACATGCGCGGCGGCGGTATCACCTCCGCCCCTTCCGGCACCTTGGCCACCTGGTACCCCATCCCCTTGAATTCCGTATAAAGGCGATCCATCAACGTCGTCTTGCCGGAATTGGAAGTTCCAAGCAATTCGACCATGAACGGCCGCTCTGCGCGCCGCGCGCGTTGCTGCCCGTGATCGAAACGGTCGAGAAGCGCTTTTGAACGCCTGTCAAAGAGCGTCGGTTCCATTTTCACTCCTGTTTGAAGGTCGTGGCCATCTTAGACGGATAGCCGAGAAAAACGCAAAACCGCCGACAGGCGGTTTCGTCTTCCCGATCACTTCGCGGCGATGGCGCAGTCCGATCCCTCGGCGCAGACGTAGGAAATCGACAGGTCCTCGAGCAGCGCGGGGCGGAGGGACGAGATGAATGCCGTCAACCTGACGGACCGGCCGTCTTTGAACAGGGCGTATGGAACGGCCGTCGTGGGCTTCCGCGTCTCGTCGTAAGGCACGCTCGGAAGGACCGGAAGCTCGTTCAGGTCGTAGAGAAGGCGGGTCGGACCGGCATCGTCCGGGGTCTTCAGGCTTCGCGGGCGGAACAGGTGTCCGCCGACGTCATTGAACTTGACGAAGACGCTCTCGTATTTCGTGAGCGGCTTTCCGGCGACCGACGCGCTCACGCCCAGATACGCCTTGGCGACCTGACCCTTGACGGCGAGCGAAAGCGCTCGCGTCTTCCCCTCGTCGATCTTGGCATCCGGAGTCCAGCTGGCGAAACCTTTGGCGAGCTGCAGCTGCCGCATGCCTGCCAGGTCGTCGAAGGCGGCCGTCTCCGGAGTGCCGGTCGCCGCTTGAGGCGCGGGGGTCGGAGCGCCCGAGCCGCGGTGCCTGAGAGCGATGATGAAGAGCGCGGCGGCCGCGACGATGAACACCACCGAAATGGCCGTGTTCAATCTCTGGATTGCCTTCTCGTCCATAGGGAGGAGCGCGTCAAGCCGCGAAATCAGGTTCCGGGACCGGAACCGCGGCGGCAGCCGACGTGCGCTCCTCCTGCAGCACGTCGTCTTTCTTGAATGAGACCGAAAACTTCGGAAGCCAGCGGGTGTTGTGCTCGTCGACGATCTCGACCGTCTGGCCCTTGGTGTACATGTTCAGGGCCATATCGGAAAGCATCTCCTTGTCCGACTCGATGTCGAGCGTCAGGAGGTCGAGCTTCTGGGCGTCAGCCGAAGCGCTGGCCCAGGCTTGGTTCTCGATCGACTTCTTCTCCTCCTTCAGCGTCTTGAGCTGCTCGGAGACCTGCTGGTAGCGAGGGTTATTGACCAGCTCGTCCTTGAAAGCCTTCTGGATCTCGCTCTTTTCCCGCTTTTTTGCGCGCAAACGGCCGTAGACTTCTTCCAGGCTTGGCATAGGGGCGTGAGGGTGGGGATAAAATCCGATGGCGGGATTTTACCATCGGGACCGGAGCGCGGCCAATCGCGTCAAGCGGCGGCCGCAGGCAGGGCGGGTTCAAGGTGCAAGGCCGCCGCCAGCGCCTCCAGGTCGCAGGACCCATCCCTGACGATCAAGAGAGGCGCCGCGCCTCGGCTCGCCTCCTGGGCGTAATGATGGCGGTGCGCGCGTGCGACTTCGCGCGCCGTCGGCAAGGCGTCCATCTCGAACGCGCGACCGCGCCGCTTGATGCGTTCGGCGATGACCGTATCGGGCGGGTCGAGGAAGATCGTCACGTCCGGCGCGCGGAACCGCTCGGCGACGGAAGCCATGAAGCGTCGGAAGAGCTCCCGGTCGAACGGATCCGGCACGACGGCATCGAGGTAAAAATCGTTGGTCTTCCAGTAGGTGTCCAACACGGCGGTCTTGCCTTCCATGCGCAACCGTTCGGCCTGGGCGTACTGGATGACGGTCTGCGAAAAGAAGTACAGCTCGGTCTGGAGACCGTTCGTCTTCAAGCGGAGGTTTTCCTTGATGCGCTCCGGGAAGTCGGCGCTCTCGCCCTCGTAAAATGCTTCCGCGCCATACCGGTCGGCGAACTGCCTGACCAGCGTGCTTTTTCCCGAGGCGATGGTGCCGACCACGGCGATGATGCGTCCTTCATTCATACAGCATCCGTCCCTCGCGGGCCGCGCGGACGCTGCTTTCGGTCGCGGGCGTCATCGACGCCGGCGGGGCATCGACCGGGAACCATTCCCAACCTTCGCATTTGTCCGGTTCGCGGTTCTCCGGTTCGCCGCCTTTCCAGTCGGCCCTGAGCGTCACCATCACGAAATGCGCCGGCGCGAGCTGCCGCACGTTCGTGACGCACAGCGGCGTGAACTCCCCCGCCACCAACCCCGTCTCTTCCATCAGCTCCCGCGCCGCGCCCTCCGAAAACGTCTCCAGATATTCCAAAAGCCCGCCAGGGGTGCCGTACATCCCGAGCGTGCCGTCGTCCTTCTTCCGCTTGCCCAGCAGCACCTTGCCTTCCTTGAACAGCAGGACCATGACGCCGACTTTCGGCGTCATGACCTGTTGCCGGACGGCAGACGCATCATGCGCCATGGCACTTCTTGAACTTCTTCCCGCTGCCGCAAGGACAGGCATCGTTGCGGCCGACCTTCGGGAGGCCGGGGTCGATGGAGGTGGCGGGGGCGTGGTCGGCACCGGCCATGTCGCCGAGTTCGGCGGGGGTGGCGCCGATCGAGGGCGCATCCCCTTCCTTGGAAGGCGCGCTGAGGGTGATGCCGCCCTGCTCCAAGAGCGAGGGCGCGAGTTGGGCCGCGACCTGCACCTTGTAGATGGAATAGACCACCTGCCGCTCGATGGCATGCAGGAGCTCGTTCCACATGCGATACGCTTCCTTCTTGTATTCGACGAGCGGGTCGCGCTGGCCGTAGCCGCGCAGGCCGATGCCCTTGCGCAAGTGATCGATGGCGTCCAAGTGCTCGGTCCAGAGCGTGTCCATCGCCCGCATGGAAAGGCCGCGGCAGACGCCTACCAGCATCTCGGCGCCGATCTCCTTTTCGAGACGGTCGAACTGGGAGCGCGCGATGCCGATCAGGTACTGGATGATGCGGGTACGTCCGTGGACGTGCGCGACCTTGTCGGAACCCTGGTGCGCGTCATGGACGCGATCCATCGCGAGACGCGCCTCCCTGGGCACGGGGAAGATGGTCGAGGCGACCTCGTAGATCTCCTCGATGTTCCACTTCGTCTCGTCCTCGTCGGACGTATGGAAGAGCGTGACCTGCTCGACTTCGCGTTCGATCATCTCGAAGACGCGCGCCTTGACGGTCTCGGCGTCGGACGAGAGGAATTCGCGGCGGCGGCGGTAGAAGCCCTCGCGGTGCTTGTTGAGGACGTCGTCGTACTCCAGCAGGTGCTTGCGGATGTCGAAGTTGTGGCCTTCCACCTTATGCTGGGCCGATTCGATCGACTTGGAGACGAGACCGGACTCGATCGGCATGTCGTCGGGGATGCCGAGCTTCTCCATCATGCCTTTCATGCGATCGGACCCGAAGATACGCATCAGGTCGTCCTCCATGGAGACGTAGAATTGGGAAGCGCCCGGGTCGCCCTGGCGTCCGGCGCGGCCGCGCAACTGATTGTCGATGCGGCGCGATTCATGCCGCTCGGTGCCGATGACGACCAATCCGCCGAGCTCCCGGACTTCGGCCGCCTGCGCGGCGTCGTACGGATTGCCGCCCAGGATGATGTCGACGCCGCGACCGGCCATGTTGGTGGCGATCGTGACCCCGCCCTTGCGTCCGGCCTGGGCGATGATCTCGCCTTCGCGCTCGTGGTTCTTGGCGTTCAGGACCTGGTGCGGGATGCCTTCGAGTTCCAGCAGGTGCGACAACTCCTCGTTCTGGTCGATCGAGATGGTGCCGACCAGGACGGGCTGGCCTTTCTCGTGGCGGACCTTGATTTCCTGGACCACGGCGGCGAACTTGCCGCTGCGGTTCTTGTAGACGCGGTCGCCCAGGTCGAGGCGCTGGGCCGTCTTGTTGGTGGGGATGGTCGTGACTTCCAGCTTGTAGATCTTGGCGAACTCCTCGGCCTCGGTGGACGCCGTGCCGGTCATGCCGGAGAGCTTCTTGTAGAGGCGGAAGTAGTTTTGGAACGTGACGGTCGCGAGCGTGCGGCTTTCGCGTTCGATCTTGACTTTTTCCTTCGCTTCGATGGCCTGGTGCAAGCCTTCTGAATAGCGGCGTCCTGGCATGAGGCGGCCGGTGAACTCGTCTACGATGACGACCTTCCCGTCGCGCACGACGTATTCCTTGTCCAAGTGGAACAGGGCCCGGGCGCGCAGGGCGGCTTCCAGGTGATAGATGGTGGTGATGTCCGAATTCTTCCAAGGGTCGGAGCCGAGCGCCTTCGAGACGCTGTTCTGTCCTTCCTCGGCGAAGGCGGCAGCACGCATCTTCTCATCGACGTTGTAGTCCTTGCCTTCTTCGAGCCGGCGGACGACTTCCGCGAAACGGTAATACAGCTCGGACGATTCTTCGGCCGGCGCGGAGATGATGAGCGGCGTGCGGGCCTCGTCGATCAGGATCGAGTCGATCTCGTCGACCACGGCGTAGTGCAGCTCGCGCTGGACCGCTTCGCCGGGCGAGGTGACCATGTTGTCGCGCAGGTAGTCGAAACCGAACTCGTTGTTGGTGCCGTAGGTGATGTCGGCCGAGTAGGCGTCCTGCCGTCCGATCGGGCGCATGCAGTCCATGTCCACCTTGAAGCTGGCGGTGGCATCTTGTCCCGCGCCTTTCTCTTCCTCAGCGGCCATCCCGGCAGGCGCCTTGTACTTGGCGTCGTACAGATAGGCGCTCATGTGGTTGATGCAGGCGGTGGTCAGGCCGAGCCGATCGTAGACCTGGCCCATCCAGCCGGCATCGCGCCGCGCCAGGTAATCGTTGACGGTGATGACGTGGACACCCTTGCCTTCGAGCGCGTTCAGGTAGACGGCGGCGGTGGCCACGAGCGTCTTGCCTTCACCGGTACGCATTTCGGCGATGCCGCCCTGGTGCAGGACCATGCTGCCCATGAGCTGGACGTCATAGTGGCGCTGTCCGAGCGTCCGGCGGGCGGCCTCGCGCACGGACGCGAACGCCTCGGGCAGGATCGCGTCGAGCGTCTCCCCGTTCCTGAGCCGTTCCTTAAGTTCGCCGGTCTTGGCCTTCAAGCCTTCGTCGGAGAGATTCCGTACCTCGTCTTCAAGGGCGTTCACCCGATCGACGACGGGCTTGAGCTTGGCGACGGCCCGGGCGTTCGGGTCGCCGAAAATCTTGCGGATCAAGGACATGGCGTCAGCCCCTCATCCCCTTTTCCTTTTCCAGTTCGCGTCCGAGCGTATCGACCACGTTCTTGAGGGCGACGTAGAGGTCCTCGTTCTCGTCCTCCGCGCGCAGGAGCTTGCCGGGGATGCTCAGGTTCACTTCCGCGCGGAAGATCTCGCCCTTGTGATGGTGATTGGTGGTCTTGCCGACCTCGACGTCGGCCGAGACCGGTTCGCCCCAGCGCTCGAGTCGCGCGTCCAACGTCGCCAGCTCGGAAGCGGCAGCCTCCTTGATGGCCTCGGTCAGCTCCATGTTGGTGCCCTTGATGCGGTTGATGTGCATAGGAAAAAGCTGGATAAGTGGCTTCAGCGTAGCGGAAAGGAAGGAGGATGCCAAGAGCCCGGCCTCCGGCCGCATCAGAACCCGAGCATCTGCACCTCTTCCTCCAATTGGATCCCGTATTCGTCACGGACCTTCATCTTCACGAGCGAAATGAGCTGCAGCACGTCGGAAGCGGTGGCATCGCCGAGATTCACCAGGAAATTACCGTGCTTCGGGGAGACCTGCGCGCCGCCGATCGTCTTTCCTTTCAGGTCGACCTGATCGATCAGCCAGCCTGCCGGGATGCGCTTGGCGGCAAGGAACGGAGCGGGAACTTCCAGCCGCGCTTTCAGCTTGGCGATCGCGCCTTCGTCCGCGAAGCCGAAATTCTTGAACATGCAGCCGGCCGAGGGGTTTCCGTTCGGCTGTTCGGCCTTGCGCTTCGAAAGCACGGCGTCGATCTTCTCCAGGCACGCTTCCTTGGCATCGCGCGCCAGGCGGAACTCGACGGCGAGGATGACGTCGGAATTCCTTTTGAAGACGGAATCCCTGTACCCGAACGCGCACTCCTCCGGCGCGTACGTGCGGCGCTCAATCTTACCGTCACGCAGGCGAAGGACTTCCACGGAAGCGACCGCGTCCTTCGTTTCCCCGCCGAAGCATCCGGCATTCCCGCGCACGGCGCCACCGATCGTGCCCGGCAAGGAAACGGCCCACTCGAGACCGGTCAGTCCGGCTTCCGCCGTCTTGCGGGCGAGGAAGCCGGAAAGCGTGCCGGCCTCGGCGCGGACGCGATCCCCTTCGACGCTCCAGCCCCGGTTGGCCGCCTGGATGACCAGCCCGCGGAAACCCTCGTCGCTCGGCAGGCTGTTCGATCCGCCGCCGATGACGACGAACGGGACGCCGTCCGCGAAAGCGGCTTCGATGGCGCGCGCGATCTCCTCAGAGGTTTTCGCCTCGAAGTAAAGGTCGGCAAGTCCGCCGATCCGGATGTTGACGTGCTTGGCGAGCGGTTCGCCTTCCTTAAGCCGTTCTCCCAGCGCCTGACGCAAGATGCTCATAAATGCCGATGGTGCGCGTCATGATGACATCCCAATCGAAGTGGGCCAGCGCGTACGCGCGGGCTTCCTTCCCCATCCTCTCACGTTCCGCGCGATCGTCGAGCAGGTCGCAGACGGCGTCCGCCAAGGCAGCGATGCGGTCTTTGGGCATTTCGGAAACCGGCGGAGCTTCGTAGTTCGACGCTTCCCAATCGACCAGCTTCACCAGCCGCCCGCGCGTTCCGTCCGTACCGAGCAATTCGATCAGGCCGCCGACGCGGGAGGCTACGACCGGCTTTTCCATCAGCATGGCTTCGATGCAGGAAATGCTGGTGGACTCGGCCGTGCTGGGAAAGACGACGACATCGGACGCGGAAAAATACGCGGGGGTCCTCCCGTTCGGCAGGAGGCCGACCATCTCGACATGCTTCTCCATCCCCAACGTTTTTATGCGCGCGCGGATCTCTTCCTCCAGGCGGCCGGTGCCGACCATCACGTACAACGCCTCCGGGCGCCTTCGCACGATTTCGGGCAGCGCTTCGACGAGATACTGGATGCCGCACTTCGGGTTCAGCCGCCGGACCGTCAGGATGACCGAGCGCCCGGCATAGCGCTCCCGGAGCGCGCCGGCGGCGGCGTCCGACGCCCAGGCGGCAGGATCGAAACGCTGGCCGTCGGCGGCGTTCGGGATGATTTCGGTCTTCGCGGCGACGTACGGCACCGCATCAAGCATGTCCTGACTCGTGGCGATCACCTTCGCGGCGAACGCCAGCGAAAGCCGCTGGTATAGCAGGTTCTGGAGACGCGGGCGCCAGGAAGCATGCGCCTCAGGCAGCGTGCCGAGCCCGTGCAAGGTGACCGTCATCGGGATGCCGCGCTTCAATGCCGAAAAACCGGCGATCATCGCCAACCGATAGGAGTAGTGCGCGGCGATCACTTGGGGCTTGAAGGCTCCGCACAGGGCATCGAGTTTCCGGTAGACCTCGAGGAAATTCCGGCGCCAAGGCACGCGCACGACGCCTTCCTCTTCCGGCCCGTCCTGGTTGGTGAAAACCCGGACCTCGTGACCGGCCGCCTTGAGGCGGCTCGCGAGTTCCGAGACGTGCACTTCGGCGCCGCCTACGAGCGGAAGGTACGTATCACTGACGACGAGTATCCTCATGTTTTTCGGTGACGGCTCGGCACGCCGGCACGCCGAACGCGCCGCGCGCGAGATGAATGATCCTTTCCGAAGCGAAGCCGTCGCCATATGCCGAAATCGGGTCGAGCGCCTTGCCGCGCATGGCGCGGACGGCCTCGGAGACCGCATCTTCCGCAAGCCCCGCCACGACGTTCGATCCGGCTTCCACGGTTTCGGGACGCTCCGTGCTGTCGCGCAGCGTGACGCAAGGTACGCCCAGGATCGCCGCCTCTTCCTGCAAGCCGCCGGAATCCGTCAGGACCAGATCCGCTTCAGAGAGCAGCCGAAGCATGTCGAAATACCCCAGGGGTCCTATGGGCAGCACGGCTGAAGGCCACGCTTGACCGAACTCGGCGCGCCGCTTCTCGACCCTGGGATGGACGGGAAAGACGATCCGCCGGTCGGGATGCTCGCGCACGATCCGTTCGAGCGAAGCCAAGAAGGCGGAGAACCGGCTCGGATCGTCGACATTCTCGGCGCGATGGAACGTCAGCACGAAATAGGACTTCGCAGCCAAGGAAAGTTTTTCGAGCACGCTCGACTCCCGCGCAGCCTGTCCGGAAAATCGCCTGATCGCGTCGACGACCGCGTTACCGGTCAGGTGCACGCGCTCTCTCGGAATGCCTTCGTTCAGCAGGTTGGCGACCGCCGCCTCCGTCGGCGCGCAAAGCAGCGTCGACACGTGGTCGGCGATGATGCGGTGATACTCCTCCGCCATGCGCTGGTCGCGCGACCGAAGACCGGCCTCGTGGTGGATGATGGGGATATTGAGGCCATGCGCCGCGAGAGCGCCCGCCATGACGGTGACGGTATCGCCCTGCAAGACGACCGCGTCGGGACGAAGCTCCTTCAGCGCCCCGGGAAGCTCCCGGAGCAGATAGGCGACCTGTTCGGCGTAGGGCTTGCCCCCGGACGAAAGACGCACGTCGGCCGCGGGAAGGGAAAGCTCCTGAAAGAAGCCTCCATCCATCGCCGTATCGTAATGCTGCCCTGAATGGATGATGACGGGAGCGTATCCAGCCTCGCTGGCGGCGAAAATGAGGGGTGCCGACTTGATGATTTCCGGCCTGGTTCCGAGTATGAAGCAAAGGCGCATACGACGATGATACCGGTCAAGCATAGCGGAAACGTCCATTATAGGCTAGTCTTGTGGGGATGACCGACTCCCGCAAACTCAGGATGGCCCTCTTGGCGACCGGAGACCTCGCGCTCGCCTATTTGGCGTTATGGCTGACGCTGCTCTCGCGGCATGATGGGCAGGATTTTCCGGCCTGGTGGGCGATGCATGCCAAGCCGTTCACTTTCGCTTTCGTCATCTGGCTCGCCGTCTTCTACGTCGTCGGCCTGTACGATGACGACGCGGTGCGCGGCCGTATCGAGCTGGCTTCGCGTACGGCGGAGGCGCTCGCGGCGGCGTTCCTGCTCTCGTTGGCCGTCTTTTATTTCATGCCGGGCATCGGCATCGCCCCGAAGACCAATCTCCTGCTCGCGACCGCGCTCTTCGCCGGGCTGTTCTATGGCTGGAGGATCCTGGCCCTGCACCTGTTCTCGCGGCGGCGATTCCATCTGCGCGTGCTGTTCCTCGGGGAAGACGCAGGATTGGGGGAAGTCCTGTCCCAGAATCCGCATCTCGGCTACAGCTGCCTGGGCGTGGCGGATGAATCGTCCGTTCGGGAACTCCCGGCCTGCGACCTGATCGTCGTGTCCCGCCGGCTGCAAGGCAACGCCGCGCTGACGACCCGTCTTTACCGCAAATTCTTCGAACGCGCCGCCATCGTCGATCTCCCGACGTTCTATGAGAAGATACGCCATGCCGTACCGGAATCGGCCCTCGATGAGCGCTGGATCGTCGATAATCTGGCCGGACAGGATTCGCCGATGTATGAACATGCCAAGCGCCTGTTCGACGTCGTGGCATCCATCCTCCTCTGCATCCCCTCGCTGCCGGTCGCGCCGCTGATCGCCGCGATCATCCGCATCGAAAGCCGCGGACCGGCTTTCTACAGCCAGACGCGCGTCGGAAAGGGCGGGCGGCCGTTCACCATGCTGAAGTTCCGCACCATGCGCGTCGACGCCGAAAAGGACGGCATCGCCTTCGCGACCGAGAACGACCCGCGCGTCACCCGCTTCGGGCGCTTCCTCCGCGCCACGCGGCTGGACGAGCTGCCCCAGCTCTGGAACATCCTCCGCGGCGATATGAGCTTCGTGGGCCCGCGCCCGGAACGGCCCGAAGTCGAGGCCGAACTCGCGAAGACCATCCCGCTCTTCCCCGTCCGGCACCTGGTACGCCCCGGGCTGACCGGGTGGGCGCAGGTCAGCGCTCCGTATGCGGCCACCCATGAAGACCACCTGCTGAAGCTGCGGCACGATCTCTATTACCTGAAATACCGCTCGCTGACCCTCGACGCCGCCATCGTCCTCAAGACGATCTACAGCGTCCTGAAGAGGAAAGGCCGGTGACGCTCCCATGCTCCAGCGACTGAAACTCCTGGCGATCCGCCTCCTGCGCCGAGGAGAACGCTATACCGGTACCGACAACGTCTATCTGGCGAAGGGCGGGATTTTCCTGTCGATCGCGTCGTTCATGGGTTCGGCCTCGAGCTTGGCCCTGGCGATGCTGTTCGCCCGCTTGCTCGGCAAGGGCGTCTACGGCACGTATCAGTACCTGCTCTCCTGGGGATCGATCCTCGCCATCGCATCCGTCACGGGAACGTCCGATGCTTTGACGCGCGCCGTCGCGCAAGGCCATGAAAGGACGATCTACGCGGTCCTGAAGATGCGCCTGCGGTGGGCCGGCATCGGCACCTTGGGCGGACTCGCGGTCGGCGCATATTACCTCTCGAAAGGACGCACGGATCTCTTCTGGGGCTTCCTGATCGTCGCCGTCTTTTTTCCCGCCATCTCGGCGCTCTCCTCTTGGGGCGATTATGCCAACGGCCGGAAAGCCTTCGGATTGCAGACGCGCTACGGGATCGCTTCGACGCTCGGAACGGCCGCCGTCGTCGTCGCGATCCTGCTCCTGCACCCGACGGTCATCGCGCTGACGCTCGGGTTCTGCCTTTCCTCGCTGGCCTGGAACGCCATCGCGCTCGGCGCCACGCTGCGGCGCCTGCCGCCGAAGGGCGAGGCTTCGGACGATGCGCTCCGCTTCGGCAAGAATCTGACGCTCCTGGATGTCGCCTCTTCGATCTCCAATTATCTCGACCGTATCCTGATCTTCACACTGCTCGGTTCCCACGAGACGGCCGTCTACGCTTTTGCCATCGCTCCGCCAGAGCAGCTCAAAGGCTATCTGAAAAACCTGTACGTGATGGCGCTCCCAAAAGTCGCTGCGCGACCGCTCAATGAAATACGGCCGACTTTCTTCCGAAAACTCTTCCTGTTGATCGCCGCCATCGGCAGCGTCATCATCGTTTACGTCCTAGTGGCTCCACAGATTTATCGGCAGCTTTTTCCCGGGTACGCCGAAGCCATACCATATTCACAGATCTTCTCCATATCACTGCTCGGCATCGCCTCCGCGCTCCCGGTAGCGGTCTTCAATGGACACATGAGATATAAGGAGAACCTCCACTACCAGGTTTCGATGTCTGCGATCAGCATCGTGTCTCTTGCACTTTTTGTCTGGAAATGGGGGCTGCTCGGCGCGATCTGCGCAAGAACCCTCGCTCGTATCTTCGGGCTTCTTCATTCAACGCTTCTTGTCCGAAAAATCTTAAACGTGGAACCTGAGGCCTCGAAAAACGCGTCGCCTACCTTGAACGCGGGAGGGTCTCTGCCATCAAAGTGAACTCATAGACGGAATGCAGTGGCCTGAGCCCAAAACATGCGCTGATAAGGCGGGAAACGTAAGTACGAAAGAGAAAACCGTGCTTTTCGCGAACGAGCTCAAAGCCTTGGCTCTTGAAAAGTCGAACCAATTTGTCGCGCCCAAGTAATCCGACATGGGAATCATTATAGGCATTGTGGTAATAAGGACGTTCCGTCTCACCCTTTTTAATGGCCCTATAAATGATGCCTTCTGGAGAAATGCGCTGATCGATCGCTAGACATTTTTTACCGAGACGGCCCCTGAAGAAGAACGAGTCAAAATTATCGGTCGCGACAATCAATCGACCGCCTGCTTTCAAGTGCTCCCGGAGATTGGAGATGAAAGAAGCCTGCTCAGAGTAGTCGACGTGCTCGATCACGTCGTTCAGAAGAATCGTGTCATACACCCCCTTCAAGGCATCCTTCCGTTCGACGATTTCAAGCGTCGGATAGTGCGACCGCATGTATTGCACTGCCGCCGGCGCAAAATCGAACGCAACGACGGTATTTTCAAGCTGTAGAGCGCGGAATGCGAAGTAACCGCTGCCGGCACCATAATCAAGGACGTGTTTCCTGGATGGGAGGAAAGACACGATATCCCTGACGCGTTCACCATGCGCCCCTAAGAAGTAACGATTCTCCAATGCCTGGAAGTACGAATCGTCGTAAAATATCGCCTCTTTCATACGAATGCCATAGGTTATCGACGCAGCCGCGTTTACGTCGTCTCGTTCTTTAAGAAGCGTTCGGCCCCCGCCGCCGCCAGGATCATGATGAGCGGTTCGACCGGGAAACGATAACGGGCCAACGGCTCCAGGTATTCGAAGCCTTGAAGCCGCGCTGCCCCGGAAAGCGTTATCGTAGCAGCCGCGAAGGCGATCGTCACGGAGATGACGATCTTCGCCTCGCGCGGCATCCGTCCGCGCCAAAGACCATAGGCCGCCAAGACCAGTATCATCCAATGCAGGAGCGTCAGCAGACCCTTCGCCAGGATGTACGGCGCTTCCCTGCCGATCAAGGCGGCGTCTCCGGAAAAGAGCGCCTGCCGCGTCGAGACCTGGTCGCTGATGTCGGCGAACCGATGCGGATAGCGGAAGAAATACCAGAGGCCGAGCGGATACATCCGCCAGCGCAGGAGGAAGGCCTGCGAAGCCGGGTCCTGAAGCGTAGCCTCATATCCCTTCGCGAGGATCGGCACGCGCGGAACCGCCTGCCCGGCGGCGACCGTACGGTTATACGCGCCAAAAACGAGAAGCATGACGACGACGGGCGCCATGATGCCGACGACCGGCCGCCACGACCGCTTGCCGATGCCGGTCACGGCGGCAAGAAGGGCAGCGTGATACAGAGCGAGTTCGCGGACGAAGCCGGCGAGCGCGAACGATGCACCGACGATGGCGGCATGACGCATGGCGCGATGGTGCGCATCCACGAGGAGCGCGCAGACGGCGGCGGTCAACAGGAACGTATACAGCGTTTCGGTATAGATCTGCCCGGTCTCGACGATGGAGGAAGCGGAGACGGCCGACATGAGCCCGGCAAAAACGGCCGCGCGCGCCCCGACCAGTTTCCGCGTCATGGCCGTCACGAGGCCGACCGTGAGCGCGGAAATGACGGCCTGAGACAGGCCGACGGCGACAAGGTCGGTACCGAACAAGCTACGGATGACCGCGAGAAAGATCGGGTAGCCGGGCTGGAAGTAGGCGTACATGCGCGGCGACCAAGCCGGAATCCCGCGGAGGAGGTCGGCATACCCGACGTACAGTTCGCCATCGCCTCCTGCCAGTCTCAGCGGGAACGCGAGGACATACGCGGCGCGCAGGATGAACGCCAAGAGCATGCAGGCCAGCACGGCGCGATGCCGCCGCAGCCAGGTCAGCGAGGGCTGCGGTTCGTCCGTTCCCGAAAGCACGCGTCCAGCGCGATGGACCCACGTGCAGTCCCTCGACAGGGCTTCCGCTTCCCGAGACAGGCGTTCGGCTTCAACGGGAACGTCCGCCAGGCCGTTCAGGGCGGCGGCCAAAGCCTCCGGCGACCGGGGCGGCACGAAAACGGCCGTATTCTCGTCCAACACTTCCCGGATCGATGGCAGGTCGGTGGCGACGATGGCTTTCCCGGCGGCCAGATACTCGAACAGCTTGAGAGGCGAGAGGAATTCGGACGCATGCCGATCCGTATCACGCGTCGGCAGGACGGCCCCATCGGCGGCCCGCAGATACATCGGGATGAGTCCGTGAGGCACTTGCCCGACAAAAAAGGCGTTCGTGACACCGAGCTTTTCGGCCTGCATCCGCAGCCTGGCGACTTCTTCAGGGCGTCCACCGACGAAGACCACTCGCGAAGCTGGGCGCAGATGCAGACAGGCTTCGAGCAGATCGTCGGCCCCCTTGTAAGGATAGAGATGGCCGGAGTAGACGGCGATGAAACCCTCGGTGGGCAGCCCAAGCGCGCGCCGCGCCTCCGCCTTGCTTTCCGATACCTGAAAAATACCTGGATCGACGGCGTCATGCGCGACGACCAGCTTGGTCTCGGGCACTCCGGCGGCGATGAAAGCGCGCTTCAGCCCTTCCGTCACGGTGACGATACGGGAGCACGCCTTCCATAGGAACCGATAGAGCCAGGGCCTCGTCGGAAAATCGTGCGCTTCAAAGACGAAGGGCACGCCCTTCGGCACGGTCGTCACGAGGACGGCGTCCCGCGAGTAGACGGCATCAGGCCGCGCGTCCGCAACGACCCTACGCGCGCCGAAGGCGAATCCGACGGTCGTCAACCACAACGCAGCGTTGCCGAGCCAGCGATCGAACGGGATGAAGTCGAGGACCGGTACCGTCACGATCCGGAAGTTCCGTTTGAGACCATAGTACTCCCACGGAGTCGCCGCGATGGCATTACGGCGCCCAGGCACGATCAGCATGACCTCATGCCCGTTCGACGCGAAGGCCGCGCACATCTGCATGATCTGCACGCCGTGCGCCTTTTCGGTCGGCAAACGGACGTTGGCGATGTAGACGAGTCTCATACGGCCCGCTTGCGTGCCAAGACCACGAATGAAAGGGCGAAGAGGGACGGAAAGCGGGCGGCCAGCTGTCGGAACACCCCGCCAACGAACGGGAGCCGTTCGAAATTCGCGTTGAAACGCGCGTCGATGACTTCGAAACCGGAGTCATCGAGCATCTTCCTCAATTTCCCCCATGTGAACCAATAGACATGCCCTTTGCGCGGAGTATTGTTTTCCGGCACACGGCCACGCAGGACCTGCAGGCGCGCAGGGAGCGAGGAGAAGTTCGGCACCGAGACGACGAGGTCCGAGGAGGTCACGCGCGCGACTTCCGCCAGGAGCTGTTCAGGCCGGAAAAAATGTTCGAGGACGTCGAGCAGGACGACCGTCGCGGATGAACCGTCGGTGAACGGCAGTTTTTCGCGCGAGAGGTCCGCCACCCGCACATCGATCCCTTTCTTTGCGGCTTTCTCGACGGCCACCGCGGAGAGATCGATGCCTCTGCCTTCGATGCCGCGTTCCTTCTTCAGCAAGCCGAGAAAGAAGCCGTCGCCGGCACCGACGTCAAGCACAGGACCTTGGCGCACGAGGCGCGCGGCGGCACGGTGCCGGAACGTCTCGATTTGGTCCCATGAGCCCCAGTATCCTTCCTGGAAGAGCCCTTCGATCGTGTCTGTCATAGTCAGCGTTTCGCGATGGCGACGTACCCGAGCGGGCACGGCCTGGCCGCACGGTAGCGCGCCGGGACGAGGCGGTCCAGCAACAGGGCGGATTCCTGCGCCAGGAATTTCAGCGGCCGGAAGACCATGAACGGCTCGACGATGAACAGGGCGGAGGTGAAATGCCCGCCGAACGGGACTATCGCCACGTCATGGAAGCCCGCAGCGACCAGCAATGACCTCAAACCTTCCGATGTCCAACGGGCGTAGTCGTGCGGTTCGGGCGCTTCCGGAAAGACGAACGGCACCGCGACCGTGAGCGTCCCGCCGGCACGTGTGACGCGCCGCAGTTCCCCAAGCGTAAAACCCGGGTACTTGGCGATATACAGCGCATTGATGCAGAGAGCATGGTCGAAAGACGCGTCCGCGAACGGCAGCAGCGCATCGAAATCGATACGCTCGACGCCTTGGTCTTCGCTCACGTCGCCATTGACCGCTTCCGCTCTCGGATTGAAAAACGCCCGATAAGAAGGCGCCGCGCCGGAAGCCAGGTCGAGTACCCTGCCGCGCAGGCCCGCCAAGATCGGCCTCAGGCGCGCGTTCATCAGGCGCCGGTAAACGGTCTTCATACGAACAACGCCTCAAATTCTTTCATCCCCATTTCGGAATGCACATACGCGCGAGGAAGGCCGTAGGTATCGGTGTCGGGAGCCGGATGCCCCGCCTTGACCGTGACCGCGCCGACATACCCAGCCGACCTGGCCGATTCGCGGACGGCAGGCGACTCTTTGCCGCGCGGATAGCACAGCCAGCGCGCTTCCACATCCAGATGTTCGCGCAGATCGACACGCGATTCGACCAACTGCTTCGCGACATCCTCGCCGGCAAGCGTGTCGAGTTCGGCATGCGTCACGGTATGCGACCCAAAGGAGACGCCCTCCTTTTTCAGGAATTCCGCCACGTCCCAAGTCATGAGCGGGATCGTGACGCCTGTCGAAGTCGTGTAGCCCCCGCCCATGAGGCCCGTGATCAGGAAAACGACGGCCGGATATCCGTATAGCTTCAGCACGGGCCAAGCTTCCTTCGGGAAATCCGCATACCCATCGTCGAAGGTCAGGGCGACGATCTTGCCCGTCTCCCCCGCCATGGCCCGGCGGACGCACTCGTCGAGCGTGACGACCTCGAAGCCGCGCTCTTTCAGGAAGGCCATTTGGGCGCGGAAAGCCTCGGGGGTGACGTTGAAGTGGGCGGCGTTGCGGCCGACCGAGTGGTACATGAGGATGGTCGGACGGCACCGGCTGCCGCCCATGAGAAGCCTCGCTTTCGCCCGTGCTTCCCGAAGGATTTTCCGCATAACGGCTCCAGTATACCAGGTCTTCCGGCGTTGCGAAGCCGCACTTGTTCCGATATACTCATGCTGATATATGCACCCCCTGCTCAAACTTCAGGAGGCATGGAGGGACATGCGCGACGGCCATACGCCGATCGGAGAACGGGTCGAGCGGAACGCCGATATCCTATTGTTCGCCATCCTCGGGCTCGCGCTCATCCTGCGGCTCGGATTCCTCTTCGCCTTCCACTCTGAGCTGACCACGCGCATCGAGAAGGGCTTCGCCTACCCAGCGATGAACTTCGTCGCCGGCCACGGCATGGGCATCGCCAGGGATTGCCCGACCTCGTACCGCGCGCCGCTCTACATCCTGTTCCTCATCCCCTTCTACGCCGTCTTCGGCACGACGCGCTATGCCTGGCCGCTCGGCTTGGCGCAGATGGCGATCGGTCTGTCCAGCATCTGGCTGGTCTACCTGATCGGCAAGGAATGGCGCTCCAAGCGCGTCGGCCTCCTCGGCGCGCTGTTCATGGCCGTCTATCCGTACAACCTCTACCACGACACCCAGTTCTACATCACCTTCCTGTTCACGTTCCTGATGCTGCTCGCGACGCTGGGGCTCCTCCGCCTGGAACGCGTGCCGAAAACCGGCACCGCGGCGTTGAACGGCCTCTGGATCGGCCTGGCGATGCTCGCGACCAGCGGTCCGATGGTCTTTTTCGCACCCCTGGCCTCCGTATGGCTCTGGTGGCGCTGGGGCTCCTTCAGGAAAGCGCTTCGCTTCTCATGCGTCATGGGGATCTCGGCGCTGCTCGTCATGACGCCCTGGGTCATCCGGAACTATGCGGTCCACCGCGCGTTCGTCCCGCTCACGACCGATGGAGGCCGCGTCTTCCACAAGGACTACAACCCACTCGCGATGCGGATGCTGCTGAACGACCTTTGGATCGACGCCACCCCCGAACCGGCCGACGGCATCCCGACGCCGATGGATGGCGTCCGGAAATCCGGTTGTGCCTTCATGCAAGGCCGCAGCGAACCGGAAGCGGACCGCTTCTGGTACGCCAAGGCGCGCGGCTGGATGCGCGCCCACGCCCCCGAACTGCCTGGGCTCTTCGGGATGAAGTTCCTCCTGCTGTGGCACCCATGGATGTATCCGCCCAAGGGAGCGGTCGGCGGCAACGGTGCCGTCATCCTTTCGGACAGCTTCATGAATTGGGGCTACGCGCTGAGCTACGGGTTCCTGCTGACGCTCTCGCTGCTCGAAGTCGCGCTGGAATCCAGGGAGGAGCGCAAGCGGACGGTCTTGTTCATCGCTCTGGCGCTGGCCTTCACGCTGACCTACGTCATCACCACTCCCGGCACGAAATATCGCGTCCCGTTCGATTCGATCATGGCCGTCATGGCCGCTTCCGCTTTCTGGCGCCTATCGGATGCCTGGAGCACGAAGAAAAACGTTCCGCACGAATGATTTCCGAACGTATCATCTCCGTGGAAGGGCTGAACGATCGCTCTGCCGGCAGGGCGCTTATCGTCGTGCCTACCTACAACGAGCGCCAGGACATTCGCGCATTCATCGAAGCGATCGGACTGCGGAGCGAGGCCGACCTCCTCATCGTCGATGACGGCAGCCCTGACGGCACGGCCGAGGCCGCAAAAATCGCCGCTTCCTCGGCTCCGATGCGCGTCCTGCTGATGCGTCGTCCGAGGAAATTAGGCCTGGGCACGGCCTATACCGACGCCTTCCGATGGATATTGAGACATGAGACGGGCTACGACGTAGTCGTCAGCATGGACGCCGACTTCTCCCACGGACCGGAAAAGGTCCCAGCGCTGACGGCGATGGCACGTGAGTCGGGATTCGCCATCGGTTCGCGCTACGTCTCCGGCGGTGCATGTCGGGATTGGCCGTTGCACCGGCGTCTTCTGAGCCGTTGGGCCAATCTCTACGCGAGCGCCATCATCAGGCTTCGTCATCCCAGGTTCCGCATCCATGACGCCACCTCCGGTTTCGCCGCCTGGAGCCGGAACGCGCTTGAACGGGTCATGGCCGCCGACCCGAAATCCGACGGATACGCCTTCGCGGTCGAAACGAAGCTCGCCGCCGTGCTGGCAGGATATGTGCCGAAGGAACTCCCTATCACCTTCAAGGATCGGACGCACGGCACATCAAAAATCAGCAAGGCCGTCATCCTGGAATCCGCCCTGTTGCCGTGGAGGATCCTTCTGCGCCGTTAACGCTTGGAGTCCATCAGATCGATGATGCCGTTCACGAGGCCAGGAAGGCCATGATGGGCCACGACCGTCTCGCGCAGGCGAAGTCCAAGCGCCAGCCCGCCGGGGCCCGACAGGATCTTCGCCGTTTTTTCCGCGATGGACTCCGCCGTCCCGTCGGCCAGACATGCATCCGCATCCGGTCCGAACGTGCCGGAAAAGACGTGATTCGTCACCACGACCGGCCTGGCGCAAGCCATGGCTTCAAGCACGGCCTTGTCGACGGCACCATCCGCGCAGGCGTTCCAGGCGACGGAAACCCCGCCGTATTTTTCCGGCATACGCGCGAACGGCACTCTCCCGAGGAAGCGCACTCTTCCAGAAACCGACGCGGCTACGGCCCTTTCCCGCAACGAAACGGCATAGGCCGCGTCGCCTGCCGCGGCCGGCTCTCCCCAGAACTCGAGCGCAGCGTCGATGCCGCGCCCCCGCAAAAGGGCCAGGGCGTCGATCAGCAGATCGAGCCGCTTGATAGGCGTGATGCGGCCCACGACCACGAGCCTGAACGGAGACCCGACGAGGAGCGGGAGCGGACGGAACAGCTCCGTCGGTATCCCCTGCCCAAGGAACCGGATGTTGGCCGCAGCAAGCGTGACGGCTCCGGGAACGCTCGTCGCCAGATGGGTGGCGAGCGGCATCGCCGCGCGTGCGAGAAGGTTCCTGGAACGATGCGCGTACCAAAATACGGTCGGCAAGCGCCTGAAAACGAGAAGCGGCCATCCTGCGAGCAGGTACTCCGGGCACATATGGATGAAGACACCGTCCGTTTCCGGCAAGAGCTTCAGAAGATGCCTCCAATATGCCAGCAGGCGTCCCAGCCTGCCGATGCCACGTTCCTTACCCATCGAGACGACGCGGACGTTCGCGGGCAAGTCATGCCGTCCGACCGAAAGCGCGATGACGTCCACGCGCTCGCAGCGCCCCGAAAACTCGCGGAGCCATTCCACGAAAAAGCCGAGCGTGGAGGAATCCGCGTCGACGGCCTGCGTGACGACGAGTATCCTCATAGGCCAGCCACCTCCTTCCAGAAACCGATGAGGCGCCCGGCCAGGTCTTCGGGCGTCGCGGAAGTTTCCGAGCGGCGCCTGGCGGCCGCGCTCATGAGCGCATGCTGGTGCGGATCGGAGATCTTGAGCATGGCTTGAGCCAAGATGCCCGCGTCGTCGATCGGGGTCACGTAGCCTTCGACGCCGTTACGCAGGAGTTCGCCGGCGCAGCCGACGTCCGTCATCACCACGGGAATGCCGCAGGACATCGCCTCAGGCACGACGCGCGCCCAGCCCTCGTACCGGGACGAGAGGACCAAGGTGCCGATTTCCTTGAAGACGTCGACGATGCGCTCGCTGTACGGCCGCCACGTCACATGATCGCCGATACCGAGCGCTTCCGCTTCGGCGCGCAATGCCGCTTCCGAAGGACCGGCGCCGACCATGAGAAGGCGCGCTTCTGGACGGGTACGGACGACGGAAGCGAAAGCCGAAAGGAGCATCTCAAGTTTTTTCTGCGGCACGAAGCGCCCGACGTATCCGAAGACGTACGGCGCGCCTTCGCGATAGCACGCGATCGGCTCGGTATAGACGGGGATGCGCGCGATCGGCATCTTCGGCCAGCGACGGCGCAGGTCGGCCTCGATCTTGGCGCTCACGGCGCGCAGGCCGGCCGCGCGGCCCATGACCAGGAGTCCCAGCGGATGCAGCAGACGATGTTTGATCTTTTCCCGTCTCCAATGCGGGGAAAGGTAGACGCCGCCATGCTCCTCGACGAGGAGCGGCACGCCGACGGACCAAGCGGCCGCAGCTGCGGATACGCCGGCCTCGAACGGGTCCTGCGCGACGACGAGCGACGCTTGCGAGGCAATGGCGGCATCTTTCACGGCGCCGGTCAGCGCCAAAGGATGACGGAGCGCCGTGCGCGCATCCACGACATCCACCTGCACGCGCGGCGAAAGCCGCATGGAGGACGGCTCCTGTCTCGCGAGACAGACCACATGCAGGAAGTCGACCCGCTCCCCATAGGCGCGCATGCGCGCCGCCGTCCGCGAAGAAGGATCCGCCGCCGTGCCGTCGCGGCTCACGAGCACCACGCGCAATCCGGGCCGGCCCAAGACCGCCTCGGTCGTCCGGGCGATTTGCGTATCGACCGTAAAACCGGCAAGCCCCTTCGCCGCTTCCCGTCCGCAGGCTTCAGCGAAAGCCGGCTCCTCAAGGAAGCGGATGAGGGCCTTCGAGAGCCCGACGACGTCGCCAGGTTCGACCAAAAGACCGTTCTTGCCATCCGCGACCAGTTCCGTATTGCCGCCGGCGCGGCTGGCGACGACGGCGGCTCCGCAGGCGAACGCCTCCACCAACTGGTGAGAAAAGCCCTCGTAGGAACTCGGCAAAGCGAAGACCGCGCTTTCGGCGATGATCGTAAGAAGATCCTTCCGCTCCATCCGTCCGGCGAAGGAAACCTTCCCTTTCAGCATCGGCGCCGCGGAGAGTGCCTCGAGGCGTTCCCGTTCCGGTCCGTCTCCGACGATCAGCAGGGTCGCGTCCGGCACGCGTGCCAGGACGCCCGGCATCGCCTTGATGAGCACGTCGATGTTCTTCCATGGCACGAGCCGGGCGGACGCGACGATGCGTCGAGGATGAGTGCCGTGTGCAGGGATGACGTCCGGCAGGACGACCCCGTTGTGGATGACGCGGATCCGGTTCTCGCCCACCCCCCAACCGCGCAGCACATCCGCAAGATAGCGGCTCGGCGCGACCGCGAGGTGAGCGTGCCGGAAGACGGAACGCTGTAGCGCTCGGATGACCCTGAGACCGAGCGGGAGCCGCCGGTCCCGCTGGAACGTCTCAAGCGATTCCCGGTACCCATGCGCCACCTGCGCGCGCTCCCACGCGAAATCTCCGGCGATCCTGACGATCAGGCGCCGACGGCGCAGACGGGAGACGATCAACGCCGGCACCCCGGAAGCGACGCCGTCCTGGGCGAAGATCGAGCCAGGCCCTGCCGAGGCGCGCCACAACGCCATGAAAAACGCGGGGTACCGCCTCCAAACCGGAAGCGTGCGGGAAATCCTGACGACGCGATAAGCGGGATCGTTTCCGGCGACCGACGGCGCGTCCGCATACGTCACGACCGTCACTTCATGCCCGCGAGCGCTCCAAGCTTCCGCCAACAACGGGACCGAGGCGGCCGGTCCGCCGATGTCGGGCGGGAAGATTCCGGTGGCGAAGACGACTTTCATGTCATGCTATAGTGTAGCTGCTGCGCTTTCCTGCGGCAAATATGGATGCCAAGCCGAAACTCCTGTATCTCATCACCTCCTCGGCCTGGGGAGGCGCCGAGCGCTATGTCGCGCGCCTGGCCGCCGCCGCGCGTTCCGGATTCGACGTGACGGTCGCAGCCGGATCCTCTGCGCGATCCGAGCTTTTCAAGGCGCTTCCGAACGGCATCCGGACCTTCGAGATTCCGGCGTTGCGCCGCCCGATCTCGCCATGGAACGACCTGAAAGCGGTCAACGCCGTCCGAAAGATGATCGATCGGGAGGGGTACGCCCTGATTCACTCCAACAGCAGCAAGGCCGGCCTGATCGCAGCCTTGGCCGTCCGGCTCTCGAAGCGACGTCCCGCCCTGATCTTCACCGCCCATGGCTGGGGTTTCTTGGAGCGGAGACCTTTCCCGTTCCGACTGCTCATGCTCGCGAGCGAAAAGCTGGCGTCGCTCTGGCGCTCCGCTACCATCGTATTGACCGAGACCGAACGCGCCGTCGCGCTGGACAAGGATCTTTCCGTTCCGGCTCGACTGCACCTCATTCCGCTCGGCATCGATCCGGACGAGATCGCCTTCCTTGGACGGGATGCCGCGCTTACGGAACTTTCCAAGGCTTGCGGGGTGCCGGCCTTCGAACGGATCATCGGCACGATCGCCAACAGCTATCCCGCAAAGAATCTTCCGATGCTGCTCGAAGCGTTCGACGCGGTCGCCGGAGAATTTCCTGATGTCGATCTCGTCGTCATCGGAGACGGCCCGAAGATGCCGGAACTCCTGGCGCGCCGTTCCGGCCTCGCCCACCGCGCGCGCATCTGCCTGCCTGGCGCCCTGCCCGACGCCGCCCGGCTACTCAAGGCGTTCGACCTCTTCATCCTCCCCTCCACGAAAGAAGGCTTGCCATGGGCGATCCTGGAAGCCTCGCTCGCCGGCGTGCCGATCATCGCCACCCGCGTCGGCGCGCTGCCGGAACTGATCGAGGACGGGGAAACGGGGCTTCTCATACCGCCCGCCGACCGCGAAAGGCTCGTCTCCGCCATCCGTTCCGTCCTGGCCGGTCAGGACCTGTCCCAAAAACTGAAAAGCGGCGCCCCGCGCATCGCGGAACGCCGCTCCGGTTCATCCATGGTCGCGAGCACCCTGGAGCTCTACCAGGACCTCATGCGCCGGTCGCGACGATTTGGGCTCGATTCGTCTCGATCGAAGTGATCAGGTCAAGCTTGTCCGGATAGCGCTTCCGGCACTCGGCGATGAGCGCATCGCTCTTGGTCTTCTGGCCTTCCGCCCAATAGGCGATCGCACCGGTCAGGTCCCACTGGACGTTGCGCACCCCGGCGGCTGCGGACGCCTCTTGCAATGCCGCAAGGCTTTGCCAACGCTTCTGCGTGAGCAGATGAAGCGTGCCGTATTCGACCTGATTCCATGCCGTCGTATCCTGCGCGATTTCTGGTCGCCCCGAAAGCGCCTTGACGGCCTCTTTGGGATCGCCGAACTCCAGTTGCCACCTGATCCGCCAGGCGTCGCCGATCGGCAGTTCGGGGTCGAGATCCTTGATCCGGCGGATATGCGCCTCGGATGCGGGAAGGTCGCCTTTTTCCCAAGCGATCTGGGCCAGGATCTCCTCGACCTCCTGGCGGTTCGGGGAAAGCTTGGATGCAAGCGACGCGGAATCCTCAAGCGCGGCCTGCTGCGCGTCCGTGCGCGGATGGAAGCTCAGGTAGGCCACGGCCGTGACGAGCGCGTGCACGTAATCCGTGCGGTTGCGCTGAAGCAGCCCGTATTCCTCCTCCGCCGTCTCGATCAGGATCGGCTTGAGGGGACCTTCCAGATATTCGCCGCGAGCGCGGCTGAGATGCGAACTGAGCGCGCGGATGTCGCGTTCATAGTAAGGCGTCTTCAGCTTGCGGAGGCCGGACAGTTCCGCCTTCAGCTGATCGGCCTTGTCCTGGTCGGAGGCCCCCTGCGCCTGCAGGCCGACGATCATCGAAGCCGTCAGGCGCGTGGAAGCGATCGTGCCGGACACGATGCCGATCAGGCACCAGCCCGAAAGCGCCGCGGCCAGGACGAAGAGCGGTACGGATGCGGCGGAAGTCTCATCGCCGCCTTCTTCCCACGCCTCCCGTTCTCCCGCATCGGCCGCGATCAGCGAGAACATGAGGAAGAGCGCCATATACGACATCGGCGTCTCGAAGATGAAGAGATCGGTGGCGACCTGCGAGACGGCAGCCACGATCAGGATGACGCCTGCCGCCATTTCCGGACGTCCTTTCTTCAGGGCCAGGCGCGCGGCGGAGACGAGGACGAGCGCATACGCGAGGAAACCGATCGCGCCAAGGTTGTGCAGGAGTTCCAGCACCAGGTTATGCGGCCGATCCTGACGGGTCTCGTAATCCGAGAACTTCAGGGTGTGCGGGTCGTAGTTGAAATAGAAACCGTCCTCGAAATTCTCCGGACCCCAGCCCAGGATCGGGCGCTGGCCGATGCCTTTCAAGGCGTTCTGCAGGAGCAGCCGCCGGGACCCCGTCGTTTCCTGGAGATACTGGATGGAGAAACGATGATCATACAACCAGACGTTGACCGGCCGGATCTTCTGGCCGATGAAGAAGCCCGCGACGGCAAGCGCCAGCACCCCCATGCCGGCGAGTCCTGCCTTCCGGACCATGCCGGTCGATCGGAAAATCAGGACAAGCGCTCCGACCAGGATGCCGATCGCGACGCCGACAAGCGCACCTTTCGATTGGGCGGAGACGATGCCTGCCAGGATAAGCGCGCCGGCGCCCGTCCACAGCCATCGCAGCGACGTCTTCCAGTGCCGCCGGATCAACCAGCCGCACAGGAACAGGTGCGGCACGAGATATTGTCCGAGATAATCCGGATTACCGAGCGTCGCCGAGCCACGACCGTCGGACCCGGGCGCAGGCGAGAAGACCTGGTGGAGCGCCTGGAGCGAAAGGAGGACGGCGGTGACGATCGACGCGACGATCGGCTGGACCATCACCTTCCGCCAGACGGCTCCGGCCATGAGGAAGAACGCGAGGAGGTGATACTGGAAGAACAGGCCCGTCAGCCGATCCGGTTTCGACCAGAGACTGCGATGCGCATTATCGCCCAGGAGCATCGAAAGCGTCTCTACCGCGAAGTAGGCAAGAAGCGCGTAAAGAAGCGGATTCCTGGAAGGGCGGAACTCCCGGCGGCGCAGTGCCAGCAAGACGTAGGCAGGAAACAGGACTTCGACGAGGATCACGAAACTGAAGACCTTACCGGTCACCCATGGGTACAGGTGACTCAACCAGACCACGAAAGGCAGCGCGAAGACCGCGAATAGGCCGTAGCGGACGACGTAGAGCAGGAACTTGTCCAACGGCTTCATTTCGACGGTCGGCATAGCGGATAGGCAATGGAATAAATGTCCCCTGCGCCCATGACCAGCATGATGGCATTTTCAGCGTCAAGCGCTTCGAGCTGCCGGAGCGCATCGGCCGGATCCGGCGCGTACCGGACGCTCGGAACGGCTCCGCGCGCCTCGATCGCCTCGACCAGCGCTCGCGACGAGATCGTGCCCGCGCCTTCCTCGCGTCCGGCCACGTCATAGATTTCGGAGAGGACGAGCGTATCGGCTCCGTCGAAGGCGGGAACGAAAGCGTCGAAGAGCTTGCGCGTGCGGTCGTGATGATGCGGCTGGAAAGCCAGGACGATCTTGCGGCCAGGGTAGAAATCGCGCGCGGCCTGGAGCGTGGCCGCGATGGCGTCCGGCGTATGGCCGTAATCGGAGATGATCGGAGCCCCATCGCGTTCCCCCACTTTCTCGAACCTACGCCAGATGCCCGTGAACCCCGCGAGCGCGAAACGGGCGGATGCCTCGTCCGCGCCGAGCGCACGGGCGGCCCCGAGAGCGGCCAGCGCGTTGGACACGTTGAAGGCGCCCGGCACTGCGAGCTCCAATCCCCGCCAGGCGACACCGTCATTCCAGACGGCGTCGAAGCGCTGAAGACCGGCGGAGACCTCGTGGCGTTCCGCGCGCAGGTCGGCGCCGGACGAGAACCCGAAGGTGCCGTTCGGACCGTCGATGCCCGCATACGCTTCGCGACTCCCCGCGTCATCGGCGTTCCAGATGAGCGGGCCGTCCGCAGGCCGTTTCGAAGCGAAGGCACGGAACGTCGCCTGGATATGCGCCAAGTCACGGTAGTAGTCGAGATGGTCTTCCGCGATCTTGGTCGTCACGACCACCGATGGCGACAGGCTCATGAACTGCTCGCGGTATTCGCAGGCTTCGACCACGAGAAGCCCGCCTTCTCCGGGACGAAGATTGCCGTATTCAAAGGTCGGCACGCGACTGCCCACGATGACGAGCGGGTCGAGTCCTGCGCGCTCCAGGATCAGGCCGAGCATCGCGGTCGTGGTCGACTTCCCGTTCGTGCCGCAGACCGCGACCGTCCGATGACGTGACGAAAGCAATCCGAGGAACTCGAAGTAGCTGAGCTGCGGGATGCCGAACCTGGCCGCCGCCTCGCGTTCCGGATGCGTCTCCGGCGCCGCCGACGTGTAGATGAGCAGATCGAGGTCCGGCGCGATGTTTTCCGGCGACGGATCGAAGACGGAGACGCCGACGCGTTCGGCATCGGCCGTGACCACGCTGCGCGCCCCGTCGGAACCGCTCACTTCCTTGCCTTGCAGCCGCAAGAACTTGGCGACGGCCGAAACGCCGATGCCGCCGATGCCGACGCAGTGGATCCGGTGAAGGTGATCGAGGTCGAGAGGCATAGACCAGCAAAGCTTACCTGGTACGACGACACCCTTCAAGCTTCGAGCCGAGGATAAAAAGAGGCCTTGAGGCCTCTGGCGATCTGTTAGTTCGCACCCGCGTCGCTGCCGAATTCTCTCGTTTTATCCACGAGGGCGATCACGATGCACGACAGCACGTATGTGAATGGCATTTCAAGCAATAGCTGCACAAGTAAGCTCGGTCTAAAACCCAACTCTCGAAGAAGAAGGAGGAGCATCTGGCCGGGAAAGTTGATGGGCAGCGACATGACCCACCACGGAGCGGCATGCAGTATGCTGGCCAGCACCTCCGGCGCGCGTCGCTCACCGCTGAACGCGTAGTAACCGTCCAGCATGCCTAGTGCGATGGTCGTCATCAGGACAAAGAACAAACCGACCTTGGTCGCGTTTGGGGTCAAGTTTTTTTTTATCGCTTCAAGCATAGGGATTCTAGCAGTGGTCGTGCCAGGCCTTCACTTCGTAAGGCCACCAACCTCCGAGATAACCGCTCCAGTTAAACCTCGGGTCGGGCTCGGGTCCTTCATTGTGCCAGTTCCCCATGCCATTCGCATCGATGGTCAGGGAATGGACTTGGTAGCTGTATCCATTGGGTAACGTACGACGGTAACCGCCACCTTCGCCCGTGCCGGACACGTAAGAATACCCTTTGGGGAAAATATCCGCCTCCAGTGCACTCCTGCTGGTATACCACTTGATGTGCCAACCAAGCGAAGGGTCGACATTATTGCACCCCCACAAGCAAGCGTAGAATACTTGGCATTCCGGATTCGGATCATGCCAAGAGCATGTTCCAGAGGAAAGGCCAAGGTCCGAATAGCTCGGTATGCCGGTATTGTACCCCTCGTACGTGCACGCGTAGAAGGATTCGGAGGTCTTCGCAAGTTCGGCCCGCCGTCTTGATTCCTCGAAACGATCGGTTAGGGCTATGGCCATCTGTCGCAAGGTCTGGCGGCAGAAGTCACGCACAAGCCCTAGCTGATCTTCGTGCAGACCCTCCGAACGCAAGACAGCATCCGTTTTTCGGCATTGTACCGACTGGATTTGAGCAACCGTCTCTTTGACGTTGCCATCGAGTCCGGTATCCCAACCGTTGTCCTGCTCGTGAGCGCAAGCAATGACACAAGAGATTGCCGCCAGCAGCATCCAAGAATTTCCCATTTCGATCCTCTTTCCGTTCAAAATGAACTTGTTTCAACTTACATGGAACCCCCCCATTCTGTCAAAAACTCAACGCTGCGGGTAGCAATCTGCGTGACTTGGCATCAATACAACAAGAAGTGCTACCTATTCTCAAAAGTCATCCCGGACGCTTTACAGACAATTATCCCGATGTCAAGATGTCACCACACGTTCATTCAGGAGAGCCGTCATGTCCGAAAAGAAGCCGAATGCAGGTACGCCCGCAGATGAACGGAACGCGCCTGTCGACCCGGGCGATGTCGGGGTGAAGGTCAAGCCCCGAGTAGAAAACGTTCCTTCCAAAAGGGACCCCAGTCGAGACAGGGTCGAGAGAGACAACCAAGCGGCCAAGGAACTGGCCGACAAGGTCGGGAGACCAGCGACGGAAGAAGTACGCGAAGCCGTCCGCAAAGCCGCGCCAGGCGGCCGGTCGGCTCAGGCCGACGCAGCAAAGAAAGCCGCGCAACAGGTCGGGGGCAAGCTGCCTCCCAACAAGATCAAGGAAATCCAGGTCGATATCCCTGGAGTCGACCCCATCGTCGTGCCCGCCACGGAAGACGCACCTCCGAAGCCCGACAAGAAGTGATGTCCCCCGCCTCCTCTGATGCGGGGTCTTTTAATACGTCCCGCCATTGTGCTTTGCTGGCTTCCCTGGCACAATCAGGACGATTCGTCACACTATCTCCTATTATGTTCGAAGCTTATAAAGGAGCGAACGTCCTCGTGACCGGTGGCGCCGGATTCATCGGATCTCATCTGACCGATCGCCTGCTCGGGCTGGGGGCCAAAGTCATCGTTCTCGATGACCTCTCCACCGGAAAGCGCGACAACCTCGCCCAACACGACGGCAACCCGGATTTCACCTTCATCCAAGGAAACGCCAACGACTGGGCGACGCTCGATCGCGCCTTCGATGCCTCCACGCCCGACTATGTCTTCCATCTCGGCGCTTTTTGCGGCGTGAAACGGGTCGAGGAGCGCCCGCTTGACGTACTGAGGGACATCGACGGCATCCGGGCCATCTTCGAATTCTGCAAGGACCGCAAGGTGAAGAAGATCCTCTACTCATCCTCGTCGGAGGTCTACGGGGAGCCCATCCAGCTGCCGTCTCATGAGCACGGCGCGGTCAACCCCAGCCCACGCGACCCGTACAGCTTGGTCAAGATGCTCGGAGAGAACTTGACCTACCATTACTATCATCAGTACGGCCTGCCGACCGTGGCTTTGCGTTTCTTCAACGTCTACGGACCGAGGCAGGAAAGTTCGCCGTACGGCTTCGTCGTCGGCATCTTCCTCGACCGCGCCCGCAAAGGCGAGCCGCTCCACATCTTCGGCGACGGTTCCGCCACCCGTGACTTCGTCTTCTATAAGGACAACATCGATTGCATCCTGACGGCCATGCTCAAGAAGGAGACCGACGGCGAGACCATCAACGTCGGCAAGGGCGTCCCGACCACCATTCAGGAGCTGGCGGAACAAGTCATCGCCCTCTCGGGCAAGAACCTGAAGATCGAATACCTGCCGGTGCGCAAGATGGAGATCAAGTACCGGACGCCGGACGTGACCAAGATGGAACAGCTGATCGGTTGGCGCGCTACCACGCCTCTCGAGGCCGGACTGCGCGAGACCTACGAATATCTCGAAAGACAAGCATCTTGAGCGCATGCGCATCGTAATCTACTCCGCCTTCTACGAGCCTTTCGTTTCCGGCGCGGAGCGGATGGTCGTCGAGACCGTCCGGCGCCTGGCCGGGCGTTTTTCGATCGTGGTGGTGACGGCCCGGCTTGATGCCGCGCTTCCCCGCCACGAAATCCGCGAACTGCCCGACGGCACATCCCATGAGATCGTCCGGCTCGGTTTCGGCACGAAGCGGGACAAGTTCCTGTTCCCCCTGCTCGCTCCACTCTGGACGCTCGGGGAACCGCACGACCTGGTCCATGCCGTCATGGAATCCTATGCCGGCATCGCCCTCTGGTGGTACCGCGCCTTCGGCGGGAAGAAGCCGACCCTCCTGACACTGCAGAGCGGCGACCTCGACATGCCGGAAAAGAACCGGAAGATCCCCCGTTTCGTCTGGCGGAACATCCATGTCTCCCCGACCTTGGTCGTCGGCATCTCGAGGGCGCTCACGGCCCGCGCCGAGCGGCTGGGCGCCGCGCGCACCATGACGATCCCCAACGGCGTCGATTTCGGGCATCTGGCAAAGGTGCCGCGGCGCGAAAAGCGGCCGCACCGCGTCGTGACGGTCGCGCGGCTCTCTCCGGAGAAAGGCTTGCCGTTCCTGATCGAAGCCATGAAGGAGGTGCGCCGCACGATCCACGACGCCGAACTGACGATCGTCGGCGGCGGCGCGCTGGAAGCGGAACTCAAGGCATTCACGGCGGAACGGTCGCTCCAGGACGCCGTCCATTTCGTGGGCGCGAAGCCGAACGTCGAAGCGATGGCCGAAGTGGCCGCCTCCGCCGTCTTCGCCCTGCCGTCGTTGGGCGAAGGGCTCGGCATCGTCCTCCTGGAAGCGCAAGCGCTCGGCGTCCCGGTCATCGGCACGGACGTCGGCGGCATCCCGGACGTCATCGAACATGAAAAGACGGGCTTGCTCGTTCCGCCCTCCGACCCGAAAGCGCTGGCATCGGCCATCACGCGTCTCCTCTCCGACCATGCGCTTTCCGAAGCCTGCGCGCTCCAAGCGACCTCACGGCTCGCACGGTTCGATTGGGACAAGATCGCGGAGCAGTACGCCGAGAGCTATCTCGAATCGGTCGCCGCCGCTGCGCGTTGATCCTATCCGCCCGCCTTTCCATCCGGCATCCGCCAGGTGTACACTCCCCGCATGCACACTCTCCCCCACCTCACCGCCCAGGATCCGGAATTGGCGCGCATGATCGGCGAGGAAGTCCTGCGCCAGCAGGACGGCCTTGAGATGATCGCTTCCGAGAACATCGTTTCGGAAGCCGTCTTGGAGGCCCTCGGCACGCCGCTCACCAACAAATATTCCGAAGGCTACCCGGGCAAGCGCTACTACGGCGGCAACGAGAAGATCGACGAGATCGAATCGCTCGCCATCGAACGGGCCAAGACGCTGTTCGGCGCGGAGCATGCCAACGTCCAGCCGCATGCCGGTTCGCAGGCCAACATGGCGGCGTACCTGGCGCTCGCGGAACCCGGCGCCGTCATCATGGCCATGGACTTGGCCATGGGCGGGCATCTGACGCACGGATCGCCGGTGAATTTTTCCGGCAAGCTTTTCAAGTTCGTCCACTACGGCGTGCGGCGCGACACGCACCTGATCGACTTGGACGAGGTGCGCGAGATCGCGCGCGAGGCCAAGCCGAAGATCATCGTGGCAGGCTTCACGGCCTACCCACGCACGCTGGATTTCGCCGCCTTCCGCACCATCGCCGACGAGGTCGGCGCGTACCTGATGGTCGACATGGCGCATTTCTCCGGTCTCGTGGCCGGCAAGGCCTTCCCGGACCCGATCCCTTACGTCGACATCGCCACCACCACCACGCACAAGACGCTGCGCGGCCCGCGCGGTGCCATGATCCTCTGCCGGAAGGATCTCGCCAAGAAGATCGACTCCGCGGTCTTCCCAGGCATGCAAGGAGGCCCGCTCGAACATGTCATCGCCGCCAAGGCGGTCGCTTTCGGCGAAGCGCTCAAGCCGGAATTCCGGACATACCAGGCGCAGGTCGTCAGCAACGCGCGCGCTCTGGCCGCCGCGCTTGAGGAGGAGGGCGTACGCCTCGTGACCGGCGGCACCGACAACCACATGCTGATCGCCGATTTGAGCGGTTTGGGCATCACCGGGAAGCCCGCCGTCGCCGCTCTCGACGCTTCAGGCATCTACACGAACATGAACATGATCCCCTACGACACCCGCAAGCCGATGGATCCTTCGGGCCTTCGCATCGGATCGCCGGCGCTCACGACGCGCGGTTTCGCGGAAGCGGACATGCGGGTCGTCGGGTCGCTCATCGCGAGGACGCTCAAGGCGCCGGAAGACGCGTCCGTACGGGAGGATGTCCTGCGCGTCGTGCGAGGACTGGCCGCGGCGCACCCTATTTATCCCGGCTGGAAGGCATGAAGACGCGCCTGATCGACGGACGGTCCCTCGCGAAACGCATCCGCGAAGATGTCGCGGGAGAGATTTCGCGCCTGGGCTTCCGCCCTGGGCTGGGTGTCGTGCTGGTCGGAAACGACCCTGCCTCCCACCTGTATGTCGCCCTCAAGGAGAAGGCCTGCGCCGAAGCGGGCATCCTCTTCGTGCGGAAGGATTTTCCCGAGGACGCGCGCCAGGAATCCGTCTTGGAAGCGATACGCGGACTCAACGAGGACGATGCCATCGATGCCATCCTGGTCCAGCTGCCGCTCCCTCCGCAATTGGATACGGACGGTACCGTCTCGTTCATCGACCCGGCCAAGGATGTCGACGGGTTCCACCCTTGGAACCTCCGGAACTATCTTCAAGGCCGCGGCGCGATGCCGGGCCTGATCGAAGCCGTCTCGTTATTGCTTGATGAAGCCGGCGCACCTCACGAAGGGCTTTCCGGGGTCAGGGCCAACAGCCCAGTCTTTTCGACCCCGCTCGAACTGATGCTTGAACAGCGCGGCCTGGCGCCGACGGAGGACCTGCGCTCCGCCGACGTGGTCGTGACGGCCGTCGGGCAGCCGAGGTCGCTGAAGGCTGCAGACATCAAGCCCGGCGCGATCGTCATCGACGTCGGCACGACGCGTATCGGAAGCATGACCGTCGGCGACGCCGACGCCAGCTCCTTGGAAGGCGTGGCGGCAGCGCTGACGCCCGTCCCGGGCGGCGTCGGCCCGATGACGGTCGCCCTGCTCATCAAGAAGACGCTCGAACTGGCACGCACGCGCCATGGAAGATGAGGCGTGGCACCCTCAAGCGCCTTGCCGGAAGATTTCGTACAGCATGCCGGCGAGATACGCGGCGATGAGGAGATAGACGACCGGTCTCGGTACGTCCAGCATACGGCCAGGATGCTTGGCTTTGGCCTTCAGATAGACGAGCGCCACGAAGATGCCTTCCAGGCCGACCAAGACCGCGCCGACGAATTCCAGGATGCGCCCGAAGCTGCGGATGCCGGCGAGGTACAGCAGGAACGGCAGGACCACGGCCGCGAAAAGCGCCGAAAGCGGTTTCAGTTTGAGATCGAACTGGAACTGCGATTTCAGGTTGGCGCCGAAGACCGCATACGACGTCAGGATCGAAAGGAACCCCGTCACTCCGCCGAGGACCGGAAGGACGCCGCCGAACTTGCGGGCGAGGCCTGAGACCGATTCGGGCGTGACGTCCGGCCCGAGCGCCCCGACGACCGCTGTCGCGAAAATGATCGTCAGTCCGGCGGCCATGAGCGTCCCGATGATGACGCTGCGCCGGACCAGCCGCGGCTTGCCGAGGCCGATGATATCGGCGACCTCCGGCACGGCCGTGAGGCCTCCGTAAGCGAAGAGCACCACGCCATACGGCAGGAAGGCCTGGGAAAAATCGGCATGCGCCAGGTTGCCGGGACCGAACGCGGTCAGCGCGACGCCGGCCAGAAGCAGGAAAGACGTCAATTCCCCGATCGTCATGGCGAAATCGAACCTGGAGAGGAACGCCGCGCCGCCCCAAGCCGCCGCGAGACCGAACAGGAAGAGCGCCAGCGACCCGTACAACGGCGAAACGGCCGCGACAGGCGTCAGGATCGCGGCGGCGAACAGGCCGCCCAGGATCAGGTACGCGAGCGAGCCTCCGTAAAGGTTCAAGGTCGAATTGACGGCTTCGATCCCGGAAAGGCCCTTGCCGAGATACAGCCGTACATAGCCGACCAGGCGATGCCTCCCCGGAGTGACCATCACGACCTCGGCATACAAGAGATGCGTAAGCGCCACCACTCCGGCGAGCGCGAGCATCCAAAAGACGCCGATCAGCCAGCCGGACTTCTGGATGAGCGCCGGCAACCCGAAAATACCGGCTCCCACGATGGTACCGAACAGGATGAAGGTCGCTTTCCAAGACCGCGCCCGGTCTCCGCTGTTGGCCATAGGCCGGCATTATAGCACGTCCTGGAGCCGCTTTGACGCCCCTTTCCCCTTGGCGTAAGATTGGGCCACGATTCAAAGCCATGGCCGACAAGAAACCTGAGTTCGTCCCGCCCCATAACTACGAAGCCGAGGCCGGCGTCCTCGGCTCGATCCTGATCGACAAGGAAGCCATCTTGAAGGTGGCGGATTTGGTGACGCCGGAGGACTTCTACCGCGAAAGCCACGCGGCCATTTTCGACGCCATGCTGGCGCTGTACGCCAAGTCCGAACCGATCGACCTCATCTCGCTCTCCGACCGGCTCGGCGACGGAGGAGCGCTCGAGAAATGCGGCGGACAGACCTATCTGGCCCAATTGGCCGAGACGGTCCCGACCGCTTCGCACGTGCTCCATTACGCAAAGATCGTCCAGCGCGACGCGACGCTCCGGCGCCTGATCGGCGCGTCCCAAGAAATCTCCCGGATGGGATTCGACGGCGGCGACGGGGACATCGGCACCCTGCTCGACCAGGCCGAACAACGCCTCTTCGGCGTCTCGCAGAAGCACCTCAAGCAGAACTTCGTCCCGATCCGCAACGTCCTGAACGACGCTTTCGACCGCATCGACGAGCTGCACCGCGAAAAAGGCAAGCTGCGCGGCGTCCCGACCGGCTACCGCACGCTCGATAACCTGCTGGGAGGCCTCCAGGCCTCCGACCTGGTGATCCTGGCCGCGCGCCCGGCGTGCGGAAAGACCGCTCTGGCGCTCGATATCGCCCGCAACATCGCGGTGCGCGCCAAGAAGCCGGTCGGCATCTTCTCCCTGGAAATGTCCAAGGAACAGCTCGTGGACCGCATGATCTGCGCCGAAGCCAACGTCGACCTCTGGAAGATGCGTACCGGGCGTCTGTCGGACCGGGCGGGCGACGACGACTTCCCGCGCATCGGGCACGCCCTGGGCACCCTTTCCGACGCGCCGATCTTCATCGACGATTCGGCCAACGTCAACATCATGGAGATCCGCACCAAGGTGCGCCGCCTGCAGAAGGAGCATGGGCAGCTGGGACTCATCGTCATCGACTATCTCCAGCTGATGGAGTCGCAGACCAAGATCGAGAACCGCGTCCAGGAAGTCGCCGCCATCACCCGCTCCCTCAAGGGCTTGGCACGCGAGATGAACGTCCCGGTCCTGGCCCTCTCCCAGCTCTCCCGCGCGGTCGAGATGAGCAAGCCGGCCGTCCCGAAGCTGGCGCACCTGCGCGAGTCGGGGTCGATCGAGCAGGACGCCGACGTGGTCATGTTCATCTACCGCAAGGCCGCCGACCGCAACTACCGCCTGGAAGACCTGGCGCCGGAAGAACGGCACGTCGCCGAAATCCACGTCGCCAAGCACCGCAACGGCCCGACCGGCGTCTGCAAGCTCTTCTTCGACGAGAACCGCACCAGCTTCAAGAACCTGGAGCATGACGCCTCCGCCGCCGCGCCTATCGAAGCCTAATCCCATCTATGACGATGTTCTCGAAACTCAAGCAATTCAAGGACCTCCGCGACCAAGCCAAGAAGATCCAGGACGTGCTCAAGGACGTGACGGTCGAAGGCGCGGGCGGCTGGGGCAAGGTGAAAGTCGCGATGAACGGCAATCAGGAAGTCACCTCGGTCTCGATCGATCAGGAACTGCTGTCCGACAAGGCCAAGCTGGAAGCGGCGGTGAAAGAGGCCTACAACGACACGGTCAAGAAGGCGCAGCGCTCGATGGCGGAGGCGATGAAGAAGACCGGCGGATTGAACCTCCCGGGACTCAGCTGACATGCCGCGTTTTCCGGCATCGATCGAGAACCTCATCCAGGAGTTCAAGCGGCTCCCGGGCATCGGCGAGAAGACCGCCGAGCGTTTCGTGTTCCATCTGCTCGGGCGCGGGCGCCGCGCGCCGATCCAGCTGGCCGACGCGCTCTATGCCCTCGACCGCGCCATCACCTCCTGCTCGGAGTGCCGGAGCGTCTCGGAGTCGGACCCTTGCCGCATCTGCCGCGACCCGGCGCGCCACCCCGACGAGGTCTGCATCGTCGCCGACCAGCAAGGCCTTTCCGCCATCGAGCGCACCGGGGCGTTCAAGGGCAGGTATTTCGTGCTGGGAGGGCTGCTCTCGCCCATCGAAGGCGTGACGCCGGAGTCGCTCGGCATCGAGGCGCTCGATGCGCGTCTCCGTGGAGGAACGGTGCGCGAGCTGCTCATGGCCGTCAATCCGACCATCGAAGGCGAAGCCACCATGAACTACCTTTCACGGCGCTACGGCGCGATCGTCCCGCGCGTCAGCCGCCTGGCACGCGGCCTCCCACGCGGCGCCGACCTGGAATATGCCGACGAGGTCACCCTCTCGGACGCGCTCACGGGACGGCGCGAGATGAACCTGAGATGACGAAAAGCCCTCGACGATCGTCGGGGGCTTTTGTCGATCCGCCGGTCAGGCGGCGATCTTCTCGATCTGGAGCTTGGTGAAAGGCTGGCGGTGGCCGTTGACCCGCTTGTAGCGGCTCTTAGGCTTGTACTTCACGACCTGGATCTTGGCGGCGCGTCCATGCTCGACCACCTTGGCCGAAACTTTGGCGCCGGCGACGGTCGGGGTGCCGACCTTGAGATCCTTCCCCTCCTCGTCCGTGACCAGCAGGACCTCGAGATCGAGGCTCGTACCCGCGGGGGTTTCGAGCTTCTCGACGTTCAGGGTCTGGCCCTCCTTGACCTTGTATTGTTTTCCGCCGGTTTTGACGACTGCGTACATATGCTGGGTTTATCGAATGTAGCCGTATTCTAGCAGAGGCCCGGGATGCCGTCAACTCCCGTCCGGAGAGACGGCCAGGACGGCCGCATCCCCCCTTTGCAGACCGATGCGGCGGGCGGTTCCCGCCTGCAGTTCAAGGACCGCATCAGCCGGGTCGACCGGACTATAGGTCTTGAGGGGCAGTCCGGGATCGACCGGGACATCCGATGTGATGTCGATGACTTTGCCCTCCCGGATCCAGACGATGTCGATCGGGAAACGCATCCCCTTCATCCAGAACACCCAAGCGCGCGCCTCCGGGAACGGGAAATACATGCCGTGATCGCCGGCGATGCCGGAGCGCCCTCCGAGCCCCTTCTCCCGCTTGGCGGCGGTATCGGCCACTTCAACGGCGAAGGAAGCGTCGTGCAACGACATCCGTGCCCAGATGACCCGACGGAGCAGGAACGCGTCCTTGACGCGGAGTCCCGCGGCGGCGAGCAGGACCAGGACGATGACGGCCGTCATGATCGGCGTCGGTTTCTTCTCAATGGACGGATTTTCCATGGGTACGTTTACCGAGAATGAATACGACAGCGGCGTACAGGGCGCCGAGGAGCGCCAGAGCGAGCGTTTTCTGCCACCCGGCGATGAACAATCCGGCGCCGCCGAAGCCTGCGGCGAACGCCCAAAAAAGCAGGACGGTCTTGCCGGGAGAAAGGCCCCATCGGACGAGTCGGAAGTGAAGATGATCGCTCCCGCCCTGCGTGACCGAACGTCCGCCCAAGAACCGGCAGGCGATCGTCCATGCCACGTCCATGATGGGGACGGCAAGGACCATCAGGGTGACGCCGATCTTTCCGCCGGCCATGATCGCCATCACGCCGAGCAGGTATCCGGTCAGGGTCGATCCGCCTTCGCCCAGGAAGATCGCCGCCGGGCGGGCGTTGTAGAACAAGAAGCCGCCGAAGGCGCCGGCCGCCGCCATGGCGAACCGCGCCAGCTCCGGCTCGGCCGCCTGGGGCGAAAGGCTATAGATGGCCAGCACCGCGAAGCCGATGACGCCGAGGCCGCTGACCAGGCCATCCAGACCGTCGAGCAGCTTGGTCGTATAAATCATCCCCATCATCCAGACGAACGTGAAAAGATCCGCCGGGAACGTCAGGAAGTACGGGGTGCCGGAAATCGTGAGGACCTGCAGGCGCCAAAGGTCGAGCGGGAGCGCTCCGCCGAAAGGATTCGTGATGACGGAAGCGCCGATTCCGGAAGCGATGACGATCAGGGAGGAAACCACGGGGAAGAGGATCTGGAACCGCGGCGGAAGGTCGTATCGGTCGTCCAAGAATCCTCCGACGACCAGGACGACTCCTCCGAGCAGGATGCCGAAGACGTGCTTGGCCGGGAGGAATCCCCCCAAGAGGCCGTGGAGCGAGAGGATGACGGCGAGCGCGAAGGCGGAGAAGGCTGCGACGCCCCCCAGCAACGGAGTGGGCGCCTCGTGCTTCTTGCGGTCGCCATCAGGGCGGTCGACGATCCCCGCCTTGGTCGCGAAAAAACGCACGATCGGCGTGATGGCCAGCGCGCCCAAGAAGCCGTAAAGGAAGGTATTGAGGACCATATGCACGATCCGATGATCGTCACCAGAGTATCCTGCGCGAAGGCGCGAGGCAAGCGACCCTTGCCGAAGGGCTTCCAACATGATAGAACGGCCGCAGTCCACAGGAGGTGCGGAAATGGTCAGGGAACAAGAACGTTGGTACGAGAAGAAGGAGTTCAGCCTGGCCGCACGGTGCGCCGACTGGACCCTGGACCGCTGCGGGCCTTTCGCCCGGCTGCCGCCGAACCTGGTGACGCTCTTCGGTGCGCTGCTGATCGTCCCCATGCTGGCGGCCTGGTGGCGTGGAAATGCGGCGCTGGGAGGCGCTTGTTTCGCTCTCAGCCTGCTCACCGACGCCGTCGACGGCGCGCTGGCCCGGCATCAGTTCCGCCGTTGGAAGGAAAAGGTCGATTCCGGAAAAGGACGGAGCGTCTGGTTGCGGCTCGGCCCGACGGAATTCGGGACGAAGTTCGACCCGATCGTCGATAAGCTCCGGTATTTTCCGGCGATCATCGTCCTCGGTCACGGCCTGCTGCCGGCTTGGTCGATCGCTTGCGCCGCGGCCTTCGCCCTGCTGCTCACGTTCCTCCGCGAAGCCGTGCGGCTGACGTGGGGGTTGAAATCCTCAGCCAACGCGGTCGGCAAGATCAAGGTCTATACCGAGGCGGGTGCCATCGCATGCCTCATCGTGCGCGCCGCCTGGTCGCCCGCCGCTTGGGCCGCGCTCGCCCTATTCGTCGCCGCGACGCTGCTCGCAGCCGGATCGCTCATTGCGCATGGATCGAGCGTGCGCCGACAAGTGCGCGCTCTCGAAAAAGAGCTCGGTCTCCCCTCCTTCCTGGAGAAAGCCGGCCTGATCAGGGCGCATCTCGAAAACCGGAAGCCATAGGCTTCCGGCTTTTTTCATCTCAGCGCTGCGCGACGACGGACGCTCCGGACGAGACGTACTGCACTTCGTCAGTCGGAACCATGCCCATCTCACGCACCTTCTGCTCGACGGAGGCCACGGACTGCTCCTGCGCGACCCTCAACTCGGTCTTATCCACCTGCTGCTTCAGATCGGAGATTTTTTCTTGCAGGGTTCGGATCTGGAAACCTTTGGAGGAAGCGGCATTGACCTGCACCAGGTAGCCCGCGAACGAGGCCACGAGCAGCGTGCCGAGGATGCCGATGCTGAAACGGGGCGGCAGCCTGAAAGATCGCGCACGAGGCGCTCGATGATGACGTCTGGTCTGGAACTTTTTAGCCATGGGAAATCTTTTGGGCGACACGGAGCTTGGCGGAACGCGACCTCGGATTGCCGATCGATTCGGCCTCGGTCGGCACGATCGGTTTGGAGGTCATGGCCGTGAGCTCTTCGGAACTTCCGAAAAAACGCTTGATGATCCGGTCTTCCAACGAATGGAAGCTGATGACGGCCAGGCGACCGCCTGGCTTGAGCAGCTTCACCGCCTCGGGCAAGACGGCTTCGATATTGCCGAACTCGTCGTTCACGGCGATGCGGATCGCCTGAAAGGCCTGCGTGGCGGGGTGGATCTTGGGCTTGCCGCCCCGGAAACGCTCGGGCAGTGCCGAGGCCACGATGGCGGCCAGCTGGGACGTCGACGAGATGGCATACTGACGGCGGTCGCGGACGATCACCTCGGCGATGCGTCCGGCCGCGCGTTCTTCGCCGTAATCGCGGAGGATGCGGATCAGGTCTTCCTTGGACCAGCCGTTGACGATGTCGTATGCCGTCAGGTCGCCCGAGGCGTCGTAACGCATGTCGAGCGGACCGTCATGACGGAAAGAGAAGCCTCTTTGCGCGTCGTCGATCTGAAAGGACGAGTAGCCCAGGTCGATGAGGATCGCGGAAAACGACGGGATCCCGCACGCCCGCGCAAGCGTCTCGACGTTCCGGTAATTCCCGTGGACAAGCATGGCACGGGAACCGAACCGTCCGAGCGACTTCCGCGTCTCCTCCAACGTGCGGGCATCCCATTCGATCCCCAGGAGGCGGCCGGTCGGGCCGATCGCCTCCAGGAGCGCCGAGGCGTGACCGCCTCCGCCGAGCGTCGCGTCGATGACGTCGTCTCCGGGCCTGGGATCAAGATGCGCGAGAACCTCCTTCAGGAGGACCGGGACATGCTGGCCGCCCATACCTAGACGCCGAGGGCGCCAAGCTGCTCGGCGATGTCGCCGGAATCCTTTTCGGTCTTCCGCTTATAGGCGTCCCAAGCGGATTCGTCCCAGAGCTCAAGGTGGTTGTAGAGTCCCGCCACCACCAGGTTCTTCTTGATGCCCGCATAAGCCCGCAGGTACTCCGGCAGGACGACCCTCCCCTGCTTGTCGATCGCCACATCCATCGCTCCGGCCAGCATCAGGCGGGCGAACGCGCGGGAATTGGACTGGCTCATCGGCATGGCCGCCAGCTTATCGGCCAACTTCTGCCACTCGGAGGAGGTGTAGACATACAGGCACCCATCGAGTCCGCGAGTGACGATCGCGCCTGACTCAAGATCCCCGCGAAACTTCACGGGAATCGCGAGGCGACCCTTCTCGTCGATCGAATGCCGATACTCCCCAATAAACATCGCACTTTCCTTTATTTTCCCCACTTATCACCACGATGGAACCATTATATCCCATTTTACACCACAAGGCAACACTTCGACCCCATCTTTGTGGATAAGCGAACAAAAAATACCCTTCGGGTAGGGGTATTCTGGACAAGCTGGATTTTACTTGCCGCTCAGGAACTTCTTGGCCCTGCGTTTGCGGTGATACGTGACGGCGAACCGGTGCGCTTCGTCGCGGGCGTGCTGGAGGATTTTTTTGTAGCGGACGGCGGTGCGGACGAGTTCCGGAGTCCTTTCGCCATAGATCAGGACGTCCTGCTTGCGGTCGGGACCCTTGGCCAGCCCGACGGTCGGGATCTTGAGCTTCAGGCGCCTCAGGACTCCCATGGCGGCGTTGACCTGTCCCCGACCGCCGTCGATGACCAGGAGGTCAGGATGGTCCCAGTCGCCGTGCTTCGTCCGCTTTTCCGAAGAAGGCAAGGACGACCCGCCGCGCGCGAAACGGCGGCTGAGGACTTCCTTCATCATGGCGATGTCGTTGGCGCCTTTGACCGTCTTGATGGCGAACTTCTTGTACAGGCTCTTGCGCGGAAGACCCTCGATGAAGACGACGCCGGAAGCGACCGGCTGCTGGCCCATGATATTGGAGATGTCGTACGCCTCGATCCGGCCGAAGACGTCGATGCCGCCCGCGCGGGCCTCGCGCGGTTCGTCCTCGCGCTTGATGACCGAGACGTCCTGGATGTGCGTCAACGCGAACATCAGGTTGCGCATCTTGGCAGCCTCCTCGAAATTCTCCGCCTTGGCGGCGGCCTTCATCTGCCGCTCCGTCTCCTTCAGGATCTGCGCCTTCTTCCCTTCGAAAAACAGCATCAGGCGCCGGATGTTCTTGGCGTATTCCCGCTTCGGGATCGCGCCGGTGCAGACGCCGGGGCAGAGCTTGATGTGATAGTAGAAACACGGGCGCTTCTGTCCAGGCGCGCAATCCGACCAATGGAAGAGCTTGCGCGTCAGCTCCAGCGCGGCGCGGATCGACCCCGTCGAGGTATAGGGGCCGAAGACGCGCTTGAACTTCTTCTTCGGCGTCGCTTCCAGCTCATGCCCGCGGATCAGCACCGGCCTCGGGAACTCCTCGGCGGTGATGGCCAGGTGCATGAAGCTCGAATCGTCCTTGCCGATGACGTTGACCGGCGGCTTCAGCCGACGGATCTCGTTGGCTTCCAGGATCAGCGCCTCGATGGCCGTCGGCACCACCTGCCAGTCGATGGCGGCGATCGACGGCACCATCCGTTCGATGTGCTCGCCGTGCGGGCGCTGCCAGTACTGCGGGATGCGCCGTGCCAGTGAAACCGCCTTTCCCACGTACAAAACCTTCCCCTCAGCGTCCTTCATGTAATAGACGCCCGGGCTTTCGGGGATTTCCGGTTCCTTCAGTTTGACCGTCTGCGGCAGGTTCATGCTATTGACATCGTACCCGATTCGGGGTAGAAAAGTGCAGTACCACCAAGGAGCAGGCAGTACCGGAAATCGTCCAAAATCGCCAAGGTGCGTCCTTTTTCCACCGGGATAACCGTATCCCCAGCGGCCACCCGCGGGTCGTGAAGTCCATGGACGTCACCGACCGGTTCCCGGACCGGGTGCACCCCGTGTGGCTCGAGTACGGCTACGGCGGCGACAGGCGCCTCTACGCGGAGATCCGCGTCCACCGCCCCACGCCGGACCATCTCGACGTGGTCTTCTGCATCGACGTCGAGCGCGAGCGCGGGAGCGATGACCTGACCCGCTTGGCGCGGTTGCTCGGAGACTACCAGGACGGGATCATGGAGTTCATCCGTGCTCACGCGCCGCCGCTCCGGGATCGGAGCGGAAGCGTCTGCCACTAGCGCCCGGCGCGTAGCCCTGGGCGTTTTTTTCATTTCAGGTACTTTTTCAGGTACTTCCCCGTCAGCGACTTGGCGCTCCTGACGATCTCTTCCGGCGTGCCTTGGGCCACCACTTCCCCGCCGCGGTCGCCGCCTTCGGGACCGAGGTCGATCACGTGGTCAGCCGTCTTGATGACGTCGAGGTTATGCTCGATGACCAGCACTGTGTTGCCGTAGTTCACGAGGCGGTGCAGGACCTCCAGCAGCTTGTCGATGTCGGCGAAGTGGAGGCCGGTGGTCGGCTCGTCGAGCAGGTAGATGGTGCGGCCGGTCTGGCGCTTGGAGAGTTCGGATGCGAGCTTGACACGCTGCGCCTCGCCGCCGGAGAGCGAGGTCGCGCTCTGGCCGAGCTCGAGGTAATCGAGACCAACTTCCTTCAGCAGCTTGATCTTGTCGTGGATCCACGGGATGTCGCGGAAGAATTCGGACGCCTCCTCCACCGTCATCCTGAGGATGTCGTAGATGGACTTGTCCTTGTACTTCACCTCCAACGTTTCGCGGTCGAAACGCCGGCCCTTGCAGACGTCGCACTGGACGTAGACGGTCGGAAGGAAATGCATCTCGATGGCGATCTGACCGTTGCCTTCGCAGTTCTCGCAGCGTCCGCCCGGGCGGTTGAAGGAGAAACGTCCGACCTGGTATCCGCGCATGCGGGCTTCCGGCGTAGTGGCGAACAGCTCGCGGATGTGCGTCCAGGAACCGGTATAGGTGGCGGGGTTCGAGCGCGGCGTGCGGCCGATCGGCGACTGGTCGATGACGATGCACTTGTCGAGATGCTCGAGACCGAGGATCTGCTTGTGCTTGCCGGGCTTGTAGTTGGTGCCGTTCAGCTTGTTGGAAAGCGAACGCCACAGGACTTCCTCCATCAGCGTGGACTTTCCGGAGCCCGAGACGCCGGTCAGGCAGACGAACTTGCCGAGCGGGATCTCGACATCGACATCCTTGAGGTTGTTCTCGGAAGCGCCCTTGATCTTGATCGATCCCCTGTCCTTCGTGCGCCGAGTGCGCGGCACGGCGATCTTCAGGTCGCCGTTCAGGTATTGGACCGTGAGCGACTCCTTGTTGGCCGGTCCTTTCACCAGCACGTCCGGCATCGCCCCCTGCGCCACGATGCGCCCGCCGTGCTTGCCTGCCCTGGGGCCGAAGTCGACGAGATGATCGGCGGTGAAGATGGTGTCTTCGTCGTGCTCAACCACCAAAATCGTGTTGCCGATGTCGCGCAGGTGCGTGAGCGTCTCGAGGAGCTTGGCGTTGTCGCGCTGGTGCAATCCGATGGTCGGCTCATCCAGCACGTAGAGCGCACCGACCAGCTTGGAGCCGATCTGCGACGCCAGCCGGATGCGCTGGGCTTCGCCGCCAGAAAGCGTGCCTGCCTTGCGGGCGAGCGTCAGGTAGTTCAGTCCGACGTCCAGCATGAACTGCAGGCGCGAAGTGATCTCCTTCAGGACCGAGAGCGAGATCTCCTGTTCCGTTTCCGAAAGCTTGAGCCCCTTGAAGAAATCGGCCGCTTCTTCGATCGAGAACCCGGTGACGTCCAGGATGCTCTTCTTGCCGCCGAGCCAGACATGCAGGGCTTCCGGCCGCAGGCGCGCTCCATGGCAGGCGGCGCACGGCTTATCGCTCCAGACCGACTCGGTGCCGAGGCCATGACATTCGGGGCAGGCGCCATACGGGCTGTTGAAAGAGAAGAGGCGCGGCTCGACCTCCGGGAACGAGAAGCCGTCGTCCGGGCAGGCGTATTCGGAAGACATGACATGCTCGGTGCCGTCCGAATACACGAACGTCACCACGCCCTTGGCGCGGTCGAGCGCCGTCTCGACGGCTTCGGCCAGCTGGCTGCGGAAACCCTTGTTGTTCTCGAGCGGCCAGCCGAGCGGCACGCGGTCGATCAGCAGCTCGATCGTATGCGTGCCGTACTTGGCGAGCGTGATGCGGTTCCGGAGGTTCTTCCATTTGCCGTCGATGCGCACGTCGGAGAAGCCGGACGTATAAAGGTCGTTCAACATCTGCATGTACTCGCCCTTGCGCCCGCGGACGATCGGGGCCAGCACCTGAATGTGGTCGAAATGGGTTTTCTTCTTCTTCAGAAGGGACTCCTTCCCCGCGATCGCCTTGTTTTCCTCGACCTGCTGGGAATGGATGGCTTTCGTGCGCTCGATGGCAGCGTCGACGATGGCTTCAGGAGTGAGTTTGCGGATCTCCTTCTTGCAGATGACGCAGTGCGGACGTCCGACGCGGGCGTAGAGCACGCGCAGGTAATCGTAAATTTCGGTGATGGTGGCGACGGTCGAACGCGGGTTCGAGGAGTGCGCCTTCTGGTCGATGGCGATGGCGGGACTGAGGCCTTCGATCTCATCGACGTCCGGCTTCTGCATCTGGCCGAGGAACTGGCGGGCGTAGGCGGAAAGCGATTCCACGTAGCGGCGCTGGCCCTCGGCGAAGACCGTATCGAAAGCCAGGCTCGACTTGCCGGAGCCCGAGACGCCCGTGAGGACGATCATCTTGTTGCGGGGCAGTTCCAGGTCGACGTTCTTGAGGTTGTGCTCGCGCGCGCCCTTGATGACGATCTTGTCTTGCATATCATTTCTTCCGTTTTTTCTTGAGGGCCGCGATCTCGTCGCGCAAGAGCGCCGCCAGCTCGAACTCCAGGTTCTTGGCCGCTTCGCGCATCTGAGCCTCCTTCTCCCGCAGCACCTCGTCGACGGGGCGCTTCTCGGCCTTGGCTTCCAGCTCCAGGTTCTTCTTGGCGGCCTTCTCGCGGGTCTTCTCGATTTCGGTGAACATCGAGGTCAGCGCCTTCTTGACGGTCTTGGGCGTGATGCCGTGCTCCTTGTTATAGGCCAGCTGGCGCTCACGGCGTCGATTGGTCTCCCGGATGGCGCGCGAGAGCGAACCGGTATCGCCATCGGCATAGAGCACGACCTGGCCGCCGACGTTGCGGGCGGCGCGGCCGATGGTCTGGATGAGAGACGTTTCCGAACGCAGGAAACCTTCCTTGTCCGCGTCGAGGATGGCCACCAGCGAGACTTCCGGCAGGTCCAGGCCTTCGCGCAGCAGGTTGACGCCGATCAGCACGTCGAATACGCCCTTGCGGAACTCGTGCAGGATCCGGATGCGGTCGAGCGTCTCGACGTCCGAGTGGATGTACTTGACCTTGATCTTGAGCGACTCGAGGTATTCCGTCAGGTCCTCGGCCATCTTCTTGGTGAGGGTGGTGGCCATGACGCGCTCGTCCTTCTTGATGCGGTCCTTGATGCGGACGATCAAGTCCTCGACCTGGCCGGGGTAGCCGGGGTGCGAGTACTCGGAAGCGAGCGTATCGTTTTCGCCGACCGCTTGCTTGACCGCCGAGGCATCCTGGGCCGTGACGGGCATGACGATGACCTCAGGGTCGACGAGGCCGGTCGGGCGAATGATCTGTTCGACGGTCTGGTCGGAATGTTCGGCTTCGTATTTTCCGGGCGTGGCCGAAACGAACAGCGTCTGCGGCATGCGCTCCTCGAACTCCTTCCAAGTGAGCGGGCGGTTGTCGGCCGCGCTCGGCAGACGGAAGCCGTAGTCGATGAGCGTCTTCTTGCGCGCGGCGTCGCCGTTGGACATGCCGCCCACCTGCGGGATAGTCACGTGCGATTCGTCGATGACCAGCATGAAATCCTCGGGGAAATACGAAAGCAGCGTGTCCGGCGGAGCGCCGGGCGGACGCCCGGAAAGCGGCTGCGAGTAGTTCTCGATGCCATGGCAGTACCCGACTTCGCGCATCATGGCCATGTCATAGCGCGTGCGGCGATCGAGCCGTTCGGCTTCGAGCAGCTTGCCCTCCTTCCGGAACTTCTCGAGCTGGGCCTTGAGCTCCGCCTCGATGGATTTCAAGGCGCGGACCCGATCGTCGGCATCGGTGATGAAGTGTTTGGCCGGGAAGATCCAGACGTCTTCGACCCGCTCGGCGCGCTTCCTGGTGACCGGATCGATGCGGTAGATGCCCTTGATGTCGCCCAGGCCCGTCTCGATACGGTAGATCATCTCCTCGCCCGCCGGCATGACTTCGATCGTCTCCCCTCGCACGCGGAATTGGCCGCGCTGGAGCTCGGTGGCGTTGCGCGTGAACTGCATCTCGATGAAACGTTTGAGGATGGCCTCGCGGGTGATCCTCTCCCCCGTCTTGAAATGGATGAGCGTCTTCTCGTAGGCTTCGGGCGCGCCCAGGCCGTAGATGCACGAGACCGACGCCACGATGATGACGTCCTTGCGCGTCAGGAGCGCCTGCGTCGTGGCATGGCGCAGGCGGTCGATCTCCTGGTTGATCATCGCCTCCTTCTCGATGTAAGTGTCGCTCGAAGGGACGTAGGCTTCCGGCTGGTAGTAGTCGTAATAGGACACGAAATACTCCACGGCATTCTCCGGGAAGAACTCGCGGAACTCGTTGCAGAGCTGGGCGGCCAAGGTCTTGTTGTGCGCCAGGATGAGCGTCGGCTTCTGGACCTGCTGGATGACGTTCGCGACCGTATAGGTCTTGCCGGAGCCGGTCACGCCGAGCAGCGTCTGCGCCTTCATCCCCGAACGCAAACCGGCCACGAGCTTTTCGATGGCTTGCGGCTGGTCGCCGGCCGGGCTGTAGGGGGCTTTGAGCTTGAACGTCATAAGGACGCAAAATACCGTTCAGGAGAGGCTTTGTCAATGATACCAAGCTATCAGGCGCGATGGCGAACGTGTCAAAAAAGAAGGACCCGCTTGCGAGCAAGCGGGTCGGCGCGAGGGGTGATGAGACGTCAGGGGCTCGGTCCAGACAGTGTCCGTTGCGACGATCGCGGGGGCGGACATGGTTGTCTGGACAGGAGGCGTCTCCACCAGATCCGCAGGCGCCAGGAGGGCTCCAAGCGGATCATGAGCGTGGAATTCGGAGCGCCGTCCGACGCCGGAGCGTACCAGCTCTGGCGTCGGGAACGACGGACGAGCCAGATTCCCAAGAGGGTACCGAGCAACGCCGCGCAGAGGAACCTGCGCAGCAGGAGCGACAGATGCTCCCCCCCTTTGAAGGGCCCTACGGCAGGGACGTTGAGCCCGACGGACAGCGCGGCGACGAAGCCGTGCTCTCCGACGAGGACGGGACCGACCGTCGCGACGTTCATGGGCACGGCGGACACCGCAACCATTTCAGGTCGCACGGCCTGGCCGGCCGTCGCTTGCGCGACGCGGGCAGTCACGGGTCTATCGTGCATGGAGAGCCGGTCGAACCAGCCCCAGAGCCAGGAGCGGTAGGCGGCATCCTGGCGACGCGAACGGCTCGGATCGACGCGCAGTGCCGCGACCAGCGCGCCATTGCGCGAAGGCGCCGAAGAGGCACGCCGACGGTCGCCTATGGTTCGCATCGCTGCGGAGTGCTGCGACGCCTTGGCGTCGATGTCTCCTTGGACGATGGAACGATCCCGTGCCGCGTCCGCTACGGGCGGCGAAGCGGTTTCGGTCGCCTTCTCGGCCACGGTGGGGTTCGCGAACTCGGACGGATCGGCCTTGACGGCGTCCGTACGGACCGTCACCGGGGTCTGCAGGAACGACGCGGGCATCGCCGCCCGGAACTGACGGGCGCCGCAGGCGCCCAGGAAGAGGGTGCACAGCAGCGACAGCATCACGAGGACGGTGGTACGCATCGGTTTTTCCTTTGGAAAGGTCGTTGATGGACGTTGAGAGGTTATCAGTTTTCCTGTGAAATGTCAAGCCTGACAGATAAGAAAGACGATAGCGCCCAAATATGACAAGAGACCCTTTCTAGGGTCTCTGGCTGAGGGTTTGTACGTCGTTCAGGCGACCGTCTTGCGGCCGCTTGGAACCACGGAGGTTGAGGGCTCGGAGTACGCCGCCAGTGCCTTGGATGGCCCGGCGGAAGTGGCAGGCAGCGCGGGGGCGGGAGCCGCTTTGGCGACCAGTGCAGGCGGCTGGACCACCAGCGTGCGCACATCGTTCTGGATGTGCACGTGCAGGTTCAGGTTCGTGGCGTGCTGCACGACGACTCGAGGGGCAGGCGGCCCCGGCCGGATGGTGAGCGCCCACGCGATGCAGCAGACCGCCACGAAGACCATCAGCGCCGACACGACACCAGCTCTCCTGATGCGGACAAGCACGGGACGATGCGCGTTCCGACGTCTTCGATGACCTGCATCGCCTTGGACTCGGCCCAGCCGAGCAGCACGATGAGGAAGACGGTCCCGATGATCCAGTCAAAAAGGTTGCTTCCATTCGGCGGGACATAGTCCCGATTTCCGAACACGGGCACCTCGCGTCTGAGCTTGAGCATGACGAGCTCCTTGCGGATGGGGTTGGAACATGCGGTTTCACCGCGCGTAGACGTAGCTAATGACCACCTTCTGCTGGATGCAATGCAGCCGGACAATCTTCCGACTGCCATCCTTCGCCGTGGGCGACAGCTCCTCGTAGACGCAAGCACCGACGACTTCCCCCGCGTTATCGACGCGAGTGACGACGATGACAGCATTTTTCGGCTCAGTCTTCACCGACGCCCGGCGGAGCTGGGGCTCCCCACCACGGAACGTCGTGTAGTCGAGACGGACCTCCTCCACGTTGATGAGCTTGCGCTCGATGGAGGTCCACCCGGAGCCGTCGGCGCGGACGATCCGTGCGCAGAACAGGGCGATGCAGGCAACCGTGATGGAAATGAGCAGCTTCTTCATCAGGAATCTCCTTGTTGCGATGAGGGATTGGACGTACGCGATTCCCGTCGGAGTCCTCGACACGTGTCGGGGGCTTTGACGGAAACGGGACGCGAGGGTCCCGAGGTGGGCGGAGGTTAAGATCAGTTGATGTCTTCGATCACGGTCGCCGTGACGACGCTCAGGCCCCAGCCGGGTTTGAGTTCCATCTGTCGCGGGCCGTCGCTCGCCGACCACATCACGCAGTGGGCGGCCGTGGTCCCGTCCTCGAACTGGCAGGGCCCTTCGGTGACGATGCCGACCTCGTCGAGGACCACCTTCTTGACGGTCTCGATCCGGCCGTTCGGGCCGAAGTTGCGGACGGTGAAGCTCTGGATGTCGCGATGCACGACGGGTTGGGAATCGAGCACGGACACCGGCTTCTGGAACTGGGCGCAGCCGACGGAAGCAATGAGAGCGAGGACAATGAGTGAAACCTTCACTTGTAACTCCTGGGTTGAGGGAAGTACAACCGTATCTTGATGAAGCGATGATAGCACGATTTTACCGATTTGTCAATAGAGCATGACATCAATAATTGGCTTATTTAAGCGGAAAAATCAGTACCAGATTCGCGCGGAGCCGCTTGTATTTCCGCTTGTTTGAGCCAATTTTTTGAAGGTGTTATACTGGATAAGTGCGTTTTTAAATCCCTCACTCGTTTGAAGCATGTCCTTCAAGATCGCGAGAATCGCCGGTACCGCCGCCGTCCTGACCCTGCTCTTGGCCGGCCCGGTCCTGGCCGAGAACGCCGGTCCGATGCGTGAAACGTCTTCCACATCCTCGACTATCGAGAGCCTGAAAGACCAGCGAAAAGCGCTCGAAGACCGGATCAAGGCGGAACGCGAAAAGGCCAGGGCCGACAAGGCCGCCGCCACGGCCGCGCAAGCGGAAGCCGCGCGCGCCTGCGTCGCGGCCGCCGTCGACAAGCGCGAGGTCGCCATCGCCGCCGGTTGGAGCGCCTACGCAAGCGGAACCACGGCGAACCTCGCGGCCCGCAGGACCGCGCTCGCCGCCGCCTGGGCGATGACCGACCGCGCCGCGCGCCGGACAGCCATCAGCGCCGCCTGGAAGACCGCGAACGAAGCCCAGCGCGCGACGCTCAAGACCTGGCGCGCCGCCAAGAAGTCCGCCTGGGAACAGTCCTCGAAGGATCGCCGCGCCTGCGGACCGAGTGCCGCCTCCGAGATGTCCGAGAGCGCGAACGCCGACGCCTCGCTCTGAACGGGAAGAAAAAACCGCCTCATGGCGGTTTTTTCGTTTCCTTCAGGCGTGCAAGTCGAACATCTGTCCGGGTTTCGGCACATAGGCGTCGATACCCATGTCGCGCCGGAACTTCCGGGCGAGCGTGTCGGACGCGTTATGTTCCCCGTGCGTGACGAAGACGATCTTTGGCGCATGCTCCCCTTCCCTTACCCAGCGCAGCAGCTTGGCCTGGTCGGCGTGCGCGCTCCAGGCGCCGATCGACGTGATCGTGGCGCGCACCGGGATGTCCTGCCCGTGGATGCGCACCATCTTGGCGCCCTCGTACAGCCTCCGCCCGATCGTCCCGATGGCTTGGTACCCGACGATGAGCAGCGTCGAATGCGGGTCGGGAAGATAGCGGACCAAGTGATGGAGGATGCGACCGCCCGTCATCATGCCGGCACCAGCCAGGATGATCTTGGGCGGCATGACCTCGTTGATGCGCTTGCTCATGTCGACCGTCTTGGTGGCGACGAAACCCGGCAGGCTGAAAAGCTGGTGGCCGGAGAGGAACTCGTCCTGCGCCGTCCCGTTGAAATAGCGGGTGTACTCCTCGTAGACGTGCGTCGCCTCGATCGCGAGCGGGCTGTCGAGGAAGAGCGGCACGCGCGGGATCTCCTTCTTTTCGGCCAGGCGGTGGAGCGTCAGCATCAGTTCCTGCGTGCGCTCGATGGCGAAGGTCGGGATCATGAGCACGCCCTTCTCGGCGACCGTCCGCAGCACGAGCTCGCGCAGGACGCTGACGCGCGTGTCCAGGCTCTCGTGCAGCCGGTCCCCGTAGGTCGATTCGATCACGAGCGCGTCGCACTTCGGCAGGCGGGCGGTCGGGCGCAGGATCGGCACGTCGTCGTTGCCGAGATCGCCTGAAAAGACGATCGTCTTGCCTTCGGCTTCGATCTCGATGAAGGCGGATCCGAGCACGTGACCCGCGTCATGGAACGTCGCCTTGAATGCCCCGGCACAGATTTCCGTCCTTTCGCCGTATTCGACCGCCTCGAGCCGCTCCCCCGCCCGCGCAACGTCATGCTCGTCATAGAGCGGTTCGACATGCTCACGCTTGAAGGCGTCCTGCATGACCGCGAGCATGTCCTTCCAAAGGAGCTGCGCCAGGTCGCAGGTCGGCGCGGTGGCGAAGATCGGACCGCGATAGCCGCGTTTCACGAGCTGCGGTACGCGGCCGACATGATCCATGTGCGGGTGCGTCACGAAGACCGCGTCGATCTCGGAAGGCTTGAACGGGAACGGCAGGTGGTTGCGCGGGCCGTCGCCCGTGCCGCCCTGGAAGATGCCGCAATCGATCAGGATCTTGTGACTGCCGGTCTCGAGCAGGTAGCACGTGCCGGTGACTTCCTCGGCGGCACCGAAAAAATGGATGTTCATGCGGTCTTCAGGGTGAAAGATGGGTGAACAGGACGACAGCGGCGGCGGTCATGACCGCGAGCGTCAGGAAGCCGAACAGGTTGGCGATCCAGCCGTTGCGGTACTCGCCCATCACCGTCCTGTTGTTGGCGATATGCAGGATGACGGCGATGAGCGGCGGCGAAATGACGCCGTAGACGACGGCCGTCGCGAACAGCATGTAGACGGCCCCGTAGCCGGAGAGCGTCATCAGGAAACCGACCGCGCCGGAGAAGATGATGGTGCCGTAGAACGCCTTGGCCTCGTGGAACTTCTTGGACAAGCCGCCGCGCAGGCCGAGCGCCTCGGTCAGCACGTAGGCCGAGGAACCGGCCAGGACCGGGATGGCCAGGAGTCCCGTCCCGACCACGCCCAAGGCGAACAGCAGGAAGGCCGCGTTTCCGGCGAGCGGACGCAAGGCCGAAGCGACCTCGGCGATGGAAGACCCCGGGTTCAGGCCGCGGCCGAAAAAGACGGAGGCGGTCGTGGCGATGATGAAGAACATGATGATGTTCGAGAACGCCATGCCCCACCCGACGTCTTCGCGCATCCCCTTCAGCTCCATGGCCTTGGATGGGGGCACGCCCCCACCGGCGCTCCTGCCTTCATGCTCCTCGACCTCCTCCGACGCCATCCAGAAGAAAAGATACGGCGAGATGGTCGTTCCGAGCACGGCTACGACGACCGCGCTGTCCCCGGAAAGCGTCCGCAGCTGCGGAACGAAGGTCGACCAGAGGATCTGCAGCCAGTCCTGATGCGTCACGAACGCCGCCGCCACGTACGTGAACAGGCTGATCGTCAGCCACTTGAGGGCGCGGGCGATCTTGTCGTACGGGAAGCGGATGAGAAGCACGACGATGACGGCGACGAAGAGGAGCGCCAGCAGCCATTCCGGCAAAGGGACGAGGAGGGCGGAGGCCGAAGCCATGCCGTGCAGGTCCGCGCCGATGTTCAAGGTATTGGCGCCGATGAGCAGGATGGCCACCGGGATGAGCAGCCAGCGGTTGTAGTGCCGGCGGATAGTGCCGGCCAGGCCGTTGCCGGTGACGATGCCGATCCTGGCGCACGTCTCCTGGATGACGATCATGAGCGGGATCGTGTAGAGCGCCAGCCACAACAGGCGATACCCGGTCTGGGCACCGCCGATCGAATAGGTCGCGATACCGGACGGATCGTCATCCGACGCGCCGGTCACGAGGCCGGGGCCGAGTTTTTTCCACCATGTCTCCATAGTCCCCTACAGTGTATACTGTCTGGTGCATGAAGAACACCGCGCCGCGTCTCATCCTGGCGTCGACCGTCCTGCTGACGGCGTTTTTCGGGGTCCGCGCCCTTGCGGCCTCCCCCTCTCCCTTGGACGTCTCCGCCTCCGACCTGACGGCCGCCGGGATTTCCGGCGTCACGCCGGTCGTGCCGGTGACGGGGCGTTTCGCCCCGCCCGTGCGCTATTTCCGATCGGCGGAAAAACTCTCCGCCAAAGATGCGGCCAAGGACTGCGCCGATTGCGCCGACCTGATCGCCGTCTACGCCGCCGAAACCTCCACCGTTCCGAGCTGGGCGGACACCCCGCAACAGCAGTTCCTGAAGCTCGGAGGCCGTCTCCAGCTCCGTACCTACATCAAACCGAAAAGACGCGTCGTGACCGTCACGGCCCCGAATGAAATCATGCTCAGGAAAATTTCAGGCTACTTGGTGGCGAAGTTCTCCAAATAGCCGTTCAAAAACCTATCGTCCATGCCGGGCATGCACGCCGGTCGCCAGCGGCTCGTAGGGTTGGTCGACGGCGTGGCCGATGTAGCGGAGCATCTCGTGCGGCAGGCCGTTTGAGCGGCAGATGGCCTTGTAGACGCTGTAGCTGCCGCGCGGCGTCCTTTTTTGCGTGGCGAAATCGACTTCGACCAGCCCGAACTTCGCGGCATACCCCTTCTCCCACTCCCAGTTGTCGAGCAGCGACCAGAAGAAATAACCGCGCACGTCCACGCCGGACTCGATGGCGTGCCAGACCTCCTTGATGACGGCGACGAGGTAGCGCTTGCGACGATCGTCGTTGGAACTCGGCAGGCCATTCTCCGTGACGTAGATCGGGAGGCCGTAGGATTCGAAATCCTTGAGGACACGGAAGATGCCTTGCGGGTTCAGCTCCCAACCGACGTCGCTCGTGTCGCGCCGTTCCTGCCGCACCTCGGCGAAGAATGCCGTCGGCGGCCAGCCGAAGCGCTTCAGCCGGTAATGGAAATAATAGTTGAGACCGAGGAAATCGTGCGTCCCTTTGGTGAGGGAGTAGAAAAAATGGTTCCACCACCAATCGATGAGGCGCGCGCCGAGATAATCCATGAACGAGTGCGGCCGATAGGCTTCGATGGAAAGCACGTTCTGCGCCATCCCGACCGGCGTCTCGGGGTGCAGCCCCTTGAGGGCGGCATACGCTTCGCGATGCGCCCGCGCCAGGGTGAAAGCGACGGCCTGCGAGCGCAGGAAGCTCTTCTTCTGCGGAGGCCAGCCTCCGGACAGGTACCCCTGGCTGACGTAGACGTTCGGCTCGTTCATGGTGTTCCAGAAGTCCACTAGCTCGCCGAGCTCCACGGCGACCTTGCGCACGTAGCGGACGTAAACGGCCACCGCGTCACGATGTTCCCATCCGCCCTTGTCGGCGAACCACGCCGGCAAAGAGAAGTGCCAAAGCGTCAGCATGACCTTCATGCCGCGCGCATGGACGGCTTGGAGCACCTGGCGATAATGCGCGACCGCTTCCACCGACCACTCCCCCTCGCGAGGTTCGACACGGCACCATTCGATGGAGAGGCGATGCGCGTTGTTGCCGAGATCGGCCGCCATGTCCAGATCCTGGGCGTACCGGCGGTAGTGGTCGCAGGCGTTTCCGGAAACCGATCCGTCACTGATCTTGCCCGGGATCCGCTCCCAGCGCCACCAGTCGCTGTCGACATTGCCGCCCTCGACCTGGTGCGCGGACGTGGCCACGCCCCACAGGAAATCATCCGGGAATTTGCGCGTCTCGTGGACGTGCAGCATAGGAGAGGGCGGTACGGTTAACCCCTCCAGTATATGGTAGGATGTGGCATATGTACATCGTGAAATCCGACGGGAAAAGCGAGCTCTTCAGTCCGGAAAAGCTCCGGGCCGGACTGAAACGCGCTGGCGTACCACAAGCCCTGATCGATCGCGTGACGCATACCGTGACGGAGCGCGTGAGGAACGGATTCACGACGAAACGCATCGCCTCCCTGGTCCGCGAGCAGCTGAAGCGCGAGAGCCTGGCCAGCCTGCATCGCTACACACTGCACGACGGGCTGCTCAAGCTCGGTCCGGCCGGATTCAATTTCGAAAAATACGTCGGATCGATCCTGGAAGCGTACGGCTACCGGATCGAATATCCGCCGGAACTGCATGGCGCTTGCGTCGATCACGAAGTGGACATCATCGCCCGGAAGGATGGCCGTACCGTCATGATCGAAGCGAAGTTCAGGAACGATTTCCAGCGTTTCGTGCGATTAAAGGACACCCTGGCGACCTGGTCGAGGTTCCAAGATCTCCGGGACGGCGCCGCCGCCGGGCGATGCCCGAAATTCGACGAAGTCTGGATCGTCACCAATGGGCGGATCTCCTCGCGCTCGGAAAAATTCGGGGCGTGCAAAGGCATCCGCCTGCTCGGCTGGAATTACCCCAAGGAGGCGTCGTTCGCGTCATACGTCGATCATGCCGCGCTCTATCCCGTGACCGTCCTCCATGACCTCAGCCCCAAGGAGCTCGAGAGGCTTTCGGGTCGCGGATTGATGCTCTGCCGGCAGTTGGCAGGGATGACGCAGAAACGTCTGGCCCGGTCGGCCAAGATTTCCGTTGGGCGGGCGGGAGCGCTCGTGAAAAGCTGCCTTGCCGTCGCGGCGCCGCAGGAAGAAGCGGAAACGCCGCATCCGGGAAAATTCACCAAGAGCGGCAAGGCCGAAAAGGCGCCTTGATCGGACGACGATCGGATCAGCGCTCAAAGGCGATTTCCACTTCCCACACCCCGCCCTCGTTGCGCTCCGCCTTCACGACGTCCCGGCGGACCTTCTTCAACGGATCGCTGAAGCCTTCGACGCGCCTGCCGACGTACGCGCCTTTGGCTTCCGTGACGGTGATCAGGTCGAATTTCACCGCCTGATAAGCTTCGTGGTGCTCGACAGAGAGCGCGATCGCCTCGTCGAGGAAGCCGGAGAGGAGGCCGTCGAAATCGTCCGCCCGCAGGGAGAAAGGACGGATGACCTCTGGAGCCTCTTCCGTCACCCGCGCACCGGCGGCAGCGAACATGCCGCTCAAGGCCGATTCAAGCAGGCCGGCGCGGGTCATGCCTACGGCTTTGACCTTATCCCCATCCTTCGACGTCAGCAGATCGAATGTCGGCATGCGCGGTTCTTCATGAATGATGCGGGGGCAGTATAACACAAATGAAAACCGCCTCGACAGCCGTCGGGGCGGTTTCAAGCGTCACATCTTGGCTCCGCTGGCCGCTTCGGGTTTCTTCTGGCTCGCATCGCAGTGCCCGCAGCCGTCATCGCCGCAAGCGCACCCCTTCATGCAGCATCGGCCCATGCTCATGAGCGTGACCGCCGCGAGACCGACCAGGACGTAAACGACACGCTCACCTGGGCGCCAGCCGACGAACAGATACATCACCAGGTTGAGCTTGAACAGGCCGATCAAGCCCCAGTTCAACGCGCCGATCAGGACGAGCGCCAAGGCCGCCTTATGGACCGCGCACATGCCCTTCACCTTCGTCATCATATGGATGAGACGTCATGATTGCGGGGCGTAAGATCGCCCCGACACACCTTTACCCTATCACGTTTTGGCGGTTTTTCCCACGACTTCGGTCCTTCCAGGAACGGATGATCCGCAGGACCGCCCAAAAGACCGTGATTCCGGCCAGCACGAGCAGTATCGAGGCGAAGCCTGGGAGATAAAAGAGGAAATCGTCCAGCCAGGGCCTCATGGAAATCACCGCTGCGTGACGACGAGCGTCGCCTGATCGGGACCGGCTTCCTTGAGCGTGACGACTCGTCCGAGGACTTCCGCCGAGCGCTTGGTCGAGGTGCCGAGCGTCAATTCCTGGACGGGGCCGCCATCAAGGGCACTGACCTGCAATCTCGGCGAGAGTTCACCTGCCCAGATGCACTGGACGCCTTTCGGGCACCGGGAATCCCCGATCGAAAGCAGGCGGACGCGCAAGCCTCCTTGAATGACGGCACCCTGTCCGACGCGGAGGGTGAAGCTATCGCCAAGCTTGATGTCGGGCGTCGTGGGTGTCGGCGTGGACGGTGCGGGTGGGACGGGTGGGGCGGGCGTCACCACGGGCGTTTCGACAGGCCGAAGCGGAGCCACGGGCGGCCTCCAGAAGATCTGACGGATTTCCAGTCCGAAGAGGACGGCCAGGGCAAGGAACAGGACGACCCACCGAGCCTTCCCGCCACGACGCTTCATCCATGTCGGCGGCCAACCGAAGCGTTTCTCGACATAGATGACGTTCCACCATTTCATGCCGCTCGCGTAGCCCCACCAGGCGCCGAGCGCGAAGAAGCCGACCACGAGCGCACCGTGGACCCGGTCCCAATGCGTCCAACCGAAAATGGAGATGCCCGCCGTCTCCACGCCTGCGCGCAGGAGGAACTGAAGCAAGAGGCCAAGGACGATGAAACATCCCACATACAGGAGGCGCTTGAGGTTGAGCTGGCGCGGAACGGCGGTCTTGCCGTCCGGCGTTCGTTGATCGTTCATATGGGTTCATCTTGCACCAAAAGGCGCACGAACGCAACGGCGCTCCCCGATGAAAAAACCGCATCAGCAGGATGCGGCGGGGAGGGCGAGAAGCTTCAGGACCAGGGCTTGGAGCGCATGACATTTGGCGCTGGTATGAGTCGCGCCGACGGTCTGCATCTTGCGGTTGAGAGCGGGGTCAGATGAACACGCGATGATCGGGACGCCGGGGAGACGGATTCCCGCGATGAACTTCTCTCCGGAACATGACCTGCCCGTTTCCGGGTAGGGACTTCCGCCAGGGATCTTCGGGAAGCAGCCGTCGACGGCGATCAGCGCGACATCCGGATTCGCCTTGAGAGCATCGCGTGCCTCAAGAAGCGACGCCGCCTGCAGGACCGTGCAATGACCCTCCAATGCCAGTCCATAGTACTCGAGCGCCGAAACATCGTCTTCGACGATCAGGATCTTTGGCAGCATGGATACATTGTGGATCCGCCGGGCGGGAAGGTCAATGGACGACCAGGAGCTCGTCCCAGCGGGTCGTGTAGCGCGGACTGCGGCGTTCGGATTTCGGCTTCCAACCGTTCCTCACCCCCTCCGCGGCGAACCTGACCGTTCCGGTCCCCCACTCGGCGTTGATCCGGTCGAGTGCGCGCCAAGCCGCCTCGCGCTTCGGGTCGCGGGCCGGGCCTCCGAACAGTTTCAGTTGATCCGATCCTTCCGGCCCGAACTCGGAGAGGCGGACGCCCGCTTTCTTATAGAGAGCGCCCGCCACGAACAACCGCTCCGTCACGAGGTGCGCGGCGCGGATGAGTTCCGGCGTGTCATTGGTGGCCGGATCGATCAGGATCGACTCTCCGGAAGGATACGCCTGGCCATAGCCCTGCCTGCGAAGGCCGACGAAGACCGTAAGCCAACGGGCGCGGAGGCCTTCGTTCCGCAGCGTCTCGGCTGCCGAAGCGACATGCGTGGCGATAGCCTGCTTGAGTTCCGCCAGCGCGACGATCGGGCGGCCGTGCGAGCGCGAGCAGATGATGCTCTTGCGATGCGCGTTCGGTTCCTTATGGTCTCCGCATGGCTGCCCGCGCAGCTCCATCGCCACGCGCAGGCCCGCCGACCCCATATGGCGGAGGATCCAGGCATCCGGAGCGTCGCGGAAGGCGCGCGCGGAACGGATGCCGGCACCCGCCAATAGCTTGGCGTATTGCCGGCCGATGCCCCATACATCGCCGGGGTCGAAAGCGTCGAGCAGCGCGTCTATTCCCGGATGACCGACCAGCGACAGCACGCCTTCAAACGCGGCATGCTTCTTGGCGAGCTTGGAAGCGGCCTTGGCCAGCACTCGCGTCGGGGCGAGGCCGATCGAGACGGGAATCCCGACGTTCCGCCGGATCGCGGAGCGCAAGGCGCGACAAGCCTTCTCATACCCCTCGCGCGGGTCGAACTTCAGGAAGGCCTCGTCGACGGAATAGATCTCGTAGTCGTCGACATGCTCGCCGATCGTGCGCATCACGCGGTCGGACATGTCGGCGTAGAGCGAATGGTTGCCGGAAACCTGTACGACGCCGTTCCGCTTCAGGCAATCGCGCCACTCGAAGACCGGCGCTCCCATCGGGATGCCGAGCGCCTTGGCTTCGTTGGAGCGCGCCACGATGCAGCCGTCGTTGGAGGAAAGGACGACGACCGGTTTGCCTTCAAGCTTCGGATCGAAGATCCGTTCGCAGGAGACGAAAAAATTGTTGCAATCGACCAAGCCGAAAACCTGTCTCATGGCAGCGGCCTGACGAAGTGCGTGATGACGCCCCAGAGCTCCAGTTCCTCGTCATTGGCCGGTCGATTGAACCGTTCGATGCGCAGGTCTCCCCCGCGCACCGCGATGACGACGGAACCGATGGCGGGCTTGAGCGACCGGTCGATCACCAAAAGATCGCCGGAGCGGATGCCGGTCTCCCTCGAATCCGAGCCTGCCCGCATGAAAAACGTGGCCGTCGGATGCTTGATGAGATGTTCGTTCAGATCCAGCGGCCCGTCGAACTGGCGGCCTTCATGCGGCTGGAAAAATTGGATGGTGGGCATGCTGCCACCATACGAAGGGAAAGGGCGAACAGCGCAAGCGAGCCTAGAGCAGCTTCTCAAAAACCTCCCGTGTTTTCTTGCGATCGATAAGCGTCGCCTTCAGCGCCATGAGCAGCGGGTATTTCTTGGCGCGTCCGTCAAGGACCGTGAGCAGCGCCGGCAGAGAGACCTGCCCTTCGCTTTCATGCGGGGCCTTGCCGGTCTTGGCCCAGCGTTCGCCGAGCGTGCGGTTCTTGGAGAAGGGGCTGAAGCCCGTCGCGACCAGGTCGCCGACGCCGGCGGTGTCGTGGAAAGTCTCGCGGCGGCCGCCGAGGTCTTCAAGGATGGAACCGGCTTCAGCCACGGCCTTGGCCACGTACCAGCCGCGGGCGTTGGCGCCCCAGCCCAAGCCTTCGGTCATGCCGAGGCCGATGGCGTAGACGTTCTTCAGGATGGCGGACCAGACCACGCCTTGGACATCGTCGGTCGTCTCGATCCTGAGCGGCGTGCCGGTAAAGAGCGCGCGCATCTTGCGGAGCGCCGAAGGATCGGCCGAAGCCGCGACGCCGAAGCCGGGCTGCTTCTTCAAGATCTCGTCGGCCAAGAGCGGCCCGCCCAGGTAGACGAACGGCGTGCCCTGCGGCAGGGCCTGGTGCAGGATGCCGGCGGAGGTGAGTACCGTCTTCTTTTCGAGACCCTTGGAGACGGAGACGACGAAGGTCTTCCTGGAGAGCAGCGGCGCGATGGACTCCCCCGCCTCGCGCAGGCACCAGGACGGCAGGCACAGGAAGACGGCCGTGGCGCCCGGGACCAGCTCCGCGAGCGGCTTCTGCCTCGGGACTTTGCCAGGCACGGCATCCCAATACTCGACGTTATGGCCGTTCCTCTTGAGGATGCTGCCGATGGCGCTGCCGATCTTGCCGGCCCCGAGGAAGACGATACGGGTGGTGGACATAGGCCGCCATCATACAATAAAAATCCCCCGAACGTCAGTTCAGGGGCGCGCCAGCCTCTTCCAGCTTGGCCTCGAGATGTGCCTTGAGACCGGTCATCTGCTGAGGCGTGAGTTGCCCCACGCACGTCAGGCCCAAGCGATCCAGGAATTCCCGCGTGGCGGGAAACGCCGAATTGGCCTTGTCGAGCGCGTCGTTCAAGCGGTGCAGGCTCTCAAGCAGACCTTCGCCATCACTCATGGTGTGCCTCCGGTGAGATTTTCGATCGAAATCGGCCGCAGGTACTCTACCACCATCCTTCGGCGCCGCCAAGCTCCGTCGATCGCGCGCTCATCCGGCTCCGTGAAGCGATAGGCATACAGGACGGCGCGCACGAATTTCGGCGGCTTGGATGGAAACGGGTTTTCCCTGAAAAGCGCCAGGGTCGGACGGGAGCCTTGCAGGAGCCTGAGCATGAGCGCGGCGAACCACGGCCCCTGCCCCGCCCCGGAAAGCGCGGATTCCCGCATCCGAAAATCGAGCCTTGACTGGAAAGGCGCGATGAATCTCGGCGCGCGCTTGACGTCGCCCGGTTCGTCACGAAGGACGTATTCCTTCCAAGCCGATCCATCATCGGAACCTTCTATCGCGATCTCGAGCCCTTGGGAGGGCGGCGTCCCGGACAGGCCATAGCCGTTCACGAGACGGAGAGGAGAGATGACGGCGTCCGCCAACAGCAGCATCCGCGACAGCGGCAGGAAAAAGCCCGCAAGCTGCGACAGGCCGAAAACGATGGCCAGCGTGGCGACGCATCGGACGCTCCAGCGACGAAGCCTCCCCTCGGGAAGCGGGTGTCCAGGGTCGCGTTTCCGCACGACCGGAAGATGGCGTCCGATAAGGCCGTCATCGAGCAGCGGCACGCACAACGCGAGTATCAGCCAGTTGAGGAAAGCATGGTTCCCCGTCGCCATGATCGACAGTTGCCAGACCGCCACCGTCAACGCACCGAGCGCCCTGGCGCGCCTGGGCAGGAGGAACAGCAGCGGAACGAACGTCTCGATCGCCAGGGTCGCGGCCGCGGAGCCCGCGAGGAGTCCCGACGGCAGGCGGTGGACGAACCAGGCGAGCGGCGTCGGTGATGGTTGCGTCTCGAAACGTGAGGCCAGCGCAGAAAGCGCCCTCCACGAGAAGCCTCCGGCCATCAGTTTCGAGATGCCGGAAGAAAGCAGGAAACGGAACAGGAGGAACCGGTAGAGCCAGACGACCGTCGCTGACGCCCCCGCGCCCGTTTCCGACCCTGCCCGCCGACGGAACGGCACCAGGAAGATGGCCAGGAAACCGGCTTCCAGCAGCAAGCCGTCCCAAGGGAACGCCATGAAATCCCGTCCGACGACTGCCAGCGAAAGGTAAAGGGCCCACATCATCAGGAAGCACGGGGCGGTCAGGATGCCGCCGAAGGCCAGGACCGCGCAAAGCGCACCGGCGAACGCCATGAACTGGAGCCCGCCCGCATGCGCCCCGAACCATGCCAGCGTAGGGGCGAACCAATACGCGACCGGACCGTCATGTGCCCTGAGCCTCTCGAGATAGCTCACGGCCGGCAAAAGGCCCTGCGGCCCCGCAAGTCCCGGCAGCTGCGGGATGAGCGAAAGGAAGGCGACGAAATACACCGCCGCCAAGCCACGAAGAAACAGGCGCGCTGTCGCTTCGTACCTGGAAGCACCGATCGTCTCCCCCCAAAGGAGTCTCGTGAGTTTCAGGAAGAAAGGCCTGTGCCGGAGGATCAGGCGGTAGACCCATCCGGAGACGGGTGCCACGAGTGGCGCCTCGTACAACCGAAGCAGCCACCTGCACCCAGGGATGCGCGACGAAAGCCGGAAAACGGCGTCGGCACCTTCATGGAACGATCCGTCCGTTTCGATCAGCCGAACCGAACCTGGGGCCGTCTTACGGGAGCCTTCCGGAAATCGCCAAGCGGCATCGTTCGCCGTCGAGTAGGCGACCCGATCCCCCGTCCACGACCGCCAAGCATCCGCCCAAACCTTCGAAAGGGGGCAATCGCCGTCGTACACGACCAAAGCGCGCGCGCCGGAATCGGAAACGTGCGGCATCAAAGCGCTTGGACAGCCTTCATGGCCGTCTTGAAAATCACGGG
>ERZ650311.3-NODE-3-length-162219-cov-9.037598_pt1 | contig 162219 bp, 166 predicted proteins | sample MGYA00376247_ERZ650311 | MGnify/ENA primary metagenome ERZ650311 (study PRJEB26733, sample SAMN07839324) | wastewater metagenome | biome: small river; feature: stream; material: water | place: USA: North Carolina | collected 2016-07-28 ... | reverse complement strand
CGCGCTTGGCACGCGATATGTTGGGGGGTAATGGCATTGCCGATGAGTACGGCGTAATTCGCCATCTGGTTAACTTAGAGGTCGTCAATACCTATGAAGGCACGCATGATATTCATGCCTTGATACTTGGACGCGCCCAAACTGGCATACAAGCCTTCTTCTAAGATGTTTTTACGTAAGCTTTTTTTATTGCTATGTTTCTTGACTGCATCACACCCAGCCATTGCTTTGGAGGTGGGTGATGAACTGAAGCTCCCCGAGTTAAAAACAATTCAGGGAAAGATTTTTACCCAGGCTGACTACAGTAAGCGTTTTACGATCGTACAGATCTGGGCGACCACTTGCCCATTTTGTCGTTTTCAAAATAAAAACTTAGACGAGTTACTCAAAAAAATAGAGCCCAAGCAGGTGAATCTGATTTTGTTGTCGGTCGATAAAAATACTAAAGTGGTTGAAGACTATTTAGAAAAGAATCAATATCGTTTTGATGTCGTGATGATGACCCCAGATTTGACCAAGCGCTTTGGTAAACGCCGTTGGATTCCAGAGCTTTATGTCATCGATCCCAAAGGCAAGATCATTCAAAAGGACATGGGGCAGATGATCGATCTAGACATTTATGACTTGGCGCGTTTTGCTCGCTAGCGTTCAAGTTAAAAGTCATAAGCATATGCCAAATTCTTCTAAGAAAAACCCCACGGCGACGCACCCAACTCCTAGGCACCATAAGACTTTTCAGGTCTAATACAGTTAGCAAAAGAACCTAATTTTAGGGTTAAACCCGTAGGGTTTTTTGGTTCACTAGCTTTTATGATGGAGAAGTTCTTAGGGAGGAGTTTTATGACGAAACATTTCAAGTCGATCAAGCCTGTGATTGCAGGTTTTGCTGTGAGTGTGTTGGCACTGTCTGCCACAGCACAAGCGCAAACTTTACAAGTCAAGCAATGGGTGGCTTCCTGTGCTGCTTGCCACGGTACAGATGGTTATTCAGAAGGTGGTATGGCGAGTCTTGCCGGACAAAAAAAGTCAGACCTCATTGAAAAGATGAATGATTACAAATCAGGTAAGCGTGTGGCGACCATCATGCATCAATTGGCCAAGGGTTATACCGACGAGCAAATCGAGCAAATTGCTGCTTACTACGCCGCTTTGCCTCATCAGAAACCTGCTGCAAAGCCAGCTAAATAATAAAAAAGGAGTTCATGATGCAAAGACGACAATTTATACAAATCGCCGGTGCTAGTGCGATTGCTACGACTTTAGCGGGCTGTGCCTCTACCAAGATCGATGCCAAAGGAGCTAAGGTCGTTGTAGTGGGTGGTGGTTATGGCGGTGCTACGGCTGCAAAATATGTGCGAAAGTTCTCCAATTACACAGCGGATGTGACGCTGATTGAGCCGAATCAAAACTTTATTTCTTGCCCGCTCTCTAATTTAGTTTTGGGCGGTAGCCGCAAGATTGAAGATCTCACAGTCAGTTATGAGGGCCTGCGTAAAAATCACGGTGTTAACCTCGTACGTGACTCTGTAGTCTCAGTGGACGTTGCTAAGCGCCAAGTTCGTTTAGCAGGCGGTGCCTCATTGTTTTACGATCGCTTGATCGTTTCCCCAGGTATTGATTTGGTGTATGACAAATTACCGGGTATGTTAAAGCCGGGTGCTCAAGACGAAGTCTTGCATGCTTGGAAAGCAGGCCCACAGACCGTCGCTCTCAGAAAACAGCTCGAGAGCATGAAAAACGGTGGTGTTTTTGCTATTTCAATCCCATTGGCTCCATACCGTTGCCCTCCTGGACCTTATGAGCGTGCTTGCCAAGTGGCTGAGTACATTCAGCAAAATAAGCCGAAGAGCAAAGTGCTTATCTTGGATGCCAATGATGATGTGACCTCTAAGCCGGGTCTCTTCAAACTTGCATGGTCACGCCGTTATCAAGGTTTGGTTGAGTATCGTCCTAAGCACAACTTGGTGGATGTGGATGTCAAGACGAAGACTTTGAAGTTTGAGTTCAACGACGACATCAAAGCCGATGTATTGAACGTTTTGCCGATGATGCGTGCGGGTTCGATTGCTGTCAAAACCGGTTTGGCCAATATGAACAATCGTTGGTGTGAAGTCGACTTCCTGACTTTTGAGTCCAAAGTTGCCCCGAATGTGCATGTCTTGGGTGATGCGATTCAGATTGCCCCAGGTATGCCGAAGTCTGGCCATATGGCTAACCAGCACGGTAAGACTTGTGCGGCTGCCGTAGTTGCTATCTTGAGTGGTGCTGAAGTCAGCCAAATGCCGGTGTATAACAACACTTGCTATAGCTTCGTTTCAGCCACTGAAGTGGTACACGTGGCTAGCGTTCACCGTTACGATGCTGAAAAGCGCACCATGGTGACTGTACCTGGATCGGGTGGTGTCTCAACAGCCGCTAATCCATTAGAAGGTGAGTACGCGAATGCATGGGCACGTAATATCTGGGCCGATATGTTGACCTAAGATGTGCTGTGAACCGATGTATAAAAAAGACCCTGCGGGGTCTTTTTTATTGATCATCATGTTTACTTTTTAGTTTTTTGCAAATACTGTGCGTCTAGCTCACGCAAAAAAGCCATTTTCTCGGCGATTTTGCCTTCCAGACCCCGTTCGGTCGGCTGGTACCAATGCGGTTCAGTCATATTCTCTGGCAGATATTTTTCCCCTGCAGCGTAGGCATGCGCTTCGTCGTGCGCATAGCGGTAGGTACGCCCATGACCGAGTTCTGACATGAGTTTTGTCGGGGCATTACGTAAATGCAGAGGTACTTCAGCGCTACCATGATTTTTTACATATGCCATCGCTTGATTGAAAGCTTGATAAGCGGCATTACTCTTAGGGGCAATTGCTAGATAGATGGCTGCCTCTCCGAGAGCTAATTCTCCTTCGGGGCTACCTAATCGTTCATAGGTCAGAGCGGCATCGTTGGCAATTTGTAGGGCGCGCGGATCGGCTAAGCCAATATCTTCCCATGCCATACGAATCAGGCGCCGGGCCAGATATTTAGGATCAACGCCGCCATCGAGCATACGGCATAGCCAATATAAAGCGGCATCAGGGTTGGAGCCGCGTACGGATTTATGCAGAGCGGAGATTTGATCGTAGAACTGGTCTCCACCTTTATCAAAGCGCCGTGAGCTCGCGCCCATCACGCTCTGTAGCCAAGGGACTTCAATAGTTTTAATTTGAGCTTGAGTCGCTGCGCTGAAAACTTGTTCGCAGACATTGAGTAGGCGTCGGCCGTCGCCATCTGCGCTCGCGATTAAAAACGTCTGCGCCTCGGGTGTAAGAGGTGGACTCTCTGGCATTGCGGCGCGGGCGCGTTCTAGCAATAGTCTTAATTCATCATCGCTGAGGGCTTGCAAAACATAGACTTGTGCCCGAGAGAGTAGTGCTGAGTTCACTTCAAACGATGGGTTTTCTGTAGTTGCGCCAATGAAGGTCACTAAACCGGATTCGACAAAGGGCAATAGCGCATCTTGTTGAGATTTATTAAAACGATGAATTTCATCAATAAAGAGGATGCTAGGTCGCCCCTGTTGTGCAATCACCGCTTGCGCTTCTTCAACAGCGGCACGTATTTCTTTAACACCTGCTAGCACAGCAGATAGGGCAATAAAGTGAGCTCCAAAAGCATCGGCACACAGACGCGCCAAAGTCGTCTTACCCACGCCCGGTGGACCCCAGAAAATCATCGAATGAGCCTGAGCCGAGGCAAAGGCTAAGCCGAGCGCTTGCTCGGGGCCTAATAAATGGCTTTGTCCAACGACTTCACTGATGTGTTGGGGGCGTAGACGCTCTGCTAGGGGGATATGAGGCGGTGTTTGCGGAAAAAGACTCATAACGCAATTTAAACACAGGCAGTCATGGCGAAGTCACTTTAGCTGATTACAATAGGCACACTTTTGTATAGATAGGATAGGTATGTCAAATCTTCAAGAAAAAACAGGCTTAGAAAAAATGAAACCTTTGCCGCGTTGGATTTTTATGAGTCGCTGGTTGCAGGCGCCTTTATATATTGGCCTGATCGTGGCCCAAGCCGTCTATGTTTACCAGTTCTGGAATGAGTTGGTGCATCTGATTGGCATGATTTCCACGAAAGGTGGTGTCACTGAAACAGAAATCATGTTGATTGTCCTGGGCTTGATTGACGTCGTGATGATTTCTAATTTGTTAGTGATGGTGATTGTGGGCGGTTGGGAAACCTTTGTCTCGCGCATGGAGTTAGAGCATCACCCTGATCAACCGGAGTGGCTCTCGCATGTTAATGCGGGTGTGCTCAAGGTCAAGTTAGCTACTGCGATTATCGGAATCTCATCAATCCATTTGCTCAAGACCTTTATCAATGCCGATAGTATCGACGATAAAACGCTGCTCTGGCAGACCGTGATTCATATCACTTTTGTGGTTTCTGCCTTGGCGATTGCCTACACAGAAAAGCTTTTACATCGCGAGCATCATTAAATATAGAAGGCTTTAGGACTCTTAGAGCGAAAAAACATACAGCACAAAAAGAAAAAGTAATTATCAAGGGGCACATCAGTGCCCCTGATTATTTGAGGCCTAAAAAGAGTAAGAACAGACTCTTAATGATCTACTCAGAACTGGCGCAAACTCAAACCTGCCCAGATCAGCGAGGCTGAGGCAATCACCGTCAGAATCGTGCGCATTTTCAAAAAGTCTTGTAGGTAAGCCGCATCGCTAATTAAGTGACGATATTGGCTACGATCAACGGCGAGCGCTAATAAGAGTGTGGCAGCTACGCCAAAGTAGCCTAAAGAAAATGGCATATGTAAGCAGGCCCAGGCGAGGAGGGCTGGCACAATACCCCATAGCCAAGCACCACGATCACGCCAAAAGTTGTGGCTGAGCTGATTGGATTGTGGACCTAGGACCAGGCCCCAATGAATCGCCCCTACAAAAGAGGCAATGGTCGCGCCATAAATAAATAATGAGTTGGCTGCCCAGAAGTCAATCGGTGGCTCGCCAAATTGCACCAAGGCACTGAGTGCAATAAAAGGGATTAATCCTGCGTATCCTAGAAATTTTGTAATGGGCGCTAACATGGGGTCAGAGTGTAATGGGCTTATGAATAAGTGTAAACGCCTCGACCGGTTTTGCGCCCTAGATATCCGGCTGCAACCAACTCGCGTAATAATGGGCAGGGGCGATATTTGGAATCATTGAAGTTGGCCATATAGACTTCCATCACGGCTAAACAAGTATCCAGACCAATCATATCGGCTAAGGCTAGAGGGCCAATGGGATGATTACAACCCAGTTTCATGCCGGCATCGATATCTTCGGGGCTGGCGACACCTTCGGCCAGGACAAAGAAAGCCTCATTGATCATCGGGATCAGGATGCGGTTGACCACAAAGCCTGGGGCATTTTTTACAGTAATCGGCTCTTTACCTAGAGCGCGAGCCATGTTTTGCACGGCGGCATGGGTCGCATCTGAAGTCTGGAGACCGCGAATAATCTCGACCAAGGCCATGAGTGGCACTGGATTAAAGAAATGCATACCGATAAAGCGTTCAGGGTATTTGATTTGTGCTGCTAATTCTGTGATCGAGATTGATGAAGTGTTGCTGGCAATGATGACATCAGGGCTCACAACCTCCTGTAGTTGCTGCAAAATTTTGACCTTCAAGTCTTTATTTTCAGTCGCTGCCTCAATCACGATTTGGCAATGGGCAAAATCCACATAATTCGTGCTGCCTTGAATCTTGGCTAAAGCAGCGCTTTTATCGGAAGCGCTGATTTTATCTTTCTTGATCAGGCGCTCGAGGCTATCACTGATTGTTTTGATGCCGCGCTCAAGCGTTGTTTGATGAATGTCAACCATGACCACCTCAAGCCCAGCCACTGCGCAAGCCTGTGCAATACCATTGCCCATCGTGCCCGCGCCAATCACACCCACTCGCTTTATGCTCATCTTGACCTAACCCAATTAATAAAAGAATAGCCACAGTTTAAGGCCCCGAGGGTTTCACGAAACTGAATCGGCTTGGTAATTTTCAATTCTGGTTGAGCCTTCATGGATAATGGGGGCATGACGAACGCAGGATTCATTCTTAAGATTGTGTGCCCGGATCAACCGGGCATTGTTTATGCGGTCAGCCAATTCTTATTTCAGAAGGGCGCCAATATCATCGACTCGGCCCAATTCAGTGACCGTTTTACAGGCCGTTTTTTTATGCGTGTGCATTTTGAGGCGGCTCAAGCAAAACTGGACCTGCAGAACTTAGAGCGGGACTTTCAGAGTATTGCCCAAGAAAAAGCCATGCAGGCAGAGTTTTTTAGTGATGCAGTCAAGCCGCGCGTTTTGATTATGGTCTCTAAGTTAGGGCATTGTTTAAACGATCTCTTGTTTCGCGCCCAAAGCCAACAATTACCCATTGATATCGCGGCGGTTGTTTCCAATCATGAAGACTTCAAGCCTTTGGTAGAGAGTTATCAAATTCCTTTTTACTGTTTACCCTTGAGTGATCAATCCGACCCGCGTAAAAGTGAGCAAGAAGCATTTTTACTGAATTTGATAGAAGAGCAAGCGATTGATTTAGTCGTACTGGCGCGCTATATGCAAATTCTGTCCAATGATTTGTGTGAGCGATTATCAGGTCGCGTCATTAATATTCATCATTCCTTCTTGCCTAGTTTCAAAGGCGCGCGTCCGTATCTACAAGCACACCAACGCGGGGTGAAGTTAATCGGTGCGACTGCCCATTACGTTACTGCTGATTTGGATGAGGGCCCCATTATTGAGCAGGGGGTGGCACGCGTGGATCACACGATGGATCCCGAACAATTGGCGGCCATTGGTCGTGACGTGGAGTGTATGGCATTAGCAAAAGCGGTGCGTTGGCATGCTGAGCATCGGATTTTGCTCAATGGTCAAAGTACTGTGGTCTTTCAATAAGAGACATCATTTATGGAATTCAATCTGATTGATTTGTTTTTACACCTCGATAAACACCTCGCGGCAGTGGTACAAGCTTGGGGTCCTTGGGTGTATGCACTGTTGTTTGCCATCATTTTTGTAGAGACCGGGTTGGTGGTCATGCCATTTTTACCTGGGGACTCCTTGCTCTTTGTAGCGGGTGCGATCGCTGCAGTAGGCGGCATGAGTTTGCCTTTACTGATTATCTTGCTGATTATTGCGGCGATTTTGGGTGATGCCGTCAACTACTCGGTCGGCCGTTGGTTTGGACCGCGCGTATTTGCATGGGAAAACTCACGCTTTTTTAATCGCGATGCCTTTGATAAGACTCATGCCTTTTATGAAAAACATGGTCCGATCACGATTGTGATTGGGCGCTTTTTGCCCTTCATTCGGACTTTTGCGCCTTTTGTCGCAGGCGTGGCGCATATGTCTTACCCTAAATTTGCCACTTATAACGTTCTCGGTGGCGTCATCTGGGTGGGCAGCTTGACCACCCTGGGCTACCTCTTAGGTGAGCACCCTTGGGTCAAGCAAAACTTCTCTATCGTTGCTTTAGCGATGATCATCATTCCTGGCTTGCCGGCAGTTTGGGTTTTTATAAAAACTCTTCTCGAAAAGCGTCAAGCCAAGTAGATGTGCTACTTACGCTGTTGGTATTGAGTCTTACCGTAGAGATTTTCACGCGCCTTATCGTCTAAGAGAGGCTTACGTAAATTGGTCAGTACCTCAACCCCGCGCATCACCGCCGGTCTTGCAGCAATTTCTTGATGCCAACGTTGAACGTGCGGAAACTCTTCGAGTGTTAGACCTTGGTTTTTCCAGGAGCGGGTCCAAGGAAAGATCGCAATATCCGCAATGGTGTACTGCTTGCCAGCAATATAGGCAGTTTTAGACAATTGTTTGTCGATCACACCATACAGACGTCGCGTTTCATTGGTATAACGATCAATCGCATATTGAATTTTTTCAGGCGCATAAATGCGGAAGTGGTGTGTTTGTCCGAGCATCGGACCAAAGCCACCCATTTGGAACATCAGCCATTGCAAGACATTGAATTTATCTCGGTCTGAGCGTGGCATGAATAAACCGGTTTTACTCGCGAGATAAACTAAGATGGCGCCGGACTCAAACACGGAAATTGGTTTGCCATCGGGGCCCTGAGGGTCGACCAAGGCGGGGATTTTATTATTGGGGCTGATCTTCAAAAAGTCAGGCTTAAATTGATCGCCAGCGCCAATATCAATCGGGTGCGCGAGCCAATCTTGACCTAGGCGATAGCCACATTCCTCCATCATGATGTGTACTTTGTGGCCATTAGGCGTAGCCCAGCTATAAACATCGATCATCTTTTTCATGAGGTCTCCTGATTTATTGTAAGACTTGCAAGCGTTCTAGTGCCGCTTGCAAAGTAGTGTTTTGTTTAGCATAGCAAAAACGCACAATACCTGACTCGGTTTTGTCTTCATAAAAAGCGCTCACTGGAATAGCTGCGACACCGACTGTTTGTGTGAGCCAACGACAAAAGTCTGATTCTGTGAGTTCAGCTTGGGCTATTTGCAGCTGGCGATAGTTCACACACTGAAAGTAGGTGCCTGGTGCGGGTAATAGTTTTAAGCCGGTACTGGCAAGCCCTTGACGAAACAAATCGCGTTTGGCTTGATAAAAATCAGCGAGTTCCAAATAAGGGCCGGGGTCTTGCATATAGGCGTAGATGGCATGCTGCGTGGGGGTGTGTACGGTAAAGACATTGAACTGATGAACTTTGCGAAACTCTAGCGAGAGTTCATGAGGCGCAGCCACGAAGCCAATTTTCCAGCCTGTGACATGATAGGTTTTACCAAAACTAGAAATTAAAAAACTTCTTTGAGCCAGTTCTGGGTGGCAAGCTACGCTATGGTGGTGTTGACCATCGTAAACCATATGCTCATACACTTCATCACTACAGATGAGGATCGATGTGTTGCGTACTAGACTCGCTAAGCGCTCTAAATCTGCACGAGTCCAAACCATACCCGTGGGATTATGGGGCGAATTAATCATGATCATTCGTGTGGCAGGACTGATCGCAGCCTGCAGTGCTGCCCACGGTAACTCATAAGATTGGCTAAGACCATCAGGGCCTTGACGCAGCTCCATCGCCACTCGAATAGCTGTGCCGCCCACCGCTTCAATCGCTGGGATATACGAGTCATAGACAGGCTCAATCACAATCACTTCATCGCCTGGTCGCACACAGGCAGCCACGACTGTGAATAGGCCTTGTGTGCCGCCTGCAGTCACCGTGATTTCTGTATCGGGCTCATAGCTATGACCATAGAGCTGCGCTAGTTTTTCGCTAATGGCTACGCGCAAAGGCAGAATGCCTGCCATGGGCGGATATTGATTGTGGCCAGCTAAAGACGCTTGATAGAGGGCATCGGTCAAACGCCGATCGCAGGGAAAATCTGGAAAGCCTTGACCTAAATTAATCGCTTGATGTTCTTGTGCCAAAGCAGACATCACGGTAAAGATGGTAGTGCCGACTTTAGGTAATTTGGTCGAAAGCATAGTTCGTTTTGACGGGTTATGATGGTGATTATTTACTGAACACATATTCTGCCATGTTGATCGTACTTTCGCCCGCTAAAAGCCTCGACTATGACACGCCTGCAGTGACGCAGACGCATACCCTGCCTGATTTTGTCAAAGAAGCTGCGCAATTGATTGCTATCTTAAAGAAAATGTCTTTGCAAGAAATTGCGGAGTTGATGGATCTCTCAGATAAATTGGCGGCCCTCAACGTGGCGCGTTACGGTGATTGGTCTAAAACCTTTACCGATAAAAATAGTAAGCAAGCATTACTGGCCTTTAATGGGGATGTCTACGAAGGCCTGAATGCCAATACTCTGACTAAAAAGCAGTTGGATTACGCACAAGAGCATGTGCGGATTTTGTCAGGACTCTATGGGGTCTTAAGACCTTTAGATTGGATGCAGGCCTACCGCCTAGAAATGGGAACGGCTCTTAAAAATACCGCTGGTAAAGATCTCTATGCATTTTGGGGGAAGAAGTTGGCTCAACATCTCAAGGCCAGCCTAGACAGTCATCGATCTAAATATCTCATTAATTTGGCTTCTGATGAGTATTTCAAAGCGGTCGATGTCGCGGCACTAGAGCATCCCGTGATAGCCCCAGTGTTTCAGGACGAAAAAGCAGGTAAGTACAAGATTATTTCCTTTTATGCCAAGCGTGCGCGTGGTTTGATGACGCGTTTTATCATCGACGAAAAAATTGATAAACCCGAGGGTTTGCTTGACTTCAATTACGAAGGTTATCGCTATGCCCCTAAAGAAAGTAAACCCCATCAGCCAGTATTTAGACGTCCAGAAGCGGCAGCACGATGATCTTACGCTACGCTTTAGCATGTCTGATTTTGATCAGTTCGCATGTTATGGCGATTGAAGAACCACGCTACGAGCTAGTACTTGCTCAAGAGGATTTTCAATTACGCCGCTATAGTCCGATGCTGATTGCGCAAGTGACTGTCAGTGGTGATTTGAGTACCGCCTCTAATCGTGGTTTTCGACAAGTGGCTGACTACATCTTTGGGGCAAATGAAGACCCTATTAAAAAAGAAGCACAAAAAATTGCCATGACTGCTCCGGTAGTCATCGAAGATGTCTCGAGCAAAATTGCCATGACAGCCCCCGTGATTGTGCAAACTGAACGCAGTCCTGAGCAGAGCTCCAAGGAGGCCCTTTGGAAGCTGGCTTTTGTGATGCCCAGACAGTTCACGCTAGAAAACTTACCGCGCCCTAAAAATCCAAATATCGAGATTCAGAAGCTCGCTGAGCGTGAAGTGGCTGTTGTGACCTTTTCAGGTTGGGTCAGTGAAGCTGATTATCAAAAGCAGACAGAACGTCTTCGGACTTGGATACAGCAACAAGGTTGGCGCACTGCGGGTGAGCCACAGCTATCACGCTATAACCCACCTTGGACATTGCCTTTTTGGCGTCGTAATGAGGTGTGGTTACCGATTACACGTCAATGAAATAGAGGTTCTTGGGCGGGTAGGTCTTCGGGCATTTCTGCATGGACAATCTCGCCACTACGGTCGGCAAACATCGGCACACCACAGTCTTCGCACATCTCAGGCGCAAACAGCGTGCTGTGGCGGAAATGATCTTCGATGCCCGCCGCCTTCAGGGTGTCGTAAATTTCACGTATGGGACTATCTTCGATAGAAACGTCGCTTAAGGCATCGTTACTCACCATTTCACGATCATAGAGGGGCCAGACTACGCCATACAGAATTTCTTTTTGGCCCTTCAGGCCAAAGCCAATGCGATATTCATCGCATTCTTCTTCACCAAACCCTGCCACAATCACAGTCAATTGTTTACGAGAAACATTGAGCACAGACTCTAAATAATTGATGGCAGCGACAATGCTTAAGGGGCGTACTTTACGATCGGATTCGCGACAGTTCGTGAAATAAGCTTCGGGTAAGGCTAATTCAAATTCGCAACCCGGTAAGAAGGCAGCAATCGTCTCTGCAATACCGCTTTGCCATTGAGTGAGTGCCACACTGCGTTCTTGACGGCGTGGACCATCTTCTTGCCAACGAAATAATGCTTGACCTGCGGGCGCCGCGACCACGCCCACCACATAGCGCGGGTCTGCCAAAACAGGAATGGTCTCTGGCATATTACGTAATTCCATTTTGATTTCACCGCCACCAATGGCCGCTGCTGCCAATTGTTCGAGTAACTGACGTGTTTGACAGTGGGAGTGTGGCATCTGATCAATACTATAGAGCCATGGGATCAGCGCAATACGACTGCCGTCAGCAATAATCGCCTCATGCAGGAGATTGCCCATGGCGGTGATGGAGTTTGCAGATAATTTGCCAGATGGGATGTTGTAGCGCGTATGCGCCACTATTGGGATGGCTAAGAGTAGGGCGTCCCAAGTTTGCCCATTGAACTCCAGAGTCATCGACTCTGCGAGCGTTTCTGCATTTTCAGCGAGAGCATCATAGGCAATCGGATTAATTTTGAGCGTTTGCTCCAGCGCACTATCAATCGCATTTTGATTTTGGGCGTGTAAGAGTTTGATGAGACGCTCGAGTATGCGAGCTTCCCAGTAGATATCTTCGACGCGACTTCCTGAGGCGGCAAGCGATAGGGCATCAGCAATTAAGCGTTCAGCTTCAGGAGAGATGCGTGGGGGATTTTTCGCACGAAATTTAGGCATAGAGACATTCTAAGCAAAACGCCCGATATCACAAGACATCAGGCGTTTATTTTTAAGCCTAGTTTTCCCTAGGCGAGTGCGAAATGAAAATTACTTCGCTGGTGCAGCTTTTGGAGCTTCAGGAGCTTTATTACCGTCTTTGTGCTCTTTGGCTTCTTGAATATGCTGAGCTTCAGCACCATGCTTTTCGCCACCCATATCGATATCGCCATCGCTCTTAAAGAGTAAATAGCCTGCGGCACCAATCAAAATTGCGACTGTAATAAAAATTGCTTTATTGCTCATATTAATTCCCTAAAAATAGATCAGTTAAGTGATTTTGTATTTTTATTCTTATAGCGATAATGTAACGCTTAAATCGCGCGAAACCTTGCGCTAAGCTGACTAGAAGAGTTTTTTCGCAGCTTCAGGAAGTTTTAAACCCGCGGCTGATGCTTTTTGTAAGACCGTCCAGTAGTAACGATAGCTTGCACGGTCATGCAAGACGCCATTCATTTGTATGGGTCCCCAATCGGCAGTCATGGCTGCATGAATAATTGCCCAAGCTGTTTCGATTTCATCATTGCTCGGTGTGAGTGCTGCAACAATAATAGGAATCTGATTCGGATGAATACTCCATTTACGGGTATAGCCAAACTCATTTTTAGCGCGCAAACAATCACTACGAATAATGGCTTCATCTTTAAAGTTCGTGCACACATTGTGCGCAGGAACTTTGCCAAAGGCGTGACAGGCGGCAGAAATTTCGAGCATCGCACGCGCGATGAGTGGGTGGTCAAATTGACCGCGGTCCATCGCATCACTCGGAATAGCGCCGTGATGGGCAGAGACAAAATCCATCAGTCCAAAGCTCAATGATTCGACTTGGGGCAGGGCAGCTAGTTCGAAGACTTCGCGCAAGGCGCTATGCGTTTCAATCAGAACTTGTACAGGAATGCGCTGTGTAAGACCGGCGTGCTGACTGGCTTGATTGATCGCATCAAGCACCATTTGAGTTTGTGCAACACCGCTGACTTTCGGAATCATGATGAAAGCGACTTGTTTGCCAGCCAGGCTGAGAATGGTTTGGATATCGCTGAGCCAGCAAGGATGACTCGGATCGTGGATACGCACACCGACACGCCCATGAATATGGTCGGGGCTATGCAGGATATCGACCACCAAAGCGGCATGCTCAGATTCTTGGCCAACAGGTGCACCATCTTCACAATCGAGCGTGATATCAAACACTGGCCCTAAGTCTTTTTGCAAAGCCAAGGCTTTACGCATACGCACTTCAGTGCCTGCGTAGTGATCACAAACAGGTAAGGCCCGCAATGGGGCCTCACCTTGGAACAGCACAGTCTGTGGATGCATCAATTACAGGAGGTGTTTAACACCGTCTTGCTCTTCGAGCAATTCTTTGAGAGTGAAGTCCATGCGCTCACGTGAGAAGGCATCAATTTCAAGACCTTGAACAATCTTGTACTCGCCGTTTTCACAAGTCACTGGATAGCCATACATCACTTCGTTTGGAATGCCGTAAGAGCCATCAGAAGGGATACCCATTGTGACCCACTTACCCTGTGTACCTAAGTGCCAGTCACGGATGTGATCAATCGCAGCATTGGCTGCTGAAGCGGCAGAAGATAAACCACGTGCTTCAATAATGGCGGCACCGCGCTTACCCACTGTGGGCAAGAAAGTGTTCTTGTTCCAGTCATCGTCATTGATCATCTGTTTAACAGATTGACCGCCGATCGTGGCAAAGCGATAGTCTGCGTACATAGTTGGGCTGTGGTTACCCCAAACGACGAGTTTTTCGATTTCTGAAACTGGCTTACCAGTTTTGGCAGCGAGTTGAGACAAAGCGCGGTTGTGATCCAAACGCAACATCGCTGTGAAATTCTTCGCTGGCAAATCGGGTGCTGATTTCATCGCGATATACGCATTCGTATTCGCTGGGTTACCCACAACCAAAGTCTTCACAGTACGCTTAGCTACAGCATTCAAGGCCTTACCTTGGGCAGTAAAAATCTGAGCGTTCGCTGACAAGAGGTCTTTACGCTCCATACCAGGGCCACGTGGACGTGCGCCGACGAGAACTGCGTAGTCAATATCTTTAAAGGCGGTCATAGGGTCGCTATGAGCAGTCATGCCTGCGAGCAATGGGAAAGCGCAATCATCGATCTCCATCATCACGCCTTGCAAGGCTTTTTGAGCTTTTTCATCAGGGATTTCCAATAATTGGAGAATCACAGGTTGATCTTTGCCCAACATATCGCCGTTCGCGATGCGGAATAGGAGTGAGTAACCGATTTGACCGGCTGCGCCTGTGACGGCGACGCGCAAGGGTGCTTTTGCCATTTATATGCTCCGAGATAAATTAGAAAGTTGTAATCTTGCGCCCCTCTCCTGACGCAAATCGTACAAAGTTTAGGACTTTGGGAGTATTTCTGTCAAATACTCTTATATAAGACATAAGATATCTAGACGAAATTCCCTCCATGTGATGAAATGGAGGCCATGACGGACACGGTAGCCACCTTTAGCCCCCTTTATCAGCAGATCAAAGGTCTTATTTTGGGTAGTTTGCAGACTGGCGAATGGAAGCCAGGGGAGATGATTCCTAGTGAAAACGAGCTGGCGGTTCGCTATAAAGTCAGTCAAGGCACGGTTCGCAAGGCGATTGATGAGTTGGCGAGCGAAAACTTGCTCGTTAGACGCCAGGGGAAGGGCACTTTTGTAGCCACCCATCACGAAGACCGTGTTCATTTCCGTTTTTTACGCCTGATGCCTGATGAGGGGGAGCCGCATTACCCTAAAAGCCAGATTTTGGACTGTAAACGCTTGCGCGCACCCGCTGAAATAGCCAAATTATTGGATCTCAAGACTGGGGATGCCGTGATTGAGATCGAGAGAATTTTATTTTTCTCAGAGCAAGCCATTGTTTTAGAAGAAATTTGGTTGCCAGGAGCCACTTTTAAGGGCCTCACCGCTGAAACATTGAAGAGCTGGCGTGGCCCTATGTATGCCTTGTTCGAGACAGAATTTGCCACGCATATGGTGCGTGCAGAAGAAAAGATTCGGGCGGTGGCTGCCACGCCCGAGTCGGCTGCCGCCTTAGGCATTGCTGAGGGCTCACCACTGCTATCAGTCGAGCGTGTGTCTTATACATATGGCGAAAAACCGGTGGAAGTCAGACGTGCGGTTTACCAAACCCGTGAGCACCATTATCACAATGAGCTTAATTAGTCTGCGTTGGAGGTAAGTAACAGATTAAATTCATCAATTTTTCATAGTGTCAGACTGTGGAAAGTTAATTAAGAGATAAAATCGAGAAGTTTTGCAGTGTGCAAAAAAATAGTGAGGAAATAAATGCCAGAGTTTAGAAATATTCACGTCTTTGACTTGATGAAATACCGCCTGCCTTGGGCTGGTAAAGTCTCCATCCTGCACCGTGTGAGTGGTGCTCTCATGTTCTTATTGATTCCTTTTGTTCTGTATCTTTTTGACAAAAGTGTTACCTCAGAAATCAGCTTTGTGACCTTTAAAACGGTACTAGCGCATCCTTTCATCAAGCTCGTGGTTTTGGCTCTGATTTGGGCATATTTGCATCATTTCTGTGCGGGTATTCGTTTCTTGCTCCTCGATTTGCATATGGGGATTAGCAAGCCAGCGTCTGCGAAGTCTGCCGTGGGTGTTTTGGTCGTTAGCTTAGCGTTGACAGCGGTATTTGCTGCCAAGCTGTTTGGTTTGTTTTAAGGAGTGAGCATGGCGAACAATAATGTCGGACCTAAGCGCCTTGTCGTTGGCGCGCATTACGGTCTTAAAGATTGGTTATTGCAGCGTATTACCGCTGTGATCATGATTGTTTTCACAGTGATCTTATTAGTGGCTTTCTTAATGAGTGATGCCACCTATGAAGGTTGGGCTGGTTTATTTGCCAACCAATGGATGAAGATCATTACTTTCTTGGCTATTTTGAGTCTTCTGTACCACGCTTGGGTTGGTGTTCGTGACATCTGGATGGATTACATCAAACCCGTCGGTGTACGTTTGACATTACAAGTATTAACAGCATTGTGGTTGATCGGTTCTATCGGTTATGCCGCGCAAATTCTTTGGAGGGTGTAAGGCATGACGGCCATTAAGACATCATTGCCACGCCGTCGTTTTGACGTCGTAATCGTGGGCGCCGGTGGCGCAGGTATGCGTGCTTCGTTACAACTTGCTGAGGCAGGTTTGAACGTTGCCGTGTTGTCCAAGGTATTCCCAACTCGCTCACACACTGTGGCAGCGCAGGGCGGTATTGGTGCATCACTCGGTAATATGAGTGATGACAATTGGCATTACCACTTCTTTGATACCGTTAAAGGTTCTGATTGGCTCGGTGACCAAGATGCGATCGAATTCATGTGTCGTGAAGCGCCGAAAGTCGTTTATGAGTTAGAGCACTTTGGTATGCCGTTTGACCGTAATCCGGATGGCACGATTTATCAGCGTCCTTTTGGGGGTCACACAGCCAACTATGGTGAAAAAGCAGTGCAGCGTGCCTGTGCGGCAGCAGACCGTACTGGTCACGCACTCTTGCACACCCTTTATCAGCGTAACGTACGCGCCAAGACTCACTTCTTTGTCGAGTGGATGGCTTTAGACATCATCCGTGATCAAGAGGGTGATGTTGTGGGTGTCACCGCATTAGAAATGGAAACTGGCGAGATTCATATTTTGGAAGCCAAGTGCACCATGTTTGCAACCGGTGGGGCGGGCCGTATTTGGGCTGCCTCTACGAATGCCTTTATCAATACTGGTGACGGTATGGGTATGGCCGCGCGTGCCGGTATCCCATTAGAAGATATGGAATTCTGGCAATTCCACCCCACAGGTGTGGCTGGTGCCGGTGTTCTTTTAACTGAAGGTTGTCGTGGTGAAGGCGGCATCTTGCGTAATAAGCACGGTGAGCGTTTCATGGAGCGTTATGCACCGACCCTGAAGGATTTGGCGCCACGTGATTTCGTCTCTCGTTCGATGGACCAAGAGATTAAAGAAGGCCGTGGTTGTGGTCCTAATGGAGACTACGTGGTTCTTGATTTGACGCACATTGGTGCTGAAACGATTCACAAGCGTTTGCCATCCGTTTACGAGATTGGTATTAACTTCGCGAACGTTGATGTCACTAAGGAGCCTATTCCTGTCGTGCCTACCATTCACTATCAGATGGGCGGTATACCGACCAATATTCATGGTCAAGTGGTGGCTCCGAAAAATGGTAACCCGAACGATATCGTCAATGGCTTCTATGCCATGGGTGAGTGCTCTTGCGTATCGGTCCACGGTGCTAACCGTTTAGGTACGAACTCACTCCTAGACCTCTTGGTCTTTGGTCGTGCTGCAGGTAACCATGTGATTACAACAGCGCTTAAGCAAAAAGAACATAAGCCATTACCAGCTGATGCGGCTGATCGCACCTTGGCACGTTTGGCTAAGTTGGATAGTTCAGCATCGGGTGAGTACACACAAGATGTGGCCAACGATATCCGCAACACGATGCAAAAGCATTGTGGCGTATTCCGTACACAAGACTTGATGGACAGCGGTGTTGCGAAGATGAATGAAATCACTGAGCGCGCTAAGAGCATTCACCTCAAAGACAAGTCGAAGGTCTTTAACACTGCTCGTGTTGAGGCTTTGGAGTTGGCTAACTTGGTGGAGGCGGCTAATGCTACGATGGTTTCCGCTGCCGCTCGCCGTGAGAGCCGTGGTGCGCACGCCCACAATGATCATCCTAACCGTGATGATCAAAACTGGATGAAGCACACACTCTGGTTTAGCGAAGGCAATCGTCTCGATTACAAACCGGTCAAGATGACACCGTTAACCGTTGAATCTATTCCACCTAAGGTTCGTACCTTCTAAGAGTACTGAGGATAACTATGAGCAATACACGTATTTTTGAAGTTTATCGCTACGATCCTGAAAAGGATGCAGCGCCACGCATGCAAACCTACGAGGTGGAACTCGATGGTTCAGAGCGCATGTTGTTAGATGCTTTGGTCAAGCTTAAGAAGCTCGATGAAACTTTATCTTTCCGCCGTTCATGCCGCGAGGGTGTTTGTGGCTCTGATGCTATGAATATCAATGGTAAAAATGGCTTGGCATGTTTGACCAATATGCTCACCTTGCCAAAGAAGATTACCTTGCGTCCTTTGCCAGGATTGCCTGTGGTGCGTGATTTGATTGTTGATATGACGCAATTCTTTAAGCAATATCATTCGATTCGTCCGTACTTGGTCAATGACACGCCACCGCCAGAGAAGGAGCGCTTGCAGTCTCCTGAAGAACGTGAAGAGTTAGATGGTTTATATGAGTGCATCTTGTGTGCCTCATGCTCAACCTCTTGCCCATCTTTCTGGTGGAACCCGGATAAATTTGTTGGACCGGCAGGTTTATTACAAGCCTATCGCTTTATTGCAGATAGCCGTGACCAAGTCACGAGTGAGCGCTTGGATAATCTAGAAGATCCTTATCGTTTATTCCGTTGTCATACCATCATGAACTGTGTGGATGTTTGTCCGAAAGGTTTGAACCCCACTAAGGCGATTGGTAAGATCAAGGAATTGATGGTTCGCCGAGCTGTTTAATGGCCCTGGCAAATGAGACCCTGTCGCTTTTGCGTTGGCGTGCGCGCCGGGGTCTGTTGGAAAATGATTTGATCATTGAGCGCTTTTTTGAGCGCCATGAGAAAGATCTAAAGGAAGCGGATCTAGATCCTCTGTATCGCTTATTAGATTTAAGCGATAACGATTTGATGGATCTGCTTTTGCGTCGTAAGGAACCGGAGGGAGATCTTGCGACAGAAGAGGTCTTGCGTGTCCTGGCCATGCTAAGACCCCCAAAGATGTCATAAATCTTCGGGAAAATAAAAAGTCAGGAATGAAACTTGCTTGTATATCAAGACCTATAACGCGTAATAAGGGAAATAGAAATGAACGCTTCGAACGATAAAGCCACACTATCCTTCTCCGATGGCACACCAGCCATTGAGTTGCCTATCTATAAAGGTACGGTAGGTCCTGATGTGATCGACATTCGTAAACTCTATGGTCAGACGGGTAAATTCACCTATGACCCAGGTTTTATGTCGACTGCTTCTTGTAATTCAAAGATTACATACATTGATGGCGATAAGGGTGAGTTGCTCTATCGTGGTTACCAGATTCAAGATTTGGCCACGAACTGTGATTTCTTAGAGTCTTGCTATTTGTTGCTCAAAGGCGAATTGCCTAATGCAAAAGAAAAGAAAGAATTCGATGATCTCGTGATGCACCACACGATGGTTCACGAGCAAATGCAGTTTTTCTTAAGAGGCTTCCGCCGTGACGCACACCCAATGGCTGTATTGACAGGTTTGGTCGGTGCGATGGCTGCTTTCTACCATGATGGCTTGGACATCAATGATGCCCACCAGCGCGAAATCGCGCAGATTCGCTTGATTGCGAAGATGCCAACTTTGGTGGCAATGGCCTATAAGTATTCTGTGGGTCAACCTTTTGTCTATCCAAAGAATGATTTGTCATATACCGCGAACTTCATGCAGATGATGTTTGCCACTCCTTGTGAAGAGTACAAGGTCAATGACGTCTTGGTGCGCGCTTTGGATCGCATTTTCATCTTGCACGCTGACCATGAGCAAAATGCTTCAACATCAACAGTTCGTTTAGCCGGTTCTTCAGGTACCAATCCATTTGCCGCGATTGCTGCTGGTGTGGCTTGCTTGTGGGGCCCTGCGCACGGTGGTGCTAACGAAGCCTGCTTACAGATGCTTGAGGAAATTCAAGCGATGGGTGGTGTTGAGAAAATCAATGACTTCATCGCTAAAGTGAAAGATAAGAACTCAGGTGTTCGTTTGATGGGCTTTGGTCACCGCGTTTACAAAAACTTTGACCCACGCGCTAAGTTGATGCGTGAAACCTGTCATGAAGTTCTCAAAGAGTTGGGCTTGGAAAATGATCCATTGTTTAAGTTAGCCATGACGCTTGAGAAGATCGCTTTGGAAGACGAGTACTTTGTTTCACGCAAGTTGTACCCGAACGTTGATTTCTATTCAGGTATTGTGCAGCGCGCCTTGGGTATCCCTACAGAAATGTTCACTTGTATCTTTGCTTTGGCACGTACAGTAGGTTGGATTTCTCAGTGGGAAGAGATGATCACGGATGCTGAGTACAAGATTGGCCGTCCACGTCAGTTATTTGTGGGTAGCCCAACTCGTTCGGTGACTCCCTTGGCAAAGCGTTAATTGAGAGGAGCAAAGCTTTCGATGGCTAGAACACTTTATGACAAGCTCTGGGATGATCATGTGGTGCACGTTGAAGATGACGGCACCACCGTGTTGTACATTGATCGTCACTTATTGCATGAGGTAACTAGCCCTCAGGCTTTTGAGGGGTTGAATATTGCGCAACGTCCTGTATGGCGCAACTCCGCGAACTTAGCTGTTTCTGATCACAATGTACCGACTACCGATCGTAGTGCGGGCATTAAAGACCCGGTGTCCAAGTTACAGATTGATACCTTGGATCAAAATTGCGATCACTTTGGTATTACCCAATACAAGATGCACGATAAACGCCAGGGTATCGTGCACGTCATTGGGCCTGAGCAGGGTGCGACTTTGCCAGGCATGACAGTGGTCTGTGGTGATTCGCACACGAGCACGCATGGTGCTTTTGGTGCTTTAGCTTTTGGTATTGGTACTTCTGAAGTGGAGCACGTTTTAGCCACTCAGACTTTGCTCATGAAAAAGAGCAAAAATATGTTGGTCAAAGTCGATGGTCAGTTACCGATGGGCTGCACAGCTAAAGATATCGTCCTCGCTGTGATTGGCAAGATTGGTACAGCCGGTGGTACGGGATATACCATTGAGTTTGCTGGAGATGCGATTCGCAATCTCAGCATGGAAGGTCGTATGACCATCTGTAATATGGCCATTGAAGCAGGCGCTCGTGCGGGTCTGGTGGCTGTCGATGAGACAACGATTCAATACGTAAAAAATCGCCCGTATGCCCCGCAAGATGAGCAGTCATGGGCGCAAGCTTTGCAATATTGGCGTGGTTTGCATTCCGATGTGGGGGCACAATTTGATCGTGTGGTTGAGTTACGTGCCGAGGAAATTCTGCCGCAAGTGACATGGGGTACATCACCCGAGATGGTCACTGGTATTGATGGCAGAGTCCCCGATCCTGAAAAAGAAAAAGACCCCGTCAAGCGTAATGCCATGGAGCGTGCATTGCAGTACATGGCCTTGACACCGAATACGCCGATCGAAGCCATTCAGATCGATAAGGTATTTATTGGTTCATGTACCAATAGCCGTATTGAAGATATCCGTGCAGCTGCTAAAGTCGTTGAGCGTATTGCTAAAAAAGTAGCTCCTAATGTGCGCTTGGCGATGGTAGTGCCGGGATCTGGTTTAGTCAAAGAACAAGCCGAGAAGGAAGGCTTGGATCGTATTTTTAAGGCGGCTGGTTTTGAGTGGCGTGAGCCCGGTTGTTCTATGTGCCTAGCCATGAACGCTGACCGTCTAGAGCCCGGCGAGCGTTGTGCCTCGACTTCTAATAGAAACTTTGAGGGCCGCCAAGGTAATGGTGGACGTACTCATTTAGTCAGTCCGGCCATGGCAGCAGCAGCAGCCTTGGAAGGGCATTTTGTTGATGTTCGTAAGATCGCTTAATCACGGATGTGAAATCTAAAAAGTAATGGAGACAATGATGAAAGCAATCGCAAAATGGGTCAGCCTAGCAGCTATCGCTGTGAGCTTATCAGCTTGTAACACCATTGCAGGTCTTGGCGAAGATTTGCAATACTTGGGTAGTGCATTTACTAAAGAAGAGAAAAAGCAGGAGAAAAAGCCTGCGGATACAAATTCTGGAGTGACGGTTACACCGGTTAAGTAATTTATGCAAAAGTTCACCATTCATCAAGGCTTGGTAGCCCCGCTCGATCGTGAGAACGTCGATACGGATGCCATCATTCCAAAGCAATTCCTAAAATCGATCAAACGGACTGGCTTTGGTCAAAATCTCTTTGATGAATGGCGCTACCTCGATCACGGTGAGCCAGGTCAAGATTGCTCTACGCGCCCTGTGAACCCAGACTTTGTGTTGAATCAAGCCCGTTACCAGGGATCTAGTATTCTTTTGGCGCGCCAAAACTTTGGCTGCGGGAGTTCGCGTGAGCATGCGCCATGGGCGCTTGAGCAGTATGGTTTTAGAGCCATCATCGCGCCAAGTTTTGCTGATATCTTTTTTAACAACTGCTACAAGAATGGTTTGTTGCCTATCGTTTTAAGTGCGCAGCAAGTCGATCATTTATTTAATGAAACCTATGCGTTTAACGGTTATCAATTAACGATTGACCTTGAGCAGCAGTTGGTGATTGCGCCGGATAACCGGACCTACAGTTTTGATATCGCTCCGTTTAGAAAGTATTGTTTATTGAACGGTTTAGACGATATTGGCTTGACCTTGCGCTACAAGGATAAAATCAAGTCTTACGAGGCAGAGCGTCTAATGCGTATGCCTTGGCTGGGTACGAAGCTACCCTAATTCTCAATTCGTTTTAAGGCTCTTATGAAAATTGCGGTATTGCCGGGTGATGGCATTGGTCCTGAAATTGTTGCTCAAGCAGTCAAGGTTTTAAATGCTTTGGGTGAATCTTTTGAAATGGAAACGGCACCAGTCGGTGGTGCAGGGTATGAGGCTAAAGGCCATCCTTTGCCAGAGGAGACCTTGAAGCTGGCCAAAGAAGCGGATGCCATTTTGTTTGGTGCCGTCGGTGACTGGAAATACGACACTCTGGCTCGTGAGTTAAGGCCTGAACAGGCTATTTTGGGCTTGCGTAAACACTTGAGTCTTTTTGCCAATTTGCGCCCAGCGATTTGCTATCCCGAACTCACAGCGGCTTCGAGCTTAAAGCCTGAGATTGTGGCTGGTTTAAATATATTGATCGTCCGCGAGTTAAATGGTGACATTTACTTCGGTAGCCCGAAGGGCATACGCACGGCGACTGACGGTCTTTTCCCAGGTACCCGTGAAGGCTTTGACACCATGCGCTACAGCGAGCCTGAAGTCGAGCGTATTGCTCATGTAGCGTTTGAGGCGGCTCGCAAACGTCACAAGCGTGTCTGTAGTGTTGATAAAGCGAACGTTTTAGAAACCTCGCAGTTGTGGAAAGAGGTTATGACCCGTGTGGCAAAAGATTATCCTGATGTGGAATTGAGCCATATGTATGTGGATAACGCTGCCATGCAATTAGTCAAAGCGCCGAAGGCATTTGATGTGGTGGTGACGGGTAATTTATTTGGTGACATTCTCTCAGATGAAGCTGCGATGCTCACAGGGTCGATTGGCATGTTGCCTTCAGCCTCTTTGGATAAAAACAATAAGGGCTTGTATGAGCCTAGCCATGGATCTGCCCCTGATATCGCAGGTCAAGGCATTGCCAACCCCTTGGCGACGATTTTGTCAGCAGCCATGATGTTGCGTTATTCCTTGGGTAAGGCGGAGCAGGCTGATCGTATTGAGGCAGCAGTGCAGAAGGTTTTAGCCGCTGGTTATCGTACAGGCGATATTAAAACAGAGGGTTGTAAGCTCGTTGGCACCCAAGAAATGGGTGAAGCCGTACTTAAAGCTCTGTAAGATAGCAGTTTCGTATTCATATTTTTAAATAGGTGTCGTGATGGCAACTCCATTGGTAGGTTTAGTTGGTTGGCGTGGTATGGTCGGTAGCGTTCTGATGCAGCGCATGCAGGACGAAAAAGATTTTGAGCATATTGAGCCCGTTTTTTTCAGTACTAGTAATGCGGGTGGTGCAGCGCCGGCGATGGCTAAGAACGAGAAAAAACTCTTTGCTGCCGATGACATTGAGGCACTCAAGCGTTGCGACATCATCATCACCTGTCAGGGTGGTGATTACACCAAAGAAGTCTATCCTAAGATTCGTGCTGCAGGTTGGAAAGGTCACTGGATTGATGCGGCGAGCGCATTGCGTATGGTAGATGAGTCCGTCATTATTTTGGATCCTGTGAACCGTCCCGTGATTGATCAAGCACTGTCCAAAGGCGGCAATTTGTGGGTGGGCGGTAACTGTACTGTGAGCTTGATGCTCATGGCGATGGGTGGTTTATTCAAGAATAATTTGGTCGAATGGGTGAGCGCCATGACCTATCAGGCTGCCTCGGGTGCCGGTGCCCAGAATATGCGTGAACTGCTCTCGCAAATGGGAGCTTTGCATGATGCAGTCAAGACGCAGCTCGCAGACCCAGCATCAGCCATTTTGGATATTGATCGCAAAGTCTCAGAGACCATGCGTTCAGCGAGCTTCCCTACTAAGAACTTCCGTAATACCGCGTTAGCGGGTAGTTTGATCCCATGGATTGATGTACCTGTTGAGCATGGACAAAGTAAAGAAGAGTGGAAGGGTGGCTCTGAGTGCAACAAGATCTTAGGCAATCCAGCCTTTAGAAGTCCAGGCAGTATTCCAATTGATGGCTTGTGTGTACGTATTGGCGCCATGCGTTGCCATTCACAAGGTCTGACGGTGAAGCTCAAAAAAGATGTGCCCTTAGCTGAGATCGAAGGTCTCTTAGCGAGTGCCAATGATTGGGTGAAGGTTGTGCCTAATGAGCGTGAAATCACAGAGCGTGAGCTCACGCCTGCAGCAGTCACAGGCACTTTGACAGTGCCCGTGGGTCGTTTACATAAATTAGCGATGGGCCCTGATTATTTGGGAGCCTTTACTGTGGGCGACCAATTACTCTGGGGTGCTGCTGAGCCATTACGTCGTATGTTACGTATTCTCTTGGAGCGTTAATTGAACTTAGCCAAGCTGATCATCGTAGCCCAACTCCTCGCTTGGGGGGTGGTGCATGCTGTCAGCTTGGGGAATTTACAAATTCAGTCAGCGCCGAGCCAAGCCTTTAAGGCCCGGGTTGAGATTCTGGAAGCCGCTGGTGTCGCAGATCTCTCTGTGGCACTTGCCAATGCAGAAACTTATGCGCGTTTAGGCATTGCTGCATCGAGTACTCAAGCTCAACTGCAGCTCAGTTTAGAAAAAGATGCCAAAGGTCAAGCGACGGCAGTCGTGATTCAGTCGCCTGAGGTTCTCAAGCTTGCGCCTAATGAAGTTTTTTTAGACGCTCTCATTGAGTTGCGTTGGTCAGCGGGTTTGGTGCGTCGTGCTTACACGCTCTTAGTGGGTGATCAAGCCAAGATTCAAGTCAAGGCGGGCGAGACCTTGTCTGACATTGCTACACGAGTCTTGCCTCAATTTGAAGGGGCTAACTTTGATCAGGCGCTGATCGCTTTATATCGAACCAATCCTCAGGCTTTTGTCAGTGGCAGTATTCATCGTTTGGCCGCGGGTGCACAGCTGCAGATCCCTAGTGCAGCCACCGTGCAAAGTGTGCCGGTGAAGGAGGCTCAACAAATCACACAAGCTGCTGATCAAGCTTATCGTCGAGGTCAGGCGAGTGCGCCGCTGGCACAAGTTGTGAAAGAGGCGATTCAGGCAGCGGGTGACCGATTGCAAGTAGGGCCAGCACCTGGTGCCAGTGGTGAGGCGAAGCGCCGCATGGAAGAGTTATTGGTGCAAGAAAAAGCCTTGGCTGATGCGAAGCAGCGCATTGTTGAATTAGAGAAAAATATTGCAGATCTGAAAAAGCTTATTGCTCAGGGCGAGTCTGCGCCTGTTGCAAGCGCTGGACATTGGCTAAATTACGGGGGTCCTTTGGCCTTGGCCGTATTTGTATTGTTAGCTTTGATTGTCTTATTGAAGCTCTCTAAAAACGATGCTAAGCAAAGAGAAGCCCAGGCACCGATGCCTGCACATGCTGCTCAATTATTTGCTAGCCTCGATCTCAATTTGAATACGCCTGCTCCGGCGGCCATTTCGCCTACCAAAACAGCGGATGAAGAGTTACCGAGCGCTGAGACCTTACGAGTTAAGCTCAATTTGGTCAGGGCATACATCACTATCGAGGATTTTGGTGCAGCTCGCCGCAGCTTAGATGAGATCTTGGCTGTGAGCAATCAGGTCGACCCTGACATCACAATTGCTGCCAAAGCCTTGATTGCACAAATCGACGAGCAGCGCTAATCATGCGCTTGGCTTTAGGTTTGCAATACGATGGTAGTGCCTATCATGGTTGGCAAACGCAACCTCATCAAGACACCCTACAAGATGCTTTAGAAAAAGCCATCGTGCAATTCATTGGTGCTCCCCATGCTTGCCTGAAAACCACCACTGCAGGTCGTACGGATGCGGGTGTACATGCTTTGGGGCAGGTAGTCCACTTTGATGCCGAGGTGGAGCGTACTGAGTGGTCGTGGGTGCGGGGTATCAATACTTATTTGCCCAAGCAGTTAGCGGTGCAATGGGCTCAAGTGGTGCCAGCGGACTTTGATGCGCGTTTTAGCGCTACGCAAAGACACTATGTCTATGCGCTCTTTACAGGACCTTGCCCGGCGCCTCTGTTGCATAGACAAGCCGGTTACCTGATGCTGCCACCCGGTCAGCGTTTGGATGTCCAAGCGATGCAGGCCGCTTCTCAATATTTACTCGGTGAACATGATTTCAGTTCCTTTCGTTCGGCCGAATGCCAGAGTCATACCCCGATAAAGACGATTCATGACTTGAGTATTCACGCAGAAGGACCTTGGGTCTATTTTCAGGTGCGGGGTAATGCATTTTTGCACCATATGGTCAGAAATCTAGTTGGTACTTTGTTAATGGTGGGGCAAGGTAAACAAAGCCCTGATTGGGTCAAAACCGTCTTAGAAGCTAAAAGCCGTCAGGCGGCAGCACCTACTTTCATGCCCGATGGCTTGTATTTGGCTGGGGTGAGTTATCCGGAGCACTACCAGATTCCTAAAGCCAATTTGGCAGCTAGTGTTTTACCTGCCTGGCTCTTTGCCGGATAATCGGTCTTATGGGCCTTTTGACACGCACCCCGGGTAAAACCAGAATTAAATTCTGTGGTTTGACTCGCCCTGCGGATGTCGATGCCGCAGTGGGCATGGGTGTGGATGCCTTAGGTTTTGTCTTCTACCCACCCAGTCCCCGCGCGGTATCCCCTGAATTGGCGGCCACTTTGAGTGCCCGTATGCCAGGAGGCATGGATGTTGTGGGTTTGGTGGTGAACCCCAGTGATGCCGAAGTGGCCCGCATTCAAGAGCGCTTAACCATCACCTTGTGGCAATTTCATGGGGATGAAAGCCCAGAGCGCTGTGCTGAGATTGCCGGCAATACCCCTTGGATGAAAGCGGCGCGGATTTCCCCGGGCTTTGACTTAGGCGATTTTTCTATACAATATCAAAAAGCCCACGCTTGGTTACTCGATGCCTTTGTCGAAGGCTATGGGGGCGGTGGGCATGTATTTGATTGGTCATTAATACCTCCAACATGGGCAAAAGAAAACGCGCATCGGGTCGTTTTGAGTGGTGGATTGAACGCGCACAATGTGGGCGAGGGCATCACTCGTCTAGCGCCTTTAGCGGTTGATGTTTCCAGTGGCATTGAAATCGCTAAGGGACAAAAAAGCCCAGAGCTCATGAGAGCTTTTGTCGATGCTGTACAACTTGCTCATAGCAAGTAGCCAATAAGAGGTCAGATATGTACGATTTTCCAGATGCACGTGGTCACTTTGGACCTTACGGTGGAGTCTTTGTTTCTGAGACGTTGATGTATGCTCTGAATGAGCTTAAAGAGAACTACGCTAAGTATCAACGCGACCCTGACTTTCATGCTGAGTTTCATCGTGAGCTGAAACATTTTGTCGGCCGGCCTTCACCCATCTATCACGCCAAGCGCATGAGTGATAACTATGGTGGTGCGCAAATCTATTTCAAACGCGAAGATTTAAATCACACCGGCGCACACAAGATCAATAATGTGATTGGCCAAGCGATGCTGGCCAAGCGCATGGGTAAAAAACGCATCATCGCTGAGACTGGAGCAGGTCAGCATGGTGTAGCCACAGCAACGATCTGTGCTCGTTTTGGTTTGGAGTGTGTGGTTTACCAAGGTGCGGTGGATGTAGCCCGTCAAGCGCAAAACGTCTATCGCATGAAGCTTTTGGGTGCAACAGTAGTGCCGGTAGAGTCAGGTACCAAAACACTCAAAGATGCGCTCAATGAAGCCATGCGTGATTGGGTCACCAATGTTGAAAATACTTTTTACATCATTGGTACGGTTGCCGGCCCACATCCTTATCCCATGATGGTCAGAGACTTTCAAAGTGTGATTGGTGAAGAATGTAAAACACAAATGCCGGAGATGATTGGGCGTCAGCCAGACTACGTGATGGCTTGTGTGGGTGGTGGATCGAATGCCATGGGTATCTTCCATCCCTATATTGATGTCCCTGGTGTGCAACTCATTGGCGTTGAGGCAGCTGGTCATGGCCTTAATACGAAAGAACATTCAGCCGCATTGGTGGCAGGTACCCCCGGTGTCTTGCATGGTAACCGGACCTATTTATTGCAAGATGAGAATGGTCAGATTGCTGAGACCCATTCGGTATCTGCAGGGATGGACTACCCTGGTGTAGGTCCCGAGCATGCTTGGTTAAAAGATTCTAAACGTGCCCAGTATGTTGCAGTGACCGATGATGATGCGCTCAAAGCCTTTCATGAGTGTTGTCAGATTGAGGGCATTATTCCAGCCTTAGAGAGTAGTCATGCAATTGCTTATGCCACTCAACTGGCAAAAACCTTGCCCAAAGATAAAACCATTTTGGTCAATCTCTCGGGACGAGGGGATAAGGATATGCATACCGTTGCTCAGGTATCAGGACTTCAGTTGTAAGGAAAACATGTCAAGAATTCAGCAGGCCTTTGCCGCACTTTCAGAAAAAAAACGCAAGGCCTTAGTGCCTTTTATCACGGCTGGAGATCCCGAAGCTGGCCTCACATTGGATTTTATGCACGCCCTAGTAGCGGGTGGTGCGGATGTGATTGAGTTAGGAGTGCCATTCTCGGACCCCATGGCTGATGGTCCAGTAATTCAAAGAGCCTCAGAGCGTGCCTTGGCTCGCGGTATGACACTCAAGCACTGTATTGAACTGGTGGCCCAATTTAGGCAAACCAATCAGACCACACCCATCGTTTTGATGGGCTATGCCAATCCCATTGAGCGCATGGGGGCTGAGAACTTCGTCAAGAGTGCCAAAGCTGCCGGTGTCGATGGTGTCTTGGTCGTCGACTATCCTCCTGAGGAGTGTGAAGACTTTGCCAAAGCCTGCGCTCAAGCAGATATCGATCCTATCTTTCTCTTAGCCCCAACTTCATCTCCCCAGCGTATTGCTCAGGTAGGTGCCTTGGCCAAGGGCTATATCTATTACGTATCCCTCAAAGGCGTCACAGGGGCTGCGAACCTCAACACCCAAGAAGTGGCGAGCATCATTCCGCAAATTCGTGCGGCTACGACAGTCCCGATTGCCGTCGGTTTTGGCGTACGCGATGCAGCGTCTGCCGTAGCGGTGAGCCAGACAGCGGATGGCGTCGTGATTGGCAGCAAGATAGTCCAATTATTAGAGGAAGCCGACCCGGCCAAGAGAGTACAATCACTCCAATCCTTTATTACAGAGATCCGCGAGGCCTTGGACCGATAAGATGAGCTGGCTCGATAAATTACTCCCCCCTAGTATTCAGCATACCGACCCTGCGCAGCGTAAGAGTGTGCCTGAAGGTTTATGGATTAAATGTCCGAGTTGTGAGGCTGTCTTATATCGCAATGACATAGAGGGCAATTTACGTGTCTGCCCAAAATGTGATCACCATATGCGTATTGGCGCACGTGAGCGTTTAGACAAACTCTTGGATCTTGAGGGGCGCTATGAAATTGGTCAAGAGGTGGTGCCTGTCGACGCCCTCAAATTCCGTGACACTAAGAAATACCCAGATCGTCTCAAAGATGCGATGGACAGCACAGGAGAGACCGATGCTTTGGTCGTGGTCTCTGGCGCGATTCATTCGATCCCTGTCGTCGTTGCCTGCTTTGAGTTTGAGTTCTTGGGTGGTTCTATGGGCTCTGTCGTGGGTGAGCGTTTCGTGCGCGGCGCACAAGCTGCTCTAGAGCAAAAAGTACCATTTATCTGCATTACTGCCACCGGTGGTGCGCGTATGCAAGAAAGCTTACTGTCGCTCATGCAAATGGCCAAGACCAACGCTATGCTAGTCAAGTTGGCACAAGCCCGCCTACCTTATATCAGCGTCTTAACAGACCCAACGATGGGTGGTATTTCAGCTAGTTTTGCCTTTATGGGTGATGTGGTGATGGCTGAGCCGAAGGCTTTGATTGGTTTTGCTGGACCACGTGTGATTGAGCAAACCGTCCGTGAAAAATTACCTGAAGGTTTTCAGCGCTCAGAGTTTTTGATGCAAAAGGGCGGTGTGGACATGATTGTCGATCGTCGCGAGATGCGTCGCAAGTTGGCTGATATTTTGGCGATCTTGCTAAAGCAACCCAGCGATGCTGTTGCTTGATGTCGCAGGCAAAACTTTTTTCCAATTTAGATGACTGGCTAAAGTACCTCGAGCAGGCTCACCCTGTCGGTATTGATATGGGTTTAGGTCGGATTGGGCGCGTCAAAGAGGCACTCAATTTTCCGATTAAACCCATTCTATTTACTGTGGGTGGTACCAATGGTAAGGGTTCCACTTGTGCCATGCTCGAGAGTATTCTCTTAGCGGCATCCTACAAAGTAGCTTGTCATACCTCACCACATTTTCTGAAGTTCAATGAAAGGGCTCGGATCAATGGTGAGATGGCTAGCGATGAGCAATTACTAGAGCATTTCGCTGCTGTAGAAAAAGCGCGGGTGTCTTTAGATGACCCGCCGAGTTTGACTTATTTTGAGTTCACCACTTTGGCCATCATGCACCTATTCGCGCACAGCGGTATGGATGCCATCATTATGGAAGTTGGTATGGGTGGACGTTTAGATGCCGTCAACTTATGGGATGCTGATGTGGCGATTGTCACCTCGATTGATATGGACCACATGGAGTATCTCGGAAATACACGCGACAAAATTGCTTATGAAAAGGCGCATATTTTTAGATCGGGCCGCACTGCGATTTGTGGCGATCCTGTGCCACCAGCCAGTCTGATTGATCATGCCAAAGCGATCGGTACTGATTTATGGTTAATAGGGCAAGACTTTAATTTCCAAGGTGACAAACAGCAGTGGGGCTGGGCAGGACGCGGTAAGCGTCTATCTGGTTTGGGTTATCCGGCTTTGCGTGGCGCCAATCAGCTGCTCAATGCTTCGGCAGTGATTGCTGCCTTGACAGCGGTTCGTGAGCGTTTGCCTGTGGGGGCCCAAGAAATTCGCAATGGTTTAGCTTGGGTCGAGTTGCCAGGACGTTTTCAAGTCTTACCGGGTCGTCCGACCATCATCTTGGATGTGGCGCACAATCCCCATGCTAGCAGTGCTTTAGCGCAAAACCTTGAAAACATGGCTTACCACCCCTACACCCTCGGTGTCTTTGGTGTCATGGCTGATAAAGACGTGAACGGTGTGTTGCGGCCTATGTTGGGTCTGATTGACCATTGGTATTTGTGTGACCTACCCACGCAGCGCGCCATGTCTGCAAAAGACATTGGCCAGCGTCTCATAGAGCTTGGCTTTAAGGAGGACAAGGATCATACGATCCAAACCTTTACAGAACCCGGTTTAGCCTATGCTGCAGCGCTAGAAAAAGCAGGTGAGGGTGATAGAATGGCGGTATTCGGATCTTTTTACACAGTCTCTGGTGTGATGGCGTATCGCAATGCCAAAGCTCATTGATGGTGGTAACAAAATCCTAAGATGAAGTGGGCCCTTAACTAAAGACTTGCATGCGATTACCATTTTTAAATCGAACCCAAGCCAAGACCAATCTAGCGGTCGAGGACAACCTCACGGAAGATCCAGAACGTCAGCGCGCGCGCCATCGATTGATTGGCGCGATTTTTTTGGTGCTCATTGCGGTGGTCGGCTTGCCGATGATTTTTGATGCCAATCCTAAGCAGCAACACAATGACATCGCCATACAAATTATTCAGCCAGGCAGTAAAGAGAAGTTAGAAGCCAAGCCAGACGCTAAGCCTGAAGTGAAAGCGGATGCTAAGCCTGAGTCTAAGTCGGATGGCAAGGCTGAGAAAGTTCCGCCGGTCGCCAAAACTTTAGATAAAGGTGAAGAGGTTCTAGCGATCTTAGAAAATCGCAGTGCTACTAAGGAAGTAGCAAAAGAAAGCCCTAAAGAAACTCCCAAAGAAACTGTACGTGAGTCAAGCAAGACAGAGGGTCAGTTTTATGTACAAATTGGCGCATTCTCATCCGAAGAGCGTGTTAAAAATTGGCAGGCTAAGCTTGCTGAGCAAAAAGTAGCGACTTATGTCGAGACTAGAAATAATAAAGAGGGCGTAAAGCTGTACTTACTGCGCTCAGGACCCTACCCAGATCGAGCGGCTGCTGATGCAGCAGAAAAGAAGATTCGATACGTGGGCCTATCACCCAAAGTGGTGGCCAAGAAACCTGAGTAAAACGACAAGCACGACCAGCCGCCATGAACCTACACTTCACCCTTGTCGATATTGTGTTTGGTACTGTCTTAGCGGTTTCAGCTCTGATCGGTATCTGGCGTGGTTTGGTGCGTGAGTTGTTTGCTTTGATTGGTTGGGTCGCTGCAGCGTGGGTCAGTTATCACTATTCCACTTGGCTTGCCAAAGAATGGTTAACGGGAGTGCCCGGTGGCGAGATGACTCGCATGGCTTTGGGTTTTGTCATTCTCTTCATCATCACTCTGATTGTTTTTGGTTTAACGGGGCGCTTTGTGGCAAAGCTACTGGCGAGTGCTGGTTTAAGCCCCATGGATCGCTTTTTAGGTTTTGCCTTTGGTTTTGTCAGAGGTTTATTGATTGTGATTATTTTGAGTAGTTTGGCAGCAATGACGAGTGTGAGTCAGACCACGGAGTGGCGCAAAGCTTGGTCTTTACCAGCAATTGAGTTACTCTCAGGAATGGCGCGCGCATGGTTGCCTGATGAATGGGCCGCCCAGTTATCTGGGCGTGCAAATTAATTTGTAACGCTAGGGGTTTTTATGTGTGGAATTGTCGGAACCATAGGCAATAGTCCAGTGAATCAATTGCTCTACGATGCGCTCTTGTTGTTGCAGCATCGTGGTCAGGACGCTGCGGGTATTGCCACCATGAATGGTAGTTCGTTCTCAATGCATAAGGCCAACGGCATGGTGCGTGACGTATTCCGTACACGCAATATGCGCAGCTTACCGGGTAATGCGGGGATCGGTCAGGTCCGTTATCCGACTGCAGGATCTGCCAGTAGTGAAGAAGAGGCGCAACCTTTTTATGTCAGCGCTCCCTTTGGCATTATCTTGGCGCATAACGGCAATCTTACCAATGCGGCTAGTTTGCGTGATGAGATGTTCTATCGCGATCGCCGTCATATCAACACGAGTTCTGACACAGAGGTCTTGCTCAATGTGTTAGCCGATGAAATTCAGCGTGCCACCAATAGCATTGCTTTAGATGCTAGCGCCGTCTTTAATGCGGTGACGCAAATGCATACACGACTCAAGGGCTCCTACGCTGTCGTGTCACTGATTGCTGGTTATGGTCTTTTAGCATTTAGAGATCCTTTTGGTATTCGTCCATTGTGTATCGGTCGCTTAGACACTGAGCAAGGCCCAGAGTGGTTGATTGCCTCAGAGTCAGTGACACTTGAAGGTCTTGGTTTTACTTTTGTGCGAGATGTGGCGCCGGGTGAAGCCATCTTTATTGGTGCTGATGGTAGTTTTCAGAGTCGTCAGTGTGCCGCCCATCCAGTCTTAAACCCTTGTATCTTTGAGTACGTCTATCTAGCAAGACCCGATTCATGTATTGATGGTGTGCCTGTTTATGACGTCCGTTTGCTCATGGGTGATTACCTCGCTAAAAAAATCGCCCGAGAAACCGATGCATCTCAAATTGATGTGGTGATGCCGATTCCGGATTCAAGTCGCCCAGCAGCGATGCAGGTTGCCAAATTACTCAATGTGCCTTATCGCGAAGGTTTCTTTAAAAACCGTTATGTAGGTCGGACCTTCATCATGCCGGGCCAAGCTATGCGTAAGAAATCAGTCCGTCAAAAGCTCAATGCGATGAGTTTTGAGTTCAAGGACAAGAACGTCTTGATTGTCGACGATTCGATTGTGCGTGGTACAACCTCTTATGAGATCGTCCAAATGGCGCGCGATGCCGGTGCGAAGAAAGTGATCTTTGCATCTGCAGCACCTCCTGTTTGCTATCCGAACGTGTATGGCATCGATATGCCGACGCGCAGTGAGTTGGTAGCCTATGGTCGTACCCATGCTGAAATCACCGCGTTGATCGGCGCTGATCAACTGATCTATCAAGATGTTGAAGATTTGAAGCGTGCCGTGCGCGACATCAACCCCAAGATAGAAAACTTTGATGCCTCTTGCTTTGATGGTCACTATGTCACGGGTGATATTACAGAGTCTTATTTAGATGCTCTAGAGGCGGCCAGAAACTCGCCTAAAGCCATTGCTGATCGTCAAAAAGCAGAAAGTTCAGACTTAGCACGTTCACAATTGCACTTGCAATTGGCCTCACAAGAGTAAGATAGCCCTTATGAGTGATAAAAAACGGACCCCACCTGATTTTTCCCAGTTACACAATGAGACCATTGGTGTGCGGGCAGGGGTGCGTCGTTCGCAATTTAATGAACATGCTGAAGCCTTGTTCATGACCTCTAGTTTTTGCTTTGATAGTGCAGAAGAGGCGGCACACGGCTTTGCCAATGCTGAAAAAGGATTTATTTATTCACGTTTTACCAATCCGACAGTAGCGATGTTTCAAGACCGCTTGGCTGCTTTAGAGGGTGGTCAGGCGTGTATCGCGACTTCATCGGGTATGTCAGCCATCATGACCACCGCTATGGCCCATTTGAGTGCCGGCGACCATGTGGTCTGCTCACGCTCGGTCTTTGGTGCGACGATTCAACTCTTCACCAATATCTTGGGTCGCTTTGGGATTGAGACGACCTATGTCGATATGGCCGACTTAAACAGTTGGCAACAGGCCGTCAAACCCAATACCAAGATGTTCTATTTGGAGACCCCGTCCAACCCTCTCACAGAGGTAGCTGACATTGCCGCCATCGCAAAAATTGCCAAAGCGGCTGGGGCACTCTATGTTGTTGACAATTGTTTTTGTACGCCTGCATTACAAAAGCCGATTGCTTTAGGTGCTGATGTAGTGATTCATTCAGCGACGAAGTATTTGGATGGTCAGGGTCGTGTTTTGGGCGGTGCCATTGTCGGTACCGAAGACTTTGTCATGGGTAAAGTATTTCCCTTCGTGCGCACTAGTGGACCGACACTCTCGGCTTTTAACGCTTGGGTGGTACTTAAGGGATTGGAAACATTGAGCTTGCGTTTGGAAAAACAAAGTCAAACAGCCCGTGATTTGGCTATTTGGCTTGAGCAACAGCCAGCAGTTGAGCGTGTTTACCATCCTGATCTACCGAGCCATCCGCAACACGCAGTAGCCAAGCGTCAACAAAGCATGGGCGGCCCGATTTTGTCGTTCACGCTCAAAGGTGGTCAAGACGCAGCTTGGCGTGTGATTAATCAGACGCGCTTACTATCGATCACAGCCAATTTGGGGGATACGCGTACTACCATTACGCACCCAGCGACTACCACGCATGTGCGTGTCAGTGAAGAGGCGCGCTTAGCTGCAGGTATTACTCCGGGCTTAGTGCGTATTGCTGTTGGCCTTGAGCATTTAGAAGACATCAAAGCTGATTTGCGCGGCCTGTAAACAGTTCGTAGACCTGACTATTTAAACGCTTACTTTAGAACGCTTCCTTCTCGGCTTCCAGATAAGCCAGACTCGTATATTTACCGATATTGCTTTCAAAGCCTGCCATAGTCTTAGCGCGCCTTGCTACGCGAGGGTCTTTTAGCACTAATGCTTTGGCAGCGCTGGGGTCTTGACCATCTTTGACAGCCTGTACGCAGCTTTCATAGATGCCCGCTAAAAATTCACCATAGTCTTTCAGTAAAGTTTTGGTGGCATGACCGTGCCCGGGAACCCAGAGTTGTTCACCTGTTGCTTTGCTTAAAGCAGCATAAGTTTTAAAAGTGCCTACATAAGAGCCATCATCAATATTCGCAATCCGGTTTTCCATCGCAATATCACCTACGTGCGTGATGCGATCTTCTATGACTTGCATGCATATGTCGCCGGGGGTATGTGCCACACCGTAATGATGAATCTTGATGCGCACATCGCCATAATTAAATAGATCGCCATGTTTAACCGCATGTGTGGGTGGGATCACCTTGGTCCCTGCAGTCGCTTGGTTGGTCCAGCGTTCCATTAAGTTTCGCCAAGCATTGCCTTCGATACCCTTAATTTGTTCGATAGTGTAGGGGTGGGCGTAGATAGGAATGTTACCGTACGCTTCTACAAAGGCTTGATTACCGAGGAAGTGATCGCCGTGGTAGTGTGAATTAAAAATGGCAATCACGGGTTTGCTGGTGATGGTTTTAATCATGCGAATCGCCATTTCACCAATCTGCACAGAGGCGCCACTATCTAAAATCACAACCCCTTTTTGGGTCACGACAAAAGTAATGTTAGCCATCATGCCTAAGTTTTCTGCGGTCGGAAAACCATCGGGGGAGTAAATCATCCAGACATGGGGGCCTAATTTTTCAGGGCGAATGTCTTTCATCGGTGGCCCCTTGATAAAGTCCTCCGCTGCTTTTGCAAACTCAATCGCCTGTGGGGTGAGTGCAATGGCTGTGGCACCTAAAGAGAGTTTCAAAAGCTGCCGACGCGCTGGATTAGTTTTCATGGGCCCTCATTGACTACAGTGATTTAATTTTTATAAACCACATCATCCTTTTGAACGGGTGAAGGTGTCAATTAGCCGTTTAAGGCAACTATTCGATGCAGTGTTTTGAGGAGCGATAAGAGACAACTTTTTACTTATAAAAAATAACTAAGTGACTATTTCTTTTTTGATTCGGCGACTTAGTAAATACCCTAGTTACAGCTAATTTTGAGAACACTTATGGAATAAACATATTCATAAAAGTATCAATAAGATGAATAATCGCACCATAACTATTAATAACAATTCAAAGAGTTTTTGTTGATTGGGGGGTCCTAGTGACTACAGAAAAAAAATCGATTCGTTTCGGTCGCTTACGTCGTGCGCCTGAGAATTTCGTTACACAAGATCTAGCAGATCAAGTTTACGAACATGGTATGGATGAAACGCGCCGTGGCTTTTTGCGTAAGAGTTTCGTTACAGCCCTGGGTGCCGCTACTGCAGGGGGTGCGGTTAGTCAGGCTCTTGCGGCCGATGGCGAAAAAGTCATCTTGGATAAATTACCCTGGCAGACGACTTTAGGTCAACCTGTTGCTGCACGCCCTTACGGTATGCCATCGCAATGGGAAGCGAATTTACAACGTCGTGAATCACCCGGATTAACACGGGTTTCAGCGGCATCTGTCGCATTTGCACCTTTGCAGGGTTTCTTTGGCATCATCACGCCCAACGGTTTGCATTTTGAACGTCATCACCAGGGTTGGTATGACATTGACCCTGCGCAACATCGTTTAATGATCAATGGCATGGTCAAGCAGGAAATGGTCTTCACGATGGATGACCTCATGCGCCTACCTTCGGTCTCGCGGATTCATTTTATTGAGTGTGGCGCGAACACTGGCTTAGAGTGGGGTAATGTGGCTGTACCTTCTGTACAGTACACCCATGGCATGTTGTCTTGCTGTGAGTTCACAGGTGTGCTTCTTTCTACTCTATTAGATATGTCGGGTGCAGATCTGAAAAAAGGCAAATACATTCTTGCTGAAGGTGGTGATGGTTCAGGCATGACACGCACCATTCCAATGGATGCTGCTTTAAAAGATGTCATGGTTTGTTGGGCGATGAACGGTGAAATGTTGCGCCCCGAAAATGGTTATCCGCTACGATTAGTAGTGCCTGGTGTGCAGGGCGTGAGCTGGGTGAAATGGTTACGTCGTATTGAAGTAGGCGATATGCCCTATGCCACTAAAGATGAAGCCGTGCACTACATTGACCTGTTACCGAACGGTTTGCACCGTCAGTACACCACGATTCAGGAGTGTAAGTCTGTGATCACGACCCCATCCGGTGGTCAGCAATTATTAGACAAAGGGTTTTACAACGTCAGTGGTATGGCTTGGTCAGGTCGTGGCAAGATTAGGCGAGTCGACGTCTCCTTTGACGGTGGTAATAATTGGCGTACAGCACGTCTTGAAACCCCGATTCTTTCTAAGGCGATCACTCGCTTTAATATCGATTGGAATTGGGATGGTGCACCAGCTATCTTGATGTCGCGCGCCATTGACGACACAGGTTATGTGCAGCCTATGATTAAACAATTACGTGAAGTGCGCGGTACGCGCTCGATCTATCACAACAACGCCATCCAGGCCTGGAAAGTGGATCCGAACGGGGAGGTAAGCAATGTTCAAGTTGGCTAATTGGTTGCTAGTCGCAGGTTTGCTAGGCGGTGTCTCAGCTCAAGCCTTAGCGCAAGCAAAATATCAAGGCATTGGTCGCCCTGCGACTAAAGCAGAAGTCATTGCTTGGGATATCGATGTTCGTCCAGATTTCAAGGGTTTGCCTAAGGGCTCAGGTGATACAGCGCGCGGCATGGAGATTTGGGAAGGGCGTTGTGCTTCCTGTCACGGTACTTTTGGTGAGTCTAACGAAGTCTTTACACCGATCGTCGGTGGCACCACTGCCGAAGATATTAAGACTGGCCGAGTCGCTTCTCTGACTAGTGAAAAACAACCGCAGCGGACGACCTTGATGAAGGTCGCCACCGTATCAACGCTTTGGGACTACATCTATCGTGCCATGCCATGGAATGCGCCGCGTACACTCACAGTCGACGATACCTATGCGGTCTTGGCTTACATTCTTGCCTTGGGCGAAATCGTGCCGCAGGACTTTACTTTGAGCGATAAAAATATTGCTGAAGTGCAAGCGCGTATGCCTAACCGCAATGGTATGACTAAAGCTCACGGCATGTGGAACGAAGGTGGTAAGCCTGATGTCAAGGCGACTGCTTGTATGACTAACTGTGCGGCCCACGTCTCGATCGGTTCTTTCTTGCCTGATTACGCCAGAAATGCCCATGAGAATTTAGCTCTACAAAACAGACCCTATGGACCCTACCGCGGTGTGGACACCACCCGCCCGCCATTAGCTAGGATGCCGGGTAAGGGTGCAGAACTGATCAAAGTATCTGCGGCTGAGTCAATTACGCCTGAAGGCTTATTTAAAAAGCATAATTGCCAGACTTGTCATGCGCCCGCTAGCCGTGCGATTGGCCCTGCCGTGTCAGAAGTAGCGGCCAAATATAAGGGTAAAGCCGATGCAATGGCCGTTTTGCAAAAGAAAGTGATTGTGGGTGGTGCTGGAGTCTGGGGGGCTGTACCTATGCCACCTCATGCTCATGTACCTGCAGGAGATGTTGAGGTGATGGTGCGCTGGATGCTCACGGGTAAGTGATATCCTAGCTAGTCGAAGACATTGAAAAATGATAATGTGACAAAAGACATTATTGGTGTTTAAAGAGTTTTTTTAGAAGGAGTTCATATGAACCTAAAACGTCGTGAAGCGCTGCGATTAACTGCAGTGATTGGTTTGATGGCAGCAACTGGTCTGATCAGTCAGGCAGAAGCAGCAGAGTGGAACAAGGCAGCATTTGATGGTAAGACATTGGATGATGTGTTGAAGTCACTCGGTGGCTCTTCAGCCGACAAATCAGGTGGTATTACGATCAATGCTCCCGATATCGCTGAAAACGGTGCGGTTGTGCCTGTGGGTGTGACCACTACATTGCCTAAGACTCAGCAAATTGCTATCTTGGTAGAGAAGAATCCGAGTGCCATGGCTGCACAGTTCTTGCTCACAGCCGATTCTGAGCCATTCGTTGCTACGCGTGTCAAGATGGGTCAAACCTCTAACGTTCACGCATTAGTCAAGGCAGATGGCAAGTGGTTTGTGACGACCAAAGAAGTCAAAGTAACTTTGGGCGGTTGCGGCGGTTAATGCCCCACGATCAAGCTAACTAATTAATTGAGTATCGAAAGGAAAGAATATGTCAGATCCAATGCGCGTTCGTGCTAGTGAGAGCGGTGGTGTTGTTGATGTGAAAGTGCTAATGAAGCACGATATGGAAACTGGCCAGCGCAAAGATGCTTCTGGTAAGGTGATTCCAGCACACTTTATTACAACTGTGACTGCTGTTTGCAAAGGCAAAACAGTGTTTGAAGGCCAATTTGGTCCTGCTGTATCTAAAGACCCATTCTTGAACTTTAAGTTCAAAGGTGGCGCTAAGGGTGATGCAGTGACGATTACTTGGGTGGATAACAAAAACGGTAAACGTACTGACGAAGCAAAAATTAGCTAAGCAGATATAAAAAATAAGAACCCCGCAAAAGCATATTTCCGGGGTTCTTTGCTAAAGAGGAGCTAGCATGAAAAAACTTTATAAGAGTGCTTTATTGGTCTCTTTGTCAGCGACAGCCACATTGGTTTTCGCGCAAAGCGCCACGGATGATATTGCCAAATATCGCGAAATGATCGCAGATGGCAACCCCGCTGAGTTGTATGAGGCTGCGGGTGAGGATTTGTGGAAAAAGCCCATGGGTCCGAAAAATGCATCACTAGAGAAGTGTGATTTGGGTAAAGGGCCGGGTGTAGTGAAGGGCGCTGCTGCTGAACTACCTAGATACTTCAAAGATACCAATAAAGTACAAGATCTTGAGTCACGCATTCTGACCTGTATGGAAAGACTGCAAGGTTATGACCCGAAAGAAATCATCAGTGCTGGTTTTGAAAAGGGTAAGCGTAAGGATGTTGAGGCCATTGTTGCTTATGTGGTGACGGCGGCTAAAGGTCACACCATTAACATCTCAACGAAGCACCCTAAAGAAAAAGAAATGTACCAAATGGGTAAGTACGCTTTCTACTTCCAGGGTGGCCCGATGGATTTCTCCTGCGCCTCCTGTCACGGTGAAGATGGCAAGCGTATTCGTTTACAAGATTTGCCTAATCTGATTGAGCAAAAAGGCGCGGCTTTGGGTTATGGTGCTTGGCCGGCTTATCGTGTATCGAGCGGTAACTTTTGGACTATGCAGCGTCGTTTGAATGACTGTTATCGTCAGCAACGCTTCCCAGAACCCATTTATACCTCTGATGTAACGATTGCCTTGCAAGTATTCATGGGTGCCAACGGTAACGGTGGCAAGATGAACACCCCAGGCTTGAAGCGCTAATCAAGGAGATAAGAATATGAAAAAAATAAGCTATACAGTTAGCGGTCTGGTACTCGCGTTAGCGATGGGTGGTGTGCAAGCACAATCTAAATTTGAAAAAGCCCATTACAACAGTTTTCAGGCCAATGGAATTGCCACCATGGATCGCTTGAACCAAGATGATGCGCAAAAGTTTTGTTCTGATCCTGCTGTGCTAGCGGGTAAGGGTGATGCCAAAAAGCGTGAGGCCATTGAAAAAGCCAATTTAGCCGCTGTCAAATTGCCCAGTGACGGTAAGTATCTCGGTGATTGGCAGCAGGGTGAGCGCATTGCGCAAAGTGGTCGTGGTGCGACGTGGACAGATAAGGCTGATACGGTCGTAGGCGGTGGTTGCTACAACTGTCACCAAATCGATAAGAAAGAAATTTCACACGGCACGATTGGCCCATCACTGTGGAACTACGGCAAAATTCGTGGCAATAGCGAAGCCGTGATTCAGTACACCTGGGGCAAGATCTACAACGCCAAGGCCTATAACGCATGTAGCAATATGCCACGTTTTGGTCATTACAAATTACTCACAGAAGACCAAATGCGTCACGTGATGGCTTTGTTATTGGATCCTGCATCGCCAGTGAATAAGTAATTGTTTGTGATGAAGACCACCTGACTCTTGGCGGGTGGTCTTTTTTATTGATTGATTTAGAAAAATAGAAAGAAATATATATGTCGATGAATCGGAGAGAGTTTTTACAAGTCTTGGCGGTCGCATCTGCCGGCGGTTTAGCCTTAGAAAGTAATGAGTCTATGGCTCAAGCTGCAGCCAACAAGTTTTATGACTTGCCACGTTTTGGTAACGTGCACTTTCTTCACTTCACCGACTGTCACGCACAATTAAAGCCGATCTACTTCCGTGAACCGGATGTCAATTTAGGCTTTGGCGATCAGTTTGGTAAAACGCCGCATTTGGTCGGTGAGCACCTCCTCAAGGCCCACAACATCAAGCCAGGTACGCGCGAAGCGCATGCCTTTACCTATTTGAACTTTGAGGCTGCGGCCAAGAGTTACGGTAAGGTGGGGGGCTTTGCTCATTTGGCTACGCTAGTTAAAAAAATGAAGGCTAGCCGCCCAGGCGCCTTGCTTTTAGATGGTGGTGATACTTGGCAGGGTTCTGGTACCGCTTTATGGACCAATGGTCAGGATATGGTCGATGCTTGTCTTGCGCTTGGTGTAGATATCATGACGCCACACTGGGAAATGACCTTGGGTGAAGAGCGTGTGAAAGAAATCGTTGAAAAAGACTTCAAAGGTAAGGTCTCTTTCTTAGCGCAAAACATCAAGACGAATGATTTTGGTGATCAAGTCTTTGATCCCTATGTGATTCGTGAGATGAATGGTGTCAAAGTGGCCGTGATCGGTCAGGCTTTCCCATACACCCCGATTGCTAACCCACGTTATATGGTGGCTAACTGGACGTTTGGTATTCAAGACGATCATATGCAAAAAATGGTCAACGAAGTGCGTGCCAAAGGTGCCAAAGTGGTTGTCGTACTCTCACACAATGGTATGGACGTGGATATCAAAATGGCCAGCCGTGTAACGGGTATTGATGCCATTTTAGGTGGGCATACTCATGATGGTGTGCCCAACCCTGTGAAAGTTAAAAATGCAGGTGGCGTCACATTGGTGACCAATGCAGGTTCTAACGGTAAGTTCTTGGGTGTGCTTGATTTCAAAGTCAGTGGTAACAAGATTACCGATTTCCGTTACAAGCTCATGCCAGTGTTCTCAGATCTCTTACCCGCTGATGCGACGATGAATCAATTGATTAATAAGATTCGCGCACCTTATGAGTCTAAGCTCGGTGAGAAGTTAGCGATTACCGAAGGTTTACTGTATCGCCGCGGTAACTTTAATGGCAGCTTTGATCAGTTGATTCTGGATGGGTTGATGGCTGTCAAAAATGCTGAGATTGCATTCTCACCGGGTTTCCGTTGGGGAACGTCTTTATTACCAGGTGATGCCATCACCATGGAGCATGTGATGGATCAAACGGCGATCACTTACCCATGGACCACGGTCACGAATATGTCGGGTGAGATGATCAAAACCGTATTAGAAGACATTGCCGATAACCTCTTTAACCCTGATCCATACTATCAGCAGGGGGGTGATATGGTGCGTGTCGGTGGTTTGCAATATGCGATTAACCCCATGGGGCAAGCAGGCAAGCGTATTACGGAGATGCGTTTAAATGGCAAGCCCATTGAAGCGAACAAGAACTACAAAGTGGCTGGCTGGGCTCCCGTTGCTGAAGAAGCCAAACAAGCTGGCGGTGAGCCGATTTGGGATGTGGTCTCACGCTATTTGCGAGATATTAAAACCGTCAAGGCCAAATCTCTCAATATGCCGAAAATTGAAGGCGCCAAGGGCAACCCTGGTTTCGCTGCATAAGCACTGAAGTATGACTAGCATGACCGGCATCTATCTTGCAATTGCCGGTCTAGCGCTTGTCTGGGCTATCCAGGGGGCCGCCTGGCGGGTTCTGATCCGAAAAGAGGTTCTGAGTTCTGTACTGGGCGGCATCTTTGTTTTAGGTATTGCCTGGAATGTCAAAGCGGTTTTGCCAGGCATGTCTGCAGAAGCGCTAGTGGGTTTATCGTTTCAGTTTTTTGGAGCGGCGCTACTCGTGGCCATGTATGGCTTAAGGCCGGCTATTCTCATGTTGGCCCTGGTGACCGTGTTGGTTGCTCTTCTCAGTGGCTGGACTTTAGAAGCTGCTTTACGCCAATACCTTGTTTTGGGTTTAATGCCGGCCTTGGTCGCTCATGGCGTGAACTATTTGATTCAACGGTTTTTACCCAAACACATGTTCATTTTTATATTGGGGCGTGGCTATGTGGCCGGTGTCATGAGTGTCATTATTCCCGCAATATTTCTCTTTACGACCCATCAAGCCTTTAGCCCCAAAGAATTAGGCCTCTCCAACGATATCGTGGACTGGGTGGTGACCTTAGTGATTTTGTCTTTTACAGAAGGATCTTTAACGGGCATGGTACTAGCCGTCTTCGTGGTCTACAAACCTCATTGGGTGGTTTGTCTTAACGATACGGAATACCTCCAGGGAATCTCTGAGCCTCGAAAAATGCCCTAAAATAGCAAACTTGCTTGGGTTTAGAGGAATGTATGCCGGAAATTAACATCGCGGCCGTAACAACAACAGTCTTGTGGTCCACATTTGCAATCACGCTCCTTTTAGGTGTGATCATGCAAAAGAGTCGCTTTTGCACCATGGGGGCAGTGAGTGACTGGTTCATCATGGGTGAAACCACGCGTATGCGCCAATGGCTGATGGCTATGGGTGTGGCAATCATCGGTATGGCCTTGTTCAGTTACGCAGGCATTCTTGATACCAGTAAAACTTTTTATACCGGTGCTCGCCTGACTTGGTTATCGACCATCGTCGGCGGCACTTTGTTTGGCTTTGGTATGGTCTTGGCTTCTGGTTGCGGTAGTAAAACACTCGTGCGTATGGGTGCCGGTAGCCTGAAATCATTGATCGTTTTCTTGGTGATGGGGTTGGCCTCATACATGACCTTAAGAGGTATTTTGGGGGTTTTGCGTGTTTCCACGGTGGATACAGTCTTTGTAACGCTGAGTACACCGCAGGATTTACCTTCAATCATGGCAGCTCAAATGGGCATGACTAAAGCCCATGCGCATTTAGCATTGGGTTTAGTCTTAGGTTCAGCGTTGATCACTTTTGCCTTGGTGCGCCGTGACTTTTGGAATCTCAATAATTTCTTGGCAGGTTTTGGAGTTGGCGGTGGTGTGCTCGCGATTTGGTGGGTCTCCGGTTCTCTGGGTTTCGTCGCTGAAGACCCGAATACGCTAGAAGAAGTCTTTGTTGCTACAAATTCAGGGCGTATGGAGAGTCTCACTTTTGTGGCTCCCTATGCCTATCTCATGGAGTGGCTAACATTTTTTAGTGATACGAGTAAGAAGCTTACGCTTGGCATTGTTTCGGTGCTCGGTATCACTTTGGGTTCGACGCTGTATGCGCTGGTAACAAAAACCTTTCATTGGGAAACTTTCCGTAATGTAGAAGATACGGCTAACCATATTGTGGGCGCCGTCCTGATGGGTTTTGGCGGGGTAACAGCGATGGGTTGTACGATTGGTCAAGGCGTTACAGGCATGTCGACTTTGGCAATCAATGCTTTTATTGCTTTCTTTGCTTTCATTGTGGGTGCTAGTTTGGGGATGAAGTATCTCACTTGGAGGTTACTTCCCCCGCCATGCGAACCTGTAATTGCTAGCGGAAACTCGAACTACCATTCAAATACTGGAGGATGTGGAATGCCTTTGCAAATCGCTTGTCATACAGACCAATTTGGCACACTCGGTCAAATTACGCCAGAAGATGTGGCTGAGATTGCGCGTCAGGGTTACAAAACGATTGTGAATAATCGCCCTGATGGCGAGGCGGGCCCCACTCAGCCCTTAAGCGCTGAAATTGAAGTGGCAGCGAAAGCCTTAGGTCTGAACTATGTCTATTTACCAGTGGTGAGTGGTCAAATCACTCTAGAGCAAGCTCAAGCCATGGCTCAAGTTTTAGAGACGATGCCAGGACCCATTTTGGCTTTCTGTCGCTCAGGCGCTAGATCTACTAATTTATACATGTTGGCCCAGCAAGTAGGCTAATTTGGAAGGTTTGTTGATTGAGGGGGTGCTTGGGGCTGGCGTCGGTCTAGTCCTAGGCCTCACCGGTGCAGGGGGTGCAATTCTTTCTGTGCCACTCTTAAGTTTCTTTCTTGATTTAACGGTGGCACAAGCCGCACCCATTGGTTTGCTTGCAGTCTTTCTATCAGCCGGTGTGGGCGCTATTTTGGGTTTGCGTGCGCAGATACTGCGCTACAAAGCTGCGTTACTCATTGCCGTTTCAGGTCTGATACTTTCTCCCATAGGGATCTGGCTGGCTCAGCAATTACCCAACTGGCCTCTTGTGATTATTTTTGTCCTCATCCTTCTCTGGGTGGCTCGCAATATGTGGCAGCAAGCCCAAAAAGAAATCTTAGGTATTGAGCCAGCACTGGGGCCACCCTGTCAGTTAGATCAAGATATTGGCAAGTTCATTTGGACTCTGCCATGTGCTCGTGCTTTATCACTCTCCGGCATGTGTGCAGGTTTCTTTTCTGGTTTATTGGGAGTAGGGGGTGGTTTCATTATTGTCCCGGCGCTGAACCGTTATACCGATTTACCGATGAAGTCGATTGTGGCTACATCTTTAGGGGTTCTGACTCTCGTATCTGGTGGCGGCGTACTTTTTTCCAATATCTATGGTGTGATGGACTGGGCGATAGCCATGCCATTTGCTTTGGCCTCGATGATGGGTTTACTCATCGGCCGCCAAATCGCCTGGCGCCTGCCCGCACCACAACTCAAAAAAGCATTTGCTATTCTCGCAACCGGCATTGCGCTTTTGATGCTGAGTCGACTCGGTCAATAACCCTCATCTGCACAAAGTAAAGCTTGGTGATACATTGAGGTTATGACCTCTTTAATCACACCCGCGCAAAGAAGCCAACTTGCTCAAGAACTGCCTGACTGGCGTATGGTTGAGGGCAGAGATGCCATTCATCGTCAATTTGTCTTTAATGATTTTTCTGAAGCATTTGCGTTTATGACGCGCATTGCCTTGCATGCAGAGAAGAATAATCATCATCCCGAATGGTCTAATGTTTGGAATCGAGTAGACATTACGCTCAGTACCCATGATGTCGGTGGTCTGAGTGAGCGTGATCTTGAGCTAGCTCGCTATATCAATATCGTTTTCGAACGTTTCTAATTAGGGTCTTGCATGGAACGGGTGTGGTTAATGAAGCGTAATTGCTCATTTACTCCCAAGCAAGTGGGGATGTTTTATCTCTCGATTTGTACCTTTTCATCCTTGATTGCAGGCTACTTTATTTTTCAAGGTGTATGGATGATTTTGCCTTTCACCTTGCTTGAGTTATCTGTTTTAGGGGTCGCATTATTGGTCTATACCCGCCATGCTGCAGATTATGAAAAGATCAGCTTGCATCAAAAAGAGCTACGTATTGAAATGAGCCGTGGCAGTCGCATCATGCAAAAAGTATGGCATGCGCCTTGGGTGAAAGTCACCTTGCCTAAGCCTAAGGGGCGCCGCGAAGAGCAGTTGGTTTTGATTAGCCAGGGTGGCGAAGAGCTCAGAATCGGACAGTTTATTTTTCTAGAGCGTCGTGAGCAATTGGCTAGAGAGTTACAACGAGCAATTAACACATCCATCCTTTAAGATAGCGGAATGAAACAAAAATTAACAATACTGCTCGCTGCTACCCTGTTAGTCACCCTGGGGGCTTGTGGCAAAAAAGAAGATAAAGTACCCCCAGCTCGTCTAGTTAAAGTTCTTGAGTTTGGTCAAGGTCAGGCTTTGACGACTCAGACTGCCGCAAAAGATGTGTTGAGTTTTGATACCTCAGGTCAGGTCATTGAAGTGCTAGCGACTGCTGGTACAAAAGTACAAGCCGGTCAGGCTTTGGCGCGCCTCATTCCGACTAGCTTATCGGTGAGTGAGTCAGCAGCACTAGCGTCTTATAAAGCAGCTAAAGCAGAATTATCAGCCGCCGAAGCCGACTATCAACGCTTTCGGGATTTAAGAGGCAAAAACTTTATTTCCGCCTCTGAGTTTGACCGCCGTACCGCAGCGATTGAGGGTGCGCGTGCTAAATATGAACAGACTTTAGATCAGCTAGGCTTTGTCACTTTAAGAGCGCCTGAAGCTGGCGTGTTGAAGACTTTCTCGATTCAGCTGCGGGATGCCGTCGAGGCTAAAAAAATCATTGGCCGCATGGATTTTTCAGGGGTCCGAAGCTCCTCGACTAAGTCTGCCACAGCGAGTAAAACTATCCCACTTACTGCCATACTGAGTGATGGAAAAACGGTTTATCGTGTCAAGCTCGACGAAGGCTCACAGGACTCGGGTGTTGTAGAAGCGGTGAGTATCCAAGTAGGCCCAGCGACAGAATCGTCGATTGAAGTGGTGGCAGGTCTTCAAGCAGGGGATAAAGTCATCGCAACCGGTTGGCATGCCCTCGATGTTGGTCAAAAAGTTCGGATTACTCTGACTGCAAAGGCGCAGTAATGGGACGTCTCAATTTATCGCGTTGGGCGATCGATCATGTGCCCCTGATTCGTTACTTAATGATTGCTCTGATGCTCTTGGGTGCGGGAGCGTATTTCAATTTGGGTCAAGATGAAGACCCGCCATTTACATTCAGGGCCATGGTGGTGCGTGCTTATTGGCCTGGGGCAACGACAGCTCAGATGGCTGATCAAGTGACCAATAAGATTGAGCGCATCTTGCAGGAAGTGCCTTATGCCGACAAGATTCGTAGTTACGCCCATCCAGGTGAGACCTTAGTTGTTTTCTATGTGCAAGACAGCAGCCCACCCAAAGAAGTCGCTAATCTCTTTTATACCGTACGTAAAAAGATTAATGATGCCAAGCATACCTTTCCGCAGGGTGTTCAAGGACCGTTCTTTGATGATGATTTCGGCGACACCTACGGTGTGATTTATGGACTTTCAGCGCCGGGCTACACCACTGATGAAGTACGAGACTTCACCACTTACATACGCCAGCGCCTGTTAAATGTGAAAGACGTCGGTAAGGTGGCGATCTACGGCTTGCAAGAGGAGCAAGTGTATGTTGAGCTCTCGCGTAAAAAAATGGCGCAATATGGCCTAACGCCGAGCGCGGTGGCAACACAACTGAATGCGCAAAATGCGATTGAGTCCGGGGGTGCATTACACACCCCAGCACTGATGGTGCCCATCATGGTCGGCGGCCCATTTGAATCCGTTGCTGATGTCAAGGCTATGCCTCTGAGAGCCCCTAGTGGTGCTGCATTGCGTTTAGGTGATATTGCTGATGTCAAACGACAGGCGATCGATCCAGCAGTCTCGAAGGTGAGGTATCAAGGCGAAGAACTGGTCGCCTTAGGCGTCTCCATGAGTCGTGGTGGTGACATTATTGAACTCGGTCAATCGTTACAAAAAGTCACTCAGTTGCTTGAAACTGAATTACCGGCGGGGGTCAAGTTATCTCTGATTCAAAATCAACCGAAGGTCGTTGGTGACTCCGTCAAAGAGTTCTTGGGTGTCTTGGTGGAAGCCTTGGTCATCGTTCTTTTGGTAAGTTTGCTCTCTCTGGGTTTGCATAAAAATCCGTGGCGCATTGATCCATGGCCAGGTTTGGTGGTGGCTATTTCGATTCCGCTGGTAATGGCAGTGACCTTCTTGGTGATGTATCTGGCCGGAGTGGGGCTGCATAAGATTTCATTAGGGTCACTCATCATTGCCCTAGGATTGCTAGTTGATGATGCCATCATTGTGGTGGAAATGATGGTGCGTAAGTTAGAAGAGGGTTATGACCGTATGAAGGCCGTGACAGCGGCTTATGAGCTCACTGCGATGCCCATGTTAACTGGGACTTTGATTACGGCCATTGGATTTTTACCCATTGGTATTGCTAAGTCAGCCGTGGGTGAATACACCTTCGCTATTTTTGCGGTCACTGCGGCAGCTCTTATCATTTCATGGTTTGTATCGGTACTCTTCGTGCCTTATTTGGGTTACTTGATGCTCAAAAAGCCCAAGCATGCTACCCCTGAAGGTCAAGAGCATGAACATTTTGATACGCCTTTTTATCAACGTTTCAAAGCTATTGTGGCTTGGTGCGTTGATCATCCCAAGAAAACGATCTTAGCCACTGCTGCTAGCTTCTTGCTTGGCATTGTGGGTATGAGTCAGGTGCAACAGCAGTTCTTCCCAGATTCATCACGCCCTGAAATTTTGGTTGATATTTATCTTAGTGAAGGCGCTAGTTTTGCAACGACCGAAAAGGTCGCGCAGCGTATTGAAGAGAAGTTGTTAGAAGCCAGTGGTGTGCAAACAGTCACCCTTTGGGTGGGCAATGGTGCGCCACGATTCTTTTTACCTTTGGATGTGATTTTTCCGCGCAGTAGTGTTGCGCAAGCCATTGTGATTGCTGAACCGAAAGCGCGAGATCGTCTGGTTAAAGACTTGCCTCGGATACTCGAAGATGCTGCCCCAGAAGCGCGGGTGCGTGTGAAGCTCTTACCGAATGGCCCGCCCATCGCTTATCCCGTGCAGTTTCGTGTGACGGGTGATGACCCGCAAAAGTTACGTTTATTAGCGAATGACTTCCTTGAGGTGATGAAGGCCTCACCCTTGGTGAAGGGCGTGAACGACAACTGGAATCAAGAGCAGGCGACCGTCAAAATTGAGGTAGATCCTGCTAAAGCCAGAGAGCTTGGTGTGCCTCCACAAGTTATTGCTCAGACACTCAACGCCCTCTATGGGGGTGTGACGGTGGGTCAGTATCGTGAGCGAGATGCTTTGTTACCCATTGTCATGCGCCTGCCCAAAGCTGAGCGTGATGAGCTCCAAGATATTCGTGACACCATGCTCGCCACTGTGAATGGTGCGCCGGTGGCACTTGGGCGTATTGCAGAGATCAAGATCACTTGGGAGCCTGCCACGATGTGGCGTGAGAACCGTGAGTACGCGATTACCGTGCAAGGGGATGTGATACCCGGCATTCAAGGGCCTACGGCAACCGCTGCGCTCATGAAACAATTCCAGCCGCTGATTGAGCGTTTGCCGCCGGGGTATCGTGTCAGCATTGGCGGTTCTGTTGAAGAAAGTAGTCGTGGTCAGGCATCGATTGCTGCTGGGGTGCCGATCATGATGTTCCTGATCTTTACCTTATTGGTCATTCAATTAAAGAGTAGTGCGCGAGCATTTTTAGTCGTGCTTACAGGACCTTTGGGGATTTCAGGGGTGGCATTAACGCTCTTGCTCTTTAATCGTCCCTTTGGTTTTGTGGCGCTCTTAGGCTTTATAGCCTTATTAGGCATGATCATGCGTAATTCAGTGATTTTGATCGATCAGATTGAGCAGGGTAGAGCCAAAGGGGTGGCTGCACGTCAAGCCATCATCGATGCTTGTGTGCATCGTTATCGCCCGATTATTTTGACTGCTGCGGCTGCGGTGCTGGCTATGATTCCTTTATCACGCAGTGTGTTTTGGGGACCGATGGCGGTGGCCATCATGGGTGGCTTGATCGTGGCTACGGCCCTGACTTTACTGTCTTTACCGGCCATGTATGCAGCATGGTTTAAAGTGGATAAAAACACCCCTTAAATAAATTAGAGTACTTGGCATGCGTATTGATATTCCAGAAGAGAAAGTTTTTGTTCATGAGTGCACGATCCCTGTGCGCTGGGGCGATATGGATGCGTATGGGCACGTCAACAACGCCGTTTACTTTCGCTATATCGAGCAAGCGCGTATCCATTGGTTAGATAGCTTACGTTTACCCTTTGTAACCCAAGAGGCTGGGGTAGTGGTCGTCAATGCTTTTTGTAATTTCTTAAAGCAAATCGAGTATCCCGCGGAACTCAAAGTCAGAACCTTTATTGCCAACCCAAGCCGGGTTAGTTTAGAAACCTTCAACCTCATCTCTTTGACTTCAGACCCGGATACCTTATATGCCACGGGTGGGGCCACCTTGGTTTGGGTGGACTTTCAAACGCAAAAGGCGGCATCATGGCCCGCTGATTTACGCGCAAAAATACAAAATACTGATTCATAGATTGTGGGATCTTCGCTATCCCTCTGAGTTTCCTCAAATTTTTCTTATACGCCAGCCCATTTAGGTTAACTAATTGATTTAATTGACCTTTATTTGATTATGGCTTTGTCAGCTAGGCGCCATCAAAATCAGCTAAGCTAACAAAAAACAAGGACGAATACCTTGTCAGCACTTCAAGTCTTATATAAGATATAAGTCTTAAGAAATGATGTCTTTTGTCGATTTAACTAAAGAGGGAAACAACTATGTTGAAAGCCTACCGTGACCATGTCGCAGAACGTGCGGCCTTGGGTATTCCACCGCTACCTTTATCAGCTACACAAACCGCAGAATTGATCGAGCTGTTCAAGAATCCACCCAAAGGTGAAGAGCAGGCTTTGCTTGAGTTGATTACTTATCGCGTACCTGCGGGTGTGGATGATGCGGCCAAAGTGAAGGCTTCATATTTAGCAGCGGTTGCCTTTGGTAAAGAGACAACACCCTTGATTAGCCGTGAGAAAGCGACTGAGCTATTAGGTACGATGCTCGGTGGCTACAACATCTCTCCTTTGATCGACTTACTAGACGATGCTCAAGTAGGCGCCATTGCTGCGGCCGGTTTGAAGAAAACACTCTTGATGTTTGACCAATTCCATGACGTCAAGGAAAAGGCTGACAAAGGCAATGCCAATGCCAAAGCCGTGTTACAGAGCTGGGCAGATGCTGAGTGGTTTACGAGCCGTCCAGAAGTGCCACAAAGCTTGAAGCTCACGATTTTCAAAGTCACTGGTGAAACCAATACCGATGACTTATCTCCTGCGCCTGATGCATGGAGTCGCCCTGACATTCCATTGCATGCCTTGGCCATGTTGAAGAACCCACGTGATGGCATTACGCCTGATGAGGCTGGCAAAGTGGGCCCGATCAAGCAGCTCAATGAGTTACGTGCCAAAGGCAATCTGGTGGCCTACGTGGGTGATGTGGTGGGTACAGGTTCATCACGTAAATCAGCCACAAACTCTGTGTTGTGGTTTACCGGTGAAGATATTCCATTCGTACCTAATAAGCGTTTTGGTGGTGTCTGCTTGGGTAGCAAGATTGCACCGATTTTCTACAACACCATGGAAGACGCTGGCGCGATGCCGATCGAGCTCGATGTGAGCAATATGAATATGGGTGATGAAATTGAATTGCGCCCCTACGAAGGCAAGGCCTTGAAGAATGGTCAAGTCATCGCTGAGTTCAAAGTCAAGTCTGAAGTTCTCTTTGACGAAGTGCGTGCAGGTGGCCGTATTCCTCTGATCATTGGTCGCGGTTTGACTGCCAAGGCCCGCGAAGCACTCGGTTTGCCAGTTTCTACATTATTCCGTCTGCCACAAAACCCCGCTGATTCAGGTAAAGGTTTCTCCTTGGCGCAGAAGATGGTTGGCCGTGCTTGTGGCTTACCAGAAGGTAAGGGTATTCGTCCTGGAACTTACTGTGAACCGAAGATGACGACAGTGGGTTCACAAGATACGACTGGCCCGATGACGCGTGACGAATTGAAAGATTTGGCTTGTTTAGGTTTCTCAGCAGATATGGTGATGCAATCTTTCTGCCATACAGCGGCTTATCCAAAACCAGTCGATGTGAAGATGCACCATGAGTTACCTGATTTCATCAGTACCCGTGGCGGTGTAGCTTTGCGCCCAGGCGATGGTGTGATCCACTCTTGGTTAAACCGTCTCTTGTTGCCAGATACTGTAGGTACGGGTGGTGATTCACACACACGTTTCCCGATTGGTATTTCTTTCCCAGCCGGTTCAGGCCTAGTCGCTTTTGCTGCAGCGACGGGTGTGATGCCTTTGGATATGCCTGAGTCTGTATTGGTCCGTTTCAAGGGCAAGATGCAGCCAGGTGTGACATTGCGTGATTTAGTCAATGCCATCCCTTTATATGCCATCAAGCAAGGCCTATTAACGGTTGAGAAAAAAGGTAAGAAGAATATTTTCTCTGGACGTATCTTAGAAATCGAAGGTTTGCCAGATTTGAAAGTTGAGCAAGCTTTTGAACTTTCAGATGCATCTGCTGAGCGCTCAGCAGCGGGTTGTACCGTACATTTGAACAAAGAGCCAATCATTGAATACATGAACAGCAACATCACACTCATGAAGTGGATGATTGCTAATGGTTATCAAGATGCGCGCACTTTGTCACGTCGTATTAAAGCGATGGAAGCTTGGTTGGCCAAGCCTGAACTCCTCAAAGGTGATGCCGATGCTGAGTACGCTGCAGTGATTGAGATTGATTTAGCTGAAATTCATGAGCCGATCGTGGCTTGCCCGAATGATCCAGATGATGTGAAAACATTATCAGATGTCTCTGGTGCCAAGATTGATGAGGTCTTCATTGGTTCATGTATGACGAATATCGGTCACTTCCGTGCGGCCTCTAAGTTACTCGAAGGTAAACGTGATATTCCAGTCCGTTTGTGGGTAGCTCCACCGACCAAGATGGATGCACAACAGCTGACTGAAGAAGGTCACTATGGTGTTTTAGGTGGCGCGGGTGCGCGTATGGAAATGCCAGGTTGTTCACTCTGTATGGGTAACCAGGCACAAGTCCGTGAAGGTGCGACAGTGATGTCAACATCCACACGTAACTTCCCGAACCGCTTAGGTAAAAACACCAACGTTTATTTGGGTTCAGCAGAATTAGCTTCGATTTGCTCTAAGTTGGGACGTATTCCAACCAAAGAAGAGTATATGGCTGACATTGGTGTGATTAATGCCAATGGTGATCAGATCTATCGTTACATGAACTTTGATCAAATCAAAGATTTCAGTGACGTCGCTAAGACTGTAACGGCCTAAATCTAAGATAGCCACTGGCTCTCAAAGGACTTCCTGACGGAAGTCCTTTTTTTTTATATGATGAGAACATGTTCATCATGAATTTCATCCTGCCCAGCATTTTTGTGGCTTTGCCAACACTCGGTGTGGTCTACGATATGCCTTGGTTGGCACTATTTGCTGGGGCAGTCGTCTTTCCGATACTGGAGTATCTGACTCAGTCTAAGGTCGATCCAAAAGACTCCAAGCAAGAGTCAGTCACTTGGGTGTGGGGGCAGCATTTTCCGCGCTTGGTGATGTTCTTCTTGATTGCGCAAAATGTGTATTTACTCTTACATGCCGAGCAGTGGACCTGGTTCCAAATTATCGCTTTAGGCTTATCAATGGGCTATATCTCAGGGGGTATTGGGATTACTCTAGGTCATGAACTCGGTCATCGCAGAAATGGCCTAGATCGTTTTCTAGCGCGCACTCATATGATCAGCATTGACTACTCGCACTACATCATTGAACACAATCGAGGTCATCATCGTATGGCCGCGATTGAGGGTGATCCTGCATCAGCGCGTCAAGAGGAGAGTTTGTGGCGTTTTCTGCCTCGTTACTATTGGGGGGTATTCAAGGGCGCTATGGAATTAGCAGAAAAAGCCCAAGGAAGATTCAATGAAGTATGGTTGGGTGCAATCCTAAGCCTAGTGTATCTTGCCATCGTCGTTTACTGGGCTGGCTTGCAGGGCTTTGTGCTGTGGCTTATTAATTTGGTTGTGGCGCAATTCCTGGTAGGCGCAGTCGATTACATTGAGCATTGGGGTTTAAGAAGAAAGCAGCTAGACGGCAAATACGAGCGTATGGGACCAGAACACACGTGGGACTCGAGTTCTTGGATGTCAGAAGCTTTACTCTTTAATTTGCCCCGCCATGCAGCCCATCATATGGAGCCGTCCTTGCATTGCGATGAATTATATCGCTCGCATCAGTCGCCGCAGATGCCAACCGGTTACGCGGGCATGATTCTCTTGGCGATGTTGCCACCGCTATTTTTTAAAGTTATGAAACCGCGTCTTATGCAAGTACAAAGTCAGGCGCTAACATGAAACTTTTTCAAGACCTGCGTGTACCTGTGATTGCCGCACCCATGGCCGGTGGCATCAATAATCCTCAGATGGTCGCAGCAGTTTGCGAGGGAGGTGGTGTTGGTAGTTTTGGCTTTGCCTATAGTTCCCCTGAAAAAATATTGCAAGATTTACAGTCTACGAAAAAATTAACTCGTGGCCCAATCAACGCTAATTTTTTTGTTTTCAAGCCAGTGGCGCCACCCGATCAAGAACAGCTTGCTGCAGCAAGGCAGGCGCTATCTCAATTAGGTCTTGATGAGGTCGCTTGGCCAGACTTAAAGCCACCCTATATTCCTGATTTGAGTGCCATGCTCGAACCCGTTTGGCAGGAAAGACCTGCCATACTCAGTTTTCATTTTGGTATTCCGCCTCAGAGCGTGATTGAGCGCGCAAAATCACTCGGAATCACTATAGGGCTCAATATCACTTCCGTATTCGAGGCGCGCCAAGCGATTGCGGCGCAAGCAGACTTTCTGATTGTGCAAGGGATTGAGGCAGGCGGGCATCGTGGGATTTTTGAGCCCGATGGGCAGGATGAGAACTTGCCTATGGTCAAGCTATTGTCACAAGTACTAGAAATGACATCCCTACCATTGGTGGCCGCGGGAGGCATCATGCATGGTTATGATGTAGCCAAGGTGATTGATTTAGGTGCACAGGCGGCGCAAATGGGAACGGCGTTTTTAACCTGTCACGAGTCAACTGCCAGTTTGCAGCACAAAGAAGAGCTCTTGCGTGCGCAAAGAGCGGTAGTTGAAACCCGAAGCTTCTCGGGGCGTCGTGCGCAAGGGCTCGATAATGAATTTATACGGCGTATGCATCACCAGGCTGTATTGTCATTCCCTATGCAAAATACTCTGACGGGCCCCATGCGATCCTGGGCGCAACGCGTTGCAGATGCTGAGTATCAGAGTCTTTGGGCTGGGCAAAATTATCAAGATTGTCGCTCCCTGAGCGCATCACAACTACTACAAGTCCTTCGTCTGGAAATGGAGTCTGCATGGCAAGCCTCATCAATCAAGCCCCATTAGCTGCTTTACTAACAGATTGGCAGTCAGGTCATGCATCTAGCGCTGACCTCATCGCTCGTTTTCGCCAAGCGAATCAGATGGCACAGCTACCTGAAAAATATGGCATTGTTCTCGAAGGTATCCTAGAACGCATAGAGTCAGCCTCACTATTTACTGAAGAAAGTTGCTCATTTAGTAAAAAAGATTTAGCGGACGCTTTGCAACACTGGCTATCTAAAGCCAGTCACTATCAGGCTCAGGCATGAAACGCAAGGGTATCCAGCTCCTCACACGCTGGGCTTTGGTGAGCTTCGTGGGTCTCTTTGCTGTCTCGATCCATGCGCTTGAGTTTTCAGATATTGCGCAAGAGGGAGAGATTCGTTTTTTAAAGCAGCGCCCAGATGAGGGAGCTTATCGTTATCAATCACGTCTTCAGATTAATGAAGCTAGTCTTGAGACGGGTATAGTGACAATACAGACCTGTCACTATCAGCTAGATCCGATTCGTAAGGTGGTGATTGTTTTTAATCCCGATCGTATCCGAGACATTCAGGTGCGCAGTATCGATAAGATGGCGATGGCTGAAGTGAAGGATGCAAGGGTGACGCTCACCGATGTTCAACGTGGCGCATCGATTTGTATTGATTTACAGTCTCGCGCCTTAGATCGTGTCGCTGAAAATCAGTATCGTCTGAATGCCGGTCCTTTAATGAGACGTTATTTTGATGGGTATTTGCCCATGGCTGCGACCATGCGTTTTGATTGGCCAGCAAATCTTTTGCGTGTGGTTCATACTCAGCCTGCTCAACAAGACGGCGTCAAAGTATTCGAAGGTATTGACGGCTTGCAATTAGAGATGATTTTTGCTGGGAAACTCACGGCGCAGATTACTTTAGAGAAAAAATAATTCAATCGGCTTTGATAGCTGCTCGTGCTTGACCTAATTTATTCCAATGCAGAATCGAAAATACCATCATCGGGATGAAAGCGTAGAGTGTGAGGCGGGGAATGAACATAGCCGCCCAACAGCAGCCCATAGCCAAGCCCATCCCGTAGCCTGTATCGACATTCTTGATTAAACGGCCAGCCGCCGCCATTCGATCAAAACCATCGCGAATGGCTCTTAATAAAAAAAAGAACCAAATCACATTAAAAATTGGAATGAGTAATAGCCAAGCTAGTCCGGGTGCTTGAGCACGCATGTCTGGATCAATCGCCGCCAAGGTTTTTCTTAGTGCGTTGATGTAAAACACAAAGGTCACTAAAGGGACAATGATCAGAATAGCCAATAACATAGGAAGATGCTTCAATTTGTAAGACAATAGATCCATTACATCATATTTTTGGATCTCAAGATGCTGCTCGCTGCTGAAGATTGTCAACTGGTTTTGGTCGATTACCAAACAAAACTGATGCCTGTCATCCATGAGGCTGACTTTGTCTTGGCGAATGCGCGTAAGCTAGCACAAGCTGCCCGTTTATTGAAGGTTCCTGTTTGGGGTACCGAACAAAATCCGAATAAATTAGGGCCTAACGATGCTACGCTCAAATCGTATTGCCAAGAGACCCTGAGCAAAATGCATTTTGGGGCCTGTGCCGATGGTTTGGTTGACTTGTTGCGTCCACCTGCGAAACCTCAGGGTAACGCTCGAAGCTTGCCTAAACATTTGCAGAAAGCTCATCAAGCGACCGAGCGATCCGCCATCATCTTGGGTGGATGTGAGGCCCACGTATGCCTATTACAAACCGCTTTAGGTTTGTTAGAGCATGAGTTCGATGTTTGGGTGGTGACTGATGCCTGTAGTTCACGGACAGCGCAAAATCGTGATGCTGCATTTGATCGTTTAGCGGCCAATGGTGCTGAATTAGTCACCACTGAAATGGTGATCTTTGAGTGGCTAGAGCATTGTGAGCACCCGGTATTCAAGGATGCTTTGCAACTGATTAAGTAATCACTCGAGCGTTTGTGTCGCTAAGCGTAGTTCTTCGGGGCTGAGCCAACGCCATTGACCGACAGCTAGATCACTGGGTAACTCAAAGCGCCCAATCGCTTGGCGATGTAATTGAGTCACGTGATTGCCTGCTGCTGCAACCATGCGTTTCACTTGATGATATTTGCCTTCCGGAATCACCATTTCAATTTCATACTCGCCGGTGATTTCGCATGCATTAGCGCAACTTGTGGTTTTTTCATCATAGAGTTGCACGCCAGTTAATAAACGTTTGACCAAAACATCTGAGCTAGGTTCGGCCAGTGTGATGCGATAGCGCTTACCAATATTTTTTTTGGGGGATGTGAGGCGATGGATCAGTTGACCATCGTCGGTGAGCAGTAAGAGCCCAGTCGTATCGTAGTCGAGGCGACCTACACACTGGATGCCGCGTTCAATGAGTGGGTTGGGTAGTAAGCTATAGACGCTTGGGTGATGACTGGGTTTATGGGAGCATTCGTAGCCACTGGGTTTATGAAAGACCACGTGAGCCTGAGCTTGGTACTGCCAGATTTGACCATCGACCTCAAGTGTCGATCCCTCAGGATCGATTTTTTCATCGGGGTCTGTCATGAGTACATCATTGACCTTCACCAATTCAGCCCAAACGAGATCTTGGCAATAGCGACGTGTGCCAAATCCTTGACTAAATAGGATTTTTTCAAGACTTAGGGATTTCGCCATCGGTCAGAGGGCCTTTCTTGTGTTACAAATAAGGTTTGGCAATGATAAAGCCATATAGACTAAAAATAGAGGAGCAGTATGCCGGTTATTACCACCATTGAAGACTTGCGTGTCTTGCATAAAAAACGCACGCCTAAGATGTTTTATGACTACGCGGATTCTGGATCTTGGACAGAGTCGACTTATCGCGCTAATGAAAGTGACTTTCAAAAAATTAAATTACGCCAGCGCGTCGCTGTCAATATGGAAAACCGCACCACAGCTACTACCATGGTGGGGCAGCAAGTCAAAATGCCAGTTGCATTGGCGCCTACAGGCTTAACGGGTATGCAGCATGCGGACGGGGAAATCTTAGCGGCCCGTGCAGCAGAGAAATTCGGTGTGCCATTTTGTTTATCGACCATGAGCATTTGCTCAATCGAAGATATCGCAGAGCACACCACGGCACCGTTTTGGTTCCAGCTATACGTCATGAAAGATCGTGGCTTTATTGAGCGTTTGATTGATCGTGCTAAAGCAGCCCGCTGCTCTGCCTTGGTTTTGACCTTAGATTTACAAATTTTAGGACAACGCCATAAGGATATTAAGAATGGTTTGAGTGCGCCGCCTAAGCTCACTATTCCGAATATCATGAATATGATGACTAAACCCCGTTGGTGTTTAGGCATGCTAGGCACCCAACGTCGTACCTTCCGTAATATCGTAGGTCATGCCACAGGTGTCGGTGATTTGTCTTCATTGTCTTCATGGACTGCAGAGCAATTCGATCCCGCCTTGAACTGGGGCGATGTCGAGTGGATTAAGAATCGTTGGGGCGGCAAACTCATCATTAAAGGCATTCTTGATGAAGAAGATGCTCGCAAAGCCGTGGCATCGGGTGCCGATGCCCTGATTGTGTCTAACCATGGTGGTCGTCAGTTAGATGGTGCTGTTTCGAGTATTTACGCGCTGCCGGGTATTGTTGATGCTGTAGGTAAAGATATTGAAGTCTGGATGGATGGTGGCATTCGTTCAGGGCAAGATGTGCTCAAGGCCTGGGCTTTGGGCGCGCGTGGCACCATGATTGGGCGCGCCTTCCTCTATGGCTTGGGTGCCATGGGTGAGGCTGGTGTCACTAAGGCGCTAGAAATTATTCATAAAGAGTTAGATGTCACCATGGCCTTTACGGGACATCGTGATATTCAGAATGTCACTAAAGATATTCTTTATCCAGGAACCTATTAATGAATCCTGGAGCACTCAGCGAGAGTATTCAGCTAGCGGTCGCACCTGTTTTTTTACTCACAGCGGTCGCTGGCATGATTGGCGCATTAACGCAACGCTTAGCGCGCGTGATTGATCGTTCTCGAGTCTTGCAAGCGGCTTTGGGTGATGATTCAGTTCAACTAAAGCCCCATACGGTGAGTGCTTATGAGCGTGAGCTGGTCCATATTGCCCAAAGAGGACGCTTGATTAATACCTCGATGATCTTTCTCGTTTTATGCGCTATTTTGATTGGCTTAACCATTCTAGAACTCTTTTTTGCAGAAACGACTACCGGTAAATTACAGTTATCGCAGTATGTATTACATACTTTTGTCGGGGGCATCGGATCTTTTATCTTGGCATTACTCTCATTATTGGCTGAAGTTCTGATTGCCTCTTATTCAATTCATTGGAAAGCACCGCACTCATCATGACTATTTATCAATACAAAGACAAACAACCTCAAATTCATGACACCGCTTTTGTTGCAGCAGAAGCAACGGTGATTGGTGATGTTATTTTAGAAAAAGACACCAGTGTTTGGCCTGGTGTGGTGATTCGTGGGGATAACGAACCGATCACGGTGGGTGAGGGTAGTAATGTGCAAGAAGGTACTGTGATGCATACCGATATGGGTTGTCCCTTAACCTTAGCGAAGAACGTGACAGTGGGGCATCAAGCGATGTTGCATGGTTGTACGATTGGGGAAAACTCTTTGATTGGTATTCAAGCCGTGATTCTTAATCGTGCCGTGATTGGTAAAAACTGCCTAGTGGGTGCAGGCTCGGTCGTCACCGAGGGTAAGGTATTTCCAGATAATTCATTAATTCTTGGTTCTCCTGCGAAAGTGGTGCGCGAGCTCAGTCCCGAGGCGATTGAGGGACTCAAGGCTAGTGCGAAGAGTTATATGGCCAAAAAAGATCTCTTTAAGACTGAACTGAAGAAGATTGGCTAGTCCATGATAGCCGGCCTGGCGCAAATCCTATTTTGGCAGGGCATGGGTGAGTTGGTATCGAAATTTTTGTTTCCCAACCTGCCTGGTCCCGTATGGGGACTTATTTTTCTCTTAGGCTTTTTAATTCTGCGTGGGCATATCAATGACTCGCTCGCACAGGTCGCCGATGCATTTAGTCAACACCTGGGTATTTTATTTGTGCCTGCTGCTGTTGGCGTCATTCTATTTTTGCCACAATTGAAGGCGCATGGTTTTGCCATCATCATGGCCTTAGGTATCAGCGTGGTGCTAACTATTGCAGTCACTGCATTGGTTTTGCGCTGGATCAGTGGTGATGCTGATGAGGAGCAATCATCATGAGTGAAGCGGTTGTTAGTACTGTGGCAAATAGTGCTATGACAGCGAGCCCCTTAGATTTACCTATGACACAAATTTGGGTTTATCTCTCAGGCAGTCCCTTATTTGCTTTGATTGTCACATTACTAGCCTACCAAGTGGGGCTGACAATTTATCTAAAGCTCAACCGTAATCCACTGGCCAATCCCGTGGCTATCGCAGTCTGTGGTGTAGCTAGTATTTTGTTATTACTCGATATGCCATATGCCACTTACTTTGAAGGTGCGCAATTCGTTCACTTTCTCTTGGGCACGGCTACTGTGTCTTTAGCGGTACCCATATATCGAGGCTATACCTTGCTCAAGCGTCGCATTTTTCCATTGTTACTTGCTTTACTCCTGGGGGGTACGGTCTCTGTGATGGCAGCAGTCGGTGTTGCAAGCCTGATGGGAGCGGATGCTGCGATAGTTGGAGCCATGATTCCCAAATCGGTCACCGCGCCGATTGCGATGGGGGTCGCTGAGCGCATTGATGTGTCGCCCACACTGACAGCAGTCTTTGCGGTGATTACTGGCATCATTGGCGCAAGTATTGGTAGTCAGATACTAAATCTTTTAGGCATGAAAGCTTGGTGGCAAAGAGGTTTTGCCATGGGGGTGGCCGCTCATGGGATTGGCACTTCACGCGCTTTTATCGTTCATCCTCTGGCGGGCACTTACGCGAGCTTAGCAATGGGTATGCACGGCGTGATAGGTGCCTTATTGATTCCCTTGATTCTGCCTTACTTCAGATTCTAACGAGCCTTCATGAGCGCATCAGCGACGCTCAGTAAATAAGCATCACGACCTCGTGCTGCCACCAATTGAACCCCAACGGGCAAGCCCGTGGACCCTTGGAAGAGCGGTAGGGTAATGGATGGCAAGCCCATGAGAGTCCATACTCTAGAAAAAATAGGATCACCCGTGAGAGTTAAGCCCTGCGGTGCTTCCCCTACAGCTGCAGGGCTGATCAGAACATCATAGTTATCCGTGAGGAGTGCTTGCATCACGTGCCGTGCTTCTTCGGCGCGTAATAAATCAGCGCTGTACTGTGCATAGCTAATTTGCGCACCTTGCTTAATCAAGCCCCGTAGCTGCTGACTTAATTGCTCAGGATAGTTTTCACGCTCGAAGGTAAAGCTGCGAGCGCTTTCAGACCACATAATGCGGCCTTGTATTTCGCTCATATCACTGAAGATCTTCGGTAGATCAATCTGCGGGACATCTTTTTGCCAAACGTCTTCAGCCAGAAGTGCCGCGTGATTCACAGCAGCAACTGCATCGGCACTGGCTTGTTTAGCATCGTAGGTCAGTGTACTGGCGATGCGTGGCTTTTTCTTCAGGGGAGCAATCTCTGCCAAAGCATGATCACCGCTCATGGCTGCAACCCCTAGGGCTGCATCACCCACACTTCTTGTAAAGCAGCCTAATGTATCTAATGAAGGGGATAGGCTTTTGACGCCGCCCAAACTAATCTTGCCAAAAGTGGGTTTAAAGCCGATCACGCCACAGAACGAGGCTGGGCGGATCACTGACGCAGCAGTTTGGCTGCCAGTCGCTAGCGTTACCATGTGGGCCCCCACCGCAGCCGCGGAGCCACTCGATGAGCCACCGGGGGTATGGTTGTGTCTTTGGGGATTATGTGTTTTGCCACCTTTAAATGTGGCAAATTCAGCAGTCACTGTTTTTCCTAGTAACACCCCACCTGCAGCCTTCATCAAGGCAATATGTACTGCATCTATCGCTGGTTGGTTATGGGCATATATGGGTGAGCCAAAAGTAGTTGGAAAGTCACGGGTATCAAAAATATCTTTCGCTCCAAAGGGGATGCCATGCAGTAGCCCTTGTGAACCCTGCCGATCGAGCTCTTTTGCTTGCTGAATCGCTAAGTCAGGTCGCAGGCAAACCCATGCTTCTATTTCCGGTTCTCGCTCGTTGATGTATTCAAGAGTTGCGCGAACTAGTTGTTCTGCGCTAATTTTTCCTTGGCCCAGTAGTGCGCGGGCTTCTGTCGCGGTCAATTCGTGAAGTGCTTTCATACTGATTATCTTAAACGTGCTTTTACTTTTGTGCTCAAATGAACTTTATGCAAGCGACTGGATTACCGACTTGGGCTGTTTTTGATGAAAAGAGATCAGTACTCAAGCTGGCGATCTATTGTCAGCCTGGGGCGAAGCAAACTCAGATACAAGGCCTTCATGATGGACGTCTCAAGATTAGACTCATGGCAGCACCTGTCGATGGTGCTGCCAATGATGCCTTATTGGATTTTTTAGCAAAACGCTGTGGTCTCGTCCGACAAACGATAACCATCAAGAGTGGTCAGCAGTCGCGACAGAAGATTCTGGAAATTAATTCTTGCAATGTGGCGATGCTGCCAAACCTGATCGCAGCCTTAATGCCCTAAAGACCGTTTTTAATTACGACCAACATTAACGCGCGCGGGGTTTGCTCGTTTTGCTACGCGTGACTGCTGAGGTGCCTGAACGCTTTGCACCAGTCTGTACACCGGCGCGCGGCGGTAATCCTGTGTGTTGCGTCAAGATCGTGCCGCGACGTGGTTTTTCAGGGGTAGAAAAGTCACGGGGGTTACGAGCCACTGCAGTACTTGAGTTTTTGCGACGTGGACTCTGGTAGCTGCCATCTGTTTGCGGTTGATAGCTAGGGATTAAATGATGTTTGCCGTTGCCAATCAAATCGGCACGCCCCATTTTTTTCAGCGCCTCGCGCAAGAGTGGCCAATTATTAGGATCGTGATAGCGTAAAAAAGCTTTATGAAGTCTGCGACGTTTTTCACCGCGCACGATATCGACTGTTTCGCTAGTGCGAGTTACTTTACGCAATGGGTTTTTATTGGTGTGATACATCGCCGTGGCTGTAGCCATAGGGGATGGGTAAAAAGTTTGTACTTGGTCGGCTCTAAAACCATTTTTCTTTAACCAAATCGCCAGATTCATCATGTCTTCATCGCTGGTACCTGGATGGGCAGCAATAAAGTAAGGAATTAAATATTGTTCTTTGCCAGCTTCTTTGGAGTACTGATCAAATAATTGCTTAAAGCGATCGTAGGCTCCCATGCCTGGTTTCATCATCTTCGATAGTGGACCCCCTTCGGTATGTTCTGGGGCAATCTTGAGGTACCCACCCACATGGTGGGTCACCAGTTCTTTGATGTAGGCCGGTGCCTTGATGGCTAAGTCATAGCGCAAACCTGAGCCAATCAAGATTTTCTTGATACCGGGTAAAGCGCGCGCACGGCGATACAGTTGAATCAATGGCGTGTGGTCGGTATTGAGATTGGGGCAAATATCAGGGTAGACACAGGAGGGTTTACGGCAGTGTGCCTCGATCTCTTTTGATTTACAGGCGATACGATACATATTGGCAGTAGGGCCACCAAGATCAGAAATCACGCCGGTAAAGCCAGGCACCTTGTCACGGATTTCTTCGATTTCTCGAATAATCGAGTTAGAAGAGCGATTTTGAATAATGCGTCCTTCGTGCTCAGTAATCGAACAAAAAGTACAACCGCCAAAACAGCCACGCATGATGTTGACTGAAAAACGAATCATGTCCCATGCCGGAATCTTTGCATCACCATAGACGGGATGCGGGGCTCTGGCATACGGTAAGTCATACACATAATCCATTTCTTCGGTAGCTAGAGGCACTGCCGGAGGATTGAGCCAAACATCACGGATTGATGCACCTTCACCATGACGTTGTACGAGAGCGCGAGCGTTCCCCGGATTGGTCTCTAGGTGCAGCACGCGATTGGCGTGAGCATAGAGGACTGGATCTCGTTTCACTTCTTCATAGCTCGGTAAACGGATCACAGTCGTATCTCGCTCTAGACGTTTTTTAGGAGTGAGTGCAACGGTGACGACAGTTTCTTTCGGAGCATTATCGCTCTCTGCTTGAGTAGCTTGACAGGAACTGCCCTGTTGTTCGGCCTGTTCGTCGGGTGTCAGATAAGGATTAATCGGTGGATCGATGGTTCCTGGTGTATCGACACTGGTTGAGTCTAATTCGACAAAACCAGGGGCCGGTTGACGGCGTACGAAAGCCGTACCGCGGATATCCGTAATATCCTGCACCTTCTCGCCACGAGCGAGGCGATGAGCGATTTCAATCACGGCACGCTCGGCATTGCCGTAGAGCAAGATGTCTGCTTTAGCATCAATCAGTATGGAGCGTCTGACCTTGTCTTGCCAGTAATCATAGTGAGCAATGCGGCGCAGTGAGGCTTCAATGCCACCCATCACAATAGGTACATCCGAGTAGGCTTCTTTACAGCGTTGTGCATAAACCAAAGAGCAACGGTCAGGACGTTTACCACCTTCGCCGCCGGGGGTGTAGGCGTCATCTCTACGAATTTTGCGATCAGCCGTATAGCGGTTGATCATAGAATCCATATTGCCGGCTGCTACACCAAAAAATAAATTAGGTTTACCTAGTACTTTAAAGGGATCGGCGGACTGCCAGTCAGGTTGGGCGATGATGCCTACACGAAATCCCTGTGATTCCAGTAAACGGCCAATAATGGCCATGCCGAAACTCGGATGATCTACGTAAGCGTCGCCGGTCACAATGATGATGTCGCAGCTGTCCCAGCCAAGTTTTTCCATCTCCGCCCGGCTCATCGGTAAGAAGGGGGCTGTGCCAAAGCACTCAGCCCAATATTTGGGATAAGAACTCAGCTTGGGCGCAGAGGGTATGAGAGATGGATTAAAAGGCGCGTTCACGCCCGTGATTGTAGGCTCTTTATAGCACTTTTGCTAACAGGGACATCGGCTATCATTTGTACTATACAGATGATTTTGCAAGGATTTTTATGAAGCCAGAACCGCAAATATTGCAGGGGATTCGTGTTTTAGAACTCGGTCAGTTGATTGCTGGCCCTTTTGCTGCGAAAACTTTGGCAGATTTTGGGGCTCGCGTCATCAAGGTGGAATCGCCAAGTGATGGTGACCCACTGCGTAAGTGGCGCATGCTACACGCGGGGACATCGGTATGGTGGGAAGCGCAATCGCGCAATAAAGAATCGATCTGTATTGACTTACGCCAAAGCGAAGGGCAAAACATTGTTAAAGAGTTAATCAAAACGGCGGATGTCCTGATTGAGAACTTTAAGCCTGGCACTATGGAAAAGTGGGGGCTGGGCTGGGAAGATTTAGAGCGGATCAATCCTCGTTTGATCATGCTCAGAGTCTCAGGTTATGGCCAAGATGGCCCCAGAAAATCTGAACCTGGTTTCGCTGCTGTGGCTGAAGCCATGGGAGGCTTGCGCTACATCAATGGGCATCCTGGCCAAGTGCCTACCCGTGCCGGTTTATCTTTAGGGGATACGATTTCTGGTTTGCATGGCGCTCTAGGTGTCTTGCTCGCTTTGTACGAGCGGGACTGCAAGTTAGGCGGCAGTGGTCGTGGGCAAGTCGTTGATGTGGCCTTGTATGAATCGATCTTTAATCTGACTGAAAGTATGTTGCCCGAGTATCACGTCTTCGGGGCCGTCAGACAACCATCCGGTGGAGCGCTCACTGGAATTGCGCCCTCGAATGCTTACCTGACGCAAAGTGGTGAGTACGTCTTGATTGCGGCTAATGGCGATTCATTATTCCAGCGCTTAATGACTCTCATGAATCGGCTTGACTTAAGAGACGATCCAGAATTGGCTAAAAATGATGGTCGGGCAAAACGTGCGACTGAGTTAGATGAGGCGATTAACGCGTGGACTCAAACTAAATCTGTTGATGAGATTCTGGATTTGCTCAAAGAAGCTTCGGTTCCGGCAGGGCGTATTTACACCATCGAAGATATTGCCCAAGATCCTCATTATCGAGCCCGTGGTGTGATTGAAACAGTCACGAGTGCGGCAGGTCTAGAAGTAGAAATGCCGGGAGTGATACCTAAGCTCTCTAAAACACCGGGGGCCATTCGACATCGTGCACCGACCTTGGGGGAGCACACTCAAGCCACACTCTTAGAGCATGGCTTTAGTGAGGAGCAAATTCAGATACTCAAAGACCAAGGCATCTTGGGCTAGGGGCAGAGATCCTTACAGAGCGACCGCAGGATTGAGGCTGTAGATTCCTGTGATGGCTGCGCTTGCCAAAATATGTGGACGGATGGCGGCCAAAGCTTCGGCACCAGTAAAGCGCGTACCCATTGAGATGCTCGGTGTGTCTAAGGCGTAAACGGTAAACACATAATGGTGTTTGATTTCATCATTCCATGGTGGACATGGACCATCATAGCCATAGTAGTCACCACCCATTTGGGCATCACCATTAAACCAAGCCGTATAGTCATTGATACCATGTTGCCCGAGTGGAGCTTGCGCAGGCTTGCCTTTGGCAGTCACGCCATTGCTGTGCGAGCCTGCCGCAATCTCAGACTGATGGGCTGGAATATTTAACAGTACCCAGTGATAAAAATCCACACGCGCTAAGCTAGCGGGGACGGTGCGACCCTCTTGATTGACATCGGTACCTACGCTCGGTACATCAGGGTCGTGGCAAATCAATGCAAATGATTGGGTATTGGCTGGGGCATCACTCCAGCTGATATGAGGGTTACGGTTGGTAGAGAGTTGTATGCGGTCTTGGGGATGCTTAATGGCAAAGGCAAATTCTCCAGGAATCACGCCTTGGTCTTTGAAACTATGACTACTGACTTTCATATCGGTCTCCTCGGTCAATGAAGGGTCGTGCACGATCAAATTTTTAAACGAGCTGCTTTTTTTACACCTAGAATTTGTATCAATTCTTTTTTCATGACTTCAACTTCAGATTCTGCCAAGCTTCCCATAATTTTGCCAAGAAGTTGTACTTGACGACGAATACCCCCATGACTTCTGACCTGAGCCATTTCATCTACAGCGCTGGCTAAAACTTCGGGCATGCTGATCTGTTTTTGTTGATGAGTAGGGAGTTTGGCGATTTCGGCAGCAAGTACTTGGCGTGCCTCAAAGCGGCGCTTGATTTCAGACTTACTGGGCTTTTCGTTGGACTCGGAAGTCTCTGTCTCATCCCAATCAGGGGTTTTACGTGCATTCATGGCCGTATTCTCGCAGACTTGGGGTGTGCTTCACAAGCAAGGCTATACTAATGCTATGAAAAAAATCATTGTCATGAATGGTCCTAATCTGAACCTCTTGGGCACACGCGAGCCTGAGAAGTACGGTTCTGCCACCTTGGCGGATGTAGAGAAGCTTTGCCAAGAGACCGCTAAAAACCTAGGTTTTAGTGTGGAGTTTTTGCAAAGTAATCATGAGGGTCCGCTAATCGATAAGATTCAAGAGGCCGGTTTGGCATATAAGGCTGGACAAGTCCAAGGTGTGGTTTTTAATCCAGGCGCTTATACCCATACCTCTGTGGCTTTGCATGATGCGATTGCTGCGGTGGCAGGTTTACCAGTGATTGAAGTGCATATTTCGAATGTCCATGCTCGTGAAGCTTTCCGCCATCACTCTTATATTTCTCCAGTAGCCGCAGGCATCGTCGTTGGTTTTGGTATCCAAGGCTACGCCTTGGCGATAGAGGGTCTCGCAAAAAAATAAGTGCGCAGATAGTGATCAGTAGTGGGGTGGAATCTCATCTCGCAAACTGCGAAACTCGCCACCAACTTTATTGCTTGCTTCTTTTAGAGCTTTGATTTCGCCGTATAGAAATTCAATTTGCTGTTGTTGTTTAAAAATAGTTTGATTCAATTGATCCAACATATCTTCGCTGTAACTCAATTTGATTTCGACGTGATTGAGACGCTCACTTAACTCTTGATCCATGACATTAACTCCTAGAATCATTTTCCTATTGGTTTTGCCGACCATTTTGTGGGCAGGCAATGCCATTATCGGTCGACTACTGGTGGGTATTGTCTCACCGATGATGCTCAATACCTTTCGTTGGGCATTAGCAGCTCTGATTCTTCTACCTTGGGCCTATCAAATTTTGCGGCCCAAGAGTCAACTGTGGTCCCAGTTACCGCGATTTTTGTGGCTGGGTTTACTAGGCGTAGGTTCCTACAATGCTTTACTGTATCTGTCTTTGGAAACCTCCACGCCGATCAATGTCACCTTGATTGGCTCGAGTATGCCTATTTGGATGCTCTTAGTAGGCAGCCTTTTTTATAAGCGTCATCCTCAGGCGCTGGAGTTGATCGGCGCTGTCTTATCTTTATTGGGGGTAGTGATTGTCTTAACGCGCGGCGAGTTGCACCACCTACTCGATATTACCTTTGTGAGCGGTGATTTATGGATTCTGCTGGCCACCATTCTCTGGGCTTTTTATAGTTGGATGCTCAGTCATCCGGGTCAGAGTAATGAGCGTGACTGGTTTTGGGCACAGTTCTTATTTGCTCAGATGGCTACAGGTTTATTATGGTCGGTGGCATTTACGGCCATAGAGTGGCAACAGGGCTTCACTGAAGTACATTTCACAACTGCCAGCCTTTGGGCATTACTCTATATTGCGCTAGGACCGTCTCTGATTGCCTATCGTTGTTGGGGGATGGGTGTACAAGCAGCAGGGCCGGCTATTTCAGCTTTCTTTGCTAACTTAATTCCTTTGTTTACGGCTATTTTCTCAACGCTTTTATTGGGCGAGTGGCCACAAGTATTTCATGCGATAGCTTTTAGTTTGATTGTTGCAGGTATTTTCTTATCGTCGCGACTGGGCACTCAACAATCACAGCGATGATGACTCAAGTACTACAAAGCGGCCGTCTTCCATTTCGCCTTGAGGCCTGACCCAGTCATCATTAGTCTGTAATGAGCGATAGACATATGCTGGAGTGAGCGTTGCCTCAATCGTGGCAAAACCCAAAATGACATAATGGCCACCGCTTTTTACATGGCGCAAACGCGTGCCCACCGCAAAGCGAAAAGGGTGACTTTTAGAACTCGGGTAGTTGGTAGGTTGGCTCATGCGAAGTGGCGAGAGTTTTTCCAGAGAATATATTTGGTATAGACCATAAAAAATAAACTCCAAATAACAATGGAACTGTAGGCTGCCAACCAGCCATCATGACCCCAGGCACGGCTTAGATCAAGAGCCGCACCAAAGATCGCAGGACCCAAGAGGCCTGCTCCAAAGCCCATCACTGAGTGTAGACCCATGGCGGTGCCTTTGATTTCTTCGGGAACACTAATGACAAGACCGGCGGTGAGTGTTGCAGAGTCAGCCATAATGAAAATCGAGTGCAACAGACCTAAAGCGATCAGCCAAGTCCAATGTGAGCCAACGGATGCCCCGAGTAGTAGGCCGCTCACGATGCTACCTGTCATGACGATATAAATCCATCGATGCCTGCCAAGACGTAAAGCCATCTCATTACCTAAGATAGATGCTGGCACGCCAATTAAATTAATCAAGGTGGCAATCACTGTGGCCGTCAGTGGAAACTCACTGCCACCGGGGGCATTGACAATCGCAAAGGTAAAAAAGGCCACCAGCCAGCTGCGTGAAGCAAAGAGTTCAATGGAATGTGCGGCATACCCCAACATATAAGCCATGGCTTCTTTCACTTGCATGACTCGCTGCCAGCGAGCCCATGGAAAGGCATCGCGGATATCAAAATGAATATCCCACCACGTTTTTTCATGGGCTAAGCGTTGGGTACCTAGCCAAGCCAGTAAGCCTCCTAAAAGCGGACCTAGTGCGGTACACATAAATGCAATGCGCCAACCCCAGGCATCGATTAAAAGCCCAGAGCTTAAATAGGAGCTGGCTGCGCCGATACCAAAAAAAGCGGTGTAAAAAGAGATATGTCGTGTGACTTCACCGACTTTGATGCGATCAGCAATGATTTTTAAGCCGGGCATATACATCCCAGCAATGCCTGCACCATGTACGATTAAATAGGCGCACGCATCGAAGAAATGATGGGATAGATAGCCCATCCCGAACAAACCTGTAAATCCTAAAATGCCACCACATAAATAAATTTGGCGTGTATCGATGCGGTCGGTGAGAGTGGTTGCCAGCGGCACCATTAAAACGTAGCCGATAAAAAAACAACTGGCTAAAAACCCAGACTCCAGATTACTGAGTTGCCATTCAGCTTGAATAATCGGTAGCGCAGATGGGTAGCTCGCAAAGCCCAAAATTGATAATACTTGGGCGAATAGCATCAGAAGAGTAACCACAGCCTGCTTTCTTTTTTATGATTGAAGTTGCTCTAGAGCAGTTTCTATGTGAGTAACTGTACGGTCGACATGTTGTAACTTCTCAAGGCCAAATAAACCGATTCTAAAAGTTCTAAACTCAGGCCCTTCATCACATTGTAAGGGCACTCCGGCTGCCGTTTGGTAGCCTAAGGCGATAAACTTCTTCCCCGATTGGATGTCAGGATCTTGGGTATACGATACGACCACCCCGGGGGCTGCATAAGCAGCAGCGGCAACGCTAGGGTAGCCATAGTCTTTGAGTAGCATACGAACTCGTTGCCCAAGGATTTGTTGTTGTTTTTTAAGATAGTCAAAGCCGATCTTTTCGGTTTCTAGCATGACTTGACGCAGTACCTTTAATGAGTCGGTCGGCATCGTCGTGTGATAGACATGAGAACCTGCTTCATAGGTTTCAACAATTTGCAGCCATTTTTTCAGATCGCAAGAGAAACTACTGCTTTGCGTTTCTTCAATCATTGCCCTAGCGCGCTCACTGAGAGCTACCATAGCGCAACAGGGTGAACTACTCCAGCCTTTTTGGGGTGCTGTGATTAGGATATCGACAGCACAATTTTTCATATTGACCCACATGGCTCCTGAGGCAATGCAATCGAGAACAAACAGTCCTCCCACTTGACGAACCGCTTCACCCACTTGATGAAGATAGTCATCGGGGAGGATCAGGCCGGCAGAGGTTTCGACATGAGGCGCAAAGACCAGGGCTGGTTTTTCTCGCAAGATCCAGGCAAGGACCTCCTCGATAGGGGCTGGGCTATAAGGTTTTTCAAAACCCGGATCTAGTTGTCTTGCTTTTAAAACATGAACGTCGGCGCTGATGTGGCCCATCTCAAAAATCTGAGTCCAACGGTAACTAAACCAACCATTGCGCAAAATGAGACATTTCTTATTATGTGCAAATTGTCGCGCGACGGCTTCCATACCGTATGTACCGCTACCGGGGACCACAATTGCAGAGTGAGCGTGATAAACACTCTTTAAGATTCTCGATATATCTTGAATAACGCCCTTAAATTGATGGGACATGTGATTTAAGGATCGATCGGTATAAACCACTGAAAATTCCAGTAGGCCATCGGGATCGACTTGTGGCAGTAATCCTGGCATCTCACTCTCCTTAAAACATCAATGCCCTAGTGTAACAATGATGTGGGCAAAGCCCAATTAGGGTTTGATGCCGGTTAACATTTCCTTTTTGTCAGCAAACCCTGCCACTTTTTGCACTACAAATCCTGCTTCTGATAGATTTTGTCGAACTAGGCTAGCGACACACCAAGTGGCTAGGCTGGCTTGGGGCTTTGCTACTCGGAAGAGCTCCTGGCAGACAGGCAAAGACCACATGTGAGGATTTTTCGATGGGGCAAAACCGTCTAAATACAGTACATCGATGCTGCCCGATGAGATTTTGCTCAGTGCCCATAGAACATCTGCGTGCAAATAGCGCAAACTGAGCTGTGAGTTGAGGTGAATGAGCGTATCAGTCAGTCTCAAATCCAGCTTTTCTAGCAGGCTATTTAGTAAGTCTTGATTTGGAAATAGCTGATGTGCTTGCTGATAGTCTGAGCTTGCCAGAGGATGTTTTTCAATCGATGTAAAACACAAGCGTGCCTGTGTAGAGTGACTCCAAGCTAAACACGTTTGTAAAAAATTACTACCTAGACCAAAGCCGGTTTCTAAGATTTGAAATTCATCATCAGGACCGAGAGCTTGAGCACGAGCGATGATGTCATTACCGCTGATGAACACGGCCTCTGCTTGAGCATAGGCGCCAGCACGCGCATGATAAATGTCGTCATATGTTTCAGAATAGGGTAGGCCGTCTCGCCAAATAAGTTGCGTCACAAAATAGGATCCAATTCTTTTAAGCCACGCGCGATGCGCAGTCGTTGGCAGTCAGGGTTCACTTGGCCATTACTGAAGTGAGTATTAAATTCTCGACAGGTCGATGAGCGTTGTACATAGATGCTACAACGATAGCCTGTGGATGGTGCGTGTGTCAAAGCCACGCAAGGGCTAGATCCCTTTTCAGTACCTTTCATGCAGACTTTGTTGGCATCTAGACGAGTGACCATTTCAGGTGGAACGCCTTCAGGATAAAAATCGCTAGCTACTTCACCATGGTAGAAGCTGACCCGAAAGTGTTGGCAGCAGGCGCCACATTCAAAGCAAGGATTATCAAATAAGCTCATAAGGTTCAGCATACAATTCAGGCTTAGGAATTATTGTATGCAAGAACTCCGTCATTTGTCCCTCGAGCACCTGACCATTTGCGAGCCCAATCAGAAGGCTGCAGCAGTCAGAGCAATGGCAGCGCAAAAACAACAGCTCGAGCTTGATTCAGTACTCAAGCTTGATAATGCAGGGTATGACATCCCCGGTCGCCCTGAAAAACCCATCTTAGTCGATCCTACATCTGTGAAGCGTCGCGCCATGCATACGGTCGAAGGCCGAGCTATCTTGATTCATGCTTTGGCGCATATTGAATTTAATGCGATTAATTTAGCCTTGGATGCGATTTGGCGTTTTGATGGTATGCCTGAGGCCTATTATTGGGATTGGCTCAAAATTGCTGATGAGGAAGCATTGCATTTCAGTCTCCTACAACAGCATTTGGAGAGTTTGGGTTATCAATACGGAGATTTCCCCGCTCATAATGGCTTATGGGATATGGTCGAGCGTACCCAGCATTCGATTCTGGCTCGCATGGCCTTAGTGCCAAGAACTTTAGAGGCGAGAGGTCTTGATGCTCTCCCGCCGATTATGGAGCGCCTCGAACAAGTCAAAGATCAGGCGGCCATTGAAATACTCAACATAATTTATCGCGATGAGATTGGTCATGTTGAAATCGGTAATCGCTGGTTTCACTATTGCTGCCAACAGCAAAATCTTGAACCTATTGCCACCTACCAAAACCTGAGCGAAGAGTTTCGCGCTCCAAAGCTCAAAGGGCCTCTGAATGTAAAAGCCCGCATGGCAGCGGGCTTTACACAAGCAGAATTAGATGCGCTGTCCGCACAAGTCTCTTAGCCTTATAGGCTGGTAATCAAGCCACCATCTACACGAATCACAGAGCCAGTGATGTATGAAGCTCCTTGGCTTGCTAAAAATGCCGCTGTGGCACCATATTCTGCGGGGTCGCCTGTGCGGCCCATCGGAATGGTCTTGAGGCTTTCATTCATGACATCTTCCACCGAGCGATTCTCACGCTGGGCCTTAGATTCATCTAAGAAGCGAATTCGTTCCGTTGCAATGCGACCTGGAACGATGATGTTGGCAGTGATGCCAAAAGGAGCTACTTCACGTGCGAGAGTTTTGGACCAAGCGTGTAAAGAAGAGCGCAGGGTATTGGATATCGCCAAATTAGGAATAGGTGCAATCGCACCTGATGATGTGCTCGTAATAACACGTCCCCAACGCTTTTCCTTCATGGCAGGTAAGGCGCGATCCGTGATAGCAATCACAGACAAAACCATTTCTTGAAACTTTTGCAGCCACACTTGTGGTGCTTGACCGGCTGCAGGTGTTGGAGGAGGGCCGCCTGTGTTATTGACCAAAATGTCGACGGAGCCCCAGAGGCTTTCTATCTTGGCAAAATGCGAATCGATTTGATCGAGCTGAGCCAAATCCCAGGCTATCGCATGAGCCTGGCCACCCGTTTCTTGAATCTGAGCTACCGTTTTTTGTAGATTAGCCTCGGTGCGACCAGCAACCACAACTTTACAACCTTCACTGGCTAAACTCAGCGCCATGGCCTGACCTAAGCCACTGCCGCCACCCAAAACTAGAGCTACTTTATTTTTGATACCTAAATCCATGAATTGTCTCTTTTCTGTTTATTTTTCTGCAGATCTTGGGCTGATTCTAGCAAGAAAAAAGCCTCTGACTATGCAGAGGCTTTATTCATCAATTTGGCTCCTCGACCTGGGCTCGAACCAGGGACCTACGGATTAACAGTCCGGCGCTCTACCGACTGAGCTATCGAGGAATAGACCGTGATTATAGCCTGAAATCTAAAATATGCCAAATTTCCCCGAGCTCTGTTTTAATGGGGCATCATGTATTTATTAGACAAGAGACAAAATAGAACGCAAGCGACCTTGCGCTTATACATCGATTAAAAATGAAAATCCTATTACTAGATTGGTCAGCCGCGCAAATCTTTGCAAAACCGCTACGCTATCGTGTTTTTGTTGTAGAACAAGCCGTGCCTGAAGAGATGGAGTGGGATGAGTATGATCAAGATGCCATACATGCACTAGCATTGATCAATGATCAAGCAGTAGGAACTGCTCGATTAATTCTCAATGACCAGAAGGCGAAGATCGGACGTATGGCCGTTTTAGAAGAGCAGCGTAGCCAGGGAATAGGGTCTGCGATGCTAGATGCTCTTGTGCAAGAGGCGCGGCAGCAACAAATCAAACTCATTGAGTTACACGCCCAAGTGCATGCCGAGCAGTTTTATGCCAAACTCGGATTTGTAGCAGCCGGTGAAGTTTTTTCTGAAGCGGGCATGGATCACATCAAAATGCAAAAGGTTCTCTAATGGTATTTCGTGTTTTAAGTATTGCAGGTTCAGATTCTGGGGGTGGTGCTGGGATTCAGGCTGACCTTAAGACAATCACTGCTTATGGTGGTCATGGCATGACAGCGGTCACTGCTATCACTGCTCAAAATACTTTGGGTGTGACGGGTATTCAGGCGGTGGATACCGCAATCATCGTGCAACAAATGGAGGCTGTATTTGATGATATTGGAGTGGATGCCGTCAAAATTGGGATGTTGGCTTCACCAGAGATTGTGTATACGGTTGCAGAGATTCTGAAACGCTATCGACCTAAGCACATTGTTTTAGACCCTGTGTTGATCGCGACTTCTGGTGCTTCTTTAGGAGGCTCTGATACTGGGCGAGCCATCATCGATGCATTCACTGGATTAGCTACTGTTATCACGCCTAATCTATTTGAAGCCGGAGTTTTATTAGAACGAAATGTTGCAGACGTCGCTGATATGCAAGCGGCTGCCAGAGATTTAGCCATGCAAATGTCAGTGGCTGTTTTGGTCAAAGGTGGACATCTATTGGGACAAGAGATAGTTGATCAATTAGTCTATCCACAGAATGATCAGTGGCAGGAATTAAGCTATTGCCACCCCAAAATTCAAACCAACAATACTCATGGCACGGGCTGTACTTTGTCGACGGCAATTGCCTGTGAGCTTGCGCAAAATCGATCACTCAATGATGCTGTTGGCGGTGCTATTGAATATTTACAAGGTGCGCTGACAGCCGCTAAAGATTTGAAATTAGGGCAGGGTCCAGGTTGCCTTTGGCATATGCACCCTCATCTAAAAGCCTAACTTCCTAATAGGCGCATATATTTTTTGATTTCAAGTTCTGGCTGATCGGCTGCAATAATGCCGCGAACCATGGCAATAGAGCCAATATCAGCTTCGAGAACTTTTGCTAAATTGCTTTCATTGATACCGCCAATGGCGACCAGTGGGTAGTCTCGCATCAGACGTGCATAGCGTTTTAGGCGACCTGTGCCTTGAGGTTTACTAGGCATGACTTTTAATGTGGTCGGAAAAACAGCTCCTAAAGCCACATAACTCGGCTTAATTGCGTGAGCAATCATCATTTCATGGTAACCGTGAGTACTAATGCCTAAGCGCAAGCCACTCTTTTGTATCGCTGCAAAATCGGCCGTCTCGATATCTTCTTGGCCAAGATGAACGCCATAGGCCTCATGTTCAATGGCTAATTGCCAATAATCATTAATAAATAATCGACTCTCAGGATAGCCTTGTGCTATTTTGCAAGCCTTCGCCACTTCACGTGTAATAGCCTGTGGATCTGTATGTTTAAAGCGCAGTTGTACGGTAGGTACTCCTGCGGCACAGAGGCGTTCAATCCAAGCGCTATCTGGGGCAACTACATAAAGACCTAATTTTTTCGGACAGTTTGCAAACGCATAGGGCTGTTTGACGGGGGGGAAGTATTGCAAATCTTCCGGCCAACTTTGCGTATTGGCCAGGCCGCTTTGATCAAGCTTTTGCCAGGCATAAGCTAAACATTCAGCATCTAATTCATTAAAGCCGAGTTGATAGGCTACGATTTTCGCCTGCTGATAAGCCACTTCAGTACTCGAAAACTGATAAGCAGCACTGCTGACTTCTGCATCGAGTGCAAGATCAGCATGCTCTTTGATCACTTGAGACCAAAAAGGCTTGAGTTCAATCATGTTTGATGCCAAAAGGGGGTACCAATCACAGGGGTACTGGCTTGGGCTGATTCACTAGGAGCGATAGTTCCAGCGCAGTAGGCTTGGTGTCCCGCCATGATGGCTTGGCTAAAAGCTTCAGCCATTTGTACCGGTTGATTGGCTAATGCCACAGCGGTATTGAGTAAAACCGCATCAAAGCCCATTTCCATAACTTGGCAGGCATGAGAAGGTTTACCGATACCTGCGTCAATAATGATAGGCACTTGAATCCGGTCACGCAAAATTTCTAAGGCATACAGATTGATGGGACCTTTACCTGTGCCAATAGGGGCAGCCCAGGGCATGATTACCTCACATCCCACATCGACTAGACGTTGAGCGATGATTAAATCTTCAGTGCAATAGGGCAGTACCTTAAAGCCTTCCCGAATCAGTTGCTCTGCAGTTTGACATAGCTCTAATGTATTGGGTTGTAGGGTATAGTCATCGCCAATCAGTTCGAGTTTGAGCCACTCGGTTTCAAAAACTTCGCGCGCCATCATGGCTGTCGTAATGACTTCTTTGGGGCTATGGCAGCCCGCTGTATTGGGTAAAACAGGTACGCCCAGTTCTTTGATTAAATTCCAAAAACCATTATTGAGATCGTCTTGTAAGCCCCCTTGACGACGCAATGAGGCAGTCACCATGGCGGGCTTAGCAATCTCTATGGAAGAACGTAGGCTATCAAGAGAGGGGTAGCGTGAGCTACCTAATAAGAAGCGCGATTGAAATTCGCGATCATAGAGTTTGAGTCGAGTGCTGGTTTGATTCAGGGCCATACTAACCTCCTGTGACCGGAGAAATGACTTCAATCTGATCACCTTCGTGAAGTGTGGTTGTGGCATGCATATTTTTAGGTATGAAATTGGTATTGATAGCTACAGCAAAGGGGGCTTGGAATTTTTCTTGGAGCAAGAGCTCTGCGACAGTCATTGTCGTGGAGATAGTGCGAGCTTGTTTATTGAGAAACACTTGCATAGTCTTCATAAATACGAATTTGATATTGCTTGGCGAGTTCTGTCTTGCCTTCGATGGCCCACTCGATGGCTGCATCAATCACGCTTGGAGCAATTAAAAAACCATGCCGATAAAGGCCATTGATCTGATAGTGATGCTCACTGATTTGACGAATCGCAGGATCGTGATGACTCAAGGTGGGGCGCAGACCCACAGCACTCTCTAGGATGCGAGCCTCTGCAAAGGCGGAGTCAATCGTATACGCCGCACTCATTAGTTCCATGCTTGAGCGTAGACTCATCGGGGATAAGTCTTCTGATTCAATTTCTGTAGCCCCAATCACGAACTGATGATTTTCTTTGGGGGCTATGTAAATCGGATATTTGGGGTGTAAAAGACGCGTTGGTCTTGATAATGAAACTTCGGGCGCGAAAAGGCGTAAGACTTCGCCACGAACGCCACGCACTGCCGGCCAGTTAGTTTTTGCACCAATGCCACGACAGTCAAAGACCCATTCTGAATCACTAAAGTCCGCTAAATCTTTGGAGCTAGCCCACAGTAATTCATGGCCTTGCGCTAGAACAGATTGCAACAAGGCAGCCAAGAGTTGGCGATTATCCAGTTGGCCTTCATGAGGCAAGTACAGGCCCTCTAAGAGTTTGCTCGAAACACTAGGTTCTAGAGCATCAATACCTGCACGATTGAGTTTTTGGTAGGGTGCAATACTCGGATCTTGCTGAAGTGTTTGATTTAACTGCGAACAAAAACGTTTCGCTTCTGCCTGGTCTTGTGGATGCCAGAGGACGAGGGTGCCCGTTTTCTGAAAAAAAACGGGTGCCGCGAGTTGCAAAATAATCTCTGTCCAGCGTTGCATGCTGTACATACCCATTTGGGTAATGCGAAAGTGGCTAATCGCTGATTCGGCCAAGGGAGCTAGCATCGCAGCAGCCACATGCGCAGCTGCTAAAGGTTTGTCTTCAGAGGCTGCTTCATAGATACGCACACGATGGCCGCGCACACCTAATTGATGTGCGAGGAGTAGTCCGGTAAGACCCGCTCCTAGAATAGAGATGGGCGCGGCGCGTGTGTTCATTGATAAATTTGAGAACCTTTTTTGCGGAACTCAATCGACTTTTCTTGCATACCTTTCTCAGCTTCAAGGCCGGCTGCATAGTCACGCACTTCTTGCGTGATTTTCATCGAACAGAACTTGGGGCCACACATGGAGCAAAAATGAGCAATCTTGGCGCCTTCTGCGGGTAGTGTGGCATCGTGATATTCGCGAGCACGCTCAGGATCTAAGCCTAAATTGAACTGATCTTCCCAGCGGAACTCAAAGCGTGCTTTTGACAGGGCATTGTCTCTGACTTGAGCTCCGGGCAAGCCCTTGGCCAAATCTGCACCGTGTGCGGCTATCTTATAGGTGATGATGCCTTGGCGCACGTCTTCTTTATCAGGTAGACCCAAGTGCTCTTTAGGTGTGACGTAGCACAACATAGCTGTGCCATACCAACCAATTTGGGCCGCGCCAATACCGCTAGTGATGTGATCGTACCCTGGCGCAATATCGGTAATGAGTGGGCCTAAAGTATAGAAGGGGGCCTCTAGACAAGAGCTCAGTTCCTCGGTCATATTTTCTTTGATGCGTTGCATCGGTACATGACCAGGACCTTCAATCATGACTTGAACATCATGCTTCCAAGCAATCTGTGTCAATTCGCCAAGCGTGTGTAATTCACCAAACTGAGCTTCATCATTCGAGTCGGCAATACAGCCTGGGCGCAGGCCATCGCCTAGGCTAAATGACACGTCATAAGCCTTCATGATTTCGCAGATTTCTTCGAAGTGGGTGTAGAGGAAGTTCTCTTTGTGATGCGCTAAACACCACTTAGCCATGATCGAGCCGCCGCGCGAGACGATGCCGGTGATGCGCTTGGCTGTGAGTGGCACATAACGCAACAATACGCCCGCATGAATCGTAAAGTAATCCACCCCTTGTTCGGCTTGTTCAATCAGGGTGTCGCGGAAGATTTCCCAATTGAGATTTTCTGCAATCCCACCGACCTTGTCGAGAGCTTGATAAATAGGTACTGTACCAATCGGTACGGGTGAATTTCGAATAATCCATTCACGTGTTTCATGAATATGTTTGCCCGTTGATAAATCCATGATGGTGTCAGCACCCCAGCGGATAGACCAAACCATTTTTTCAACCTCTTCGTTAATCGATGAGGTCACTGCGGAGTTGCCAAGGTTACCGTTAATCTTGACTCTGAAGTTGCGACCAATGATCATGGGCTCTAATTCAGGGTGATTAATATTGGCCGGAATGATGGCGCGACCTGCAGCAATTTCCTGACGCACAAATTCAGGAGTAATTTCATCGGGCAGGTGAGCGCCAAATGATTCGCCTGGATGTTGCTTGAGTAATAGTTCGTACTCTGGATTGGCGCGTAAAGCTTTGAGGTTGAGTGATTCACGTAGAGCGACAAACTCCATTTCAGGAGTGATGATGCCTTGTTTGGCGTAGTGCATTTGCGAGACATTCTTGCCAGGCTTTGCCACGCGGGGTGGGCTAATATGAGCAAAACGCAAATCTTGAGTTTTAGGATCCTGTGCTCTGGCTTGGCCGTAGCTCGATGTGGGACCACTTAATTCAACAGTATCAGCGCGATCGATGATCCAATTCTTTCTGATATGGGGTAAGCCTTTTTTTAAATTAATTTGCACATCAGGGTCGCTATAGGGACCTGAAGTGTCATATACCGGAATCGGTGGGTTAGCTATCTTTTGATCATTGATCTGAGTGCTTTGTTGAGAAATCCAGCGTAATGGCACGCGAATATCAGGACGGCTACCAGTCAGGTATTTTTTCTCAGACGCTGGGTAGGCAAATTTTTGTTCGAAGTCTTTTTCTAGAACTTCTATAGATGGGATATCACTGGGTTTGTTCATGGGCTCCTCCGATGTCATGAGATAAACCAGAGGGTCCACAAAACTCCCCACGCCAGTATTACCTGGATCGGGTATGAGGGTATTTCTCAGCCAGGTATTGGCACCCCTGTTTTATCCAGCTTAGATATTAACCTACTTTGAGCTTAACGCGTGTGGCGCAGTAAAAAATCAGCTGTCACAGCGGCGGCATCTGGGGTCAGTTCACCCGCCAGAATCAGGTCGGCAGCCTCGGTGAAGCTGACGCATTGAAAACCGCTAACCTCGCCATCTTGATTGGCGGGTTCATATTCATCAGGCATCAGTAAATCGTGGGTGTAAAGACTTTCGTCGTGCAAACCTTTGTTTTCAACAATACGCCTTACATGGATATGCCCAATGGGTTGTGTGTGACGTGAAATTTCTGGATCGATACCGGCTTCTTCCCAGAGTTCGCGTAGTACGCACTGATAAATAGTCTCATCGGCAGCCATACCGCCGGCTGCGAGGTTGTCTAGCATATTTGGATCTGTGGCTTTATCGGGGCTACGCTTGCCTAGCCAAAGCTTTTGATCACGGGTGTAACCATTAATATGGCAGGCACGACTGTGTAAACCGAGTACTCTAAATACAGCACGTTCCATGCGGAAGTGTTCCATGCCATATTCATCAACCCAAGCATAAGCTTCATCACGCCAACCTGGGACACAGTCCTTCTTTCTCAAAAATTGAGCCAATAATTCAAGGCGTTGTGACAACTCAAAAGGGTCTAGGTCATCGAGTTGCAGGTGTTGGCCAAATACAGCTAAGCCTGATACGCCATCTTGAGCTAGATATTCCCGAATCAGGGCTTCGCACGCTGGATAAACATAGCCAATCACAGCACTTTTTAAGCGTATGGTTTGCCAGTCAGTAGGAGTGGCACGTAATGAGGTTTCTAAGAGTTCCTCGAGTGCAGCGCGAGTTGTATCAGTGAGTTGAGCCATATGCTTATTTTTGTCGATTTTTGATGATTATCTGATAATTTGCTTATTTTGCTGAATATCGATAGGAAGTGAGTTATGAGTGATGATTTTGAGCCCCTCGTGCAACCGGGTCAGGTGATCTGTGATGCCTCTTTATTGGAAGAGGGGGGCGAGGGTTTTCGTTTCACTATTCGTTCGGCTGATGTTTTAAGTCTAGTGGGGAGTGTGGAGCATCGTCTAGATGAAACTTTGCCTGCGTTTGTGATTCGCTTTGATGGCGGAGTGCATGCTTATCTGAATCGTTGTGCGCATGTGGCTATGGAGCTAGATTGGCAACCAGGACAGTTCTTTACAGCAGATAAAACAGCGATTATCTGTGCATCTCACGATGCGCAATACTTACCCGATACCGGTGAATGTATATCTGGCCCCTGTCCTGCGGGTGCTCGTTTAATAAAGCTAGATATAAAAGAAGAAGGTGGCCAGATTATTCTTTGTCAAGCTTAAGTGCAAAAAAACTTTTATTGGCTCATGGTTTTTTGTATTAAACAAATGCAAGACAAATGTATGAGATTTTGTTTGCCCAGCACGCTGCCTATTTTTTAAGCACTCTAGCTCTAACATTGTGCAATAAGGAAAAAAAGAAAAAAAATGCAGAGTTGCCCACAGATTCTGTGGATAAGTTCCTCAATATTTTTTATATAGATTCGTATTTCACCTATTGACAGTTCATAAAAATTTCACAAACTGAACCTTAAAAGGCCTTTATGGAAATGATTGGATATCTAGCAGCGTGTTTGACTACGGCTGCTTTTGTACCCCAAGTGTGGAAGGTCTATCGAACGCGTGATACACGCGCCATTTCGCAAGCGATGTACCTAATTTTTAGTCTCGGCGTTTTCTTCTGGTTGATCTACGGCTGGTACTTGGGTTCTTGGCCAATCGTCTTGGCTAATGGGGTTACACTACTGCTGTCACTGAGCATTTTATGGATGAAATTCAATGAATAACTGCAAGCGTCTATTCGCTAGTTTGAGCCTTCTCGTTTTGACAGCCTGTGGTACTGCGCCGATCACGAATACCGATGGCATGACTGTTCAAGATGTGCAAACCAAGCTTTTGGGTGATATGCCTATGCCGGGTGGAACCACCATGAATCCAGAAAAATCCCTCATCTTAGGTAGTGGTGATGGTTGGGCCGGGCGCGTGGTATTAAACTCCCCCCATAACGCAACTGATACTTTTGCTTATTTCATTGATCAATACCCCAAGGCGGGATGGACTTTGGTGTCTTCGACCAAAGCAAAAAATAGCATCTTGGTTTTTATTAAGAGAGATCGCACAGCTACCATTGAAATTGAATCCAGTGGCTTAGGTGGCAAAGCACAAATCATGTTAACGGTTGCACCGCGTAGTACGGTGGTTCCTCCAGTGAGTGGCAAATGAAAATCAAACCAGGTTCTTTTCTGTATGCTTTAGGCGTCTTCCATCACTTTTGGAAACTAGCTGGCTATCCAGTCAATCGCTATGTCTTTGGTGTTCTCAAGGCCAATATTCGTGTCTGGCAATTACGCCGTACACCTAAAGCCTAATTAGCGTTCGACGTAGTCGATGGGTCGTTTTTGTACCCAGGCTATGAATATTGCCATCTCGGGATGTGTTTGCAGACTTTCCCAGGTGTGATAAACGCGTTTGAGTTCTTTTTCACTAAAGACGCGATGAATCTTCTTATGACAAACCTTATGCACTAAAAATTTTTCCTTGCCGCCTTGCGAACGAGGAATCAAGTGATGCTCATCGACGGTCGGCCCTGGAATCATCTTACGCCCACATAGAGGGCAAGATTCATCGGATAAGGCCGGCAAGGGAGGGCCTAGCTGATCGATCAGTTCAGATTTAGGAGCGCGGAGTTGTCTACGTACGACCATATTGTTTAGGATAAATCCATCTTGTCGCCTGCGTTTAATTACGCTTAAGATGACAGGGTGAAGCTTTCAAAGAAAATCTTAATCAAATCTGGCATTTTTTTCACGCTAGGCCTCATTCTCAGTTGGGCTTTGCTGTATGCATGGTTGCCCCACTTCATAAAGGGTCAAATCCATAAGCTCGAGGCCCATACCGGGCTCGCCCTGCAGGTCGCAAAGGTCGAGGTATCGCCTTGGAATCTATCAGCCAAGATCAATGATGTACAAATTAGCTATCAAAAAATTCCCTTGGCTCAAGCCAGAGAGATTTATCTCAATGTAGAAGTCATTTACTTTGCCTTAGGGCGTATTCAGTTATCTGAGTTGACGGTCGATGATTTGGATCTGTATTGGATAAGAGATCGTTTTGTATCCCAGTCAGCGAACCCTCGTCTGACTCATCAGTACCAGTGGAATGTATTACATGCTTTAGCTCAATTAAAGAAGGCCCCACAGAAGGATGCTCAAAAAAAGCCGATCCGCATCGATATTGATTTATTACAGTTGCGTTCTGCGAAGGTCGCTGTGGATGACCGTCAAAATCGCTTACGTTATCAATTAGATCCGGTCGATCTGACGATTCAGCACTTTAGCAACCATGATGAAAATGCTTCTTCTCAAGCAATCCATAGTGATCTTTCTCTCAAATTAGCCAATATTCAAATTCCTATTGCTGGTTCAGCCAATCGTTTAGAGATTCAGAACTTGGCCTTGCAAGGCCGTTTTGATCTAGATGCACAAAAACATCTGCAGGCACGCCTGAAGCTACAGGTGGATGATGGCTATCTGAAGACGGATATCAAGGTCGGCATGCATGAGCAAAGTTTTACAGGAAGCGTGCAATTTGAAAACTTTCCGATGGCACCCTGGATTAGTCTTTTGCCCGCGAATGTGGCCTTACAAACTAGAGCAGGTGTGCTTCATGGGGATCTTAATTTAGTCACCCATAAACAGGCTTGGGCCCTTGAAGGCTCTTTGCAACTTAATGAATTACAAGTCTATGAAAAGGGCATGAAAGAGGAGTTGCTATCCGTCAAACAAGCTATTTTTGAGAAGTTTCGTTTCAATTTCTTAACTTTAGAAAAGCAAGAAGTATCGATTCAAGAGCTAAGGCTGATTGAGCCGGATATGCGCATGACTCTGGGGCAAGATAAGCAATCCAATTTCCGCAGGATGTTTGCTAAACCGGAGGGGACTACCGCATCACCCACTCATCAGACGAGCTCAGATCGGATTCATCCCAAGCGCAGTCAGGCGCTCGGACAGCGACCTAATTTGGTAGTCGACATACGTGCTGTGAAGTTACAAAAGGGACGTATGCACTTTAGTGATCAATCTTTACGTTTAAAGTTCGATACCCGGATTACGGAGCTGAATGGTTCTTTGCTGGGTGTGAGTAATGTGGCTGGTCAATCGGCGCTCATCGCTTTAGACGGTTTGATTGATCGTCGGGGTAGCGTCAGGGCGCGTGGTCAGATCAGTTTTGATGAACCTAAACGCAATAGTGACGTGTCTTTGCAGTTTAAAAATGTGCCATTGCGTTCCATCAACCCCTATTCAATGACCTTTGCGGGCTACTATATCGATGATGGCCGTATTGATGTGGATTTATCTTATACAACGCAGGCCGGCGAGCTCAGGGGTAAGAATCGTTTTGTGATTCGCCAAATGAAGTTAGGCGATGAGGTCCCCGATTACACCGGCAAACGTCTTCCCATACGCTTAGCGATAGCACTTTTGGAAGATAGTGATGGCATGATTGATATCAATATTCCCATCAGTGGCCATGTCGATGCCCCAGAGTTTTCGGTAGGCCATTTATTTTGGCAGGCCTTACGAACCGTTATCACTAATGTGGTGACAGCGCCTTTTCGAGCCATTGCTAGTCTTTTGGGGAGTGAATCGATCGACGGTGTGTATATGCTGCCTGGTGAATCGGGCCTGATGCCCCAAGAAAGAGACAAGCTCGACAAAATTTTGGCTCTATTAGAAAAGCGTACGCCAGTGGATCTGGAGATCGCCGGTAGTTATGATCCTGAAAGAGATGCACTGGCCCTGAAAACGACGACTATCGATCAACAAGTTTTAATTGCGGCAGGCTTTAAGTTGACTGATTTGGATCCATTGCCACGGCTAGCCTTGTCTGATCCTCGTATTCAGACAGCAATACGTCAAATTTACACAAAAGAGTTGGGCTATCTTAAATTAAGTCAGCGCCTGGTGACCTTACCTTTGGATGGTGAGCAGCGCGCTTTACGTTTACGCGCAGAATTAATTCAAAGTCGCCCACTGACCGAGCGAGATTTGTTGCAATTAGCCGACCAGCGCCTAGAGCAGATTGAGCGCTATATTCTTAAACAGCAGCCGAATTTAAAAAATCGACTGCGTCGAGCAAGCCCTGTTAAAGTCAACGCAGTTGAGGCTGGTGTGCCGATACAAATGCAATTAAAAACCAAGTAATCATATGGATCAAAATTCAAGCACAAGACGTTTTGCGCTCATTTACGGCTTGCCTTTTTTGCTAATGGCTATCGGTATCGCGATTTGGTTATGGGTGCCTGTCCCACAAAAACAAATCACCATCACCACGGGAGCAGATACAGGTCTTTATTACCGTTTTGCCCAACAATTAGCTCTTGAGCTTAAAAAAGAGAAAATCGAACTGAAGGTGCAAACCTCAGCAGGTTCACTCGAAAATTTGCAACGTCTGCAAGACCACCAGGCCCAGCTCGCCATTATTCAGGGTGGGGTGGGTAAAAGTACAGACTACCCAGGTATAGAAGCATTGGCTGCCATCTTTGATGAACAAGTATGGGTCTTTTATAGACCCCATTCTTTTAAAGACAAAGAGGGGCTGACACGACTCACCCAGCTAAAGGGTAGAAAAATTGCCATGGGCATGCCGGGTAGCGGAACGCGAGTATTGGCTGAGCAATTACTCAGCTTGAATCAAATTCAGAATCAAGAAGTACAAATTATTGATCGCAATGCCAAAGATGCTCTTCATGATTTAAAAAATGGTCATTTAGATGCTGCTATTTTGGTAAGTGGCCCGCAGGCGCCTATCTTGATGGATTACCTCAAGACGCCGGGCTTACAGGTGATGAGTTTTGAGCAGGCTGATGCTTATGCGCTGCGTCTACCCTTCCTTAAGAAGGTCACTGTGCCGCGCGGAGTCATTGATCTACCTGCTGACTTGCCCGCGAAAGATTTGCATATTTTGAGTACGCCAGCGGTGCTTGCAATACATCCTGATCTTCATCCAGCACTGATTACTCCCATTATGCGGGCGACCGAAGCGACTCTTGAGCATTTGGACTTGTTGCAAAAGGACGGGGACTTTCCCAGTGCCCAAGGTTTTTCTTGGCCACATAACGCAGACGCGAGTTATTACCTCAAGACGGGACCTTCATTCTTACACCGACATTTGCCATTTTGGACAGTGGTATGGATTGAGCGAGCGATTCGTTTGATCGTGCCTTTGATTGCTATTTTGATTCCGCTCATTAACATCATCCCCACTTTGATACGCATGCGTGTTGATGCATTGACGGGTGCGGTCTATAAACAACTTAGAGAGTTAGAGTTAAAGGCCTTGAAAGATTCAAATTATGTATGGCGCCATGAGTGGGATCAATTACAAGCCAAAGCCATGCGTCTTAAAGTGCCCAAAAAATTCTCGGCGAACGTCTACGAGTTAAGGATGTATGTAGACATGATTCGCGAAAAACTAGAGCAACGATGATTGGTCCCGCCGACAGGAATCGAACCTGTATCTAGCGCTTAGGAGGCACTTGTTCTATCCATTGAACTACGGCGAGGGCGGAATTACCAGCCACACAAGACCAGTAAGGTGTTTGCAACATCGACCATCAGGTCAGGTTTGAGGTAAGACAAAAACACTAGACCTAGCACGAGGGCGATGCTAAGTTTGATCAGTAGGGGGCGATGCGCAGTAACCATAACCCTATTATCACGCAGGCTGAATTGCTTTTCTAGTGATTGCTACTTCCTTAATCGGAAGGTTGATGCATGCGGCAAAGACACCCAATGCAATCGCAATCCACCAAACGATTTGATAAGAGCCTGTTTGATCAAAGATATAGCCTCCTAAATAAGCGCCCACAAAGCTACCTAACTGGTGTGAGAAAAACACAAAACCTGAGAGCATCGAGAGGTACTTAACACCAAAGACTTGGGCAACGATGGCATTGGTGAGAGGGACAGTAGACAGCCACAAGAAACCCATTAGGGCAGCAAATACATAGGTCGATAAGGGGCTAATGGGGTAGGCTAAATAGACAGTAATGACAATTGCGCGCGCGCCATAAATGAAGCTTAATAAATAACGTTTGGGGTAACGCTGACCGAGCGCGCCGGCGACATAGGTGCCAAAGACATTGAATAAGCCAACCAGTGCGAGTGCGATCGTGGCCACTTGTGCGCCACCGACAGCAGGATTAATGGTCGACATATCTTTCAGATAGGGTGCTAGGTGCACACCGATAAACACCACCTGAAAGCCACATACGAAGTAACCCAAGGTGAGTAGTTGAAAATTTCGATTTGTAAATGCTTCATGAATCGCTTCGGCCACCGTTTGTTGATGACCTTGAAGATGGTTTGCCAAAACCGGTTCTTTAACTGTCCATGCGAGCGGAATGATGAGGCTGGCCATCAGGGCGAGCAAGATCAGCGCTTCATGAACGCCAAATTGGCTAATTAAGCTTTGCTCTAGGGGGATCATCAAAAATTGGCCAAAAGATCCTGTCGCGGCCGCGACCCCCATAGCCCAGACACGCTTATTTTCAGGGACATTGCGACCGATGATGCCGTAAACCACGCTGTATGTGCAGGAGGCCAGAGAGAGTCCTAGGCACAGTCCGGCAGCTAAGGTAAAGCTCAAACCGGATTCGGCAAGTGACATGCCCAATAGACCTAAGGCATAGAGTAGACCGCCCACAATCAAGACCCGATAAGCCCCAAAGCGATCGGATAAACCTCCCATCAGAGGTTGTGCCGCACCCCAAATCAAATTCTGGAGTGCGATCGCAAAAGCAAAGGTTTCACGACCCCAGCCATTCTCTTGAGTAATCGGTAGATTAAATAGACCAAACCCATGCCTGATGCCCATCGATAGGGTCACAATCAAGCCACCGACTAATAAGACCCTTAAAAGACTTAAACGCTGAGTATTCATAATCGGCGACCTCCGATAATGCCCAAAGCTTCAAGGTGGGCAATCTTTGCATCATCCATCCCCAGATCCTTTTGCAGGATTTCTCGAGTATGCTCACCCAAGAGTGGGGGAGCTGATTTTTCTACCACGGGTGTTTTTGACAGACGCATAGGGCTACGTACGAGGGGGACTTGCCCGGCGAGCGGGTGCGCTAGGGTCATTTTGAGGCCACGGGCCTGAACCTGTTCATTCTCAAACACTTCTTGAAAATTATTGATGGGACCGCAAGGCACACCGGCAGCCTCTAGGAGGCTAATCCACTCTTGTTTGGTTTTTTGTGCCACCATACTTTGCAGTAAGGGCACCAGTAGCTCACGATGAGTGACGCGCTCTGGATTGCTTGCAAAACGTGGATCATCAGCGAGCATGGCTTGGCCGCCAGCCTCTACAAAGTGTCTAAATTGGCTATCGTTACCAGTGGCAACAATAATCCAACCATCGCTGGCTTTAAAGGTTTGATAGGGCACGATATTGGGGCTTGCATTGCCCCAGCTTTTCGGCGGGACACCGCTAATGAGATAGTTGCTGGCCACATTAGCCATCGTGGCGACTTGCACATCTAAGAGGGCTAGATCAATGGCTTGACCTTCACCAGTTTGATCACGATGAATGAGTGCTGCCAGAATTGCAGAAGTGGCATACATGCCTGTGAAGATATCAGCAATCGCTACACCGGCCTTTTGCGGACCGCCCCCGGGTAAGTCCTCGCGTTCCCCGGTAACGCTCATGAAGCCGCCCATTCCTTGCACAATAAAGTCATAACCGGCTCTGTGGGCGTAGGGCCCAGTTTGCCCAAAGCCGGTAATCGAGCAATAGATTAGATCGGGTTTGATCGCTTTCAGGCTGTCATAGTCCAAACCATACTTTTTGAGCTGTCCCACTTTGTAGTTTTCAATCACCACATCACAGGTTTTGACCAGTTCTCGAATAATGGCCTGGCCCTCTGGGTGGGCAATATCTAGAGTTATCGAGCGTTTATTGCGATTGATTGCTAAGTAATACGCTGCTTCAGAAGTTTCCTGACCCTGCTCATCTTTGAGAAAGGGAGGCCCCCAGTGACGCGTATCGTCGCCACTCTCGGGTCGTTCCACTTTAATCACATCGGCCCCTAAATCCGCTAGATTTTGCGTGCACCACGGGCCTGCCAGCACGCGGCTGAGATCTAAAATTTTTAGATGTGAAAGTGCGCTCATAGGAGTTCATTGTCGCATGTGGCTACAATTTAGCGCCATGGCTACAAAAAAATCAGATCAATACAGTGAATCGTCGATTAAGGTCCTCAAAGGCCTTGAACCCGTTAAACAGCGTCCGGGTATGTATACCCGCACGGATAATCCTCTACACATGATTCAAGAGGTCATCGATAACGCCTCGGATGAGGCGCTCGGTGGCTACGGCAAACACATCATGGTGACCTTACACACCGATGGCAGCGTCAGTGTGGAAGATGATGGACGTGGTATTCCGGTGGGCATCCACCCGGAGGAAAAGCGCCCGGTCGTCGAGCTTGTATTTACCCAATTACATGCGGGTGGCAAGTTCGAAAAAGGCTCTGGCGGTGCTTATGCTTTCTCCGGGGGCTTACACGGGGTGGGGGTATCAGTCACGAACGCACTCTCAAAGCGTCTTGAAGTGACCGTTTGGCGTGATAAGCAAGTCTCACAGCTCGCCTTTGAGCATGGTTTTGTGGTCGAACCACTGAAGTCGAAAGCAGCGCCAGCGGGGGAAAAGACCAACGGTACACGTGTAAGAGCTTGGCCTGAGGGCAAGTACTTTGATAGTGCCCATATTCCCCTGGCAGAGTTGCAAAGGCTTTTGCGTTCAAAAGCCGTCTTACTTCCTGGCGTCAAAGTTACGCTCATTCAGGAAAAAGGTGGGGAACCTCAATCGTGGCTCTATACCCAAGGTCTCAAAGGCTATCTTGATGAAGCGATGGCGCAAGGTGGGCATAGTGCTGTAGTCATTCCAGCCTTTGATGGAGAACATTTTGCTGATCCTGAGCGCGCAGGTGAAGATAGTTTTGCCGAAGGTGAGGGTGCAAGTTGGGTGGTTGCCTGGACGGAAGAAGGCAGCCCAGTGCGTGAGAGTTATGTGAACTTGATACCAACACCGGCAGGTGGCACCCATGAAAGTGGTTTGCGCGAAGGTCTTTTTAATGCCGTTAAATCATTTATTGAAATTCATGCTTTGCAGCCCAAGGGCGTCAAGCTCATGCCAGAAGATGTTTTTGCAAGAGCTTCTTTTGTTTTATCAGCGAAAGTTTTGGATCCACAATTTCAGGGGCAAATCAAAGAGCGTCTCAATTCTAGAGATGCAGTTCGCCTCGTTTCGGGCTTTGTGAAGTCTGCTCTCGATTTGTGGCTGAACCAACATGTCGACTACGGTAAGAAACTCGCGGAACTAGTCATTAAGCAAGCTCAAGCCAGAACGCGGGCGGGGCAGAAGATTGAAAAGAAAAAATCTTCAGGGGTCGCGGTTTTACCCGGCAAGCTCACTGATTGCGAGAGCGAAGATATTGCGATCAATGAGATTTTCTTGGTTGAGGGTGACTCGGCCGGGGGATCGGCCAAAATGGGTCGTAATAAGGAATACCAAGCCATTTTGCCTTTGCGCGGCAAAGTCCTGAACACTTGGGAAACTGAGCGTGATCGCTTATTTGCGAATAATGAGGTGCATGATATTGCTGTGGCGATTGGCGTTGACCCACACGGTGAGCATGATGAGCCGGATTTGAGCAATTTACGCTACGGCAAGATCTGTATCTTGTCAGATGCGGACGTGGATGGTGCCCACATTCAGGTCTTATTGCTGACCTTATTTTTCAAACACTTTCCAAAGTTGATGGAGCGTGGTCATGTGTATATTGCGCGACCACCGCTGTATCGAGTCGATGCGCCCGCCCGTGGCAAAAAACCTGCGCAAAAGATTTACGCCCTGGATGAAGCTGAATTACGTGCTATTGAAGACAAACTACGTAAAGATGGTGTACGTGAGGGCAGTTGGCAGATTAGTCGCTTTAAGGGCTTAGGTGAAATGAGTGCTGAGCAATTGTGGGATACCACCCTGAACCCGGACACACGCCGTCTGCTGCCCGTCACTACAGGTGAGATTGAGTTGACTGAAACCGTCAAGACCATGGATATGCTCATGGGTAAATCAGAGTCGGGTGCCAGACGCACATGGCTTGAAGAGCGCGGTAATGAAGTTGAAGCTGATATTTAAAGAAATGGTTTTGAGTCTATGAGTAAAAAGAAAAACCCGCACAGCCAAGAACCAGATCTGTTTGCGGATATGCCGCAAGCCACTGAAGATGCGCCACGGGCGGTTGTAAAAACAGAGGAGTTGGATTCTCTGACTTTAGCCACCTATGCTGAGCGTGCTTATCTAGACTATGCCATCAGTGTTGTCAAAGGACGTGCCTTGCCTGAAGTGGCAGATGGTCAAAAACCGGTCCAGCGACGCATCTTGTTTGCCATGAATGAGATGAACTTGCGTGCTGATGCAAAGCCCGTCAAGAGTGCGCGAGTGGTGGGTGATGTCTTGGGTAAGTTTCATCCCCACGGCGATCAGTCTGCCTATGACGCCTTAGTTCGTTTGGCGCAAGACTTTAGCTTGCGCTACCCCTTGATTGATGGCCAGGGTAACTTTGGCTCTAGAGATGGCGATGGTGCAGCGGCGATGCGTTATACCGAAGCACGTTTAACGAAAATCGCTGGTCTCTTACTCGATGAAATTGACCAAGGAACAGTCGATTTCATTCCCAACTACGATGGATCCATGGAAGAGCCCAAGCTCTTGCCAGCCCGTTTGCCATTTGTACTGCTCAATGGTGCGTCAGGTATTGCAGTAGGTATGGCTACTGAGATTCCTTCGCATAATCTCAAAGAGATTGCGAGTGCGGCGATAGCGCTCATCAAAAATCCCAAGTTAACGCATGATGAGTTAATGACCTATGTGCCAGGACCTGATTTTCCGGGTGGCGCACAAATTATTTCTGCGCCTTCTGAAATCTCAGAGATATACAAGACTGGTCGAGGTAGTCTTAAAGTCAGAGCGCGCTGGGTGATTGAGGAGTTGGCGCGCGCCCAATGGCAATTGGTAGTCACTGAGTTACCGCCAGCGACTTCTGCGCAAAAAGTCTTGCAAGAAATTGAAGAGTTAACCAATCCTAAGGTGAAGGTCGGTAAGAAAACCCTCACCGCTGAACAAAATAACCTCAAACAAACTGTTCTTTCCTTACTCGATAGCGTACGTGACGAGTCTAGTAAGGATGCTGCAGTCCGTTTGGTCTTTGAGCCCAAGACCAAGAATGTTGATGTTAATGAATTCGTCACCATGCTCTTGGCGCATACCTCTTTAGAGTCGAATGCTCCGATTAACCTTGTGATGATTGGTAATGATGGTCGTCCAAGGCAAAAGGGTTTGCAAGAAATCATCAGTGAGTGGATTGAGTTCCGTGTAGTGACGGTCACACGTCGCACGCAGCATCGTCTTGGTAAGGTGAATGACCGGATGCATATTTTGGAAGGTCGTCAAACGATTCTTCTGAATATCGATAAGGTCATCAAAATTATCCGTGGTAGTGATGAGCCCAAGCCTGAGCTTATTAAAGCCTTTAAGTTATCCGATCGCCAAGCTGAAGATATTCTTGAGATTCGCTTACGCCAGTTGGCTCGTCTGGAGGCGATCAAGATTGAGCAAGAGCTTGCTGAATTAAAGACTGAAAAAGACGAATTGGAAGGTTTGTTGGCCAGCGATGCGCAAATGCGCAAACGCATCATCAAAGAAATCGAAACCGATATGAAGAGTTTCGGTGATGAGCGTCGCACTGTGATTCAGGAAGAAAAGAAAGCAGTTGCCGAGGCGAAGGTGATTGATGAGCCAGTCACTGTGATTATTTCTGCGCGTGGTTGGGTCAGGGCCCGTCAGGGTCATGGGCACGATGCGCAGCAGTTCACGTTTAAGGCGGGTGATGCCATGTATGGCACTTACGAGTGCCGCACAACCGATGTGGTCTTGGGCTTAGGTAGTAATGGCCGAGTCTATACGGTGCCTGTATCTGACTTACCTGGGGCTCGTGGGGACGGTTCACCCCTGACTAGTTTTGTTAATTTGGCTGCAGGTACGCAGATGGTGGCCTACTATGCAGGTCACGCAGATGATTTGGTCTTGATCGCGATGCGCTCTGGCAATGGCTTCTTGGCAAATGTGGCTGATATGACCACACGTAACAAGGCTGGTAAGGCGTTTGTGGGGGTTGATGCCAAATTTGCTCCAGGAGATGCGCCCTTGATGCCTGCCAAGATTTCTGCAGGGATGCGTGCGGTCGCTTGTTTGTCTGAGCAGGGACGTCTGCTTGTCTTCCCCTTGGATGAGCTCAAGCGTTTACCGACCGGTGGTAAGGGGGTTATCTTGATGGAGTTGGAGAAAAATGAAAAGCTCCAAGCCGCCATTGCAGTAGGCGATCGCGGTGCTGTGATGAGTGGCGCGGGTCGGGCAGGTAAGCCGACTGAAGTGGAGCTCGATGCGAAGATTCTCAAGTCATTTACGACGCACCGAGCCCGTAAAGGCCATGCCCTAGAGCCTAAGCTTAAAGATGCTAAATTGCTAGCCATTCTCTAGTTGAAATCGCTAGCCTATAAAAAATCCCGCAAGCGCGGGATTTTTTGTTAATCGTCAAAAGACTGAAAAAGTGCTTGAAAACTTATTCGACTTCGGCGATCAACTCAATTTCAACACAAGCTCCGAGTGGTATTTGGGCAACACCAAAAGCACTGCGCGCATGTTTACCGGCTTCACCAAACACTTCAAATAAAAGTTCAGAGCAACCATTGGTGACTAAGTGATGTTCGGTAAATTCCTGCGTGGAGTTCACCAGACTCATGACTTTGACAATGCGCTTGACGCGGTCCAGATTGCCCAAATGAGCTTGCATGGTGGCCATCAGATCAATGGCAATACTACGCGCTGCCACCTGGCCTTCAGGGGTTGTCATGGTAAGACCTAATTTGCCGACCCAAGGTTTGCCGTCTTTTTTTGCAATATGACCTGATAAAAAGAGAGTCTTACCCGTTTGGGCTGACATCACATAGGCCGCTGCTGGCGCGCCAGCAGGGGGCAGGGTGATGTTTAATTCGGCTAAGCGTTGTGCAATTTTGGACATAATTTTCTCGTTAGATAGAAGTGCTTTGAAGCCGAAATTGTAAACACCTTGAATACATTCCTGAAAAACTCTCCTATCAGGGTGTAATTACTTAAAAATGTCACAAAAATGGCTCGGAAAAATGAATTTCTTGGGTATCTTGCGCTATACTCGCAACGCAGATTTTTGATCTAACTCAATATTTGGTCACTATGAAAAAACTACTAACTGTTGCGATTGCGGCTGCTGCTCTAGCAGGAACCGCTCAAGCCCAAACTATTCAAGGCAATGCTAAAGCTGCTGAAGCTAAAGTGGCCATGTGTATTGGCTGCCATGCCATTCCAGGTTACCGCGTTGCTTATCCAGAAATCTATTCTGTCCCAATGCTAGGTGGCCAAAGTGCGCCTTACATTGTGGCTGCTTTGCAAGCTTACAAGAAGGGCGAGCGTAAGCATCCAACGATGCGCGCGATTGCCGGTAGCTTGAGCGATCAAGATATGGCTGATATTGCTGAGTATTACTCTGCTCAGACTCCAGCCACTCCAATGAACAAATTGAAGTAAGCGAGGGGAAATTATGAAACGTATCGTTCTAGCATTGGCTCTCGCAGGTATTTCATTTACAGCCGCAGCCGGTGATGTTAAGCGTGGTGGTGAATTGGTCAATAAAAGTGGCTGTATCGCCTGTCACGGTGAGGGCTTAAACAAACCTATCGCCCCTGAATATCCTAAGTTGGCTGGTCAATATGCGGATTACCTTTACTATGCATTGAAGGCCTATAAGGTCACCAATAACCCGAATATCGGTCGTAGTAATGCCATCATGGCTGCTCAGGTGACTCAGTTTACGGACAAAGACTTGCGTGATATGGCCGCTTATATGGCTAGCCTGCCAGGTAACTTGGTCATGAAAAAATAAGTTGCTAGATGACTTCGAAAAGGCTGCTTAGGCAGCCTTTTTTGTCATAAAAACAGCAATTTAAGTTATTTATCTAGAAATTACTTTGAGTTATTTGGCAGCCAATTGACCTTGTAAAAGGTGTTCTTTCATGAGTTTTTCTGCCTTTTCTCCGTCTCGTGCGAGGAGGGCGGCTAGAATCTTCCGGTGCTCTAAAAGCGAGTTTTCAAGTCGCCCCCGTTTACTAAGGGAGTCCCGTCTTTGAAGCTTTAGAACTTTACGAAGGTCATTGATGACGTTTCTCATCCATTGGTTAGCGCAAATGTCTTGAATTTTGTCGTGGAAAGACTGGTTAATCGCAAAAAATAGGTCTAGATCTCGATCTGCTGCAGCTCGTTCCAGTTTTAAGTGGATGGAATCTAGCTCTTCCAGTTGTTTTTCAGATGCCTTTTGCGCTGTTTCACGGCAGGCTTGACCCTCGAGGAGGGCTAGAACCGTAAAAATCTGACTTAGATCTGCCTTGGAGACTTCCGTGACATAGGCGCCACGCCGCATCTTCATCGTAATTAAGCCTTCTGCGGCCAAAACCTTAATCGCTTCACGCATCGGGGTGCGGCTAATGCCATATTGGATAGCCAAGGCCTGTTCATCGATCCAGGCGCCTGGTTCGAGTTCATGCGAAAAGATGCTATTTCGCAACCTTTCTGCGACTTCCTCGTACAATGGCTTAGGCGTTAATAAATTTTTTGCATTCATAATTATGAATGCATTAGAATCAATTTGTCAGGTTTTTGTCAAGCCTTTTGGGTTCAATTACATACTATTGATAGCAGTCATTAAGGGAGTGGGAATGAGTAAGAGTGATGCAAAGTGGCCAGAATTTAGTCAAGCTGATTTAGAGGCTTGGCGTAAAGCGGCAGCTAAGTCTGCTCCGAATGGTGATATCGATGCGCTGGGTTGGAAAACCCCCGACGATATTCAGCTCAAAGCTTTGTACACCGCTGCAGATTCCAAAGACCTGCCTTATGCCAATACCTTGCCAGGATTTGAGCCGTTCTTGCGTGGACCGCAAGCCACGATGTATGCCGTGCGCCCATGGACCATTCGCCAATATGCTGGCTTTTCCACTGCTGAAGAATCGAATGCCTTTTATCGCAAGGCATTAGCAGCCGGTGGTCAAGGCGTATCAGTCGCTTTTGACTTGGCGACCCATCGCGGCTATGACTCCGATCACCCTCGCGTGACTGGCGATGTGGGTAAAGCGGGTGTGGCCATTGACTCGGTCGAGGACATGAAGATCCTTTTTAATCAGATTCCACTCGATAAAGTATCTGTATCCATGACCATGAACGGCGCGGTATTGCCGATTTTGGCTGGTTATGTCGTTGCTGCCGAAGAGCAGGGCGTTAAGCAGGATCAGTTATCGGGCACGATTCAGAACGATATTCTCAAAGAGTTCATGGTGCGTAATACCTATATTTACCCACCAGAGCCATCGATGCGCATTATTGGCGACATCATCGAGTACACCTCGCAGAATATGCCTAAGTTCAACTCGATTTCTATTTCGGGTTATCACATGCAAGAAGCCGGAGCGAATCAGGCTTTGGAGCTCGCATTTACCTTAGCTGATGGCAAGGAGTATGTGAAAACTGCCCTCTCTAAAGGATTGGATGTAGATGACTTTGCCGGTCGTTTGTCATTCTTCTTTGCGATTGGCATGAACTTCTACCTAGAGGTCGCAAAATTACGTGCCGCCCGCTTACTCTGGTGGCGCATCATGAAGGAGTTTGGGCCTAAGAATCCCAAATCACTCATGCTCAGAACGCATTGCCAAACATCGGGTTGGTCATTGACTGAGCAAGATCCCTACAACAATATTGTGCGTACGACGATTGAAGCCATGGCAGCGGTGTTTGGGGGTACGCAATCGCTCCATACGAATTCTTTTGACGAAGCCATTGCATTACCGACAGAGTTTTCTGCTCGTATTGCGCGTAATACGCAGTTGATTATTCAAGAAGAGACACACATCACCAATGTGGTTGATCCATGGGCTGGCTCATACATGATGGAAAAGCTCACTCAGGAGATGGCTGATAAAGCTTGGGAAATCATCCAAGAAGTTGAAGCCATGGGCGGGATGACCAAAGCCGTGGAAAGCGGTTGGGCCAAACTGAAGATTGAGGCGGCAGCTGCAGAGAAACAAGCGCGTATTGACTCTGGTAAAGATGTGATTGTGGGCGTGAATAAATACAAGCTCGCCAAAGAAGATGCTATTGATATCTTGGAAGTCGATAACAACAAGGTACGAGAGGCACAGATTGCGCGTCTGAAAGAGATCAAAACCAAACGCGATCCGAAGAAAGTACAGGCAGCACTTGATGCATTAACCCATGCGGCAGAGACCAATACAGGTAATTTATTAGGTTTAGCGATTGACGCGATTCGTTTGCGCGCTACAGTGGGTGAAGTATCAGATGCTTTAGAGAAAGTTTACGGGCGCCATCGCGCCGATACACAAAAGGTGACCGGAGTGTACGCAGCTGCATATGATTCAGCCGAAGGCTGGGAAAAACTCAAAGGTGAAATCGCTGATTTCGCTAAAGACCATGGCCGTCGTCCACGTGTCATGATTGCTAAATTAGGCCAAGACGGTCACGATCGTGGCGCTAAAGTGGTCGCTACTGCTTTCGCTGATCTTGGCTTTGATGTGGATATGGGCCCCTTGTTCCAGACGCCTGAAGAGTGCGCACGCCAAGCGATTGAAAATGATGTGCATGCCGTGGGTATTTCAACCTTAGCTGCAGGCCATAAGACTTTGGTGCCGGCCATTATTGCTGAGCTAAAGAAGCAGGGTGCCGATGACATTATTGTGTTCGTGGGTGGTGTGATTCCTCGTCAGGACTACGACTTCCTCTACGAAGCAGGGGTCAAGGGTATTTATGGTCCGGGCACGCCCATTCCAGCATCCGCTAAAGATGTTTTGGAGCAGATTCGTTTAGCCAGTCAATAAACCAGAGAGCATTGTGCAAGCGACTGAGCAAATTCTGTTTGATGCCATCTGTGGCCCACAGGCTACAGATGGACCCGCTCAGCGTCGCGCTCTGGCAAAAGCCATTACTTTGTTGGAATCCACGCGCAGTGATCATCGTCAGCGCGCTGATGAGTTACTCAATGCAGTTTTACCGCATACTGGTCGTTCGTTTCGCTTGGGTATATCGGGTGTGCCTGGAGTCGGAAAGTCAACTTTCATTGAGGCTCTAGGGCTGTATTTAATTAGCCAAGGTCATCGTGTTGCTGTTTTAGCGATTGATCCATCTTCGACGGTATCCGGTGGTTCGATTTTGGGTGATAAGACTCGCATGGAACAGTTGTCAGTTCATCCCAAGGCTTTTATTCGTCCTAGTCCCTCTTCAGGAACTTTGGGTGGTGTGGCAGAAAAAACGCGTGAAGTCATGCTCATGGCCGAGGCCGCAGGACATGATGTCGTGATTGTGGAAACCGTGGGTGTGGGTCAAAGTGAAACGGCTGTGGCCAATATGACCGATATGTTCACGCTCTTGCAGTTACCCAATGCCGGGGATGATTTACAGGCAATCAAAAAGGGTGTGATGGAGTTGGCTGATTTGGTCTTAATCAATAAAGCGGATATCGATCCTGATGCCGCGACCCGAGCCCAAGCCTACATCACGAGCTCCTTAAGACTTTTTGGCTTACATGGTAATCCTGATCATGCGCATCATGATGAGTCGCTTTGGCATCCTCAGGTGATGCGCATGAGTGCGCTCAAGCAAGAGGGGGTGACAGAGTTTTGGGATCAGGTGAAACGTTATCAAGACTTACAAACTAAAAATGGGCGTCTGACCCAGCGTCGCCAGCAACAAGCTCAAGCTTGGATGTGGGAACGTATTGATGCAGGTCTTAAACAGAGATTTAAAGAGCATCCGCAGGTACAAGCGCAATTGGCGCAAATGACTGCAGATGTGAATCGTGGCGTATTAGCAGCATCCGTAGCTGCGAGACGTTTATTAGATTTAATGAAGTAAGGGAGAGCAGCACATGCATGACATCATTCGGCAACTAGAGGCAAAGCGTGAACAAGCACGCTTAGGCGGTGGCCAAAAGCGTATTAATGCGCAACATGGCAAGGGTAAATTGACTGCCCGCGAACGTATTGAGTTACTTCTTGATGAAGGCTCTTTTGAAGAGTGGGATATGTTCGTTGAACATCGTTGTACCGACTTTGGTATGGCCAATGAGTCTGTGCCAGGCGATGGTGTGGTCACAGGTTACGGCATGATTAATGGCCGTTTGGTCTTTGTGTTTTCACAAGACTTCACAGTCTTTGGCGGATCACTGTCTGAAGCGCATGCTGAAAAGATTTGTAAGGTCATGGATCAAGCCATGAAGGTTGGTGCACCAGTGATTGGTTTAAATGATTCAGGGGGTGCGCGTATTCAGGAGGGGGTTGCCTCTTTGGGAGGTTATGCTGAAATCTTCCAACGCAACGTCTCAGCGTCTGGTGTGATTCCACAGATTTCTCTGATCATGGGCCCTAGTGCCGGTGGCGCGGTGTATTCACCCGCTTTGACTGACTTCATCTTTATGGTTAAAGACAGTTCTTATATGTTTGTGACAGGTCCTGAAGTGGTCAAGACGGTGACGCACGAAGAAGTGACTGCTGAAGAACTAGGTGGCGCGATGACTCATTCCACCAAGTCAGGCGTCTGTGACCGCGCTTTTGAAAATGATGTAGAAGCGATTTTGATGTTACGTCGCTTCTTTAACTACTTGCCACTCTCTAATAAAGAAAAGCCACCCGTGCGTAAAGGTGCTGATAGTGCTGAGCGTTTAGATTATTCACTCGACACTTTGGTGCCTGATAATCCCAACAAGCCGTATGACATGCATGAGCTCATCATGAAAACTGTTGATGACGGTGATTTCTTTGAATTACAACCTGATTACGCAAAAAATATCATCATTGGTTTTGCGCGTATCGAAGGTCAGACGGTCGGTATCGTTGCCAATCAGCCTTTGGTCTTAGCAGGCTGTTTGGATATTAAATCTTCGATCAAAGCGGCACGTTTTGTGCGTTTTTGTGATGCCTTCAATATTCCTGTGGTGACTTTTGTAGACGTTCCCGGTTTTATGCCAGGCACTGCGCAAGAGTACGGTGGCATTATCAAACACGGTGCGAAGTTGCTCTACGCCTATGCTGAATGTACCGTGCCCAAGATCACAGTCATTACTCGTAAAGCTTATGGGGGTGCTTATGACGTGATGGCTTCTAAGCATTTACGAGGGGATGTTAACTTTGCTTGGCCATCTGCAGAGATTGCAGTGATGGGACCGAAAGGCGCTGTAGAAATTATCTTCAGAGAAGAAAAATCCGACCCTGCCAAATTGGCAGAGCGTGAGGCTGAATACAAGGCTAAGTTTGCTAATCCTTTTGTCGCCGGTCGTCGTGGATACATCGATGATGTGATCATGCCCCATGAGACTCGTAAACGAGTGGCGCGTTCTTTAGCGATGTTGAAAGACAAAGAGCTTGAGAACCCATGGCGCAAGCACGGCAACATTCCTCTGTAACCGATTAAGAAAGAAGCAATATGTTTAAGAAGATTTTGATTGCAAACCGCGGCGAGATTGCTTGTCGCGTTATCAAAACCGCACGCAAGATGGGTATTAAGACAGTGGCGGTTTATTCAGAAGCGGATAAGGATGCGCGTCATGTCGAGTTAGCTGATGAGTCGGTATGTATCGGCCCAGCCCCCTCACGCGAATCCTACCTGGTGATGGATAACATCATTAAAGCTTGTAAAGATACAGGTGCTGAAGCGGTTCATCCGGGATACGGTTTCTTGTCTGAGAACGAGGCTTTTGCTAAGCGCCTAGAAGAAGAGGGCATCATCTTTATTGGCCCCAAGCATTATTCAATTGCTGCTATGGGTGACAAGATTGCTTCGAAAAAGTTAGCTAATGAGGCAAAAGTCAATACGATTCCGGGTTACAACGAGGCGATTGAAACCCCAGAAAAAGCAGTAGAAATTGCTAAAGGTATCGGTTATCCAGTGATGATCAAAGCCTCTGCAGGCGGTGGTGGTAAGGGTTTGCGTGTAGCTTTTAATGATAAGGAAGCCTTTGAAGGTTTCTCAGCTTGTCGTAATGAAGCACGCAATAGCTTTGGTGATGATCGTGTCTTTATTGAAAAGTTTGTCGAAGAGCCTCGCCATATTGAGATTCAGGTACTGGGTGATGCGCATGGTAATGCGGTCTACCTGTGGGAGCGTGAGTGTTCGATCCAGCGTCGCCATCAAAAAGTCATTGAAGAGGCGCCTTCACCATTTATTAGTGATGAAACGCGCAAGGCCATGGGTGAGCAGGCGGTAGCACTGGCCAAAGCTGTTAAATATCAATCAGCCGGTACTGTTGAGTTTGTAGTAGGTAAGGATCAATCTTTCTACTTCCTTGAGATGAATACTCGTTTACAGGTCGAGCATCCGGTGACTGAAGCGATTACGGGCTTGGATTTAGTAGAACAGATGATTCGCGTGGCTGCAGGTGAAAAACTGTCATTCAAGCAATCTGATATTCAGCGTACGGGTTGGGCGATGGAGTGCCGTATTAATGCGGAAGATCCTTACCGTAACTTTTTGCCTTCCACCGGTCGCTTGGTTCGTTATCAGCCTCCTGCGGAAGTGGACGGGGTACGTGTAGATACAGGTGTCTATGAAGGTGGTGAGATTCCGATGTATTACGACTCGATGATTGCGAAGTTGATTGTGCATGGTGAAAATCGTCTTGATGCGATTACGAAAATGCGTCGCGCCCTCAATGAGTTTGTGATTCGCGGCATTCATTCGAATATCCCATTCCAGGCAGCCTTGATGCAGCATCCTCGCTTTATTTCCGGAGACTTCAATACCGGTTTTATTGCTGAGCAGTTCCCTCATGGTTTTAGAGCCACGGATGTAAAGCCTGAAGATCCGCACCTCATGGCAGCATTGGCGACTGCAGTTCACCGTCGCTACCTTGATCGTGCAGCGGGTATTTATGGCCAATTAGAGGGTCATGAAGTCAAAATTTCTACCGATTTTGTCGTGGCTACTGGTGAAGTAGGCAAGATGGAGTACGTGAACACGGAGATTCATGACAATCATCATGGTTATGACGTCACAGTAGGTGGCAAAAAATACAGCATTGATACCGATTGGAATCCGGGTCAAATCATCTATCGTGCCTCGGTCAATGGTCAGACAATCTCTGCTCAAGTCGAGCGTATGGGACTTGCTTATCGTGTGCAATATAACGGTGTGCGAGTAGATGCTTTAGTGCTCTCACCAGAGGGTGCTGAGATGCAAAAGCTCATGTTGTACAAAGAGCCGCCCGATATGTCGAAATTCTTACTATCACCCATGCCCGGTCTCTTAGTGGATGTGGCCGTAAGCGTCGGACAGAAAGTTGAGGCGGGTCAGCGTTTGGCCGCGATTGAGGCTATGAAGATGGAAAACGTTCTGGTGGCTACTCAAGATGGTGTGGTTGCTGAAGTCATGGCTGCTAAGGGCGAAAGCTTGGCAGTTGATCAACCCATTATTCGATTTGAGTGAGCTAGCATGACACGACCATTCAAAATTTTAGGTATTCAGCAAGTCGCTATTGGCGGCCCTGACAAAAAACGTCTACAGACTTTGTGGGTGGATATGTTGGGTCTGGAGGTGACGGGTACTTTTCAGTCTGAGCGAGAGAATGTCGACGAGGACATTTGTGCCATGGGTCAGGGCCCTTACAAGGTAGAAGTCGATTTGATGCAACCTATGGATCCGGAGAAAAAACCAGCGGTTCATACGACCCCGCTGAACCACATTGGCTTATGGGTCGATAATTTGCCTGTGGCTGTTGAGTGGCTGACTGCCCAAGGTGTGCGTTTTGCACCTGGCGGAATACGCAAGGGTGCAGCAGGCTATGACATTACTTTCTTGCATCCCAAAGCCAGTGATGAATTTCCAATCGCTGGCGAGGGGGTTTTGATTGAATTAGTTCAAGCGCCACCTGAAGTCATCAGCGCTCTTTCCTAAAACAGCGCAGCTTTAATCAGGTCTCAAAGCAGGGGATTCCACTGCTTTGGGACATTTTTCTTTGGTAAGGGCATAATGTCAGTTCCGTCAAAAAAATATTGACGATTAATATTTATAACTAATTGTATTTGCAGGAGTTTTCATGTCCAACTTGCCACAAGGCATGGTTATCAATGCCGAAGTAACCCCAGAATTTGCCACTATTTTGACCCCTGAAGCCCTCGCTTTAGTTGCTAAATTACACCGTACTTTTGAACCACGTCGTCAAGAACTGCTCAAGGCACGTGTGGAGCGTGCCAAGCGTTTGGATGCCGGTGAGAAGCCAGACTTCTTGCCCGAAACTAAACATATTCGTGAAGGTGATTGGAAAGTGGCACCTATTCCAGCAGCTTTGCAGTGTCGTCGCGTAGAAATTACGGGTCCTGTTGAGGCCAAGATGGTGATCAATGCCTTTAACTCCGGCGCAGACTCTTACATGACTGACTTTGAAGATTCAAACAGCCCAAGCTGGGTGAATCAGATCCAAGGTCAAATCAATATGAAAAAAGCGATTCGTCGCGAACTACAGCTTGAGCAAAATGGCAAGTTGTATAAATTGAACGACAAGATTGCTACTTTGCAAGTTCGTCCACGTGGCTGGCACTTAGACGAAAAACACGTGACTGTGGATGGTCAGCGTGTTTCAGGCGGTATCTTTGATTTCGCCTTATTCCTATTCCATAACGCCAAAGAGCAAATTGCTCGTGGTGCAGGTCCATTCTTCTACTTACCAAAAATGGAAAGCCATTTAGAGGCACGTTTGTGGAATGACATTTTCTGCATGGCTCAAGATGAGATTGGTTTGCCACGTGGCACGATCAAAGCGACTGTTTTGATTGAGACGATCTTGGCTGCCTTTGAAATGGATGAAATCCTTTATGAGTTGCGTGAGCACAGCGCTGGTTTGAACGCCGGTCGTTGGGACTACATCTTCTCTTGCATCAAGAAATTCAAGGTAGACAAGAGTTTCTGTTTGGCTGACCGTGCCAAAGTCACGATGACTTCTCCATTCATGCGTGCTTATGCACTCTTGCTCTTGAAGACCTGCCATAAGCGTGGTGCCCCTGCGATTGGCGGGATGAGTGCCTTGATTCCGATTAAGAATGATCCTGAGAAAAATGCGATTGCTATGCAGGGCATTATTAACGACAAAAAGCGTGATGCTACCGACGGTTACGATGGTGGTTGGGTGGCGCACCCAGGTTTGGTTGAGCCTGCGATGGCTGAGTTCAAAGCTGTTTTGGGTGATAAACCTAATCAATTCGAAAAGCAAAAACCTGAAGTCAATGTCACAGCTGCTGATTTGTTGAACTTCCAACCAGAAACACCGATTACTGAAGCGGGCTTGCGTATGAATATCAATGTGGGTATTCATTATTTGGGTGCTTGGTTAGCCGGTAATGGTTGCGTGCCGATTCATAACTTGATGGAAGATGCAGCAACAGCTGAAATCAGCCGTTCACAGGTGTGGCAGTGGATTCGTTCACCCAAAGGTGTGCTTGAAGATGGTCGTAAAGTGACTGCCGAAATGGTGCGTGCTTTGATCGCTGAAGAGTTGCCGAAAGTCAAAGCCAGTGGTGCGATGGGTCATTTTGACCGTGCTGCGGAGATCTTTGATGTGATGAGTACGAGTGAGAAATTTGAAGAGTTCTTGACTCTGCCTTTATACGAGGAAATCTAATTGCTCATTCTGGCCATCGACACCTCGACACAGTGGTGTTCAGTGGCCTTGTTGCAAGCGCAAGGAGGCGATCGACGATCGGCCTCCTTGTTGTTTGAGCGCCATGAAGATGTAGGGCCTGCGGCTAGCCAAAAAGTACTGGACTGGGTTGAGCAGGCATGTTCAGAAGCTAAGATTGTCTTAGCGGATCTTGATGCCCTGGCTATTGGTGTTGGTCCAGGAGCCTTCACGGGGATTCGAATTGCAGTCGGTGTTGGGCAAGGCTTGGCCCTGGGCTTAAACAAACCCTGTATACCGATTGTTTCTCTTGATGCTATGGCTTGGGAAGCGGTTCATCAATCAGGTCACCATGCTTATGCAGGTCAAACGCTCTGTGTCGCTAGTGATGCGCGTATGCAAGAGATCTATTGGGCCTACTATGAGGTCGATTCTGCAGGTCGTATTCAAAGGCAAGGTGAAATTCATCTCTCGAGCCCTGATGATTTAGCAGCACAATTAGACGCGTACTCAGCTATCCCTGTAGGGTCAGCTTTTTCAGTGTATGCCTCACACTTTAAGAGCCTGTCAGAGACGACTCATCACTCCTCTGTGATACTCCCTAGGGCCCGAGCTCTAGCCTATTTAGCATTAGATAATCCTGTGCGCCTTTCTGCCGAAGATTTAGAGCCCCTTTATATTCGTAATAAGGTCGCATTCACCTTAGCTGAGCGTGGTCAGCCACTTTAGTCATGAATATCAAATTGCTCGCCATGGAATTAAAAGACCTCGATCAGGTCTTGGCCATCGAGCAAGCCTCGCATGCCTTTCCTTGGACTAGGGGCCATTTTCAGGATGCTTTAAGCGCGGGTTACTGGTCCTATGTTTTATGGGAATTAGATGAAGCCCATCATCCACAGAAAATGCTCGGTTATTTGGTGCTTATGACAGTGTTAGACGAATTGCATTTGTTAAATATCACGATTGATCCAAACTATCGCCGCCGGGGACTAGCACAAAAAAGTTTGCAAATGATCGATGATGTTGCCCGACAGGAAAATATCAGCACTGTATTTCTCGAGGTTCGGGAAAGTAATTTGCCAGCACGTGCTTTGTATGAGCAGATTGGATTTGAAGCTTTGGCGGTACGCAAGGATTATTATCCTGCTGAGGATGGCCGCGAGCATGCAGTCGTGATGAAGAAAAACTTAGCTTTAGGAAATTAAGTCATGTCCCATGATGAGTACTTACAAGAAATGGGTATTAGCACTTGGCATTTGCGCCAAGGCGAGATGCCGCAAGCTCAGGTTGCACAAAATTCGACAACTGCTGCACAGCTAGATCCTGTCCAACAAGATGTGAAGTCAAACACACCAGGATTGTCCCCATGGGTCTTTATTGTTGATGATTTAACGGGTGACGCAGCACTGTTGTTTGAGCGAATTCTGGCTTCTTTATATCTCACGCGATCTGATATTCAATGCCTATCGAGTCAGCAAATGAATCAAATCGATATTCAGTCAGCCGGGGTGGTGGTGGCTATGGGTAGTTTATTGCCCAAGAAATTGTTGCAGATCGATGAAGCCTTTGAAGAAATCAGGGGTACTGTCGAATCTGTAGAGATTAGTGGTCATGAATTGCCGATCGTTTTTACTGATCATCCAGCTCATCTACTCAAGCATGCGCAGGATAAGGCCAAAACTTGGCAAGACCTGATCCTGGCGCGTTCTTTAATTATTTGATTAGTGGTGTTTTTCTTCGCCGATCAGGTGAAGCGAATCGTATTCTGCCTGATTGCGTCGATGCCAACGCATGATCTGAATCATGACTAGACACACGAAGCTACCAAACAATACGATGACGATAGAAATCGGTACATCGAGCCAAATCAGAAGGGCATAGAGACAGAGCATCGACAGAACGGAGAGATTTTCATTGAAGTTCTGTACAGCAATCGAGTGGCCGGCTGACAAGAGCACGTGGCCGCGGTGTTGTAAAAGCGCATTCATGGGTACGACAAAATAGCCTGACATCCAGCCAATCGTGATCAAGAACACATAGGCAATCAATAAGTGCAACTGGATCTTAAATAAGCCGAGGTTGACCGCGACATCGGGTATCAGATCCTTACGGTAAATGGCCATGAGCATCACGAGTGCGCCCATGATTACGCCGTAAATCAAGACATTTAAAGCTTTCTTGAGCGGTACTCGAGCCGCAGCCCAGACAGCACCACCTGCGACACCAAAGGCAACGACTGCTTGGAGGATTGCGCCTTGGGATAAGTTCATTCCTAAAGCGTATTCGGCCCACTTCAAGACAATAAATTGCAGGGTTGCACCTGCACCCCAGAACAGGGTGGTGACGGCTAAAGAGATTTGCCCAAGACGGTCATTCCAAAGTGTTTTAAAGCAATGCTCAAAATCTTTGATGAGTTTGATCGGGTTTTTCTCTTGTTGTGGATAGCGTGCGCCAGTATCTGGAATTCTGAGGTTAAAGAGTGCTGCAATCAGGTAAATAAATGCGATTACAGCAATCGCAGCTTCTGGACCTGTATCAATACCGGTCTCGAATCGGGGTAGGTCGATGCTGAGTAGAGATAGGGTGACCGCATCGGAAATCAGCACTCCCCCTAAAACAGTACCCAAAATGATGGAGCCGACCGTCAAACCCTCAATCCAGCCATTAGCGACTACCAATTTCTCTGCAGGTAGCAGTTCAGTCAAAATGCCATATTTCGCTGGAGAGTAGGCTGCAGCACCAAAGCCAACGATTGCATAAGCTAAGAGGGGGTGAGCGCTAAACAGCATGGCCAAACAGCCCACAATTTTGATGCTGTTCGTGAGAAACATTACGCGACCTTTGGGCCGTGAATCAGCAAAAGCACCAACAAAAGCGGCGAGTAAAACGTAAGACAGTACGAAGAATAATTTAAGCAGCGGGGTCATCCATGCGGGTGCATGGAGTTGGTATAGCAAGGCAATCGCAGCGATGAGCAGCGCATTGTCGGCCAGCGACGAAAAAAATTGCGCGGCCATAATTGTGTAAAAACCTGGTTTCATTCGTACAATCTAGTTATTAACGTGCCATTAAACCACGAAAGAGAGAAAGTTCTGTCAAGACCGATCATTGCCCATATCCACACTGATGCCATGGCTCACAATTTGGCCTTGGTGCGTGCTTACGCGCCTAAAGCCAAAGTCTGGTCTGTGATCAAAGCCAATGCCTATGGTCATACCATTGAGGCTGCTGCACGGGGCTTTGCCGCCACAGACGGGTTTGCCTTGCTGGATCTTGCTGAAGCCAAGCGCTTGCGCGAGACTGGTTGGCAGGGGCCGATTCTTTTGCTGGAGGGTTTATTTGCTCAAGAAGATTTATTTGCTATGACGGACTTGGCCTGTGACTGTGTGGTTCATGAGTGGCGCCAAGTGGATTGGCTCGAAAACATGGTCGATGCCCCGCAGTTCTCTGGTGCTCGCCCCCACATTTATTTAAAAATGAATACGGGTATGAATCGTCTGGGTTTTAGACCTGATGACTATTTACAAGTGTGGCAGCGCTTGCATGGCCTGGGTTTTGAGATCACTCATATGACCCATTTTGCGAATGCTGATTACGATGATCGCCAGCCAAGTGTGGACGCTCAGTACCAAACCCTTGAGAAAACCGTAGCAGATTTGCCGGGGCTTCGTACGGTCGCCAATTCTGCGACCCTCATTTGGCACCCACAGATTCCGTCTGATTGGGTGCGGCCCGGCATTATGTTGTACGGGGCATCTCCTTCCGGAGCATCCTCTGATATAGAGGGTTTGGGTCTGAAGCCCACCATGAGTTTGCGCTCGGAAGTCATCGCGCTACAACATTTATCAGCCGGAGAGAGCGTGGGCTATGGTTCACGCTATAAAACGGATGTCCCTATTCGGATTGCGGTGGTGGCCTGTGGTTACGCTGACGGTTATCCTAGGCATGCGGCCGACGGCACACCGGTATGGGTATCGGGACCCGCGGGACAATGGTCCACAGGACGTTCATGCCCGATGGCGGGACAAGTGTCGATGGATATGATCACCATCGATGTCAGTGATGCGCCTTGGGTCGATGTGGGTACTCCAGTGGAGCTATTTGGCCAATATCTAGCCATCGATGATGTGGCCAATGCCAGTGGCACGATTGGTTACGAGCTGATGTGTGCCATCGCGCAGCGTGTGCCGTACCAAATTCGATAAATTTTGAACGGATAAAAAAAGGAGCCGAAGCTCCTTTTTTACTCTTGATGACCCCAGGGGTCGAAATTATTTCTCTTTGACCCAGAACTGCCACCAGGATGCTTTGGGTCCAACTGGTTCGGTACGCTTACCTGTCTTAACAATTTGGCTCTGTGGGAAGTTGAGTTGCAAGACACGGAGTGCATCGCGGCTGAGGTCTTTCATACCCAAGGCTTCGTAAGACTTATACATGAGGTAGAGGGCTTCTTCTGTTGCTGGAGCGCGATCGTAGTCAGTAATGGCCCGTTGTGCACGATTAACAGCTGCTAAATAGGCACCGCGTCTGTAGTAATAGCGGGCAGTATTAACGTCACTCTCAGCCAGAGAGTTCACGATATAGCGCATACGTGCGAGTGCATCGGGTGTGTATTTACTCTCAGGAAAGCGTGTCACTAGGGTTTTAAATGCTTCAAAGGCTTCGCGAGCGGCTTTCGGGTCTCGTTCGCTTAAATCTTGGCCTGTGAGCTTACCTAAAAAGCCCATATTGTCATTAAATGTGATCAAGCCTTTGAGGTAGTAGGCGTAATCGATGCTTGCATGACCCGGGTGTAATTGAATAAAACGGTCGACTGCCACAATCGCTTGGGCGAGTTCGCCGTCTTTCCAGTGGCAGTAGGCGACGTTAATTTGCGCCTGTTGCGCATAAGGACCAAATGGAAAGCGTGCTTCGAGTCGCTCAAAGTATTTAACGCATTTGGGGAAGTCGCCACCTTCCATCGCGTCTTTGGCTTCGACAAAGAGTTTATTCTGAGACCAGCCTGCCGTCTCATCGTTATTGCTCCCTGCGCATCCTGCTAAAACAGAGATGATCAGAGCGCTAGCCAGTAGGGAAGTGTTTCGCAAAAAAGTATTCATTGCATCCATTGTAATGGGACTTAAACTATCGATAATGCAATGATATATGGATAACGTGAGCGATTCAGAATTCTCTTCTTCGGCTGATGAACTTCTTGATACAGAAGAGGGTCAGACCCGCCAATTGGAGATCCCTGAGGCGCTAGCGGGTGAGCGTTTAGATAAGGTCTTGGCCCAACTGATGCCTGAGTTTTCGCGGAATCGCATTCAGGGCTGGATAGAAGCTGGTTACGTCAAATCCCATGGACAAATTCTCAAGGTACGGCATCGCAGCCAAGCCGGTGAGCTCATCAGCGTTGACATTCAGCCTGAGCCTGAGGAAATGGCTTATTTGCCTGAAGATATTCCCCTTGAGATTGTGTTTGAGGACGATGATCTTCTCATTATTAATAAACCAGCGGGTATGGTCGTGCATCCGGCCGCTGGCAATTGGCAGGGCACACTCTTAAATGCTTTATTGCACCATTACCCCAAGATTGGGGAAGTGCCTCGTTGTGGCATTGTCCACCGCCTTGACAAAGAGACTTCGGGATTATTGATGGTGGCCAAGACCATTGAGGCTCAGCTAGATTTGGTGCGTCAATTAGAATCTCGTCGAGTGGTCAGACGCTACTTTGCTTTGGCTTGGGGCTTAGTGAAACCTCAGACCATTGATGCCCCGATCGGTCGTGATCCCAAAGATCGGCTCAAAATGGCGATTGTTCGTGGTCAGCAGGGGAAGGTTGCGATCACCCACATCAAGAGGCTCGCTACGGTAGAGCTGGCTGATAAATCCATCACAGCGATCCAAGTGCAATTGGAGACAGGTCGCACCCATCAAATACGTGTTCATTTAGAGTCTGTTGGTCATCCTCTTTTAGGCGATCTTGTATATCGCAAACGGGTACCTGCTCAAGCGGCTCAGCTCGAGTTTGCGCGTGGAGGTCAAGCTTTGCATGCGCTGGTACTGGGCATATTGCACCCGCGTACACAAGAAACGATGCTCTGGCAGGCTCCGCTTCCTCCAGATATGACTGACTTAGTTCAACAACTTGGCTTTTCTTCTGAAGTCGCTCAAGTTGATTTGGAGAGCTTAGATGTCTAGTGAGCGGCGTTTGTTTGCCGAGCATGCTTGGGATATCCCATCTGGCGTGGAGTTATTGCAAACGACTCGCTATGGTGGTGTGAGTCAGGCTCCTTATGACTCATTCAACTTAGCTTTGCATGTCGGTGATGATTCAAGTGCTGTTTTAAAGAATCGCGACCTACTGCGCCAATACCTCCCTAGCGAGCCACTGTGGCTCAATCAGGTGCATGGTGAGCATGTGCTTGATGCAGATCAGGAGGTCCATGGTACCCCGGATGCTGATGCAGCAGTTACGACACAAGCTGAGCGAGTCCTGGTCATTATGACTGCGGATTGCCTGCCGGTTTATTTTGTCGATCGACAAGCTCGCGTGATTGGCTTAGCGCATGCTGGTTGGCGTGGTCTGGCGAAGGGGGTACTCACCAAAACTTGGGCCTTGATGTGCGAAAAAGTACCTGACTTAAAAGCCTCTGATGTTGATGTCTTTTTAGGCCCAGCCATCGGTCCTCAAGCTTTTGAGGTGGGGCAGGAAGTAAAAGATATTTTTCTTTTGTGGGGCGCAAATCGCGCGCAGGCCTTCAGTGATGGGGTGGCGGGGAAAACTTGTGCAAACCTCTATTTGCTGGCTGCCATGGAGTTGTCACAATTAGGTATTGGGCATATTCATGCCTATCACTGGTGCACTTATTCGCAAGATCAGTTTTATTCTTTCCGGCGTTCTAAAGTAACAGGAAGAATGGCTTCACTACTGTGGATCAAAAAGCACACGTAAGTTTGAGCTAAGCTAAAGATAGGGTTAATTCTTATAACTTCTTGGGCTAATACGGCTCACAATCTACTTATTCAATAAGTAAAAAGAGCCTAGGGAGTTTTTATGGTCAATATGCAAGGTCTAGGTGCGGGCCCACAACTGGCACCGCAACATATGGCTTTGATTCCACCCGAAAAGTTGGTGGATATTGAGCAGCAATATGCTAAGGATTTGACCGCACTGATGATGAATCCGACCGGTGGTGAAATCAGAGACCGCCGTTTTGCTGGAGAGGCATGGAAGAGTCCTTGGAATCAGGCCACGGTTAATTTTTATCTATTAAATTCCAAACACCTATTGACCTTAGCTGATGCTGTTGAAGCAGATGCCAAGACCCGTCAACGGATTCGTTTTACAACCGAGCAGATGATTGATGCCATGTCACCGGCTAATTTCTTTGCCACTAATCCAGAGGCGATGCAAAGAATTATTGATACCAAAGGTGAATCATTGCGCACGGGTATCTTGAATGCTTTGGCGGACTTGGGCAAAGGCAAGGTTTCTCAGACCGATGACACGGCTTTTGAAGTGGGCAAAAACATGGCCACTACAGAAGGCGCCGTGGTATACCAAAACGAACTCTTTCAGCTGATTCAATACAAACCCCTGACAGCTAAGGTGTATGAGCGTCCTTACCTGATGATTCCGCCGTGCATCAACAAGTACTATATTTTGGATTTGCAGCCTGAGAACTCGGTGGTGCGCTATTTGCTAGAACAAGGTCATATCGTTTATTTGGTCTCATGGCGCAATCCTGACCCCAGTATGGCCAATACCACCTGGGATGACTACATTGGTAAAGGTGCGATCAAGGCGATTGAAACCGTACAAGATATTGCTGGCCAAAAACAAATCAATATTTTGGGCTTCTGCGTGGGTGGCACGATTACGAGTACAGCACTAGCTGTCATGGCTGCTCAGAATAAACACCCGGCAGCGAGTCTGACACTACTCACAACGCTATTGGATTTTTCAGACACGGGCATTCTGGATGTCTTTATCGATGAGAATCTGGTGCAGTTGCGCGAAGCCACGATTGGTGGCAAGGGCGGTAGTCAGTGCGGTATGTTGCGTGGTGTTGAATTAGCGAATACCTTTTCATTCCTCAGACCCAATGATTTGGTATGGAACTACGTCGTCGATAACTATCTCAAGGGTAATTCACCGCCACCTTTTGATCTTCTCTATTGGAATGGCGATTCAACGAATTTACCGGGTGCGATGTATGTTTGGTATTTGCGTCATTTGTATTTACAAAATGAACTAAAGATTCCTAATCGCTTGACCGTTTGTGGCCAGAAAGTAGATTTGGGCAAGATCAAGTGCCCCATTTATCTATATGCCTCGCGCGAGGACCACATCGTGCCTTGGTGGTCGGCTTATCAGAGTACCAAGTTACTCAAAGGTGGCAAGATCCGTTTTGTACTGGGGGCTTCTGGGCATATTGCCGGTGTGATTAATCCGCCGGCGAAGAAAAAGCGTAATTATTGGACTAATGCCACCTTAGCACCAACGGCCGATGCCTGGTTTGCCAAGGCTAAAGAAGTACCTGGTAGCTGGTGGCCTGATTGGGCGCAGTGGTTGGCTCCCTATGGGGGTAAACAGAAATTAGCACCGAAAACCTTCGGTAGTGCTAAGTACAAAGTGATTGAAAAAGCCCCAGGCTCTTACGTCAAAGAAAAAGCCAAGGATTAAGTTGTTATTTAGAAAGTAGACAGTAGATAGGAGAAATCATGAGTCAAAAGGTCGCGTATGTAACAGGTGGTATGGGTGGTATTGGTACCGCTATTTGTCAAAGTCTTGCGAAGGACGGTTTTAAAGTGATTGCAGGTTGCGGCCCGAATTCACCTCGTAAAGACAAATGGTTGGCTCAACAAAAAGAACTAGGCTTTGATTTTCTAGCCTCAGAGGGCAATGTGGCTGACTGGGACAGTACCGTTGCCGCATTTAATAAAGTGAAAGCTGAAGTGGGTCGTATTGATGTGTTGGTGAATAACGCTGGTATCACACGTGACACAGTCTTTAGAAAAATGACACCAGAAGATTGGCATGCTGTGATCAATACCAACCTTAACTCACTCTTTAATGTAACCAAGCAGGTGATTGACGGCATGATCGACGCGGGTTGGGGCCGTATTGTGAATATTTCTTCTGTGAATGGTCAAAAAGGTCAATTTGGTCAGTCTAACTATGCCACGGCGAAGTCAGGTATTCATGGTTTTACGATGTCCCTAGCTCAAGAAACGGCAGCTAAGGGTGTGACCGTGAATACGGTATCACCAGGCTATATTGCAACCGATATGGTCACCGCGATTCGTGAAGACGTTTTAGAGAAGATTGTCGGTACGATTCCGGTGAAACGCCTAGGTACCCCAGACGAAATCGCATCGATTGTCTCTTGGTTATGTTCAGAACAGGGCGGTTTTGCAACCGGTGCTGACTTCTCGCTCAATGGTGGTTTGCATATGGGTTAATGCCCAGCAAAGACACAATCTGCGCTTTGTAAGAAAAGGGCTTGAATTACACATACAATATGCGTATTCAAGCCTTTTTTAATAATCATGGTCAATAAAAAGCAAAATACCCAATCTGCGACACGGACAATTAAGAAATATCCGAACCGTCGCCTCTATGACACTCAGACGAGTACCTATGTGACATTGTCTGATGTGAAGCAATTGGTTTTAAACCAAGAAGAGTTCAATGTGGTGGATGCGAAGACCAATGAGGATTTAACCCGCAGTATTTTGTTACAAATCATTTTGGAGGAAGAGGCTGCCGGGATGCCATTGTTCACAACCCCGATGTTGTCTCAGATGATTCGTTTTTATGGCCACTCTATGCAGGGTATGGTGGGTGGTTATTTAGAGAAAAATATACAGACCTTTATTGATATGCAAAATCAGTTTGCTGAGCAGACTCAAAAAGGCAATGTGAAGGCGACCCCAGAAGCCTGGGCGCAGTTCATGAATATGCAAAATCCCATGATGATGCAAAACATGATGGGTAGTTATATCGAGCAGAGTAAAAATCTCTTTACTCAAATGCAAGATAGCATGAAGGATCAGGCCAATATGTTTACAGGCTTTCCTTTTTCCAAAACTAAAAAGAGCGATCAATAATTGAGCGGTAAGATTGGATTTGTCTCCTTGGGTTGCCCCAAGGCCTTGGTTGATTCTGAGCGAATCGTGACTCAATTGCGCGCTGAAGGTTATGAAATCGGTAAAGATTACGCCGGTTCAGACCTGGTGGTCGTGAATACCTGTGGCTTCATCGACTCAGCTGTTCAAGAAAGTCTAGATGCGATTGGTGAGGCTCTGGCAGAGAATGGCAAGGTGATTGTCACGGGTTGCTTGGGAGCAAAGAAAAACGCCGATGGCTCTGATGTCGTTACCAGTGTGCACCCCAAGGTGTTGGCAGTCACTGGCCCGCATGCAACCGATGAGGTGTTGGCAGCCGTTCATGAGCATTTACCCAAGCCCCATGATCCCTTTGTCGATCTTGTCCCTGCAGCTGGCATTAAGCTCACGCCTAAGCACTATGCTTATTTGAAGATCTCTGAAGGCTGTAATCATCGTTGTACCTTCTGCATTATTCCAAGTATGCGGGGTGATTTGGTTTCTCGTCCGATTGGTGATGTGTTACTCGAGGCTCAGCGTCTTTTTGAGGCGGGCGTGAAGGAATTGCTCGTTGTGTCTCAGGATACGAGTGCTTATGGTGTTGATATTCAGTATCGCACTGGCTTTTGGGATGGGCAGCCGGTGAAGACACGCCTATTTGAAATGGTTCAAGCTTTGGGGCGTTTGGCGCGTCAACATGATGCATGGGTACGTCTGCATTATGTTTATCCCTATCCTCATGTCGATGAGATCGTGCCTTTGATGGCTGACTTTGCTAACGAGGGTTCAGGCGTTTTGCCGTATTTAGATATTCCCTTGCAACATGCGCATCCCGATGTCTTAAAACGCATGAAGCGCCCAGCTAGTGGCGAAAAGAATCTAGAACGCATTCAGGCATGGCGTACGATGTGCCCCAATCTGACGATTCGCAGCACTTTCATCGCCGGTTTTCCTGGTGAAACTGAGGCTGAGTTCCAATACTTACTCGACTTTATGGGGCAAGCTAAGATTGATCGTGCGGGATGTTTTGCCTATTCACCGGTGGAGGGTGCGAAGGCCAATGAGATTCCTGGCGCCTTACCGACCGAAGTGCGTGAAGAAAGACAAGCACGCTTTATGGCGGTGGCTGAATCCGTTTCAGCGCAACTACTCAAAGCGAAAGTAGGTCAAAGAATGCGTATCCTCGTCGATCAAGTGCAAGGCGATCGTGGTTTAGGACGCAGTCCTGCGGATGCGCCTGAGATTGATGGTGTTGTTCATTTATTACCCACACAAAAAATATCTAAAAAATATCGTGTAGGCGAATTTGTTAAAGCCACGATTGTCGATACGCAAGGCCACGATTTGATTGCCCAGCTCTGACAAGAGTCCACATAGCTTGTGGTTTTGCTCAGTATATACCCCTAGATTATTCATATAGCTTGCACTAGACAGTTAGTCGTAAGATTATCCTTACAGACTATTCCTTTGAACATAATAATTACAGGGAGTTTCAAATGGCACGTGAAGTTGTTGTCTTGAGCGCCGTTCGTTCAGCGATTGGTGGTTTTGGTGGTTCCTTGAGTAGCTTAGAGCCTGCCGAGTTGGCGGGTACGGTCATGAAAGAAGCGGTATCGCGTTCTGGTGTAGATCCAAAGCAGATTAATTATGTGACGGTCGGTAACTGTATTCCTACAGAATCGCGCTTTCCTTATGTGGCGCGTGTAGCTTCGATTCAGGCTGGTTTACCGATGGATTCAGTGGCGATGGCGGTGAACCGTTTATGTAGCTCTGGTTTGCAAGGGATTGTGACAACATCGCAAGCGATCATGTTAGGCGATTGTGATTTTGGTGTAGGCGGTGGCGTTGAAGTCATGTCTCGTGGTATCTATGGTGCCCCAGCGATGCGCACCGGTGCACGTATGGGCGACACCAAGATGATCGATATGATGGTGGCAACACTTACCGATCCATTTGGTGCTGGCCATATGGGTATTACTGCTGAGAATCTTGCGACCAAATGGAATATCACTCGTGAAGAGCAAGATGCTCTAGCCGTTGAGTCGCATCGTCGTGCTGCAGTAGCGATTGCCGAAGGTCGCTTTAAATCACAAATCGTACCGATTACTTTGCAAAGTAAAAAAGGCGATGTGGTCTTTGATACGGATGAACACTGCAAACCCAATACCACGATGGAAAGCTTGGGCAAAATGAGACCCGCCTTTAAAAAGGATGGTACGGTTACAGCAGGTAATGCTTCCGGTATTAATGATGGTGCAGCATTTATGGTTTTGGCGTCTGCCGATGCAGCCGCGAAAGCAGGGCATAAGCCGATGGCGCGTTTGGTGTCTTATGCGCTCGCGGGCGTGCCGAATGACATCATGGGCGAAGGTCCAATTCCTGCATCTAAGCTGGCTTTACAACGTGCAGGTTTATCACTGGACAAAATGGACGTCATTGAATCGAATGAGGCGTTTGCAGCGCAAGCAATTGCAGTCTCCAAAGGTTTAGGCTTAGATATGAGCAAGACTAATCCAAACGGCGGTGCCATTGCTTTAGGGCATCCCGTCGGTTGTTCAGGTGCTTTCATTGCGACCAAAGCCTTATATGAGTTGCAACGCATCAATGGTAAATATGCATTGGTCACTATGTGTATCGGTGGCGGTCAGGGTATTGCTGCTGTATTTGAGCGTATGTAAGAGTGCAAGTCGGGCTTTTCTAGCCTCAAATAAAAGCCGTCTTACTGAGTCAGTAGACGGCTTTTTTATACCTTGAATCAATGAGCTAGCTTATCGCTCTAAGAGGTCTAGCCAGGCATCGAGGTGATATTGATTGAGGGAGAGATCCGCTTTTTCACGTACAACCGGTTTAGCGCGGTAGGCGATAGAGAGACCGGAGCCTGCCATCATCATTAAATCATTAGAGCCATCACCCATGGTAATTGCTGCAGTCTTATCAGACCCTAGAGCTTGGCAGCGGGCTAGAACAAAATGAGCTTTGGCTGCGCCATCCACAATCGGCCCGACAACCTGACCGGTGAGAACACCATCTTGAATCTCGAGTTGATTCGCATGTGTTTCACACAAGTTCAATTCTTTTTGTAAACGACTGGTGAAGAAAGTAAAGCCACCCGAGACTAAAAGAGTATGAATGCCTAATTGATGCACACGTTCAATTAAAGCGCGTGCCCCAGGGTTAGCTTGCAAGCGATGGCTATACACCTCGTGCAGGGCCTCTTCTGGAACACCTTTTAGTAGAGCTACGCGTCTACGTAAACTTTCTGAAAAATCCTTGATTTCGCCACGCATAGCTGCCTCTGTAATCGCGGAGACCTCTGATTTTTTACCCACGGCATCGGCAATTTCATCAATACACTCGATATTAATCAGCGTTGAATCCATATCCATGGCTAACACTTTGATCTTGTTCGCCGAAAAATGCTCAGGCAGGATACCTGCATCGCAGCGATAGCGGTTGGCTAACTCTTGTAACTCAAGCGACGATATAGAGCTTCTTGTAGTCGTGATGACGGTCACTCTATTTCTGCTTTCTTGTGAATGAATGGGGTAGTGCTGATTTAAATCAGTCAGTAGAGCTGGATCAAGCCCTTCAGGATGTATTAAAGCAATCTGAGTCATGACGTGATTATGCATGGCTGGCTAAACCTTCGGATAGATATTTCATCAGGTGTCGTAAAGCTTCAAGACGGTCGGTCAATTCAATCAAGCCCATCTTATCTTTAGGGATCAGCTTTAATTTATCTTGGCCTGCGAGTTGGAACTGTGGATTACTTTGAACCAGTTGAATGATTCTGAGGGGATCAATCGGTGGATTGGGGATGAATTGCAAAATAATCTGGGCAGGATGGGCATCAATTTTCTTGATGCCTAATTGTTTCATTTCAAGCCGTAAACGATGGGTTTCAAATAAAGATTGTGCTTGTTCAGGTAAAGAGCCAAAACGATCGACAATCTCTTCTCTCAGGTAAGACAGTTGCGCATAATCTTCGACGCTTGCTAATTTCTTATACAGAGATAAGCGCTCATGCACATCGGGACAGTAATCGGCGGGTAATAGGGCGGGAACGCCCAAGGTAATATCTGTAATCACTTCCATGGGAGCCATCAAATCGGGTTCTAGGCCGGCTTTGAGAGATTTGACGGCCTTATTGAGCATATCGGTGTAAAGCTGAAAGCCAATCTCAGAAATATCGCCCGATTGTTTATCCCCCAGAACTTCGCCAGCACCCCGAATCTCTAAATCGTGCATGGCTAAATAAAAGCCTGAGCCTAACTCTTCCATCGCTTGGATGGCATCTAGGCGCAGTTTCGCTTGTTTAGTGAGGCTCTCAGGATCTGGTACGGTTAAATAAGCATAAGCTTGATGGTGGGAGCGACCGACGCGACCCCGTAATTGATGCAGTTGGGCTAAGCCAAACTTATCGGCACGATGAATAATGATGGTGTTGGCACTGGGCACATCAATACCCGTTTCAATGATCGTGGTACACAAAAGAATATGCGCACGTTGCGTGACAAAGTCGCGCATCACGCGCTCGAGTTCACGCTCATGCATTTGCCCGTGAGCCACAACGATACGGGCCTCAGGGAGGAGCTTTTCGAGCGCTTGGCGGCGGTTCTCGATGGTTTCTACTTCATTGTGCAAGAAATACACTTGGCCGCCACGTTTGATTTCTCGTAAGACGGCCTCTCGTATCACTCCGTCAGACTCGCGGCGCACAAATGTTTTGATTGCGAGGCGTTTTTGTGGCGCAGTAGCAATCACAGAAAAATCTCTCAGACCTTCAAGAGCCATGCCAAGTGTGCGTGGGATGGGTGTGGCTGTCAGGGTCAAAATATCGACCTCAGCACGCATGGCTTTTAAGGCTTCCTTTTGACGAACCCCAAAGCGATGTTCTTCATCAATAATGACCAGTCCTAAACGAGGAAATTTCACATCACTCGATAGTAATTTATGTGTGCCAATCACAATGTCGGCATCCCCTTTAGCCATGGCTTCGAGTGCGGCATTGATTTCTTTAGCGGTCTTAAAGCGTGATAGCTCCACAATCTTGACGGGCCAATCGGCGAACCGGTCTTTCCACGTTTCCATATGCTGTTCAGCCAATAGGGTGGTGGGAGCGAGTATGGCGACTTGTTTGCCACCCATTACGGCAATGAAACTGGCGCGCAGGGCTACTTCGGTTTTACCAAAGCCAACATCTCCGCACACGAGACGGTCCATGGGTTTACCGCTGGTCATATCTTTCAGGACTGCGGCAATGGCAGCCGCTTGATCGGCTGTTTCTTCAAAACCAAAACTTTCTGCGAAGGCTTCATAGTCATGTGCAGAAAACTCAAAAGCATGACCTGTACGTAATGAGCGAGCGGCATATAAATTCAGTAACTCGGCCGCTGTATCGCGTATTTGTTGTGCTGCTTTGCGTTTGGCTTTCTCCCACTGTCCTGAGCCTAATTGATGTAAGGGCGCAGATTCGGGGTCTGCTCCCGCATAGCGCGAGATCAGTTGTAGTTGGTGTACGGGGACGTATAGAGTGGCAGCATGGGCATACTGCAGGTGTAAGAACTCTTCTTCCCCTTGACCCACATCGAGCATCAACAGTCCTTGATATCGACCAATACCATGCTCGGCATGTACGACCGGATCTCCGACTTTCAGTTCCGATAAATCTTTAACCAGGGTATCGACGTTGCTGGCTTCTTTATCTTTATTTTTGCGTCTGACTCGAGCGCTTTGTGCAAATAACTCAGATTCTGTAATCAGTAAACATTCGGCATGAGCACTGGCAAAGCCATCGTGTAGCGGCGCATGGCACAGGGCCAATGGACTCGGTTGGGCCAACCATGTATGCATGGACTCGACCAACTCTACTTGTAGGCCGTTTTCAGAAAATAACTGGCGTAAGGTCTCTTTGCGCCCCGCGCTATCTGCGCAGACGAGTACTCGGTAAGAGGTGTTTTGTAGTAAGTGGGTCAAGCGCGCAATCGGATTACTTTCTTTGCGCGCAATCGCAACATCAGGGACCGGTAAAAAATGGGGGTCATCGCCCGTGCGCAAGACTTGCAAGCGCGCCATTGGTTTGAGGGCTGCAAATAATTCTTCTTTGGCTAAGTAAAGATCCTTGGGGGGAAGCACTGGACGTGCGCTGTCGTGTTTTAGGAACTGATAGCGAGATTGAGTATCTTGCCAAAATTGATCCATAGCTGTTTCTATATCGCCATGTAAACCAATCCAAGCAGGACCTTTGACTAAGGGTAAGTAATCGAAGAGGGTGCTAGTGCTCTCGAAGAAGAGAGGTAGGTAAGCTTCGATGCCTGCGCTAGGGATACCCAGCCCCATGTCTTTATAGATGGTGCAACGACTTGGGTCACCCTCGAATACTTCGCGCCAACGCCCCCGAAAGAAAGTACGAGCAGCTTCATCGAGTGGAAATTCATGACCGGGTAAGAGGCGAACTTCTTGAACGGGATAGAGGCTGCGTTGAGAGTCTGGGTCAAAAGAACGAATTTGGTCGATTTCATCGCCGAAGAGATCGATTCGATAAGGTAGCGCCGAGCCCATCGGGAATAAATCAATTAAACCACCACGAATACTATATTCACCAGGGCGAACCACTGCAGTCACTGGGTCGTAACCCGCCTGTTGCAGCTGCAAGCGTAGCGCCTGCTCGTCAAGACGATCCCCTTTTTTAAAAAAGAAGGTATGCGCTGCTAAAAACTGAGGTGGTGCCATGCGCATCAGTGCTGTTGCAACTGGAACTAAGACGATGTCGCAAGCCCCAGTGAGGAGTTCATGGAGGGTAGCGAGGCGCTCGGATACTAAATCTTGATGCGGAGAAAAGGCGTCGTAAGGCAAGATCTCCCAATCGGGTAAGTGCCGAACGCTTAGTTCTGGGGCGAAGCTAGGTATTTCTTCGAGTAAACGCGCCGCATCTTGTGGGTTAGCGCATAAAACGACTAAGGCTGAGTATGAGCTGCGATGAGTCTTTGCTTGCTGGGCAATGAAGGCGGCATCGCTTGATCCTACTGGGCAAATGAAGCTGGCACGCAGCCCTGCCTTAGGACCGGGCATAGGGGGTGTCCAATCGCTGATTGGACGCAGACTGTGTGCTGCAGAATCAGCCTTTGGTTTGTACATAAGCCGCTCATTATAGAATTGCGTCATGACTTTCACACAAACTGCTTCGCTACCACGTATTCATGCCTTGATTCCATGCGCAGGGTCTGGTTCGCGCATGGGTTTCAAAAAGCCCAAGCAATATGAACAACTTGCGGGCTTGCCCATGGTCTTGCATGCTTGCCACACCTTAATGCAGGTGGATGCGATCGCTAGTGTCCATGTGGGATTAGCGCCCGATGACCAAGAGTCGCTGGCCTGGCCTACAGAACCCCACTTTTATCGACATTTCACAGGCGGAGCGACACGGCAAGAAACCGTTCTTCAGACTGCTGGTGCGATCTTGGAGCAAGGTTTAGGTTTGTCGGATGATTGGGTTTTGGTGCACGATGCAGCGCGCCCCGGTCTGTCCGTGAAACTGGTCGAGCAACTCATTGAGTCTGTGACAGCAGACCCCAAGCATGTGGGCGGCATTTTGGCTTTGCCTCTTGCTGATACCCTCAAACGTCAAGCAGATCAGCAAGTGATAGCCCAGACATTGCCGCGTGATGGCCTGTGGTTGGCACAAACACCCCAGATGTTTCGTTTAGGTCTTTTGTGTGAAGTCTTACGTAAGGGGATTGCCGCAGGTGCTGATTTGACGGACGAGGCGAGTGCATTCGAGCGAGAAGGGTACCAGCCCTTATTGGTGATGGGCGATATTCAGAATCTCAAAGTGACCTATCCGAGTGATTGGGACATGATGACTCAACTTCTGATTCATCGTCGCGCATAAGAGAGGCGTAAACTACAACTATGACTGCATCAGTGGCACCATTTCGCATAGGTCAGGGCTATGACATTCATGCTCTAGTGGAGGGGCGTCCGCTGATTTTGGGCGGTGTCACGATTGATTATCACAAAGGTTTATTGGGCCATTCAGACGCAGATGCGCTCTTACATGCGATCACCGATGCTTTATTGGGGGCTGCAGGCTTAGGAGATATCGGTCGACATTTCCCAGATACTGATGAAAGTTATCGAGGCGCAGATAGTCGAGTCTTGTTACGCGAAACCCTCGGCCTTGTGCAGGCCACGGGATATCAGATTGGCAATATTGATGCGAGCGTGATTTGCCAAGCACCTAAATTAGCACCGTATATCCCTCAAATGGTGGCTTACATCGCAGAAGATTTAAGAACGTCACCGCAGCACGTCAATATCAAAGCAAAAACGAATGAAAAACTAGGGCACCTAGGTCGTGGCGAAGGGATTGCCGTTCACGCCGTTGCTCTTCTATATCGTGCCTAGTTGATTTGCCAAGAACAATAAAAAACCGCTGGGATGGCTCTACCATCGACAGCGGTTCTGATGAGCTCTGAATAAGCGCGAGCGCACTTTTTTATTAAACCCCTAATAGCTCCACTTCAAACAGCAGAGTGGCATTCGGTGGAATGACACCACCAGCACCGTAGGGACCATAACCTAAATCAGACGGAATCAATAGTAGGCGGGTGCCGCCGACTTTCATGCCTTGGACGCCTTCATCCCAACCCTGAATCACCATTCCATCACCTAAGGGGAACTCAAAGGGTTCGCCACGATCTTTACTCGAGTCAAACTTCATCCCTTTTTGGCCGTTTTCATAGAGCCAACCGGTGTAATGTACGGATACGTAATTCCCTTTTTGGGCTTCTGCCCCTGTGCCTGGAGTTGTATCTTCGTACTGCAAACCACTTGCTGTCGTAATCATGGGGATCCTTTATTTTTTGAGGCTGTCACGAATCTCACGCAATAGCTGAATATCTTCAGGCGTTGGGGCAGGCTCATGACTGGCGGGTGCTTCATCTTGCAATTTAATTTTGTTAATAATCTTCACCATCTGAAAGATGATGAAGGCTAACAGTATAAAGTTCAAAGAGATGGTCAAGAAATTGCCATAGGCAAAGAGGGGTACTCCCGCTTTCTTCAGGGCATCGAGTGTGCGTGGCACACCTTCTGGAACATGACCCAAAACGATAAATAGATTACTGAAGTCGAGTTTGCCACCAATGAGCCAGGCGATGATGGGCATCACAATATCAGCCACTAATGAATCCACAATTTTGCTAAAGGCAGCCCCAACGATCACACCGACGGCTAAATCAACGACATTGCCGCGGACTGCAAAAGCACGAAATTCAGCCATCATTTTTTTCATAGCCACCTCTATGTTTAATTTTTTTAATGGAAAGAAACTTGTTAATATGTTTCTACCTAGTATAAGTAAAACATAGTGCATCACCATTATCTACACAGCCAATGATTCCTGACGTGCAAACTACCATCTTGATGATCTTCTTGGTCTATGTCGTCTTGCATGGCGCGATTTGGTTTGCACTGGCCAACCGCGATAGCTTTCAAGTCAAACTCTGGTGTGCGAGTGGCATGCTCAGTGGTCTCGCAGTTGTCTTCTTTGCCAATATTTATGGCTTTCCATTGTGGGTGTCGTATTACTTGGCGCAGATGATGATGCTCCTGGGTAATTTGGGGCGTTTATATGCGCTCAGAATGTATCTACCAGGCGATCATCGTATCGCCAATACCTGGAGTTCGGCTTTTGTGATCGTATACATGGCCATATTCACCTATTTCGATGCCGTGCTGGGTAAAGGGGAAAACTTTTTACTGAAGTACTACTTCAGTATGTGGGTTTTGGGTGTGCTGGATTACATTGTGATTGGTCAACAGCTCAACCGCCGCTATCGTATCTTGGGCGCACGTTTGGTTTTGGTGGCTGGCTTGGTCTTCACCATCACTCTGGCTATCAGAGCGCTCGGATTTACGATGGGTTGGGGCGCGCAAACCGTTTATGAACCCAAGATTGATCAAGTCTTTTTGATCTTGGGGCAGATTGTGGCGATCACGCTCAGCAATATTGGCTTTTTACAAATCTATTTGCATATTGAAGAGCAAAAGAAAATTGAGATGCAAACCGAGTTGATTCATGCCGAAGCGAGAACAAAATCCTTGCAAGAATATGGAGAGCGTTTGCAAGAGTTGCTCAATGAACGTGAAGAAATGCTGCGTCACCTAGCGCAAAGTAATAAATCTGCTGGCATGGGGGCCTTGGCTGGCATTTTTGCCCATGAACTGAATCAACCTTTAGCGGCGATTCAGTTGAATGCCCAACTCATGCAAAAAAAGATGGCGCAAGGCGAGATAGCAGTCACCCAGGCCAATGAAATCATTGCTGATTTGATTAAGGATAACCGTAGAGCCGCAGAAATCATTCGCAAGATCCGTGTGATTTTCGAACAGCCCAGCGATGCTTTTGCGCCTGTGGACCTCACCAACCTAGTTAGAGACACCACCAGTCTTGTCGAGTTGCGAGCTAAAACTTTGGGGGTTAAGCTCGAGTTGCAGTTAGCGCCTGCCACTATAGAAGAGGGTGATGCGACGCAATTGCAGCAAGTGGTGCTCAATCTCTTAAATAATGCATTAGATGCCCATCAGCACCATCCCAAAAATCGTGAGGAGAGCCCCTTTGTGCAAGTTCAATTACTTAATCAGGCTCAGCAAATCTGTTTACAGGTGATCGATAACGGACCTGGCATCTCAGAAGAATTTCAAAAATCTCTCTTTCAACTTTATAAGACGAGTAAGGTGGGGGGGATGGGGATTGGTTTGTGGTTGAGTAAAACCATTATTGAAAACCATCGCGGCCATATTGAGTTCGAATCCAGACCGGGCTTTGGCACCCGATTTACAGTGGACTTGCCCAAGTTCAAGCAAAGCTAGGCGATAAAAAGCCACGCAGATGAGGCGCTCTCATGTAGAATAGAGGGCTTTGTAGCGAGGATGGCGAAATTGGTAGACGCACCAGGTTTAGGTCCTGACGCCAGCAATGGTGTGGGGGTTCGAGTCCCCCTCCTCGCACCAGGATTAATCAGTTAAAACGGGATACCCGCATGTCAGTCAATATTGAAAACTTAGGTCAGTTAGAACGCAAAATTACGCTCACATTTGCCAAGGCAGATTACGAGAAAATCAGAGCTGCGCGCCTGCAAAAATTAGCACGTACAGTGAAGATGGCAGGTTTTAGACCTGGCAAAGTGCCCATGAAAATGGTCGAAGCTCAGTATGGCTTGCAGGTTGATTTTGAATCTCAATTTGACCATGCATCGAACTTATTCTCTAAAGTTGCTCAAGAGCAGCAATTAAAGATTGCAGGTCAACCGCGTTTAGAGCCTAAAGGTGATTTGACAGCGGATCCTGTGGTGTATGACGCCATGTTTGAAGTGTTTCCTGAAGTGAAGATCGGTGATTTGGCTGCTGCCGAAATTACTAAATACACGACTGAAGTCAATGATGAAGAAATCAATAAGACTTTAGAAATCTTACGTAAGCAGCGTGTGCACTATCACCCACGCGGTGAGGCGGGTCCTCATGGTGACGGTGGTGGCTCATTGGTGGCTGCTACAGGCGATCAAGTCACTGTGGATTTCATCGGTAAATTAGACGGTGTCGAGTTCGAAGGCGGTAAGGCTGAAAACTTTGCCTTTGTCTTGGGTGAGGGCCGTATGTTGCCTGAATTCGAAGCAGCTGCTTTAGGTTTGAAGGCGGGTGAGAGCAAAACTTTCCCCTTGGCTTTCCCCGCGGACTATCACGGTAAAGATGTAGCCGGTAAGACTGCAGAATTCACGATTGTGATGAAGAAAGTAGAGTGGCCTCATTTGCCAGAAGTGAACGACGATTTTGCGAAGTCATTGGGTGTCGCTGAAGGTGTTGACAAGATGCGTGAAGAAATCAAAAAGAATTTGTCACGTGAAGTAGCCCGTCGTACACAGACATTGCTCAAATCTCAAGTGATGGAGTCTCTCACTAAATTGTGTGAACTCGACTTGCCTAAGAGCCTCGTGGCTCAAGAGCAAGAGCGTTTGGTTGCGCAAGCTCGTCAAGATTTGCAAGCCCGCGGCATCCCGAATGCCAAAGATGCGCCCATTCCACCTGATTTATTCACGCCACAAGCTGAGCAGCGCGTGAAACTCGGTTTAATCTTGAATGAATTGGTTAAAACCCAAGATTTGGCAGCCAAGCCAGAGCAAATCAAAGCCGAGATTGAAGAGCAAGCCGCAAGCTATGAAGATCCTAAGGAAGTGACTCGTTGGTATTACAGTGATCCGAAGCGCTTGGCCGATGTTGAAGGCCTCGTTTTAGAAAACAACGTCGTCACTTATGTAACTGGTTTAGCCAAAATTACCGAAAAAGCTGTAAGCTTTGAGGAATTGAGCAAAATGTAAGTTACGGAGCCCCGCCTAGGGGTTCCCCATCACAATTAGGAGACAGGCATGCAAGACAATCACCAAGCCCATTTGGCACTGGATACACAAGCACTCGGTATGGTACCTATGGTGGTTGAGACCTCGGGTCGTGGCGAGCGTGCCTATGACATCTACTCACGCCTATTAAAAGAACGTGTCGTTTTCCTCGTCGGTGAGGTCAATGATCAGACCGCGAACTTAGTGATTGCCCAGTTATTGTTTCTTGAGAGCGAAAATCCCGATAAAGACATCTCTTTGTACATCAATTCACCTGGTGGCTCCGTCTCGGCTGGTTTAGCGATTTATGACACCATGCAATTCATCAAGCCTGATGTCAGTACCTTGTGCATGGGTATGGCAGCGAGTATGGGCGCATTTTTGCTCGCAGCGGGTGCGAAGGGCAAGCGCTTTTCACTACCGAACTCACGCGTGATGATTCACCAACCATTGGGTGGTGCACGTGGTCAAGCCTCTGATATTGAGATTCAAGCCCGTGAAATTCTTTATTTACGTGAGCGTCTGAACAAAATTTTGTCAGATCGTACTGGTCAAACCATCGATACGATTGCAAAAGATACTGATCGCGATAACTTCATGTCCGCTGATCAGGCCAAAGAGTATGGTTTGATCGACCAAGTGATTGAAAAGCGCTAGACTGGTAATAAGCTAGCCAAATCGAGGATTTATGAGCGACCAACAAGCCTCTGAAAAACCACTGTATTGCTCTTTCTGTGGCAAAAGCCAGCATGAAGTGAAGAAACTCATTGCGGGTCCTTCAGTGTTCATTTGTGATGAGTGTATTGATTTATGTACCGACATCATTAAAGAGGAAATCAGTAAAGAGCCTAAGGCAGACCCTAAAGAAGGTTTGCCCACACCTCATGAAATTCGTGCCAGCCTTGATCAATATGTGATCGGTCAAGATCATGCTAAAAAGCAGTTGGCTGTGGCGGTCTATAACCACTACAAACGTCTCAAGCACATGGATAGCCATGGCAAAGCCAAGAAGACTGTAGTGCATGATGGTGTTGAGTTAGCCAAGAGCAATATTCTTCTCATCGGACCCACGGGCTCGGGTAAAACATTGCTGGCGCAAACCTTAGCGCGTTTATTGGACGTGCCTTTTGTGATTGCCGATGCCACAACTCTGACCGAAGCCGGTTATGTGGGTGAAGACGTTGAGAATATTATTCAAAAGTTGTTACAGGCTTGTGATTACAACGTAGAAAAAGCGCAAAAGGGTATTGTTTACATTGACGAGATCGACAAGATTTCTCGTAAATCTGATAATCCATCGATTACCCGTGATGTGTCTGGTGAAGGTGTGCAACAAGCTTTGCTCAAATTGGTTGAAGGCACGATGGCCTCTGTGCCACCGCAAGGCGGTCGTAAGCACCCCAATCAGGACTTCTTGCAAGTCGATACCACCAATATCTTATTCATCTGCGGCGGTGCTTTTGATGGCCTAGAGAAGGTCATTCAGCAAAGAACCGTACAAGCCGGTATTGGTTTTGGTGCTCAAGTACGAGGTAAAGATGATCGCAGCGTCTCTGAGTTATTAAGAGAAGTGCAAACAGAGGATTTGATTAAGTTTGGCTTGATTCCTGAGTTAATTGGTCGCTTACCCGTGGTGGCTACTTTGGCACAGTTGGATGAAGCTGCTTTGATTCAGATTCTGACAGAGCCAAAGAATGCCTTGATTAAGCAATATCAAGCCCTTTTGGATATGGAAGGCGTAGAGCTTGAAGTCCGCCAGGGAGCACTCTCGGCGATTGCCAAAAAAGCCATTGAGCGAAAAACAGGGGCACGTGGCCTGAGATCTATTCTGGAACATGCCTTAATGGATGTCATGTATGACTTACCGAGTCTTGAGAATGTCCAGCGGGTGGTCATTGATGAGAGCACGATTGTGGGTGATGCCAAACCCTTGATGCTCTACCAAGAGGCTTCTGAGAAAGCAGCGTCTTAGCTTTATCGAATTATTCAAAAAAGGTATTTTTTGAGCTAAAAGACTTCCAAATCTGGAGGTCTTTTTGCTTTTTAGGGGGTGAGTGGGTAAACCCGTTATATTGATGGATAGATATGTTTAAAAAAGATCATTTTTGCTCAAATTTTGTGCTTTTTTGCCTTGTTTTTGCCAAAAACGACCCCAAATTAGATGTATCCTTTATTGGTAGGAAACCACAACAATACATTCTTGGAGATTAACCATGCCTGGTGATTTGTTATTACCTTCAGAGCCCGTCCAGTTGCCATTGTTGCCGCTACGTGACGTGGTTGTGTTTCCTCATATGGTCATCCCTTTATTTGTGGGACGTCCAAAATCCATTCGTGCTTTAGAAGCTGCGATGGAAACCGGTAAGAGCGTACTCTTGGTGGCGCAAAAAGCCGCGGCCAAGGACGAGCCTGTGGTGGAAGATTTATATACCGTAGGCTGTATCGCCAAAATTTTACAAATGCTGAAGTTGCCCGATGGCACTGTTAAAGTGCTCGTCGAAGGAACTCAGCGTGCAGATGTGAGCAATGTGGAAGAGAGCATGGATTACTTCATGTGCGATGCCACGCCGCATCCCATGCCGTCTTCCGAGGCCCCTGAAATCGAAGCCTTGCGTCGTGCGGTGGTGTCTCAGTTTGATCAATACGTCAAATTGAATAAAAAGATTCCGCAAGAAGTACTCGCTACATTGCAAGGTATCGATGAACCTAGCCGCCTAGCGGACACGATTTGTGCTCATTTGCCGATTAAGTTGGAGCAAAAGCAAAAATTGCTTGAGTTGCTCACGATCGTGGATCGCTTGGAAGCGATTTTGGCGCACTTGGAAAGTGAAATTGACATTCTTCAAGTGGAGAAGCGTATTCGTGGACGTGTGAAGCGTCAGATGGAAAAGAGTCAGCGCGAGTATTACTTGAACGAACAAGTGAAAGCCATTCAGAAAGAATTGGGTGAGGGCGAAGAGGGTGCTGATATTGAAGAGCTTGAAAAGCGTATTAAAGCCGCCAAGATGCCTAAAGAAGCGCTCAAGAAAGCTGAGTCTGAGCTGAAGAAGCTCAAGTTGATGTCACCCATGTCTGCTGAGGCGACCGTGGTGCGTAACTACATCGAGACGCTGGTGAACTTGCCTTGGAAGAAAAAGAGCAAGGTCAATAATGATTTGGCCAACGCAGAAAAAGTACTCAATGAAGATCACTATGGCTTAGATAAAGTCAAAGAACGTATCTTGGAATATTTGGCGGTTCAGCAACGCGTTGAAAAAGTCAAAGCACCGATTCTCTGTTTGGTAGGCCCTCCTGGGGTGGGTAAGACTTCCTTAGGTCAATCGATTGCCCGAGCGACCAATCGTAAGTTTGTGCGTATGGCCTTAGGTGGGGTGCGTGACGAGTCCGAGATTCGTGGTCATCGTCGTACTTATATTGGTTCCATGCCTGGCAAGATTTTGACGAGTTTGACCAAGGTCGGTGTACGCAATCCACTCTTCTTGCTCGATGAGATCGACAAGATGGGTATGGATTTCCGAGGCGATCCCGCGAGTGCCATGTTGGAGGTCTTAGACCCTGAGCAAAACCATACCTTCCAAGATCACTATGTAGAAGTCGACTATGACTTATCGGATGTGATGTTTGTGGCGACTTCTAACTCCATGAATATCCCCGGCCCATTACTCGATCGTATGGAAGTCATTCGCCTGGCGGGTTACACCGAAGACGAGAAGATTCATATTGCCAAGAGCTATCTCTTGCCTAAGCAAATCAAGAACAATGGCTTGCGTAGCGGTGAGATTGAGGTGGGCGACGATGCTTTGCGGGACATCATTCGTTACTACACGCGTGAGGCGGGTGTGCGTGGTCTAGAGCGTGAAGTCAGCAAGATTTGCCGTAAGGTAGTGAAGCTCTTGTTGCTCAAGAAAGAAGCGGCACCGGTCAAAGTGAACTCTGAGAATTTAGATAAATTCTTATCTGTGCGTCGCTATGACTTTGGTTTAGCAGCCAAGGAAAACCAAGTGGGTCAAGTCACTGGTTTGGCTTGGACGGAAGTTGGTGGTGATCTACTCACGATTGAGGCGACCACCATGCCCGGTAAGGGCAATACCATTCGCACAGGTTCTTTGGGTGAGGTGATGAAAGAGTCTGTTGAGGCAGCGCGTTCAGTAGTGCGTTCACGCGGTCGCAAGCTTGGTATCACTGAAGAGGCTTTTGAGAAGAAGGATATCCACATCCACTTCCCAGAAGGAGCCACTCCGAAAGATGGCCCATCTGCAGGTATTGCGATTACCACGGCTTTAGTTTCTATTCTCACCGGTATACCGGTGCGCTCAGATGTGGCGATGACCGGTGAAATCACGTTGCGGGGTGAAGTGCTGCAAATTGGTGGCTTGAAAGAAAAGCTACTCGCAGCACATCGCGGTGGTATCAAGTTGGCTTTGATTCCGGAAGATAACGTCAAAGATTTGACCGAGATTCCGGATAATGTGAAAAATGCGATTGAAATCGTGCCGGTTCGTTGGATAGATAAAGTCCTGGAGTTAGCACTCGAGCGCATGCCGCAAAGTTTGCCAGAGCTAACGCCAGAAGAAATTGCCAAAGCCGAGCAAGCGAGTAAGGCCAGTAGTGCAACATCCACCGATGTGATGAAACATTAAAATTGCAGTAGTTGAAAAGGTGGGGCCAAGTCTGACTTGGCCCTTGTTTTAAAGCTTAGAAGTCGAAAAATTTGCAGTGAAAACGAAGTTCACGTATAATCTCGTTTTCTCTGTGGGTGCTTAGCTCAGTTGGTAGAGCGTCGCCCTTACAAGGCGAATGTCGGGAGTTCGACCCTCTCAGCACCCACCACAGATTCTTCTTCATCTAGCTTTCCATAACAATAAGACAGTGTTGAAATAAGCGATGCTAGAGTCCATTCGTAAGCACCAAAAAATATTCCAGTGGGTTTTATTACTCCTGATTTTCCCTTCCTTCGCATTCTTTGGCATTGAAAGCTATATGCGTGACATGGGCAGTGATGCTGACCTGGTCAAAGTGGCGGGCCAAAGTATTACCCGTACTGAATTAGATAATGCTGTTAAACAAAGAGCCGATCGTTTGCGTGAGCAAGGTCGTGCCGATGCAGCCATGCTCGCGAGCGTGCCATTTAAGCAAGCCGTCTTGGGAGAAATCGTCCAGCAACGTTTGGTCGGTTTTGAGCTCAAAGAACTGCGCCTCATGGTGAGCCCCGAGTCTTTAGCTAAAGATCTCACGCAGATTCCAGAAATTCGTAATCTGTACAAAGCCGATGGTAGTTTTGATGCGCAACGCTACAAACAACTTTTGGCACAGAACGGTATGACAATTGAGCAGTTTGAAGGTGGTCGCCGTTATGACATCATGAGCCGTCAGGCCCTCACAGCAGTCTTGGCCACGGGAATTGGTTCTCGTAAAGTTGCTGAAAAAGTATCGATGGCTTATGAGACTGAGCGTGAGATACAAAGTATTCAGTTCAAGCCTCAAGATTTTGTGAGCAAGGTCAACCCCACGCAACAAGATATCGAAGCTTTCTACCAAGCGAATCTCAATCGGTTCCAGTCTCCAGAAATCATTGATGTGGAATATATTTTGTTAACGGGTCCAGGGGTACAAGACCGAGCCTTTGCTGAGCGTGCCGATTTATTGGCCAATATGGCTTATGAGCAAGCGGATAGCTTAAAACCAGCGGCTGATCGTTTGAAATTATCGATTCAGACTGCCAAGGGAATTACCCGTGCCGGTCTGAAAGGTGCACCTGCGGATCATCCACTCAATCAACCAAAAGTCTTAGCTGCTTTGTTTAATGATGACGCGATTAAAAACCGTCGCAATATTGAAGCTCAGGAAGTCGGGCCTGGCAAAGTGTTAGTGGCCCGTGTGGCGCAACATCAAGCGCAAGCGGCCATTCCTTTAGCTGCTTTGCAAGAGCAGATTAAAAAACAGGTGGCCATCAATCAAGCTGCAGATCTGGCAACCAAGACGGGTCAAGAACGTTTTAATGCCTTACAAAAGGGCGGTGAGGCCAGTGGATTTTCAGCGAGTAAGTGGGTTTCTAGAAACAAGCCTGCTGATTTGAGCCCACAGGCCTTGCAAGCAATTATGAGTGTCAGTGCAGATAAATTACCTACAGTTGTCAGTGCACCGAGCGCTGATGGTGGTTTTGCGATTTATCGAGTTAGCAAAATTCAACAGCCCGCTCAAGTCGACCAGAAGCTGAGAGCTCGTCAACTTCAAGAAGTGGTGAGCTTGGCTACACAAGCCGAAGCGGGTATTTATTTTGATGATGTGCGTGTGCGCGCGAGTGTCAAACAAATTAACGCGGTTCGCTAAATTTTTTTACTTAGTTTTAGCAAAAAAAGAAGTTCAGAGAGAAAGCCCCTCGCTATTGCAGCAGGGGCTTTAATTTTGGCCAGACATTATTGAGCATGATGCTTTGTGCAGCCGCATTCGGATGAATACGGTCATCTTGAAAGAGTTCGGGGCGTTGTGCGACCCCATCTAAGAAGAAAGGCACGAGCGGTACTTGGTGTTGATTGGCGACTTTGCCAAAAACTTGGAAAAACTTCTCGGTATAGTCCAAGCCATAATTCGGAGGAATCCGCATACCGATCAGCAAGACTTTAGCGCCTGCTTGCTGTGAGCGTTGCACCATCTCTTTGAGATTGTTTTCTGTCATGACCAAAGACAGGCCACGCAGGGCATCGTTAGCGCCCAGTTCAATCACAACCACTTGGGGTTGATGTTGGGCCAGTAAGGGAGTCAAGCGCGTTTTGCCCCCCGCCGTGGTTTCACCACTGATACTGGCATTCACAATCTGCCAAGACAGTTTTTCTTGGCTCAGACGTTTTTCGAGAAGATGCACCCAACCCGTATTGCGCTTTAAACCATACTCGGCAGACAAGCTATCACCCAGAATCAATATCTTCTGCGGATTGGCATAAGCGAAGGATGAAAGTAGGGACATCCAGGCTAAGCAGGCCGATGTAATTAGCTTTAGTATTAGATTTTTCACTTTCAAGAAATTAGCCCTCATGTCTGCAGTGCCTGTCATACAAGTCCAACAGCTTTCTAAATCAGTCAAGACAGCCGATGGCGACTTACAGATTTTGCATGATATTGAATTTTCCGTCACAGCCGGACAAAGTGTGGCGATTGTCGGGGCGAGTGGTTCTGGCAAAAGTACGCTCTTAGGCTTGCTCGCAGGCTTAGATACTCCCACACGTGGTGAAGTTCACCTCATGGGTAAAAACATGAGTGTTGCTAATGAAGATCAACGCGCCAAGATACGCGCAGCCCATGTGGGCTTTGTCTTTCAGTCTTTTCAGTTGATTGAGCACCTCACGGCGCTTGAGAATGTCCAATTACCTCTGGAGCTCAAGGGTACTCCGCGTGCCGAAGCCCATCGATTGGCCACTATTTGGTTAGAAAAAGTCGGACTTTTAGAGCGACTTCATCACCGGCCTAAAACCCTCTCAGGGGGAGAGCAGCAGCGCGTGGCTTTAGCGCGTGCTTTCGTAACTGAGCCAGATATTCTCTTTGCCGATGAACCCACTGGAAGTTTGGATGAGTTCAATGGACAAAAGATCATTGATCTACTCTTTGATCTTAATCGCAGTATGGGTTCGACCTTGATCTTGGTGACCCATGACAAATCACTAGCGCAACGCTGTGATCGCCAATTGCAGCTCGCGCATGGACATTTAAGCGAGATTCATTAAAAAATAGAGGGCGAAACAGGCTTGCCTTTATAATCTAACAATGCCTGCAAACCTCTGTTTTTTAAGTCTAAATGGGGCTTTAGCCCTCTCAGAATTTCGTCAACAACGACTTTTGTCGGCCTTGCAAGAGCAGGGTGTTGAGCTCACAGCCATTCAAGCCCAGTTTGTTCATTTTGCTTGGTCTGAAAAAGCGCTGAACTCTCAAGAGGAGGCCGTACTCAAAGGGCTTCTCAATTACGGTGAACCTTTTCAAAAAGTCGCTACCAAAGGTCTTTTTTCGGGGGTAGAGGATCAGGCGGTCGTCGTTCCGAGAATCGGGACTATTTCTCCATGGGCTAGTAAGGCTACCGATATTGCGCATCATTGTGGCTTAAATCTCTTACGTCTGGAGCGTGGCGTACAGTTTTATTGGAGTAGCAAAAAAGCACTGACAGAGCAGCAAAAACAAGCTGTTTTGGCAACCATTCATGATCGCATGACCGAGATCACGATCGCGAATGCTGGGGCTGCAGAAGCTCTCTATCAAACATTGGCTGATAAGCATTTTGTGCGTATTGATATTTTGCAAGGGGGCAAAGCCGCCTTGGATCAAGCCAATACTGAAATGGGCTTGGCATTATCCGATGATGAGATTGAGTATCTCTTAGAGAACTTCAAAAAGCTCGGGCGTAACCCCAGTGATGTAGAACTCATGATGTTTGCGCAAGCCAATAGTGAACATTGCCGTCATAAGATTTTTAATGCTACTTGGACGATTGATGGCCAGGAGCAGGATCGCTCCTTATTTGCCATGATTCGCAACACCCATCAGATGCAACCCAATGGCACCGTCGTAGCTTATTCAGATAACTCAGCGATCATGAGTGGTTGCGAGGCTGAAGTTTGGGCACCGAATAAAGAATTGCAATACGTGAAGCAAGATCGTCTCACGCATACCTTGATGAAGGTGGAGACGCATAACCATCCGACTGCGATTGCACCCTATCCAGGGGCGTCGACGGGTTCAGGGGGTGAGATTCGTGATGAAGGTGCAACAGGTATTGGTGGCAAGCCCAAAGCGGGACTCACTGGTTTTTCTGTATCGAATTTAAATCTACCGGGTAGTCAATTGCCTTGGGAACAAAAGCCCTATGGCAAACCAGAGCGCATCGCTTCGGCATTACAGATCATGATTGAAGGCCCACTGGGTGGAGCTGCTTTTAATAATGAATTTGGTCGCCCCAATTTAGGAGGCTACTTCCGTGTGTTTGAGCAGACGATAGCGGGAGAGCGACGCGGTTATCACAAACCCATCATGATTGCCGGCGGTATAGGTGCCATTGATGATGGTCATACCCATAAGAAAGAAGTCAAGGCAGGTAACTTACTGATTCAGTTAGGTGGCCCAGGTATGCGCATTGGTATGGGCGGGGGTGCAGCCAGTTCTATGGCCACAGGCGCTAATGCAGCCGATCTAGATTTTGACTCAGTACAACGCGGTAACCCTGAGATCGAGAGACGCGTGCAAGAAGTGATCAATGCTTGTCGTGCGATGGGAGATGCCAACCCGATTCTCTCTATTCATGATGTGGGAGCCGGTGGTTTATCCAATGCCTTCCCCGAGTTGGCCGATGGCGCAGGTCTTGGTGCCATTTTTGATATGCGCAAAGTACCACTCGAAGAATCAGGCATGAGTCCTGCTGAGATCTGGTGTAACGAATCCCAAGAGCGTTATGTATTGGCGATTGCCGAAGAAAGTCTGCCGATCTTTGAAGCTTTATGTGCCAGAGAGCGTTGTCCGATTGCCGTGGTGGGTAAAACTACCAGCGAGCGTCAACTCAAGCTCATCGATACACAAAAGCCAGAGACCGACGCACAAGCCTTACCGATTGATATGCCGATGGAAGTGCTCTTAGGTAAACCACCGAAGATGCATCGCAAAGTCGAGCGTGTTCAGCAAGCACTCCCTGAGATCAATCTCACTGATATACAACTCGACGAAGCGGCGAGCTTGGTCTTACAACACCCGACAGTGGCGAGTAAGTCTTTCTTGATCACCATCGGTGATCGTACCGTGGGTGGACTCAATGCCCGCGATCAGTTTGTTGGACCTTGGCAAGTGCCTGTGGCTGATGCCGCAGTCACACTCATGGATTACAAAGGCTATCGTGGCGAAGCCATGAGTATGGGCGAGCGCACACCCTTGGCGGTCATGAATGCTCCGGCAGCCGCCAGAATGGCCGTGGGTGAGGCAGTCACCAATCTCTTATCCGCGGATGTGGCCAAGATTGAGGACATTAAGCTGTCTGCCAACTGGATGGCTGCTTGTGGTGTGCCCGGTGAAGACGCCAAATTATTTGATTCGGTCAAAGCGGTGGGCATGGAGTTGTGCCCAGCCTTAGGTATTTCGATTCCGGTGGGTAAAGATTCTTTGTCGATGAAGACCCAGTGGACAGATCCACAATCCAATACGGCTAAAACAGTCACAGCGCCTGTTTCACTGATTATTTCTGCTTTTGCCCCTGTGCAAGATGTCAGAAAATCGAACACACCGCTTTTACAAACCAAAGATGCGAATGAGCAAACGCTCGATACTGAACTGATCTTGGTAGATTTGGGGCGCGGTCAAAACCGTATGGCAGGGAGTATCTTGGCGCAAGTCTACGATCAAGTCGGTACCGCCACGCCGGATGTCGATCAAGCGCAAGATCTGAAGAATTTATTCAAGGCGGTCACGCAAATGCGTGCTGCAGGGATTTTGCTCGCCTATCATGATCGCTCAGATGGTGGACTTTTTGCGACCGCTGCTGAAATGGCTTTTGCGGCACACACTGGGGTGTCGCTCAATGTTGATATGTTGGTCTTGGATAAAGATCATGAGTCCGATTATGGTGATGCGAAGAACTGGGCAGCGCAAGTTTCGGGTCGCAGAAATGATCAAACCCTCAGAGCACTCTTTAACGAAGAGTTAGGCGTGCTCTTACAGGTAGAGCGTGCACATCGCGATCAAGCGATCGCCATTTTGAAAGAACACGGTCTTTATGCCTGTAGCCATGTGGTGGGTAAACCCAATACCAATGGCCATATTGAAGTCTGGCGTGATGCGAAAAAGATTTTCTCGGTCCCACGCCATATTTTGCATAAGCTCTGGCAAAGCACCAGTTGGCAAATTGCGCGTTTAAGAGATAACCCAGCTTGTGCCGATAGTGAATACCACTTGCTCGATCAAGTCGATGATCCCGGTATGCAAACGGCACTCACTTTTGATCCTCGTGAGGATGTCGCAGCCCCTTATATTCAGAAGGGCAGTCGTCCTAAGGTCGCGATCCTACGAGAGCAGGGCGTCAACTCCCATCTTGAGATGGCGTACGCCATGGATTGGGCAGGCTTTGCGAGTTTCGATGTGCATATGAGTGACATCATTGCCGGTCGCTTTGACCTTAAAGACTTCCAAGGCTTGGTCGCCTGTGGTGGTTTTAGTTACGGTGATGTTCTCGGTGCCGGTGAAGGTTGGGCTAAATCCATTCTCTTTAATGCTAAAGTCAAAGAACAATTCCAAACCTTCTTTGAAAGACAAGACACTTTTGGTTTAGGCATCTGTAATGGTTGTCAGATGATGTCTAATTTGGCCAGCATTATTCCGGGGGCACAAACTTGGTCTAAATTTACCCGCAACCAATCCGAGCAATATGAGGCTCGGGTGGCGATGGTGGAAGTGAAGTCATCTCCCTCGATATTCTTGCAAGGAATGGCGGGTAGCCGTCTGCCGATTGCAGTGGCTCATGGTGAAGGTTTTGCTAACTTTAGCCAACAAGGCAATCTTGAAGAGACCAAAGCCCAAGGCCTAGTCGCTTTGCAGTTTATTGATCATCATGGCAAGCCGACAGAAACTTATCCTTTGAACCCCAATGGCTCAATAGAAGGTATTACTGGACTGACTACGCCCGATGGCCGTTTTACTGTGATGATGCCGCACCCTGAGCGTGTCTTTAGAACAGTGCAAATGAGTTGGGCTCCTAAGGCTTGGCTTGAGATAGAGGATGGCGCAAGCCCTTGGATGCGCATGTTCCGTAACGCTCGAGTTTGGACCCAATAAGTAGGCATGTCTGCCAATACCCAAGACGTTAAAGCACAATTTGCACCCGTCACCTTCTCAGAAGAGGGTGGGGTGCGAACCTTGCACTTTGGCACCCATTGGGTTCAAGGCGCCATGCGCATCAAAAAGCCAGATCAGATTGAATTAGAGTATGCCCAGCAAATGATGGCTGGGCTTTTATTCTTAGATCCGAATGACCCAAGGCTTCACTCGAAACAGAAACCCTTTCATATGCTGCAACTGGGTTTGGGAACTGGAGCCATCACCAAGTTTTGTCATAAGCACTTTCCCAAAGCCAAAGTCACTGCCGTGGATCTGAATCCGGCCGTGATCGTGGCTGCTCATGTCATGTTTGAGCTACCTTATCCTAATCAACAGCTCAACATCGTCGAGGGTAATGCTCTTACTTATGTCAAAAGGAAGAGTCATCACCACAGTACTGATTTACTGCAGGTTGATTTATATGATGCGACGGCCCAAGGGCCGGTTCTAAATTCGCTAGAGTTTTATCAGGGGTGTTATGACACCCTGAAAGACACCGGGGTGATGACGGTCAATCTCTTTGGCAGACACCGTTCATTTAAAACCAATATTAATAATATCTGTGATGTATTTAATAATCGGGTATTAATATTCCCCGAAGTTCATAACTGTAATATTGTGGCCATCGCCTTTAAAGGACCCTTATTAAGAGTCACAAAAGAGCAGTTACAAGTCAGAGCGAAAACCTTGCAGTCCCAATATCGCTTACCTGCTAAGCACTGGCCAGCCCAGTTAATCAAAGCCAATCAAGGTCAAGGCAAGATAATTTCTATATGATTATTTAAGGCATGAAAAAACCGCTCTAAATTGAGCGGTTTTTTATTGAGTCCATTCCTAATTACTGAATTTTCGCCTTAGCTTTGAGCTTAGCAATCATGTCATTGAACTTCGCGCGCTGCCAATTTTGATCTTGGCTGAGCATCTGAATCAATTGAGGCTTAAGTTCTGCAAGCGTTGGTACCTTGGCATCACGGACATCATCGACGCGAATAATATGCCAGCCAAACTGTGATTTCACTGGCTTATCGGTCATTTGACCTTTTTGCAGGGCCTGCATGGCTTTGGAGAACTCAGGCACTAAAGCTTGTGGGCTCATCCAGTCTAAATCACCACCGTTAGCACCAGATCCTGGATCTTTAGAGTTGGCTTTAGCCAAATCTTCAAACTTTTCACCCGCCTTGATTTTGGCAATCAAAGCTTTAGCATCTGCTTCTTTTTCTACCAAGATATGGCGTACTTTGTATTCACGCCCTTCGAACTGAGTCTTGATTTGGTCATAAGTTTGCTTGAGTTCTGCATCAGAGACACCATCGCGCATGATGAAGTCATCAAATAGGGCACCCACTAAAACATTTAAACGGGCTTGTTCTAATTGCTCTTGAACGGCTTCACTGGCGATCAAGCCACGATTAATAGCTTCTTGGTTGATGAGTTCGCGGGTAATCAACATATCGCGAGCACGTTCACGCATTTCTGGGCTGTTGGGCTGACCCGAGGCGGCCATCAATTTATCGAGTTTGACCTTCGGAATGGATTTGCCATTCACAACAGCCGCATTTTGCGCGTGCGCAAAACCCGCAGATAAAGAACCAGCCAAGATTAGTGCAGTAGTTAAACGAGCCAAAGATTTCATAAATTAATCAATTAGTTATTAAAAAAAGTGAATGTTCTATTTTAAATCACCACAATCGCCAAAGCATGGATTTCTTGTGGGATCCAGGGTGCAAGGGCATCATACACCAGTCGGTGCTGGGCGACACGACTTAAGCCCTCAAACTGAGGGCAGGCGATATAGACACGGTAGTGACCTGCGCTCCCCGCACTCGTATGGCCGGCATGCAGATGACTTTCATCTTCGATTTGAAGTTCGGTGGGCTTGAGCGTCTCTTGTAGACGCTTTTCAAAACAGGCGAGGCGTTCTGCAGGACTCATTTATTCCTCCTGAACAATAAAGCGGTTCAGCCAAACACCTTGAGCAATAATAAACACGAGCATAAGACCCATACTACCGAAAAGTTTAAAGTTGACCCAGGTGTCTTCGCTAAATTGATAGGCCACGTAAACATTCAGCAGTCCCATCACGATAAAAAATACGACCCAAGCCAGATTGAGTGTTTTCCACACATACTCTTGTAAATCATCTTCAATTTTGATTTGCGAACCCATGGCCAACTGAATCAAATTCTTTTTAAAAAACGTGGCGCTCACCCATAAACCGAGCGCAAATAGAGCATACAAAATGGTGGGCTTTAACTGAATAAAGGTCTTATCCTGGAATGCGATGGTCATACCGCCAAAAACGAGAATCAACACCAAGCTCGCCCATTGAGTGGCTTCGACCTTTTTGTATTTCAGACCCACCCAAGCAATTTGAGCAATAGTAGCCACCATGGCGACAGCCGTTGCGACATAAATATCGGCTAATTTAAATGCCACAAAAAACAAGATGACAGGCAGCAAATCAAATAAAAATTTCATGGGGTCTTTCCTCGATGTGAGCCTGTATTAAAACACTATTTAGGACTTACTTTGCCTTGAATTTCATGGCTGCTGAGTTAATACAGTAGCGCAAGCCTGTGGGGGCGGGACCATCATCAAAGACGTGACCTAGATGGGCATCACAAGTTTGGCAGCGAACCTCTGTACGAATCATGCCGTGACTCGTGTCCCGTACTTCTTTGATCTGTTGATCATCTATCGCTTGACTGTAGCTAGGCCAACCGCAGCCTGCATCAAACTTTTGCTCGCTAGAAAAAAGGGGGGTATCACAACAAACACAGACATAGTCACCGACCTCCCAATGATCCCAATAACGCCCTGAGAAGGGGTATTCGGTCGCTGCCTCACGGGTTACGCGATACTCAATATCACTGAGTAACTGACGATACTCCTTATCTGTTTTTTGTTTCATGATGAGCAACTCACACAAATGGGTGGATGGTCAGCCGGCGGTGGTAAGGCGTAGTCCTTGGCACCTGACTGTTCTTCATAAGGATTTTCTAATATCTTCAATAAGCGTGCTACTTCACTAAAGTCCTTGGCTTGGGCACGCTCAATAGCGTTCTGTGCAAGGTGATTACGCAAGACATATTTAGGGTTGATGGTTTGCATTTGGGCTAGGCGCTGATCTTGTGCCATATTTTCGAGCTCGATGCGCGTTTGATAAAGCGCTAACCACGCCAAGAGTGCCTCTGATGGCTGGGCATCATACTGCCGGCCTTCTGATAGATCTCTAAAGAATAAGGTGTAGTCCAGGCGCTCGTGATGCATGAGTTGTAATAATTGCTCTATCAATGCAGGATCTTCTGGATGTGCAGTGTGTAGACCTAATTTTTGTCGATACAAGTCTATAAAAGCACTGCGATAGGTCTTAGCGTATACATCTAGACTAGACTTGATTCGTTCTATAGCGGCTTCTTCATCAAGTTGTAATTGTTTTTTTAAAGGCAGCAGCATAGCGCTTGCTAAACAATACAAATTCCACTGCAAAATGTCGGGCTGACGATGGTAGCTATAGCGGCCCTGTTCGTCAGAATGATTGCAAATATGTTCTCGATCAAACTGATCTAAAAAGCCAAAGGGTCCATAGTCGAGCGTCAACCCCAATAGACTGGTGTTGTCCGTATTGAGTACGCCATGACAAAAACCTACAGCTTGCCACTGCGCAGCGAGCTGACCAGTGCGCATCGCGATAGCCTCTAAAAGAGCTAAATAGGGATAGGGTTTTGTAGCCACCTCGGGATAATGATGAGCAATCAAATAATCTAAGGTGTTTTCTAGTTCTTTTTGCATATCGTTGTGCCCGTAATGTTCGATATGCCCGATTCTTAAAAAACTAGGGGCTACTCTGGTACACACCGCAGCGGTTTCTATGGTTTCGCGTCTAACAGGTAAATCAGAACCTACCACGGCTAAAGCACGACTGGTAGGAATACCAAGGTGATACATGGCTTCACTACAGAGAAATTCACGAATCGATGAGCGCAATACTGCACGGCCATCACCGCGCCGTGAGTAATCAGTCGGGCCTGCCCCTTTGAGTTGAACTTCATACTGCCGCCAGTCACCCAGATAAATGGCACGGCCGTCGCCTAATTGTCCTGCCCAGACCCCAAATTGATGACCGCTATAAGCCATTGCATAGGTTTGGCACTGCTTGTTCTGATAATGCGTTTGATTACCTGCCAGTAAAGCTAGTAATTCTGGATGCGATAAATCGTCTTGTATACCGAGTTGCTTGGCACAATCCTTTGAAAAAGCAACGGCATACGGTGCGGGAATCGGGGTGGGAGACAGATATTGAATGAGGCCCGCACTGGCTGCTTGTAGATGGATTGGCATAGCTTGATTTTAGAGATAAGGTCCTGTTTTTGCTCACCTTGCTGTAAACCTTGTATAAGATAGGGACTATGAAAACCATGACAGATGCCGATTTAGGCCATGAACTCGAGTTAGAGTTAGAAGCGCCTTTTTTAAAACTATTAGGGGTGCGCTGTACTCAAGCGGATATCAATGGCGGACATGTGAACCTAGAATTGCGCCCCGAGCATCAAAACGCCTGGCAGGTTGCTCACGGTGGTGTTTTGCTAACACTCATGGATGTGGGTATGGCTGTGGCTGCGCGAGCCGCCGATCCCGCAGGTCGCGGTGTACTAACTCTAGAACTTAAAAATCAGTTCTTGCACACGGCCAAAGGAACTATTCGAGTCTCAGCTCAGACTGTGCACCATAGCGCGTCTTTAGCTTTTGTCGAAGCTAAATTATGGGATAACGATGATCGACTCTGCTGTATGGGAACAGCGACCTTTAAATACTTTAATAAAGCAGCGCTAGAGCGTAGCTTAAAAAAAGATCGTTAAGACTGCAGGTTTAAGGCTTGGCTGATTCGGTAAAGCTTTTGAGCTGACCAAAAAATGATTCTTCTTGACTCTTACCCTGAGCGTCAAAATGACGCTCAATAAATTCAAAATGGCCCAGGCGATTGACTCTCAGAAGTGCTGTGGAGCGTGTGCCATAGTGTTCCGTTTTGATAAAGGCTGCTGAGAGAGCTTTCTCCCATTCCAAACTCACGCCTGTGGCGGGAAGTTGGTGCTCAGGAGCGATTTGAGTATCTTGCATCAACTGTAAATAGCGCTGGGGTTTACTAAAAGATCCAGTGTCCATCGCTAAACTTTGGGCAAAAGCAGCCAAACGATGTTGTACTTTAGGCCATGGGGTATCTAACATAGCATTCGACAGACCATATAAACCTGGCTTGAGTTTTTGGGGCTGGATAGATTTACGGGGACGTATTTGTGAACCCATCAAAATGCGATTGCTGCACCAATACAAACTTTGCTCTTGCTGGTTCAGTTGCGCCATCAGCAAATTAAAGCCGTTATAGCGACCCATTCCCATCTTAGATTCCGCAAGAAACTGTTCTGGATGATGGGAAGCTTTGAGGTATTGCGTGACTATTTCACCGCGTGAGCGGGCAGTTGGATTCTTTTCTGAAGGGGCCCGCACATTGGTCAGCGCTGCAAACTTACCTGAGCGATGAATGCCTAACCAAGTTCCAGGATCTGAACCTGTATCCGCTAGATCCTTGCCTGCAAGCAATTCTTCATCCCACCAATGGAGTGGGGCAGTGGGACGTTCGTAAAATTCATCACGATTAGCTAAGACCACCAGAGGGTAGTCTGGATGGGATTGCCAAGCGGTCAGAATAAGACACATTAGATTTCAATTAAGGGGTAAGGCAAACTCAGAAACTCAAGCTGAGTACCTGTAGAAGAGCCTAAATGAATGGCTTGCGTTGCAAGTTCCGTTTTGCACTCGATCTGTAAATACACCCAATCGCTTTGCCCTGGATCAAGGCTAGCGAGTACCACTAAACCGCAAGGTTGCTCAGGGTCATTGGCAGCAAAGATTTCGGTACCCGGCAGTGGTAAGTCGCTAGTTCTCGCTTTTGCTAAATAGAGACGTCGCTTAATGGTGCCACGGTACTGACTACGCGCAACGATTTCTTGCCCCGGATAACAACCTTTTTGAAAGTCGATGCCTTGAATGGATTCCATATTGACCATTTGTGGGACAAATGCTTCATAAGTCGCGTGTACGATGCGTGGATAAGCACTGATTACTTCCAAATAATGCCAATGTAGGGTATTCACGGCATCTGACTGAGCTTGGGGACAATTGCCAGCAATCAAATAGCGCTGGTAGTTCTGGCTACCGTCTTTGACATCTGGCAAACGAATCGCGCTGGAATCGGGATTGTGATGAAGATATTCATTTAGAGCAGTGATGTCGCCATCAGAGGTGCAAAAAGCAGATATCTGCATCTGAGTCTGTGCTTGGACTTTGGCTTTTTGGCGCAAAACAAACATGGATAAACGTTTAGCAACGACTTCAGTGATGTCCTTAGAGAGTAATAATTGAATGCGCTCTGTCGGCTGCGAATCTTGCATGATCATCCAACGCGAGAACCAGAAATTGGCCATTAGACGACCTTTGGGATTGCAATAGCCTGCAAACTTCACTTGATTACCTGCGGCGATAGCCCCAGGCGCTGCTTTAGCGCAAGCCTTCACACTATTGGTAATTTGATTTTGTAAAAACTCAACAGCCTCCGGACCGTCGATCGTGATGCAAGACCAGTCTGGTAGCGCAACAAAATAACTCATAGCTTCCTCAATCTATTTGTAGCTTTATCATACTGATATATGAAACTTCTATCATTAAGCCCCGGTTGGCGTAAGTTCATTCTAAGTCTGACCACTGTTATCTTGGTCGTCTTATTGGGGATTATCCTCCTTAGCTCACAAACCGCTATACCACCTAGTTCTGGCGAAGTTTTACGCGTGAAGATAGCGCCAGGCTCGAATGTGGCCGCGATTGGCCGTCAACTGCAAGATCAAGGAGCATCTGTGAACTCTGTGAGCTTACAGATTGTTTTTAGAACTCTATTTATTGGCAAAAAGCTCAAAGCGGGAGTTTATGACTTTCCCAAAGAGGCCACACTCTATCAGCTCATTAGGCAGATGGCTCAGGGAGATACGGTTCGTTTTCAGATCACTTTAATTGAGGGTTGGACATTCAAACAATTCAGAAGCCTGATTGAGTCACAAAAAGAACTCAAAGTGACCCTGAAAGGGCAGAGTGCTCAAAGAATTTTGGCTGCCTTGGGAAGCCCCCATCAACATCCAGAAGGACTTTTTTTCCCCAATACGTATACCTACGAGCCCGGTGATACTGACTTTTCGATCTATACAAAAGCCTATCGTGCGATGGAAAAAAAATTAAGCGAGGCTTGGGAGAAAAATCAGCGCCCCGTGCACCTCAAAAATCCATATGAGTTGCTGATATTGGCCTCAATTATTGAAAAAGAAACCGGTAGTCGAGCCGAAAGAGCTCAGATATCGGGAGTGTTTCATAATCGTTTGAAGATAGGCATGATGTTGCAAACGGATCCGACTGTTATTTATGGTCTCGGTGATCAATTTGATGGAAATTTAAGAAAGAAGGATTTACTTCGAGACGGCCCATACAATACCTATAGGCGTAGAGGTTTACCGCCCACGCCGATTGCGATGCCAGGCATGGAGTCCTTGGTGGCAGCTGCCCAGCCATCTGCTACCGAGGCTTTGTATTTTGTTGCAGATGGGCAGGGCCGTAGTGTCTTTTCAAGGACACTCGCTGAGCACGAGGCAGCAGTTAGAAAGTATCAATTAAAACAATAATTTGAGGGTTTAGCTTTTGATCACATTTGCACAATCTAAGAATCGACCCGGGTTTTTCATTAGTTTTGAAGGGATTGATGGTGCTGGAAAAAGTACGCATATAGAGCGTAGCGCTGAGCTTTTGCAATCGCGTTATCCCGAGCGTCAAGTTGTTTTAACTCGTGAGCCAGGTGGCACAGCCCTAGGAGAGTCACTACGTGAAATGCTCTTGCACCATAAGATGCATCTTGAAACGGAGGCTCTATTGATGTTTGCGGCTAGACGGGAGCATTTGGCGACTGTCATTGAACCAGCCCTTGCTGCAGGTCATATCGTCATTTCAGATCGTTTTACCGATGCCACCTTTGCTTACCAGGGGGGTGGACGAGGGCTTGATTTAGCTAAGCTATACGAGCTCGAAGTTTGGGTACAAATGCGCCTCAAAGAAGGGCAGCGTTATTTAGTGCAGCCAGACATGACCTTTCTCTTTGATCTACCCAGTGAGGTTGCCCAGGGTCGCCGCAGTTTGGCCAGAAATCCAGATAAGTTCGAAAGCCTCGATGACGTATTCTTTGATCGTGTCAGGCAGGAGTATCGTCGTCGCGCCATAGAAGATACTGATCGTTTTGTTCTGATTGATGCAAATCAGTCCGTAGAATCAATTGCCAAAACACTTGAAGAATATATATTAAATATATGATTAATATATACTTTATTTATATTCGACTGCAGTAAGGTAAGCAAAAAAATGACACCAGTAACGGCTTGGCAAAAAACACTATGGGCTCAATTAGCAAGCCAAGGGATGAGTCACGCCACCATCTTTCATGGCCAGGAGGGCTTGGGCCATTTAGATTTTGCCTTAAATATGGCTAAGGCCAAGCTGTGTGAGAGCCAGACAGAATCAAAACCATGTCACCAATGTGAGGCATGTCGGTGGTTTGATACCGGTAGTCACCCCGATTTTCAGGGTCTTCTACCCGAGGATTTGCAAAGCCTTCTTCCGCATGACAACCTCATCGATGACGTAGGTGAAGAAGTTGTTATTAAAAACATTAGTACAGATGATGACAAGGCAGACAAAAAGCTTAGCCAGGTCATTAAAGTAGCCCATATTCGAAGCATGATCGACTCTCTGGGAACTGCTAGCTATCGTTCAGGGCAAAGGGTAGTCCTGCTTGGTCCGTTAGAGTCTTTAGAGCCTATCTCTGCCAACACATTACTGAAAACCTTAGAAGAGCCCCCTGAAAATACTATCTTCTTGTTATTTACCTATCGCTTAGATCGAATCCTGCCAACAATTAAATCTCGCTGTAGATTAATTGCTATGCCTAAGCCATCAGAGGAAGATGCTTTGGCATGGCTGAGCTCCCAAGTAGCCTCTGCCAACCTAGAAATAGACTCCCAAAATCTCCTAGCCATCTTAAGAGAAGAGGGTGGAGCACCAGCACGTGCATGGCAGAGAATTTTTGATCTTGAAGAGCAAAGCTATCAAGAAAGTCTTCAGCAATTACTTCATGGGCTTGGGCAGGGACGGCAGGTCGAATGGATCAAGCTTTCTGAATCCATTAACAAAGTACCTCTGCGTGAAATTTTAATACTGCTGCAAAAGTGGTTATATGACTTGCTATTATTTCGCACTGTTGGATATGCAAAGTTTTATCCACAAACTCAAGTGCTTATTTCAGCATGTGCTGCTAAGGCAAATACAGCCAAGCTACGCGAGTTTTTAAAAGCGGTCAGTGATTCTCGTAAAAGCGAGAATCACCCACTGGCTAATCGAGTACAAATCGAATCGTTATTAATTAGATACAAAAATATATTTGAGGCATAAGTCATGTTTGTTGATTCACATTGTCATCTAGATTTTCCTGAGTACCAGGGGCAGTTGGATGATTTATTGGCTCGTATGAAAACAGCTAAGGTGACTCACGCACTCTGTATCTCTGTTGATATGCCTAATTTTCCTAATGTCTTAGAAATTGCAAAAAGCCATGAAAATCTTTTTGCCAGTGTGGGCACGCATCCTGACTACAAAGATACCCCTGAGCCGAGTGTCGAGCAGTTAGTTCAGTTAGGTCAAGATTCAAAAGTGGTCGCCGTCGGTGAGACGGGCCTTGATTATTATCGTATTGGAGATGATTCGATTGAAAGCATGGAGTGGCAAAGAGATCGATTCAGAAGGCATATACAGGCAGCCAAACAACTGAATAAGCCTTTAATTATTCATACACGTAGCGCCTCAGCTGACACTATTCGTATCATGAAGGAAGAGGGTGCAGACCAAATCGGCGGCGTTATGCATTGCTTCACAGAATCATGGGATGTTGCACAAGCTGCCATGGACCTCAATTTCTATATATCTTTCTCTGGGATTGTGACTTTTAAGAACGCTAAAGACTTGCAAGAGACTTGTAAAAAAATTCCTTTAGATCGGCTTCTGATTGAGACAGATTCACCATTCCTGGCGCCAGTGCCACACCGTGGCAAAACTAATGAACCAGCATGGGTATCCCACGTAGGAGAATTTGTCGCTCATCTTCGTGGCGATGATTTGGCTTCATTAGCTCAGGCGACTAGCCAGAACTTCTCAAGACTTTTTAGAGTGAACCTACATTAAACTCTAAATGAAGTTACCTGTTTTCAAATATTGTTTTGCGATAGGCTTTACCTTTTTTCAAGGGCTGGTATTTGCCGCTCAAGCCATTGATGACTTTGTGATTCATGCCAAGATGAATGACCAGACTGCCATCATCAAAGCCCTCAATTCGGGTCATAATCCAAATCTGATTGATTCTAAAGGTCATCTTGCGATCGTCGCAGCAATTTCAGAGGGCTCATGGGATGTGGCTAATTTATTGATCAACTATTCAAAGACCGACATTAATCAACAAAATGCGTTTGGTGAGTCTGCATTAATGATGGCTGCATTTGTGGGTCGTCTTGATCTTGTAAAGCGCCTCATTGATGATAAAAAGGCAGAATTTAGCCACCCTGGTTGGACGCCACTGCATTATGCGGCAACCAATGGTCATCTAGATATCGTTCGTTTTCTCTTGGATAAGGGGGCTTATGTCGATCCAGAAAGCCCCAACCAAACCACTGCCTTGATGATGGCCGTTCGTGGTGGCCATATACACGTCGTCAAGGAACTTCTCGATCGCGGGGCCAATCTCAGCCAAATGAATCAACTTCAGATGACTGCGATTGATTTTGCCGATCAATTCAACCAAGTTGAAATAGCCAAAGGTTTGCGTTCTAGATGGTTAAAGGTATATGGAAGCCCATATATTTCGACATCTAAGCTAGCTCACTGATTAGCAACTTTCGCATAATCTTTATTATGTTAAATTATGGATATACGAACAAAATACGAAAAACTATACAAAGCTGCAACATACAAAATTCACTCCGTACCCCCTATCCCGCTCAAGATTGATGAGCGGAACCCAGAGCTAGTCAAGCTCATGAAAAAGCACCAATTAAAGAATGCCGCGATTATTACGCCATGTAATCCCGGTAGTTGCAAAATGCCGATGGATTACAACGAAAGGCGCATAGAGTTCTTCAAAGAAATACTCGAGCAAAGGAAATATTTCTACCTCCCTGCCGATAATTGCGACAAAGAGACAGGTCATTGGCATGAACCTAGCTTTTGGATCACAGATATTCGACTGCCAGAGGCCAAACAGTTGGCCATAGACTTTGGACAAAATGCATTTGTCTATACAACTAGCTATGCTGCACCAAGACTAATATGGCTGATAAAGGAGAAAAGATGAACTTATTACACACCATGTTAAGAGTAGGTAATCTAGAACAATCTGTAGATTTCTATACTCGTGTCCTGGGCATGAATCTACTAAGAACTACAGACCGTCCTGACCAAGGCTATTCCCTAGCCTTTGTAGGTTATGGTGATGGGAATAAAAGTGGCCATGCCGAGATTGAATTGACATATAACTATGACGTTCATGAGTATGAGATGGGAACGGCATATGGTCATATTGCAATTGGTACCGAAGATATTTACGCGCAATGTGAAAGCATTCGATCCAATGGCGGAAATATCACGCGAGAACCAGGACCTGTGAAGGGTGGAAATACGATTATTGCCTTCGTACAAGACCCCAACGGGTACAAAATTGAGTTGATACAAAAAGGGTAACTCAATCAACTCTTACTCATGTGCGGTGCGCCCTAGCACACCGCTCTTTTGATTTCTCTATCCTTTTCTTTTCGAGCTTGCTCTTCCTCGGGGCTTAAGGCGCTCTCAATCGATACCCCAACCTCCTCCATGCGAATGTTGTCCTTTGGACATATTGGCGCACCCATAGATTCCCACTTCTTGAGTAGGCTAACTTCATAGCCGCACTGACCACAGCGGGCTTTGGAACGCTGTTGGTTACTTGCGCGCGGTGGCGGAAACACGATTGCCTTATGAGGATAGTTACCTAAACGCTCTGCAATCATCATCAGTCGAACTTTGAGCTCTTCAGTAGCATGAGCGCTTTTCGCAGGGCCTTCCAAACCGACACAATGGGCAATATCTTTGAAGTCTTGACCGTGTCCACTGTGACAATCATCTATCGCATGACATAATTCATGCACTAGGGTATCCAAGACCTCAACTGGATCTTCTAATCGCGGTGAAATAAAAATTTCGTTAACCATATCCCCTGACCGCTCCCGTGGCCAACATTGACCTAGAGTACTTCTTGGGCTACTTGAAGCGGGCCAGCCACACGAGAGCTTAACGGGGGGTATGGCAAACCCAGCCTTGCTAAAGACAGGTTCTAAGGCATGTACTGCAGCCTGTAACCATGACTCTCGTGTAGTATGAATTTGAGCTATATTGTCATTCATGAGAAGAGTTTACTTATTGTTATTAGGTGTTAGCTTATTAGGCTGTTCAAGGCATGACTACGTTACTTGGCAATGCACTTCACCAGAACAGATTAATGCGAGTGAAAAACCTCTGACCATGATTTTAGACCGTACTGAAATGCGGATACAAAAAGATATTTACTACTTCTGCGGTAGCTTAGGGTACCAAAGCTTTTTTTCTAAACAATGTCCTGCAGTCAATGCAGAGTCACCAATTAGATTCACCCCCAAAACTGGAGATTTAGAAATTCGCCAAGGATCCATAACAAATACAATGAAATGCGAATCACTATGACGGAATCGAATAAACAAAATAACTCTTTATCTGTTGGCGACAGTGACTCTGACTCCCCTTGCATTGGGATTTGCTCAACCTTATTTGATGAGGTATGTCAGGGTTGCGGTCGAACAGCTGAAGAGGTATGTAATTGGGTATTTCTAAGCCCAGATGAAAAAAAGAAGGTTTGGGAACGCATTACTGCTGAAGGAACAGCAATGCGCTTTAAGAGAACCAACCCAACTTAACTCTAACCTTCTAGATTCTGGCTTTTAAGGTAGTCTTCGTAGTTACCTTCAAAATCAGTCACCGTTCCATCGCCTTTAACTTCGAGGATTCTCGTGGCGAGTCCCGAGATAAATTCACGGTCATGCGAAACAAAAATGACGGTGCCATCATATTTTTCTAATGCAACCTGTAAACTTTCGATGGATTCCATATCCATGTGATTGGTTGGCTCATCCATTGCAAGGACATTGTGTTTTTGGAGCATCAAGCGCCCCCAAATCATTCTCCCCTTCTCACCACCAGAGATGACCTTAACAGACTTACCAATGTCATTACCAGAGAATAGTAGTCGTCCCAGAGTACCGCGAATCACTTGATCATCATCGCCAGGCTTACCCCACTGCTGCATCCAGTCAAATAAACTCAACTCTTCAGGGAAGTACTCATTGGTATCCTGTGGCATGTAGCCCACATTTGCATTTTCAGACCATTTAACATCGCCCTTATCAACTTGAATACCACCAAATCTTTTGCTCAAAATGCTCTTCAATAAGGTGGTTTTACCTGCGCCATTTTGACCAATAATGGCTACTTTCTCTCCAGGACGAATGGTCAGCTTGAGGTTCTTGAAAATAGGACGGTCATATTCTTGAGTAAGACTCGTACATTCAACCGCCATATTATGTAGTTTTTTCTCATACTCAAAACGAATGAATGGGTTTTGACGTGAAGACGGTTTGATTTCGACAATCTCAATTTTTTCAAGTTGTTTTTGTCTTGATGTAGCCTGTCGCGCTTTAGATGCATTTGCAGAAAAGCGTCTAACGAAGGCCTGTAATTCCTCGACCCTCTCTTTAGCCTTAGCATTGGCTGCCATTTGACGCTCACGAGCTTGCATAGAAGCTAGCATGTAAGAATCGTAATTACCCGGATAAACAGTCAGAGTCCCATAGTCCATATCAGCCATATGTGAGCAGACTGAATTTAAAAAATGACGATCGTGAGAAATAATGATCATCGTACTATTTCGACTATTAAGAACTTCCTCTAACCAATGAATAGAATGAATATCTAGGTTATTGGTTGGCTCATCCAATAATAGAACATCTGGATCTGCAAATAATGCCTGAGCTAAGAGAACACGTAACTTCCAGCCAGGGGCCACCTCACTCATTGGACCATTATGTTGATCAATAGGGATGCCGATACCCAACAATAACTCCCCTGCTCTTGCTTCAGCTGTATAGCCACCATATTCTGCAAATTTAGCTTCTAATTCAGCAGCCTTCATGTAATCTTCATCTGTGGCATCAGGTTTTGCATAAAGAGCGTCACGCTCTGCAGCGGCCTCCCACATTTCTTGATGTCCCATCATGACAACATCGAGTACGCGTACCTCTTCATAAGCAAATTGATCTTGGCGTAACTTACCCAGACGGATGTTGGGTTCAAGAGAAATATTCCCAGCACTTGGCTCTAGATCACCGCCTAAAATTTTCATGAATGTGGACTTGCCACAACCATTAGCGCCAATCAAACCGTAGCGATTCCCACCGCCAAATTTAACTGAGATATTTTCAAATAGGGGTTTAGCCCCGAACTGCATTGTGATATTTGCTGCTGTAAGCACAATTGGCCTTAAAAAATAGTAGTAAACATGAGATTTTAACTAATCTCTTTATGAGCGATTGATCTATCTACGAATGATTAACTCGTAACCAGAGCGAGTTGCTTGGAGAGAGGCTTCTGCCCCAACGGGTAAAGTTAATTTATCCCGACAATGTCCGAAGGGTAAATTCGTGAGTACGGGGCAAGGAATCAGCCTTCTAAGCGTATCCAATGCAGACTGTAGGTCATAGCCATTGTCAGTTGCAGATAATTTATATCCACTGATATCACCTACAAGAATCGCCTGTTGACTACTAAGATAGCCGGCGTGTAAGAGTTGTAAAAGCATTCTCTCAATCCGATACGGATGTTCGTTAATATCTTCAATAAAAAGAATGCCTTGACTCACCTGCTTTACTGTAGGCATGTAAGCAGTACCTAGCAAACTGACCAAGATTGATAAGTTACCCCCCCACAAAAGACCAGGTCGATTGCTGCTGATATTGAGCTCCTGACTAAGTATTTGTGAGCTCTCTACAGAGTAATGGATGGTCTTATTAGCCATGGCATCCATAAAATACTTATAAGTAAATGCAGATACCGTAGCGGTAAAATCAGGGTTAAACATGGGCCCTGCAAAGGAAATCCGAGATGTTTTAGCCAGAAGGGCTAGATTAAATGCCGTAAAGTCACTATGCCCGACTATACGCAAGCCCCGATCAACTTGTTGAGCAAGCGAATCCCAGTCAATATCTGGGAGCAATCTATGCATTCCATAGCCACCACGCGCGGCCATGACAACAAAGCTTGGGTCAATACTAGACAAATGATTCAAATCATCAAGACGCTCAGCGTCTGTTCCAGAAAAACGTTGGCTTTGACGCGCCAAACACGCCAGGTTGGATAAATTAAATCCCTGCTCTCTACAAATCTGGATACCTTGCTCAGCGATTGAAGCATCTTGCAAGGCACCCGATGGAGCAATGAGATGAATATTCATTAACGGCGATCTTTAAAAAAATTTTTGAGTAAATTTGCACATGAGTCTGATAGTACCCCACCTACGCATTCCGTATGATGATTTAACTTTTTTTCATCAAACAAACTCAGAACACTATGCACACACCCCGTCTTTAAATCAGCTGCTCCATAAACCAAACGTGAAATCCTTGCATTCATAATGGCCCCTGAGCACATCATGCATGGTTCTAGAGTCACGTAGAGAGTGGTCTCAGGAAGACGATAGTTATTCATAACTCGACCGGCGTTACGTATAGCCATCATTTCAGCATGAGAACTGGGATCATTTTGACTAATTGGCATATTGTGCCCACTACCAATAACAAGCCCATTTTTTACCAAAACAGCTCCAACGGGTACCTCGCCCAAGCGAGCTGCTAACTCAGCCTGTCTTATGGCCATACCCATAAAGTACTCGTCAACTTGGCTTGCCATAAGCGTCTGCCCAACAATTGGGAGTTTCATATAAGCGAACTCTATGCAAAGAGAGTCGGCCGCTATAGTTTTTCTGAAAAAGTGGCTCCAGCGTTTCAAAAGCAATTTTTGCTAGGTTCTCGACCGTTGGAATCAAGTCAATCACAACAGTTTTATGCCCCGGTATTGCATTTAAGAAGTTAACAAGTACCAGATCATCTTTAGCGACAATAAAGGCATGATCCCAACGATCAACGATATGTTCGTTAGTGATTTTTTTTATATCACCAAAATCTAAAACCATACCCTCGTCGGCATCACCGTGCTTTTCTTGAACGGCACCCCGAAGAGTAACCTCAATGACATAACGGTGACCATGTAAATGTTTACATTGGCCACCATGATGTGGAATTCGGTGCCCTGCATCAAATTCAAGGCGGCGTGTGATATCGATTGAAGAGTTCAACATGCTTTAACGTATTCCTATCCACTTGTGATTTTGCATACTCAAACGCCATTTAGGTCGCATCTGGCAAATTCGTACAGCCTCCTGTATATGCTGCGATTGCTGAGCATCATCTAGAGGTTGAATGAAAAAATGCTTGAATGACATTTTTTCATAACGAGCTAAAACCTTATCTATATCTTCAGAGTAGCCTAATTGAGGCCAAACTAGTTTAATCTCATCGGCCTGAAGAATACGCAGATCTGATCCAGATTTAGGGCTGAGACAAACCCAATCTACGCCTTTAGGAAGCTCTAGAGTCCCATTGGTTTCAATAGCAACCTCAAAACCCCTTAACTTGACAGCTTTGATTAATGGCTCATCGAGCTGCAAAAGAGGTTCTCCACCCGTAAAAACAACATATTTATGTTTGGGGTCAGCATCGCCCCAAAACTGATCTATGTGCTTTGCCAGTGAATCTGCATCTGCAAACTTGCCTCCACCTAAGCCATCTGTACCAACAAAATCTGTGTCACAAAATTTACAAATGGCACCTGCCCGATCCTCTTCTCTCCCCGACCAGAGATTACAACCTGAAAAGCGACAAAAAACTGCCACTCGCCCAGCATGGGCCCCCTCTCCTTGGAGGGTGAAGAAAACTTCTTTAACGCTATAGGTCATAATGATCGATTAGAACTTACTCTGAGATAGCTAGGTATTTGATTTTACTAGCATTTGTATTTATCAATAAAAATCTTTTGCTTAAGTTGCAATGACATATAAAGGTAATATCGATGACACAAGTTTTTGGCATTAAAAATTGCGACACAATGAAAAAAGCATGCGCTTGGCTCGATCAACATGGCATTCAATATGAGTTCATCGACTACAAAAAAAGTGGCGTTGTAGCAGGTCAAATTCAGCTATGGTGCAGCTTGTCTGACTGGAAAATCCTCGTGAATCAACGTGGTACAACCTGGAAGAAGATACCTGATCTAGAAAAAACCCCTCTTGATGAAACCCGGGCTAAGCAATTAATGATCACTTACCCGAGCCTGATTAAACGACCGATCGTTCTACATAAGGGGAAAATGATTATTGGCTTTAACGAAGACCTCTTTGAAAATTTTTTTAAAGAGTAGCCAATCTTACTCCCACTCAATCGTTGCAGGTGGCTTTCCGCTAATGTCATACACCACACGGTTAATCCCGCGTACCTCATTAATGATGCGATTGGAAACACGACCCAAGAGATCATGTGGTAGATGAGCCCAATGGGCCGTCATAAAGTCTTGCGTTTGGACAGCGCGTAATGCCACAACGTACTCGTAGGTTCTACCATCTCCCATGACACCCACTGATTTAACAGGTAAAAATACTGCGAATGCCTGACTAGTCAATTCATACCATGATTTACCACTGTTCTCTTCAATAGTCGAACGTAGCTCTTCAATAAAGATTGCATCTGCTTTACGTAACAAATCAGCAAAATCTTTTTTCACTTCTCCAAGAATTCTCACGCCTAAGCCAGGCCCTGGGAAAGGATGACGATAAACCATTTCATGAGGCAACCCTAATGCAACCCCCAGCTCTCTAACCTCATCTTTAAATAACTCTCTAAGAGGCTCTAGCAACTGCAAATGCATATCGTCAGGTAAACCACCCACATTGTGATGACTCTTGATTGTGTGGGCACCTTTTTTGCCTTTGCCTGCAGACTCAATCACGTCAGGGTAAATGGTTCCTTGTGCCAACCATTTAGCATTTTTAATTTTGGCAGACTCTCGCTGAAAGACCTCCACAAACTCTTTCCCAATTATTTTTCTCTTTTGCTCAGGATCTGATACCCCTGCGAGTTCACCCATAAATTGTTGGGTAGCGTCAACATGAATTACCTTGACACCTAAATTTTTAGCAAACATATCCATGACCATTTGCCCTTCGTTTAAGCGCAAAAGACCATGATCCACGAATACACAGGTTAACTGAGAGCCAATCGCTCGATGTATCAATGCTGCCGCAACACTAGAATCCACTCCGCCCGACAAACCGAGAATCACCTCGTCTTGCCCAACCTGATCTCTAATTTTGGCTACTGCCTCACTAATGTAATCCCCCATTACCCAATCAGTGCGACATTGGCAAATACCATGAACAAATCTTTCTAGAATGGCTCTGCCTTGCAAAGTATGAGTGACTTCTGGGTGAAACTGAACAGCATAAAACTGTCTAGCCTCATCAGCCATACCAGCAATAGGACATGACTCTGTCGATGCCATCAGCTTAAAGCCGGGCGGTAATTCAGTCACTGAATCACCATGACTCATCCATACTTTTAGAATACCGTGGCCTTCAGGTGTCGAGTGATCTTGAATGCCATTGAACAGCGGAGTATGGCCCCTGGCACGAACCTCTGCATATCCAAACTCCCTGGACTTACCTAAGGATTCGGCAGTAGCTACACAACCCCCTAATTGAGCTGCCATGGTTTGCATGCCATAACAGATACCAAGAACTGGAACACCTAACTGGAACACAATCTCAGGAGCTCGTGGCGTATCCCCCTCCGTGACAGAGCTAGGACCGCCGGACAAGATAATTCCCTTGCAACCCTGTTCTTTTACAAATGCCTCTATCCAAGCCGAATCGACATCGTAGGGATGAATCTCTGAGTAAACACGGGCCTCTCTAACGCGTCTAGCAATTAACTGAGTAACCTGAGACCCGAAGTCTAATATTAGTATTTTGTCGTGCACGAAAAATCCGATTAATCGATATGGTAATTGGGTGCTTCTTTAGTAATTTGTACATCGTGAACGTGAGATTCACGCATTCCGGCCGATGTAATTTCGACAAAGGTTGCTTTTTGATGTAATTCATCAATCGTCTGACAACCACAATACCCCATGGATGAGCGAATGCCACCTGTCAATTGATGGATGATGGTTAACACACTACCCTTGTAAGGAACTCTGCCTTCGATACCTTCTGGTACCAACTTATCGACATTAGCACTGTTGTCTTCTTGGAAGTAACGATCTGCGGCTCCATCCTTCATCGCTCCCACCGAGCCCATACCTCGATAGCTCTTATAAGAGCGACCCTGATATAGAAAAACTTCCCCTGGTGACTCTTCGGTACCGGCAAACATACCACCCATCATTACGCAATGTGCACCTGCCGCTAGAGCTTTAGAAATATCTCCAGAATAACGCACACCACCATCTGCAATTAATGGTACCCCTGTACCCTCTAGAGCTTTTGCAACATTCACAACTGCGCTAATCTGAGGTACACCCACACCTGCAACGATACGTGTAGTACAGATAGATCCTGGGCCAATACCGACCTTGACACCATCAGCGCCATGATCAACTAGTGCACGTGCGGCATCAGCGGTTGCTATATTGCCGCCAATCACTTGAATGTGTGGGTAGTTAGACTTCACCCATTTGACTCGATCTAGGACGCCCTGTGAGTGACCGTGAGCCGTATCAACCACAATAACGT